>Ga0209698_10001400_pt1 | contig 27693 bp, 16 predicted proteins | sample LitLauG_LLR_2012_FD_187203 | JGI IMG/M metagenome (GOLD analysis project Ga0209698, IMG submission 187203) | Freshwater sediment microbial communities from Pennsylvania, USA - Little Laurel Run_MetaG_LLR_2012 (SPAdes) (version 2) | ecosystem: Environmental > Aquatic > Freshwater > Creek >... | reverse complement strand
ACTCGGATCCATCATGGGCTCTGGCGGCATGGTCGTGATGGACGAAGACAACTGCATGGTTGATGTCGCCCGTTACTTCATCGAGTTCACCCACTCGGAATCTTGCGGAAAATGCATTCCGTGCCGCGTCGGGTTGAATAAGTGCCTGCGCATTCTGAATCGCGTCACCGAAGGAGCAGGAACTGCGCATCATCTCGAGATCCTGGACGAACTGAGCCGCTACATCCGTGATTGCTCGCTCTGTGGCCTGGGGCAAACCGCGCCGAATCCCGTACTCACAACTCTCCGGCACTTCCGGAACGAATTCGAAGACCATATTCTCGCGCACCGCTGCACCGCCGGTGTTTGCGAGGAGTTGGCTCTTTCACCATGTGAAAACAGCTGCCCTCTGCACATGAACATTCCTCGTTTCCTGCAGCTCTATAAAGAGAACCGGCTGGAAGAGGCTTTTCTTTCCGTGATTCTCGATAATCCGCTGCCATCGTCAACGGGGCGGGTGTGCCAGCATCCATGTGACAGTCGTTGCCGCCGTCAGACCATCGATCAGGCCGTGAACATGAGGGAAGTCCACCGATTCATTGCCGATTCCATCTTCTCGTCTGACAAGTACGAGTCGATGATCCGCGAGATCACCGCTCGCAAGCTGGAGGCGACCGGACGGAAGATCGCCGTGGTTGGCGCCGGGCCAGCTGGTCTGACAGCGGCTTTCTACCTCACCATGCTTGGCCACGAGGTGACGGTTTACGACAGCAAGTCGGAGGCCGGCGGGATGCTCCGCTTCGCTCTGCCTGAATACAGACTCCCAAAGTCAATGCTGCGGCGCGAAATCGAACTGATTGAACGCCTCGGCGTGAAGTTCAGCCTCAACACCCGAGTCGGTGTCGATCTCGCTTTGAACGATCTCGACGACCACTTCGACATGATCTTCCTATCGATTGGTACGTGGAAGGAGTCCTGGGTTTATCAGTCGGGCACTGAGTTGAAGGGCGTCTATCCGGCGCTCAATTTCCTGGAAGCTGTCGCTGCCGGTCAGGATGTCAATCTGGGCAAGCGGGTTGCCGTCATCGGCGGCGGCAATGCAGCGATTGATTCGGCCCGTACATCGTTGCGCAAAGGCTGCGAGGTGACCGTCTTCTATCGTCGCGAACGCAAAGACATGCCGGCCATCGAAGAGGAAACTCGCGCGGCGAAAGACGAAGGCGCGAAATTTGTCTTCCTCGGTGCACCCCATCGGGTGATCGGTGACGCGAAGGGCAATGTGAAGGCGATCGAGATCGTCAAGACCCGCCTTGGCGAATACGATTCCTCGGGACGCAAAAAGCCAGTCGCGACCGATGAAATCCAGCGCTTCGACTGTGACTCGGTCATCTTTGCGATTGGAGAGACGGTGGACCTGGATTTCTGCAGGGCATCAGGGCTAGTGCTCAAGGAAAGTGGAACGATCGACGTGAACCGATTCACGCTCGAGACCAGCCGCCCCCGCTTCTATGCCGGAGGCGATCTTGTGACCGGTGCTTCCAACGTGTCGAATGCCATGGCCTACGGCAAACAGGCGGCCCGCTGCATCGATCTTCAACTCATGGAAACGGACCGTTGGCAGAGCCTCTACCCGCAGTTTGAGTACGAACAGACACCGCCAGACGAGCCGAGCCCCAATCGCCGTCACACCGGCCAGGCACTCGCGGCTGCTGTCCGCGTCCGCTCGCAAGAGGAAGTGGTGGCCGGCCTTGACCAGGAAGAAGCGCTGGACGAAGCCTGCCGCTGCCTGCGTTGCGACGTCAAAGCCGCAAACGTGAGCTAGCACTGAGCTGAAGGGAGCGAACCTTGCCACAGAAGAGAATATCGATTCGAATCGATGGAGAGCTGATCAGCGCACTTGAGGGCCAGACGATCCTGCAGGCGGCCAAGGCCAACGGAAAATACATTCCGACGCTATGCGATCTCGACGGCCTGACGGCGGTGGGAGCCTGCCGAATCTGCCTGGTGGAGGTATCCGGCTCCGAACGCCTGTTCCCGGCGTGTACCACCCCGATCCAGGAAGGAATGTCGGTCACGACCAATTCGCCCAAGCTGACCCGCTACCGGCGAATTTCGGTGGAGTTGCTGTTGATTGAACGAAATCACATTTGTGCTGTGTGCGTTTCTAACGGTCACTGCGAGCTCCAAAGCATGGCGACCGCGTTGGGCATCAATACAGTCGGCCTGGCCTACAACTTTCCTAAACTCTCGATCGACATGTCGCACCCGCGTTTCGTGCTCGATCACAACCGCTGCATTCTCTGCACGCGGTGCGTTCGCGTCTGTGCCGAGCTCGAGGGCGCACACATGTGGGAGCTAACATCGCGGGGCATTCATTCCCGCATCGTCAGTGAGATGAATGAGCAGTGGGGCAAGGCAGCCAGTTGCACGAGCTGCGGCAAGTGCGTGCATGCCTGCCCGACAGGCGCGCTTGCCGAAAAGGGCTGGGCCGTCGAAGAGATGGTCAAGAAAATTGATGCCGTCACCTCGCTGGTGCACCGGAGAGGAGCGCAGGTATGAAGAAGGTGAAAGTGGCCACAGTCTGGCTGGACGGCTGTTCTGGCTGCCACATGTCCCTGCTCGACATGGACGCGGCTGTCATCTCGCTCGGCCGAAAGATCGACCTGGTCTATGGTCCGCTCGTCGATGCGCAGGAGTTTCCGGAGGACGTGGATGTGACTCTGGTCGAAGGGGCGGTCAGCTCTCAGGACGATCTTAATAAGGTGCAGAAGATCCGCCAGCGCACCAATATCTTGATCTCAATGGGAGATTGTGCGGTCACTGGCAACGTTCCTGCCATGCGCAACTCCATTCCTGTTCAGAAGCTATTGCAACGCGTCTATGTGGACGGAGCGGACGAGAAAAAAGGTGTGCCTTCGGAACGCGTTCCCGCCCTGCTGAAGCAGGCCAGGCCGCTGCGTGAATTCGTAAAAGTGGATATCTGTTTGCCCGGCTGTCCGCCTCCTTCGAAAACTATCGTCGGAGTTATCAATGATCTGCTGGACGGCAAGAAACCCAACGGCAATCTGAAGGTGAGATTCGGATAAGGAGCATGGGATGAAGCGCATTACCATCGAGCCCGTCAGCCGCATCGAGGGACACGCCAAGATCACGATTCAACTCGATGATCAGGGGCACGTCGCCAACACAGAATTCAGCGTCACGCAGGTGCGCGGCTTTGAGAAATTCACCGAGGGCCACCCGTTCTATGAGATGCCGGGGATTACGGCGCGGATCTGCGGCATCTGTCCGGTCAGCCACTTGCTGGCTTCAGCTAAGGCGTGCGACGCGATCATGGCGGTGCGCATTCCTCCCGTCGCCAGGAAGTTGCGTGAGCTTGTGCACTTCGCGCAAATCGTCCAATCACACGCCTTAAGCTTCTTCTATCTTTCGGCTCCGGACTTCCTTTTGGGGATGGACTCTGATCCGGCTTCGCGGAACGTGCTGGGAGTCATCGCCGGCCACCCGGAACTCGCGCGCGAAGGCATAGAGCTGCGTAAGTTCGGGCTGCTTATTGTCGAGGGTCTGGCCCAGGAGCGCGTACATCCATCATGGATTGTGCCCGGTGGTGTCGCCACGCCGCTTTCCAGCGCCGCCCGGGACCGCATTCTCTCCGAGCTGCCGACGGCGAAGGGAATTGCCGAAAGAACGCTGCAGTTCTTCAAGGGCGTGCTCGATCGCTACAAGGAAGAGATTGAATTCTTTGGCTCCTTCCCAACCATGTACGCCGGCCTGGTGGATGTGAAAGGGAATCTGCAACTGTACGAGGGCGGCCTGCGCTTCCGGAGCGCCACCGGCGAAGTCGTTGAAGATTTCGTTCCTGCCGAGGAGTATTCCAATTACATCGGCGAAGCCAGCCTGCGCGAGTCCTATCTGAAGGCACCCTTCTTCAAACCTGTTGGATATCCTGGCGGTGTTTATCGCGTAGGCCCACTCGGTCGACTCAATGCTGCCAGCCGGTGTGGCACGCCGAAGGCGGACGCCGAATTCAAGGAATTCCACCAGCGATTCGGAACCGTGGTGCACAGCGCATTCTTGTATCACTATGCGCGGCTGATCGAAATCGTCTACGCACTCGAGAAGATCGAGGCTTCGCTGGACGATGCCCGCATTCTCGAGACTCACACGCGGGCGACCGCCGGTGTCAACGCTCTCGAAGGCGTCGGCATGATCGAGGCTCCTCGCGGTACGCTAATTCACCATTACAAGGTGAACGAAGAAGGAGCGATCACCTGGGCCAATCTGATCGTAGCTACGGGCCACAACAACCTCGCGATCGGCCGCAGTGTCCAGCAGGTCAGCGAGCACTTCATTGACGGGACGAAGCTTACGGAAGGCATGCTGAACCGCGTCTCGGCAGTCGTACGTGCATACGATCCCTGCCTAAGTTGCTCGACCCACGCTTCAGGCTTGCTTGCGATGCAGATTCGCTTGCTGGATGCGGACGGAGCCGTGCTCGATGAGCTGACGACAGATTGAGATGACGTGGTGGAGCTCCAGGCGAGCCCAAGCTCCGAAACTGGTCGGCACCTGCAATTCCACGCTGGACGACGGCCCCTCAGAAACCCGTTTTCGCACTGCCCGTCTGCATTTTGCCACTGAAGTCAGCCGTTCCGAGTTTTACGACCGTCCCGCGCGGTTGCGGCTTGGTGTCTTTACTTTCCTCCGATTTGCTTTTCTCATCGGAAGGAGGAGGCGGCGGGACGGGCTTCTCCGTCCAAACTCCGTAGACCCGCCCATCATATGCAGCCAGCCCGTTGTAATCGCCGAAGAACAATCCGCCCGCTTCGAACGGCTCATCGGTCCATGCGTAATTGTTGAAAGTGCGTCCTTGGTCGGTGGAGCGTGCCAGGACCACGATCTGCTTGCGATTATCGGGATCGTTCCTGCGATCGTAAAAGACGACATTCACCGAGCCGTCGACAGGGTCCACCGCCAGCCACTGGAAAAACTGCTCGGCTCCGTTGTGCACCAGATCGTTGTTCACTCGCACCGCAGGAGTCCAGTGCTTCCCGCCATCGTCAGAACTCGAGATAAATACATCAAGGTCGCCGTTGCGATAATCGCTCCAGGTCACGTACAGGCGCTTGCTCCTGGGATCTACTGCGATCTGAGGAAATCCGTTCGCTCGGTCCAGCGTGTTGATCGCAAACATGATTGGCGCGCTATGAATGATAGGCCGCGCATGGGAGAACGTCTTCCCGCCATCGCGGGATGATGTGAGCATGAGGTCGTAGTCCTGACTCCAGATCGCGTACAGGGTACCATCGGGGCCGACTGCGCCATCGAAACCCTCTGCGGCTCCATTGTCATCCCGAGGCAACCCAGGATGGGCGTCGACCTCGATGGGCTCGGACCAGGTTTTCCCATCGTCGGTCGAGCGCGAGATCACCATCTGCGAGTCGGTTAAGCGCCAGCGCGTCCAACCGACGTACAGGTTGCCCGCGAACTTACTCTTCGAGTTGTCGGCGACAATGTAAGGTTTGTCTTCGAAGGGAATTCCGGCAGCGGTCGGCTGTTCCGCCACTGGGCTGTGGTCTGCCTCCCAGGTCTTTCCTCCATCCAGCGAGCGCCGTACAAAGATGCCGTTGCGCGTCGCGCCGTGCGCCCAATAGTTGAAGGTCCCCAGCTTATCGAATGCGATGTAACAGATGAACGCGTGACCCTGGTTATCGAAGACTGTTGAAACGTCGCCCGATACTCTGTAGTTCTTCGGGTCCACTCCTTCTGCGACTTGCCAGGTCTCGCCTGCATCCCGCGAGTAGGCGGCGTGAGCATTGTCCTGAAATACGGCGACCACCTGCTGCGGGTTGGCGGGGTTCACGGCAACACCCGGCTCGGTGAAATATCCGGGGGTCGGAGTCAGAGAGAAGACATGGGCTTGGGGCGCCTTCGGCAAGTCCTGGCCATGTACCAGCAGACCGGTACAAAAGCAGACGAGCAGCGCGCGATAAATATCCCGAACGCAGAGGGAGCTAGACATATTCGTTCGTGGTCCTTTAGATGTCAATTTCAAGCGTCAAGCCGATTCTCTGGAACACAGGGCCGCACCGCCGGCAATTCCTGCATCGGCTCCGTAATGTGCCATCAGCAGAGGGATTTCCGAAGCCCGCGGATTCACACACCAATCCGGCATTCCGTTCTTGATCTCCTCAAAGAAGGTTCGCAACATTGCGGCTACTCCGCCACCCACGACGATGACGTCGGGATCAAGCAGGTCGACAATGTTTCCCAACCAAATCGTCAGGAGGTGAACTGTGTCTTCAAGGGTCTCCCGCGCCAGCGGGTCGCCCGACTCGAACGCCTCGCGAACGTGTTGGCTGGTGATCGCGCTGACGTTTCCCTTGGCCAAATCCAGCATCGTCTTTCCGCGCAAGGGTTCGGCTGCGACTGTGGCCCGCGCGCGCGCGCCGATTGCGGGGCCGGCGGCAAGGATCTCGATGCAGCCGCGCTTGCCACATCCGCAGATTGGGCCTCGATAATCGATGCTGACATGACCGCCCTCTCCCGCCGATCCGGTGCTTCCGTGATAGATGGTGCCATCGAAAACGATGCCGGTTCCGATTCCGGTGCCAATCGTTGCGTAGAAGACGTAACGGAAACCCTGTGCCGCTCCCCAAAGAGTCTCGGCCAAGGCTGCGGCGTTTGCGTCATTGTCGACCTGCACGGGAACGCTGTACTTCGCGCGGACTCTCTCGGCCAGTGGAAAATTCCGCCAGCAGGGTAGGTTCGGCGGATTGAGAACGATGCCGCTTTTCGGATCAAGCGGCCCCGGTGCACAGATGCCGATACCTTCGATCTCTGCGCCGGAGGCGGGCAGCATGGAATCGATCGCGCTGGCAACAGCGTCGAAGGCGGCTTCCGGTGTCCCGCTGGCGACCATCGGCGTGCGTCCTTGAGTGAGAATCTTGCCGTCACGGTCGACAATTCCTACAGCGATCTTCGTTCCTCCGATGTCAACTCCCAATACTCCGTTGCCGCTTCCCGTCACGGCCGATCCTCTGCCGCCCCGGTCATACCAGAGAATCGCATTTCGACCGTCTTGATCTCGTAGGGTTTTGTGGGCACTTTCACCTCTCCATTCGAAACAGGCAGGTTGCCCAATGATCTCTCCATCAGATCCGTTTCCGAGGCCGACGTTGCGCCCGTCGGAAGCTGAATCGCCACATCGCCCTGCTTTCCAGCCCATTCGTAGAAGCGGAGGATGAGCGCATTGTCGTCTTCTGCCTTTTTGACCGCCGTCACGATGACATTGTCGGCTTTCGTTTGCAGGAACGAGTATTCCGCAGGGAGCTTGCCCTGGTGTTTGCCGAAGGGAGGAGCTATCAGTTTGTAATTCAATTCATAACCGCGCCGAATGGTAAGTGCATCCTTCCATCCTCCCGCATGCGGATACAAAGAATACGTGAATTCGTGATGTCCCTCGTCGGCGTGCGGATCAGGCCACTCGGGGGATCGCAACAAAGACAGCCGCAGCACATTACCCTTGGCGTCGTACCCATACTTGCAATCGTTCAACAGGCTGAATCCGTGCTTGGCATCGGAGATGTCGGCCCAGCGCTGCGCCGGGACCTCAAACTGCGCTTGCTCGGCGGGAGTATTTCGCGTCGTCGGACGCTGCACTGAGCCAAATGGAATTTCGTAAGTGGCCTTGTCGCTGTGTGCGCTCACTGGAAATGCGACCTTTAGCAGAATGTGCTTCTCATGCCACTCTGCCTTCATCTTCACGTCAACGCGCGGCACACCAGCATACAGAATGACGTCGCGCACAAACGTCGAGTTCTGAAAGTGATTCTTCACGCGAATGATGGCGCGCAGCGGACCGCTCTCCACGAGTTTGACCTCGTCGGCTTTGTCCAGATCCCAGTGCTGCTTCTCGAAATCCGCGTCGATGTTCCAGGCGTCCCATTGCTTGGGTTTATCGACGAAAGTCTGCAGGAGATTGCCGCAGGTTGCATTCTTCGGGCCGCCGGTGTCGGTCTCGGCAGGAGCCAGCGCCTCCGTCCCGCTCCGTTTGTCGTACACGCTGGTCATGCATCCTGTCTCAGGATCAATCTTCACCCGGATGAATTCATTCTCCAGCGAATCCGCCGAGGCCATCAAAGCTGACGAAACCCCTTGCGCGCTCTGTCGAGGGCGCACGAAATATGTCCGATATCCCAGAGAAGGTGTATTCGCCAGGAGCAAGAATCGCGCTCGGTGTGTCTCCGCATCGATTGAAAGCAACTGCGATGCGACTACCTCTCTATTCGCGTCGACCACCTCGATTTCCTTCGTCGGTCCTGGCAGTTGCGCCTCTATCTCTACCACCTCCGTCCGCGGCCACGAAAGGGAATTGAAGAGCATTACCGGGACGCCCTCCCCTTCTGTGTTTACGTGCGCCGCAATCTCCCGCAAGGATCCCATCGTGACGTCGTTTGCTGCCCGGTCCACATTCTCCAGATTGCGTTTGGCATCCAGATAATTTACTGCAATGCCTGACCCCGGCATGATGTCGTGGAAGTGATCAAACAGCAGGTTCTTCCAAGTTTGCGTCATTAGCTCTTGTGGGTAAGGCCGTCCATACAAGGACGCGAGCGATGCGAACTTCTCCGCGTTCAACACATTCTCTTCCGAGCCCCGGATCCTCCGCTTGGTCTCCGCCTGTGTCGTGAAAACGCCACGGTGATACTGAAAGTAAAGTTCCCCATCCCAGGTCGGAACCTGCATCGACGGTAGCTTCTTTTCCATGTCGCTGAAGAATTCGCTGGCAAAACTGAACTCCAGCTTGGGGAACACGGTATCGGGAGCCCGGAGGTTCTCGGCGTGATCGAGCATGACTCGAGTCGGGCCGCCCCCGTGATCGCCAACGCCGTACAGGTGCATCATTTCGGGCTTGTCGGGGATTTTCGGGCCGTAGATCGAAGGCATCCAGATTGCAACCTGACTCCCCAACGGTTCCGCGTCAATCCCATCCGCATAATCGTGAGGAAAATACGTCAGCAGACGGCTGCCGTCCGGCGCCCGCCACCAGAAGAATTTGTAGGGGAACGTGGTGAATTCGTGCGCCCACATCAGCTTTTGAGTCACAAAGTAGTCCATGCCTGATCGCTTGTAAATCTGCGGCAGCTGATAGTTGTAACCGAAGGAGTCCGGATTCCATCCGATCTTCACGTCTACGCCGAAGTTCTTCTGGAAATAGCGTTTTCCAACCAGGATCTGCCGAACAAGCGACTCACCGTCGGGCATATTCAGGTCAGGTTCAACCCACATTCCCCCGATGATCTCCCATCGGCCCTCTTTCACCCGCTGCTCGATCTCGTGGTAGAGGTCTGGATACTTCTCCTGCATCCATTCGTAGGTCCGGGCCGACGACATGGTGAACTTGAAGTCGGGATACTCGCGCATCAAGTCAAGCACGCTCCGAAACGTGTTGCGAACAACTTCGACGGTCTCGGTCCATGGCCAGAGCCAGGCCATATCGATGTGCGAGTTGCCGACGGCGCGAATCGTGAACTGCTGCAGCCACGGCTTCAGTACTTCCAGCTTGGCATGTGCCGCCGTGAGCGACGCGTCAAACGCCGCTTGATCTCGCTTGTCGAGTGGAGAAAAATCAATCGCTTTAACCGCGGCCTCCATCTGGCGCTCGCGTTCCGCCTTTCCATCCTCATAGGCGGCGATAATTGGACGAGCGGCCAGAAGTTCCAGGCGCAGCCGCACAGGATCCGGGCGCGACTTCGGAGCATCGATCGTGAGTTCGCTGTGGAAGAACTCTGACTGTACCGTATCGCCACCGACCACGCGTGCCGCCACCAGAAACTTCTGCCCCGGTTGCGCCCTCTCGGTCAACAGCACAGGCAAGATGTCGTCGTCGTCACCTCGGTAGAGAACAGCGCCATTGGAGAAGACCGTAATCATCAGGCTGCCCGGACTGCCGAAACGCAAATCCAGCCACACGCGTGCTCCCTGAGTGGCGTACCCGTTGATCTGCTCAGGAATCTGGATCGAGCGCCGAAACGCGCGAGTTCCGGTCCAGTGCTCCTCATTCGCGTGCTGCCCGCCGGGACCGGACGCATTCCTCACAGTCCAGACGCCCCAGTCCGAGTCGTTCAGGCTCGGGTCTTCCGGATGGGGAATGTCGTTATGAAAACGCCACTCAGATTCAGCTTGATGGGTGAGCGAGTTGAGCCGATCGAGAGTCGTCTTGTACGGATCGGGAGCGTTGTTCTGGCATAGCCCGACGACAACGCAAAGGATAGGGAAAAGGGCTAAAGACGCAGCGGATCGCTTCATAATCATAATAAGGTCGCTACCTTTCTAGCTGGATCAAGTGGAATGCCGGGCCGCAGAAGCAACGAAAGATTATCACTGAACATTCCTAGCGAAGCTAAGTTGTTGATTTTACAGCGTTGCGGGCTTGAGCACATGGGAATGCGAAAATTCTGATTCCTTCTATCGAAATTTTGAGTCTAAACCCCAGCACAGTAATGTTGACGGGAACCAGCTAGGCCCGTAGAATCAAGCCTCGAATGTCAGATAGTTCCAATCTTCGCGCGACGTGCTGCTGCATCTGTTGTTGTTGTTGTGGATGCGTGCGCTCTGGCGCGGGGAGGCTGCTGACTTAAGAATTTCTTCTTAAAAGTAGAGCACTCATCAACCCACCGCCAGACCAACCTGGCGGTGGGTTTTTTATTGCCCGAAACAGCGATGACGAACACGACGACAAACACGAAGAAAGAGACCGCGGCGCAGCGCGTGGAGCGCCTGAAGCGTGCCAGGAATCCCTGGGAGGGGCTGGACGAAATCCGCCGCTTTGCGCGTGAGGGATTCGATTCTATCCCCCACGAGTGGATCGGCACCTACTTCCGCTGGTGGGGCGTTTACACCCAGGGCGATGGTGCTGGTGTTACTGGCGGCCAGGGAGGCGTGGGGCGCGCTTTGCAGCGTTTCATGGTCCGCATTCGGATTCCTAACGGCATCATGAGTTCTCATCAGTTGCGCGCCATCGCAGACCTCACCCGCCGCTACGCCAACGGAATCGCCGATCTCACCGTCCGCCAGAATATTCAACTGCATTGGGTCACGATTGAGGCGTTGCCGGAAGTCCTCGAAGGGCTGTGGCGCGTGGGACTGAACACAACGGGAGCTTGCGGCGATGTTGTGCGCAACGTGACAGGCTGCCCGGTTGCCGGCGTCGATGCTGACGAAATCATTGATGCTTCACCTCTGGTGCTCGAAGCGTCGCAGTTGCTGGCCGGAAACGCCGAGTTCTACAACCTGCCACGAAAGTTCAAGATCTCCATCGCCGGATGCCACTCCTGGTGTTCCTATCCTGAAATCAATGACATCGGCCTGACCGCGATCACGCGCATCGTCGGCGGGAAGCGCGAAGTTGGATTTTCCGTGCGGGTTGCCGGCGGCCTTTCGGCGGAGCCGTATCTGGGTGCGCGGCTCGACGCGTTTGTTCAGCAGAGTCAGGTCGTACCGGTTATCAAAGGCATTGCCGAACTCTTCCGCGATTCCGATGTTCTCCGCGAGCATCGCGAGCGTGCGCGCCTGAAGTTCCTCTTCCTTCGTCAGGGGTGGACAGCCGAGCGCTTTCTCGACGAATTGCACGAGCGGATCGGGTTCGGTCTCGATCCCGCCGCGGACGAGCATCCTCCCGACGATGTTTACCGTGACCACGTCGGCATTCACGCGCAGAAGCAGTCCGGCCTTTCTTACGTCGGAGCGGTGGTGCTACGAGGCCGAATCACAGCCGACCAGATGCAGTCGGCCGCCGATCTTGCCGACCGCTATGCGAGTGGCGAACTCCGCGTCACTACCATGCAGAACTTACTGGTGGTAAACGTTCCCACGATCAATGCCGATGTCCTGGCCAAGGAGCTTGATGCCATTGGATTCCAAGTGAGCGGGTCAGCGTTTGCGCGGGGCGCCGTAGCTTGCAGTGGCACGGAATTCTGCAAGCTCGCGATCACAGAAACCAAGAGCTTCTCGCGCTGGCTGGTAGAGGAACTCGAAGAGCGCCTGCCCGGCTTCGATCAACACCTGAAGTTGCACGTCACAGGATGCCCTAACAGTTGCGGACAGCACTGGATCGCCGACATCGGCATCGAGGGTAAGAAAATCAAGGTCAACGGCCATCTCGCAGACGCTTACTACTTCTGCGTGGGGGGTGCGCTCGGGCTGCATCAGGCGACGGCGCGTCCAGTAGGCTATCGCTGCCTCGCCACCGAAGTGCCCGATGCGCTGGAGCGTTTGCTCGGGCGATATCTGACTGACCGCAACGCCGGGGAGAATCTGCGCAGATTCTTTTCCCGTCACAGTGACTCTGAGCTGCGCGAATTTTTGGCGGGTGAGAGTGTGCCCGCGGTAGTGCGCGATCTGCCCTCTCCCCAAAATTTGGTGCACCTGGCAGGAGGTATAGGTGACTAGCTTATTTCCAATGTTCATGAAACTGGAAGGGAAGCAGTGCCTGGTTGTCGGAGCCGGAAAGGTCGGCGAACCGAAGATCAGTGGCCTGCTCGAAACCGGTGCCCGCATTCGAGTTGTCACGCTCGAGGCCAGTCCCGCGGTGCGCGAATGGGCGCGCTCGGGGAGGATCGAACTCGAATTGCGCGCTTTCACCAGCGACGACTTGCACGGTGCGTTTCTTGTCGTCGTCGCCACTGCCTCGCGCCCTCTGAATGAGCGCATCTATCACGAGGCACAAAGACTCGGCGTCCTCTGCAACGTAGTCGATGTGCCCGATCTTTGCGACTTCTTCTATCCGTCGATTGTTCGCCGCGGCGATTTGCAGATTGCCGTATCGACCGCGGGGCAGAGTCCGTCTTTGGCGCAGAAGGTCAGGCAACAGCTCGAAAAACAGTTCGGCCCAGGCTACGCCGCCTGGGTGGCCGAGCTTGGCGAAACCAGGAAACTGATCCTGGCCAGCGATCTCGACAAGGAGCGCAAGCTCGATCTCCTTCACTCGCTGGCTAGCAGGGAAGCAGTCGAAGCGGCTCTGGCCGAGAACCGCGAACTGGCGGGCGCACTCACAGCTCACGGAGAGAAAGCATGAAAGGGAGAGTTTCTCTAGTTGGCGCCGGACCCGGCGATCCAGAGTTGCTGACTGTGAAGGCGCTGCGATTGCTGCAGACGGCAGACGCTGTCTTGTATGACGAACTGGTCTCTGCGGAGATCCTGAAGCTCATTCTACCCACAGCGCAGTTGCACAACGTCGGCAAGAGATGCGGAAAGAAGAAAATTCAACAGGAAGAGATCAACTTCCTGATGATTGCTCTCGCAGACTCAGGTCTGGATGTCGTCCGATTGAAGTCCGGTGACCCCATGATTTTCGGTCGTGCGGGCGAGGAGATCGAGGCTCTTCGCCGGGCGAACATCGATTACGAGATTGTGCCAGGCGTGACCTCGGCGCTGGGAGCGGCGGCATCGGCGCAAATACCGCTGACGCATCGCCGCGAGTCGTCGGCCGTGGTCTTCCTCACTGCGCATCAAGCTTCGGACAGCGAAGCGGCCGACTGGAGCAAGCTCGCCGGAAGCGGCGCCACTCTGGTGATCTACATGCCCGGACACAATTACGCTGACATCTCCGCCAAATTGAAAGCGGCGGGACTGGCAAGCGACACGCCCTGCGCAATCGTTTCTCGCGCAACCGCTGCCGACCAGCATACTTTCCGCACGAGTGTCGGCAAGCTGCAGCTCTCCCCAACATTGCCCGCTCCGACTCTCCTTGTAGTGGGCGATGTTGTCCGATATGCCGCCGCCGACCAGTCCCAACCTTTTTCGAGCGGCCGCGAAATTTCTATCTCTGCCGGATTAGTTTCGGTTTTCGCTGCAGAGTCCATTCAAGAGGAGCCAGTCGCGTGAACGATCTCATTCAGCCCTCCACCCAAAACGACGGCCTACTTCAAGTTGCACAGGTGCAGCACCTGGCGGAAACTTGGTCTCCGCAGCACGTTCTGAACTGGGCATTCCAAACCTTCGGCAAGAACGTGGCCATCTCCTCGGCTTTCGGCGCGGAAGGAATGGTGCTGATCGACATGGCGTCGCGCATCAGCAAAGATTTCCGTTTGTTCACCATCGATACAGAGTTCCTGTTCGCTGAGACTTACTCCTTGATGGACCGGATCGAAGAGAAGTACGGAATCGCAATCGAGAGGGTGTACTCCGAACTCTCGCCCGAAGAGCAACAGCGAGTTCATGGCGACGCTTTATGGAGCCGCAACCCGGATCTGTGCTGCAACCTGCGCAAGGTCGAACCGCTGCGCCGGAAGCTTGGCGAACTGAGCGCGTGGATCACGAGCATCCGTCGCGATCAGACATCAGTACGCTCGGGTGCGAAACGAATTGAATGGGATGCGAAGTTCGGTCTGGTGAAGGTCAACCCCATTGTGGACTGGACGTCGAAGCAAGTGTGGCGCTACATCCACGAGCAAGATGTCCCCTACAACGCCCTGCACGATCAGGACTACCCCAGCATCGGCTGCACCCATTGCACCCGTGCCGTCAGACCGGGAGAGGACCCACGCGCCGGGCGTTGGCCGGGCTTCAACAAGACCGAGTGCGGGCTGCACATCATCGAACCCGTTCCAGCATCCTCGCGGTAGAAGCAACGGCGGCAAAAGGCGCGGATTAACTTCCGGCCTCTATCCGGCTTGGCAGAATGGGCTCGAAATCCCTCCCCAGTCCTGCGTCGGCTCAGGCTTGGGGAAGAAGACGCTGTGCAGGCGCTGCACCGATTCCTCGGCTTTCGACTCGTCGACCAGGAACGATAGAGTCCGCTCTGACGCCCCTTGGCAAAGGACACGCACATCCATGTCGGAAACGGTCGCGAAGAGTCGGCTCGCCACCTCAGGCAGCCGGCGGATATTCTCACCCACCAGACACACGAGCGCTTTGTGGTTTTCCCGTCGTACGTCGGCTACTTGCTGTAGATCTTCGACGATCTTGGGCAGCGCGACGCTGGCAGCAACCAAAAGTGAAATGCGGTCGACCGAAGTTCCCATCACGTCCACTGCGCAGGTGTGTTGCTCAAGGACTGCGAACACGGTATTCAGCAAAGCAGCATCTACGCCGCGCCACGACTGGATTTCGAGCGACACAACATTCCGTTTTGCAGTAATGGCGGTCACCGGGTTGCCCGTGCTCGCACGCGCCATAATCTCAGTGCCAAGTCTCTCGGGATGGCGCGAATTCAACACATAAACCGGGAGGTTCTCCCGCATCGCCGGCGCGAGCGTTGCCGGATGCAATACCTTGGCCCCAAAGTGAGCCAGGTCGGCAGCTTCGTCGAAGCTGAGTTTGCGAATGACGCGAGCGTCGGAACACAGCTTCGGATCGGTCGTCATAACACCGTCAACGTCGGTCCAGATTTCGACTCGCGATGCCCCGACGGCCGCTCCGACAATGGCCGCGCTGAAGTCGGATCCCCCGCGCCCCAGCGTGGTGGGGATTCCATCGATGGTCGATGCAATAAAGCCACCAAGAACCGGGACACTCCCCGATTGCAGGAGAGGGTTCAAGACCTCTCGAAGTCGCTGATTGGTCACCTCCCATAGCGGACTCGCCTGTCCGTGGCGCAGGTCGGTGACGATGCAACTACGGGCATCCACGTGCGCAGCCTGCAACCCGGTTTCGCTGAGTGCCCAGCTGGCAAGCCTGCATGAGAAGCATTCCCCAAAGCTCAGCAGTTGGTCCTTTGCTCTGGGGTCAAAGTAGCGGGAAGTTTCCAAGTCGCGCAGAAACGATTCCAAAGCCTGAAACTCGCTGCGCAGTTCGCGGTCGAGCGAGCCATACGCCGAGGCGCTCAGAAGCGAATCGGCGATTTCTTCGTGGCGCACGTAGATGTTTCGAACGGTTGCGAGAGCCGATCCCAAATGGCCCGTGGCAGCTGCGTTTCCGGCTTCCAGCAATTGATCGGTAACTCTCGCCAGCGCGCTCACCACTACCACGGGCTTCGCGCCGAGTCGGCTTTCGACGATACTAATCACCCGTCGAATGGCGGCTGCGTCCTCGACCGACGTCCCGCCAAACTTCATCACCACTACATCCTCGCCACGCTCAAATCTGCTCTGTCGCTGTAGACCGCTCATGTTCTTTTCAGCTCCATTCGTGAGAAGTCGCCCAAAAGCAAAAACCCACCGCCAGATCGCTTCTGGCGGTGGGTTCGGGTCTTGCTTAAGATTGCTTTACTTCATCATCCGTTCCCGTCCTCCAGAAGACACATAATTCGTGTCGACATGCTTGTGCTTGTCGATGTAATTCGGTTCGTCTTCTGGACGAGGGTATTCATGAAATCAAGAACTACAAAACCACACGATGAGAATATCGGACGGATTCCGTCCTAGTTAAATTCAAAATTATGATGCTACGAATCGAAATTTCAGGTTCCGGTACTAAGCGTCTGCCTTCTTCATCTGCGTGGCAAACTGCCGTAAGAGCCCCACGAAGGCAGTCGATGCCACCGAAAGCGTGCGATCGCGACGGTAGGCCAGTCCCAGTTCGCGATAGAGTTCCGCATCCTCAAGGTCGATCAGTTTGACGCGACCCGATTCAACTTCATCGCGAGCAAACGACGCGCTGATCAGCGATACACCCAGGTCGGCCGCGACGAAGCTCTTAATCATTCCAATACTCGGCAACTCCATTCGCACCTGCAATTCGGAGTTGTGCGGCCGGAAGAGCTTGTCCAGAAGCCTGCGCGTATGGCCGGTTTTTGGGAACAGGAGCGGATGTTTCACGATTTCGCTGACTGGCACGACCTTGTGCTTGGCCAGCGGATTCTTTGGGCTCACCATCAGCATCAATTTGTCGCGGAAGATCGGCTGGATCTTCAGGCTGGGAGACTGGATGGGGAGTGTAAGGATGCCCACTTCCACCGCGCCATTTTCCAGCTTTTCCACGATCTTGTAGCTGAAATTTCGATAGATGCTGATCTGCACCGGCGGATAGCGCCGGCAGTATTCAGCAAAAACCTCCGGCAGGACATACAAACAAGTGGCCTCGTTCGCCCCCACGCGCAGGGTACCGCGGGGAGTGGTGCTGTGGTCTGCGACCGCCGTAAGCGATTCATCCCTAAGGTTCTTAAGGCGCTCGGCGTATTCGTAGAAAATCTGTCCGGCGGGCGTCAGCTTCACCGTTTTGCCGGAGCGGTCGAGCAGGCGGTCGCCGTACTCCTGCTCAAGTTGGCGGATCTGCGCACTGACAGCCGATTGTGAACGAAATACCTTTTCCCCCGCCCGGGAAAAACTGCCCTGCCTGGCGACTTCCAGGAACGTAATGAGTTGGTCAAAGTCCATGGGTTGGCGGAATTATAGCGGAGTCGCCTTGAAATGGCGGTTAATTCCTGCGCCACTGCACCCTGCCGCACGCCCGGAATTTTGCATGGGAGCAATCGAAATTCTGCATTGTACTTTGCTGCCCCATAAGCCTTATTAAAGATAGTTGGAACCAATAGTCCTGAGCAGAAGTGTGCCGTGCCCATTGCCTCGCCGGTGCGCCCAAGAACAGGTAATCCAGACCGCTTTCAATCCGTGCGACGGAGTCCATGATGACGCGTCTAAACCCGACCAATGGCCTGCCTCCGGCGCAGGGTCTCTACGACCCGGCGCATGAGCACGACGCCTGCGGAATCGGGTTTGTTGCCAGCATCTCAGGCCAGAAGAGCCACGAAATCATCAAGAAGGGCATCCAGGTCCTTCTGAACCTCGCGCACCGCGGCGCCTGTGGCTGCGACCCCGAGACCGGCGATGGCGCCGGTGTCCTGATCCAGATTCCCCACAAATTCTTCGCGCGCGAGTGCGAAAAACTCGGCTTCACCCTGCCCAGGCCGGGGACCTATGGCGTCGGCATGACCTTTCTGCCGGTTGAGAAGCACCAGCGCCTCACCTCCGAAGGAATCCTTGAGCGAATCATAAAGGAAGAAGGATTGTCGCTACTCGGCTGGCGCGACACTCCGGTTTACGCGTCAGCCATTGGCCGCGTAGCGCGGGCTTCCCAGCCTTACATCCAACAGATTTTCGTGCGTTGCGCTCCAGGGATGGACGAAGATGCCTTCGAGCGCAAACTGTACGTGGTCCGCAAGCGTGCCGAAAACGAGATTCGCGAGTCCGGAATCGAAGACGCTGAAATGTTTTACATCCCGTCGCTCTCCTGCCGGACGATCGTTTACAAAGGGCTCTTGCTCGCGCAGCAGATCACGAACTTCTATCGCGAATTGGCTGACCCTGACGTTGTTAGCGCGTTGTGCCTGGTCCACCAGCGGTTTTCCACCAACACATTTCCAAGTTGGCAGCGGGCTCACCCCTACCGCTACATCGCGCATAACGGCGAGATCAACACACTGCGGGGCAACGTCAACTGGATGCACGCGCGCCAGTCTCTGCTCAGTTCGCCGCTCTTCGGGGATGACATTAGGAAGGTCCATCCGATCATTGCCCCGGATGGCAGCGACTCCGCCAATTTCGACAACGCCGTGGAATTGCTGTTGCAGGCAGGACGGAGCCTGCCGCATGTCATGGCCATGCTGATCCCGGAAGCTTGGTCCGGTAATCCGCACATGAAGCCGGAGAAGCGCGCTTTCTACGAGTACCACGCCTGCGTGATGGAACCTTGGGATGGCCCGGCAGCCATCGCCTTCACCGATGGTCGCGTCATCGGAGCGACGCTCGATCGCAACGGCTTGCGCCCTGGCAGGTATGTCGTGACGCACGATGGCCTGGTGGTAATGGCTTCCGAAGCCGGCGTGCTCGACGTGGCGCCCGAGCAGGTCAAGAAAAAGGGCCGCTTGCAGCCAGGCAAGATGTTTTTGGTGGATACCATCGAAGGCCGCATCATTTCCGACAAAGAGATAAAACAAAAGCTGGCCTCGCGACATCCCTATGCGGAGTGGTTAAAGGAAAATCAGATCACGATCGACCAACTCCCGGATCCGTCGCGTATGCACTTTCCTGATGCTGAAACGCTGCTTCGCCGACAGCGGGCCTTCGGTTACTCCGACGAGGATCTCCGTATGATCCTCAGCCCGATGGCAACCAAGGGCGAAGAGCCCGTCGGTTCCATGGGGACCGACACCCCGCTGGCATGCCTCTCGGACAAGCCGCAGTCCCTGTTCAACTACTTCAAGCAGCTTTTTGCCCAAGTCACCAATCCTCCCATCGATCCGATTCGCGAAGAAATGGTGATGTCACTCATCAGCTACATCGGGAGCGAGCGCAATATTCTCGAGGAAGCGCCAGAGAACTGTCACATGCTGAAGTTGGCGCATCCTCTGCTGTCGAATCGCGAATTGGAAAAGCTGCGCCGCGTCTCGAACCGCGATTTACTGGCAACCACTCTTCCCGCTCTCTTCCGGGCTAAGGAGGGTGAAGCTGGACTGAAGCGCGCCCTCGATGAGCTTTGCCAGCGTGCTTCGTTGGCGGTGAAAGCCGGATACTCGCTGCTGATCCTTTCCGATCGCGGCGTTGACAAAGATTACGCGCCCATTCCTTGTTTGCTTGCATTAGCTGCCGTTCACAATCTGCTAGTACGGGAGGAAACTCGAACCCAGGTGGCGCTGATCACCGAATCCGGTGAGCCGCGCGAGGTCATGCATTTCGCCCTGCTCAGCGGCTACGGGGCCAGCGCGATCAATCCGTATCTTGCACTGGAAAGCGTCGAAAACCTCGCCTGGCGGGGGGACTTGGGCGACGGCATCACTCCGGAAATGGCGGTCAAGCATTTCCTGAAGGCAATCAAGAAGGGATTGCTGAAGACGTTTTCAAAGATGGGAATCTCCACCCTCCAGAGCTATCAGGGGGCGCAGGTCTTCGAAGCAATTGGCGTGAACAAAGAGTTGGTCGAAAGCTATTTTTCCGGTACGACCTCACGCATCGAAGGCATCGGCCTCTCGGTTCTGGCCAAGGAAGCCCTTTTGAAGCATGAATACGCCTTCCGGCCCCTGATCGATTTCGAAACTGAACTGTCGGTCGGTGGCAACTATCACCAGCGGGTCAATGGCGAATACCATCTCCTCAATCCGCTGACGATCAGCAAGCTTCAGCAGGCAGTTCGGCAGGGCAGTTTCACGACTTTCCAGGAATACACCGACCTTATCGACAACCAGAGCGCACAGCTCTGCACGCTGCGCGGACTGATGAAACTGAAGAAGAGCGCCGCCCCAGTCTCCTTGGAGGATGTCGAGCCCGCGAAAGAGATCGTCAAGCGCTTCACCACCGGCGCCATGTCGTTCGGATCCATCAGCAAAGAAGCCCACGAGACGCTTGCCATCGCCATGAACCGCATCGGCGGCAAATCGAATACCGGCGAGGGCGGGGAAGACGAAGAACGCTTTAAGCCCGATCCCAACGGCGATCTCCGTCGCAGCGCGGTCAAGCAGGTGGCATCCGCTCGCTTCGGCGTCACGGCGAATTACCTGGTCAATGCCGACGAACTCCAGATCAAAATGGCCCAGGGCGCCAAACCCGGCGAGGGCGGGCAACTACCGGGACACAAGGTCGACGAAGTCATCGCGCGGCTGAGGCACTCGATCCCCGGCGTAGGACTCATCTCTCCTCCTCCACATCATGACATTTATTCCATCGAGGATCTGGCGCAGCTGATCTACGACCTGAAGAACGTCAATCCTCACGCTCGAATCGCGGTGAAATTGGTCGCGGAAGTTGGAGTGGGAACGGTTGCGGCGGGTGTGGCCAAGGCCCATGCCGACGTTGTTCTCATCAGCGGAGACAGTGGAGGGACGGGAGCGTCTCCCCTCAGCTCCATCAAGCATGCCGGCATCCCGTGGGAGCTTGGCCTGGCAGAGACGCAGCAGGTCCTTTTGCTGAATGATCTGCGCAGCCGCATCCGAGTGCAGACCGATGGCAAACTCCAGACCGGCCGCGACGTCGCGATTGCGGCGTTGCTGGGAGCCGAAGAGTTCGGCTTCGCCACGACTCCGCTAATCGCCATGGGTTGCGTCATGATGCGAAAGTGCCATCTCAACACGTGCTCGGTTGGGATCGCCACGCAAGACCCCGTGCTTCGGCAAAAGTTCCAGGGGCAGCCCGAGCACGTCATCAACTTCTTCTTCTTCATCGCCGAGCAGGTTCGCCAGTACATGGCGGAAATGGGCTTTAGTTCGATGGACCAGATGGTCGGCCGCGTCGACATGCTCGAAGTGGATGCGGCGGTCGCTCATTGGAAAGATCACTGGAAAGCGCAAGGCCTCGACTTCTCGTCGATCCTCTACAACCCTCCCGTTCCCTCCCGCGTTGCGCGGCGCTGCATCCACAAGCAGGACCATGGATTGGAGCAAGCGCTCGACCATAAGATCCTCGGGCAGGTGCGTGACACGCTCGAGACACTCTCTCCGATTGAGGTCAAGCTGCCGATCCGCAACATTCACCGCTCCGTCGGTACCATGCTGAGCGGCGAGATTGCGCGCCGTTACGGATCAGCCGGACTTCCGGACGACACCATTCGCGTCCACCTTTCCGGTTCTGCAGGCCAGAGCTTCGGTGCCTTCCTCACCAAAGGAGTCACGCTCACCCTGGAAGGTGAAGCCAACGATTATGTGGGCAAGGGCCTTTCCGGCGGGCGGATCATCGTTTCTCCGCCGCGCGGATCAGGTTTCGCTGCTGAGGAAAACATTATTGTCGGCAACGTCGCGCTCTATGGCGCCACCAGTGGAGAGGTTTTCTTCAGCGGCGTTGCTGGCGAGCGCTTTGCCGTTCGCAATTCCGGATGCACGGCCGTGGTGGAAGGTGTGGGCGATCACGGCTGCGAGTACATGACCAATGGATTAGTCGTTGTGCTCGGTTTCTGCGGCCGCAATTTCGCCGCCGGAATGAGCGGCGGCATCGCTTATGTCTTCGATGAGCGCGGCGACTTCACCGAAAAGCGTTGCAATCTCGATTCGGTGGATCTTGAACCTCTCACGGAAACCAAGGATCTGCAGTTTGTTCGCGATCTGGTTCAGCGGCACGCTGAACTTACCGGCAGTCAGCGCGCCAAGTGGAACCTTGAGAATTGGAACGACGCAATATCCCGTTTCATAAAAGTTTTTCCGCACGAGTTCAAGCGCGTGCTTGGAATTCCACGCGCCGGGCAAGCCTACATTCCAGGCGAATCGATCGCCGTTTTAGCCAACGCGGAGCAGGTGCAACATGGGTAAGACCACCGGTTTCATGGATTACTCCCGCGAGTTGGCTCCGCGCAGGCCTGTGCTCGAACGCGTAAACGACTGGTTCGAGATCTATCAGGATTTCCCCGAAGGAGAGCTCCGCAAGCAGGGTGCGCGATGCATGGACTGCGGGGTGCCGTTCTGCCAGACCGGATGCCCGGTAAACAACCTGATCCCCGACTGGAATGACCACGTCTACCGCGGGAGCTGGAAAGAGGCAGTCCGCCAGTTGCATGCGACCAACAACTTTCCGGAGTTCACCGGCCGCATCTGTCCCGCGCCCTGCGAAGCCTCTTGCGTTCTAGGCATCACTGAGCCCGCGGTTACGATCAAGCAGAATGAAAAGAACATCGTCGAGCGAGGTTTTCTCGAAGGATGGATTCACCCCGTTCTGCCAAAGCATCGCAGTGGTAAGACGGTGGCGATTGTTGGTTCGGGCCCGGCAGGGCTTGCCGCTGCCCAGCAACTCTGTCGCGCAGGTCACGGTGTAACGGTTTACGAAAAGGCTGACCGTATCGGGGGATTGCTTCGCTATGGGATCCCTGAGTTCAAGCTGGAGAAGCACGTCATCGATCGCCGCCTCGAGCAGATGACCGCCGAAGGCGTGAAGTTCGTGACCAATGCTCACGTTGGAGGGAACGTTGCGGTCGAGGATCTGCGGCGCGACTTCGATGCCATCGTGCTGGCTGGCGGTTCCGAGCAGCCTCGCGAGCTCAAGATTCCGGGGCGCGAGTTGAAGGGAATAAACTTCGCCATGGAATTCCTGCCGCAGCAGAACAAGCGTTGCCACGGCGACATGATCGAGCCTGCCGTGGAGATTCTGGCGACCGGCAAGCGCGTCGTCATCATTGGTGGCGGCGACACAGGCGCGGATTGCCTCGGTACTTGCCATCGCCAGAAACCGATTTCGGTTCACCAGTTCGAGATTATGCCTAGGCCGCCAGCGGAGCGGTCTCCGCAGACGCCTTGGCCGCTGTGGCCTATTCAGCTTCGCATCGAAGGGGCGCACGAGGAAGGCGGCATCCGCGATTGGAGCATCGCGACGACCAGCTTTACCGGAGACGGGAACGGAACCGTGAAGCAACTTCACGCCATACGCGTTGGTCCACCTCCGAAGTTCGAAGCGATCGCCGGCACCGAGTTCACGATGGATGCCGATCTTGTCCTGATCGCCATGGGCTTTCTCGGACCGGTTCGCAACGGAATGATCGAACAGCTGGGTGTTCAGCTGGATAACCGTGGCAACGTTGCTACCGATGAGAACTACATGGCATCGGTCCCAGGCATCTTTGCAGCCGGAGACATGCGGCGAGGGCAGTCGCTGGTGGTCTGGGCGATTTCTGAAGGCCGCAAGGCTGCGGCTTGTGTGGATCAATACCTGAAGCAGCTCAGCCTTCAACCGAGAGTCGAACCGGCGCAGATCTATCCGAACGCTATTCGGATCGCATAGCCGCATCAACTTCCTCAAACAGCTCGGGCAGCCGACGCGCATCCTCGGCTGAGTTCCCAAAGCGCGCCGACTCGTACACACTCGTGAACTGTGCTACTGGCAGCCGAAGCCGGTTGTCCTCTATCTTCCGCAGGAATTCCTGCGCAGTCTCCGCCTCGGTCTTCTGCATTCCGCGCCGCGCCAGGATCCTGGCCATGCGTTGATACCAAAGAGAGGCGGCCTGTTCGGGCGAGCGCTCTGGATTGGCTCTGAGCCACTGGTCATGCAGCACGCGTACCAGGCGTCCGAGATTGGCCAACAACACAAGCGCCAGAACGATCCCGCCTCCGATGAGCGTCCACCGTCGAGGAGAATTCTCGACGCGCTCCTGGCTGCGGCGCGCCCATTCCAGCATGGAGGTGTAATGTGCGCGGGCCCACAGCCGCGCGCCTTCCCACATTCCGCGCGAAGTGTTGATTGCTGCTTTGCCCAGGACGTACTGATTCGAGCTGTCGTAGCTGACCACCCAATCACGCCAGAAAGAAGCCGCGGCATCCAGGTAAAGGGAAAGTCGCGCCCATCCCTGCGGCGTACCAACGTTTCCCGCAGGCGTCGGATCGAATGTCTGCCAGCCGTAACCGGGGAAGTATGCTTCGACCCACGAGTGCGCATTTTTGGCGCGCACTACGTAGCTTCCAGTGATGTCGTTGAATTCGTCGCTGCGGAATCCATTTACCACGCGGGAGGGAATTCCGAGACTGCGCAACATGACAGCCATCGACGAAGCAAAGTACTCGCAATGTCCCTGCTTCCGCTCGAAGAGAAAATTCGCGATGGGATCTTTGGCCTCGGTCTGCGGCAGTTGCAGCGTGTACCCGAAGCGAGTCCGGAGATAATTCTCGATGACTACAGCCTTATCGTAGTCGGTCTTGGCTGAACTGGTGATCTGTGACGCCAACCGGGGAATTCGCGGATCGATCTCCGGGAGGTGGAGATAGATGTCGGCAATCTTTCCAGGGTAGTTACGTCCGGCAGCGCGTAATTGGGGCGCAGTCGGGGTAGCGATATCCGATGTGGCCTCATAACGAGTGATGGCGCGCTGAAAGTCGTAGTCATAAATGCCGCCACCAGAATCGGCTGCAATCAGGCGGTAATCCCCGCGCAAACTGAATGCCCAAGGGGCGAGAAAGAAGACGTTTGTCCCAATGGGCTCCATCAGCACCTTGTAATGGATGAGCTTCTCGTGTTCCAGGCTGGCGGTCGCATAGAATCTTGGAGGGCGACCGTCGGTGGGCAAGGCAAAACTCGTATCCGGCCGCCGCGGCAAACTGGAAGCGTCGCGGGGATTGGTCCACGCGTGCCCATCAAACTTCGCCAGCGATACTCCGCGCCAATGGAGATCGTAGAGGCCGGCTTGGTCTCCGTCAATCTGAACGTGCATCACGACGGAGTTCGACTGTTGAATCTGGCCAATCTGTCCCAACTGTACGTGATCGCTGAAGCCGGAAGAAAAGTCTGTGCCGTAAGAATATCCGCCCAAGTAGCCCGCTGACATGCGGGGCATGACGAAGAACAGCGCCCCGGCGCAAAAGAGAATCACCAACATCAGTGCGGGCGTGAAACGGGCGAGGGCAAAGGCGAGCTGCCGATGTTCCTGCGGATCACTGGAATGCCGGGCTTGGATGTTCGCGGCGATTCCCGATCGCCGCATTTCCATCAGCACGAACGTGGCTACTGCCATGAGCGTGAACGCTGCGAAAGAAAACAGAAATATGCTGTCGACCGTCAGCACGGCGGATGCAAGCACCATCAGGAAGGCGAGGATCGCCAGCGTGATGTGATCACGCTCGCGCCGAATCGAGAAGGTTCGTACCACGACTCCGAACAGTGCAAGGTGAACGGTAGCGGGGAGAAAGCTGCGAGAGAAAACAAGGTAGTCAATGGCGAAGAAGACGAAGTATGCGATCGATAGAGGCGTCGTCCAGCGCTCTGAGATCACGAAGCGGTGCTTTTTCGCCAGCAAGTAACCGCGAACGGCAAGCGCAATCGCAACCAGGATGACTGAGGGAAGATCGAGTCCGCCTGTTCCAGCCAGTGTCGCAAATCCTGTTAACACCAGCAGATACAGAGCGAGTTCGAAGTAGTGGTCGATCGCTCGCTGCAGGGGGATCACTCCGGAATTTGTGGATGCCGACGACATTGGAGATGGATTTGCAGTGGAATCCTATTGTTCGACAGTTGGATCAAGAAAGGGAAGGGCCGGAGAAGAGATTCTTGCACCAAAAGTCACGTTGGGAGATTGAGAACTCGGGGCAGTTGCGTCTCGCGACTGCGGAATCTGATTGGTTCCAATTCGGGAATCTGGGGAATGTGGGTATACCCCCCCTCCCCCTGGTCTATTGGAATCTTCACGTTAAGTGGGAATTGTCGAATAAAATATTGTGGCTCAATGACTTAGGGGCAAAATATTGAGCCGCAATGACTTACGCGGCGGTTCTTTCTTCCTCAAATCGCGACTATGAAACCATCATAGCGGCTTGGAGACGAGGGTCAAGAGATTCCGGTGGGATATTTATGTTGCGTTCCCAGAACGGGAAATGCATTTTTGGGCAAACCGATGTCTTGAACAGAAAACCACCCGCAGATAGCCGGGATCGACCTGCGGTTAGGTGAGTGCAATGGACCGCTATCGCTAACATCGCAGAGGCAGCGAGTTGCCAATCTCTCTACGCTGCAGCCCCTGAGTTCGCCGCCACATAGGTGGCAGAGGCGGGCGCAACTCCGAAGAAGCTCGTGGGGTGCCAAATTGTCTATGTCCACCCGCTTGGCACCGCTTGACCGGATACACGGGTTCAGAGCGTATCGTGGGCGAGCCTTCGCTTTCTCAAATCTTCGCCGCGGAACCGCCCGAGGCCGACCAGAAACTGGGTAACGGAAGGATCGGCGGTCATACCTGCAGCCGTAAGGGAATTGCTACCGTCTTAGCGCCGGTGTATGATGTGGCCCCTATGGCGCAACCCAACTTCTCTACAACTGATACTGTGGGGCCCATCCAGGATCCTGATGCTCGCCGCGTTTGCAGCCTGGCGACTATCGACACTGCGCGACAGAAGGTTTTCACCCTTCGTCAATTGCGCGATGGTCTCGACATTTCAATCCAGGATTTGGAGGCCCAGCGGCGGAAAGACAAGATCATCAATACTGCGTTGGTCGTAGCCAGGTTTACCAAGGCAACGTGCGACGCGTTTATCAGTATGGCCGGTGCCTTGGGCAAAGCTGTTTTGCCCAAACCTGCGGGTGAACAAGTGGAGAGATTTGCCGCTGGTTATGCTGCTGCGACTCCATTGGTCGACGCGGCGGCGACCTCCGCCGCCGGCGGGAATGCTGACTGGGTAAAAGCCGGCGCCACTTCTGTCAAAGAGGGCGTATCACTCGTGACCCACAACAAGGGCATAGAGATAGTGACCAAGTCTACCGTCGTGAAAGTAGAAATCATCAAGGGTGCGATGAATCACGACAAAGAAGGCATCATCAAGTCAGCGGTCGACTATACGTACGATCTTAACACTACCGTCGCGGAGATGGCCGGCGAGAAAGGTGAAGCGGGCGCGGCGTTAGCCAAGGTCGCCAAGAGCGCTTTTGAATACAACGAGCAGATCGGGAAGGCCTTCGACCAATTGATTGACGACGATCTGGAGAGTCAGGAGCGCATTCATGCACTGAAGAGCAACCTCGTGCACCAGGCGAAGCTATTATCCAAGAAGATTGACGAAATGGAGCAGTTCATCACCTCCTGCGATTATCAGCTCAATCCTCCCGAATCACTCGTGTGCTCGTGATCGTCGATCCTGTGTCCGAGTAGCTGTAATTCAACTAAGACACAGAGACCAAGGAACGCATTCTCTTGGCGGATGTTGTGACGCTGCCCGGGGACTCCACTGGTGTATTAGCTCAGACTTGATCTGACACTGTGGTTTGATCAAGCAGCCGCGCGTTTTTAGGAAACCCGGGGACATCCATGATAAGTAAAAGTCAAGAGGAGACGGAGGTCTGCTCGCACTTAGAGGAGTAGGGTCTCGAAGCGAGGATGAGGCGGTTAAGTTAG
>Ga0209698_10001399_pt1 | contig 27756 bp, 30 predicted proteins | sample LitLauG_LLR_2012_FD_187203 | JGI IMG/M metagenome (GOLD analysis project Ga0209698, IMG submission 187203) | Freshwater sediment microbial communities from Pennsylvania, USA - Little Laurel Run_MetaG_LLR_2012 (SPAdes) (version 2) | ecosystem: Environmental > Aquatic > Freshwater > Creek >... | reverse complement strand
GGCGGCGGTCCTGGTCCGAGGGCTCAGGCCCGGGTCAGGTACTCGCCCGTGCGGGTGTCGACCTTGATCTGCTCGCCGGGGTTGACGAACAGCGGCACCTGGATGACCAGGCCGGTCTCGAGTGTGGCCGGCTTGCGGGCGCCCGACACCCGGTCGCCCTGGAGCCCCGGCTCGGTCTCGGTCACCGTCAGTTCGACGGCCGCAGGCAGCTCGACCCCGACGATCTCGTCCCCGAAGAACTGGATGACGGCGTCGTCGCCCTCCTTCAGGTAGTTGTTGGCGTCACCGAGCAGACCGGTCTCCACCTGGAGCTGGTCGTAGGACGAGGTGTCCATGAACACGTACTCGCCACCGTCGCGGTAGAGGAACTGCATCTCCCGCTTGTCGATGATGGCCTGCTCCAGCTTCTCGTCGGCCCGGTAGGTGCGCTCGATCACGGCACCGGTCCGCTGGTTCTTGAGCTTGGTGCGGACGAACGCCCCGCCCTTGCCCGGCTTGACGTGCTGGAACTCGATGACGTTGAACAGGCCCTCGGGCAGGTTCAGGGTCATCCCGTTGCGGAGATCGTTGGTGGAGACGGACATCAGACGGCGACTTCCTTCGGGAAACGGGTGAGTGGACGGCTACCGGACCCGGTCACGACCAGCGTGTCCTCGATGCGGACGCCGCCGAGGGCGGGGAGGTACACGCCGGGTTCGACGGTCACCACGGTGCCGGGCTGCAGGATAGCAGTCGATCCCGCTCCGACCGAAGGGCGCTCGTGGATGTCGAGTCCCACCCCGTGGCCCGTCCCGTGCTCGAACCGCTCGGCCCACCCCGCCCCGGCGATAACGTCGCGGCACACCGAGTCCACGTCGCCTGCCGTCACGCCGGGCGCCACCGCGGCGACTCCGGCCGACTGCGATGCGGCCACCACGTCGAAGACGGTGGCCAGTTCACCCGTCGGGGGACCTCCGAGGCAGAACGTGCGGGTCATGTCGGACCGGTAGCCGTCGTAGGTGGCCCCGAAGTCGACCACGACAGGGTCGCCGGGACGCAGGACACGCCGTCCGGGCCGGCCATGGGGCTTGGCCGAGTTCTCCCCCGACGCCACGATCGTCTCGAACGCCCGGTCGTCGGCACCCAGCACACGCATGGCATGGTCGAGCGCCGCGGCGAAGTCCGCCTCGGTGAGCGGCCCGCCACGCCCGGCACCGGCGTCGCCCAGCAGGTGCAGCACCGAGTCGAGGGCGGCGTCGGCGATGGCCGCCGCACGCTCCATCCGGGCCACCTCACCGTCGTCCTTCACCATCCGCAGCTCCTCCACGACGCCCTGCGTGGGGACCAGCAGACGGGGCGAGAACACGCGCTCCCAGGACTGGAGGCCCGCCCAGGTCACGTCGGCCGCCTCCAGGGCGAGCACCTCCGCGTCCCCCGCCGCCTCGGCGAGTGCGTCGTGCTGGGTGGTGACCCCGCCGATGCACACGGCGACCTGCTCCCCCACCCCGCCCGCGGTCAGCTGTTCGGCGGCCTGGGTCCGGTAGCGCCCGTCCGAGGTGAGCACCGCCCGGTCCCGGGTCACCAGCAGCACGCCGGCCGAGCCCGTGAACCCCGTGAGCCAGCGGATGTTGGCCGACCCGGTGACGAGCAGCCCGTCGGGTCGCCCCTCGTCGGTCGACACCTCGGCCAGGGTGTCGCGCACCCTGTCGAGCCGGCCGGCCACGGACAGCGGTGCGAGGGGCCCACCCGTGTCGGGTCCGACGGTCGCCCCGGTCACGGGCGCGCGTCGAGCAGGCGTGCGGCCGCCTCGACGGCCAGGGGGTACCCGAGCCCCTTGAACCCGGCGATGCAGCCGTCGGCCACCGAGGCGATGGTCGAGACGTGGCGGAACGGCTCACGGGCCGCCGGGTTCGAGAGGTGCAGCTCCACCACCACGCCGTCGTAGGCGGCCAGCGCATCGTGCAGGGCCCACGAGGTGTGGGTGAAGGCCGCCGCGTTGACCACGATGGCCACGGCACGTCCGCGGGCACCGTGGACCGCCTCGATCAGGTCCCCCTCGTGGTTCGACTGGAAGTGCTCGAGCTCGTACCCGGCGGCCGCGGCGGCGGCACGGGCGGCGGTCACGTGGTCCTCCAGGGTCTCGTGACCGTAGACGGCCGGCTCCCGCTCACCCAGGAGGTCGAGGTTCGGTCCTGACAGAAGGAGCATCAACCCGGTCCCGCTCATGCCCGTCCTCCCGACTCGCTCATGTCGCCCGGCGTGACGCCGTCGACTCCATGTCCGCCAGGGTAGCGACCACGTCGGCCCGGTCGATGCCGCGGACCACCTCGACCCCGTCCGGGCCGTCGAGCACGAAGGTCAGATCCCCCTGGGCCTTCTTGTCCCGGCCCATGAAGGCCAGGAGCCGCTCGGGGTCCGAGCCGGCCGGCAGGGACGTCGCCAGGTCGAACTGGCCGACCACCTGGCGGTGGTGGACCACCCGGGCGTCGTCGATCCGTCCGAGTCGACGGGCCAGCAGGGCGGCGAACACCAGTCCGACGGCGACCGCTTCGCCGTGGCGCAGGTCGACCTCGGGGTCGTCGAAGCCCGACGCCTCGAGCGCGTGGGCCAGCGTGTGCCCGTAGTTGAGCAGCATCCGTCGGTCGCCCTCGCGCTCGTCGGCCGCCACGACGGCCGACTTGATCCCCACGCACCGGGCCACCTGCTCCTCGATCGGCAGGTCGGAGGTGGGCGGCCCCCCGTGGGAGGTGGCGATTCCGAGCAGCGCGTACTTGGCCACCTCGCCCCGTCCGGACGCCCATTCGCGTGGCGGGAGGGTGGCGAGCACCTCGGTGTCGCACAGGACCGCGCTCGGCTGCCAGAAGGCGCCCACCAGGTTCTTGCCCTCCGGGATGTTCACGCCGGTCTTGCCCCCGATGGCCGCGTCCACCTGCCCGAGGAGCGAGGTGGCGACGTTGACGTAGGCCGTGCCCCGGTGGAACGAGGCCGCTGCGAACCCGGCGAGGTCGGTCACCACCCCTCCGCCCACGGCGATCACCACGTCCGCCCTGCTCAATCCCGAGCGGGCGAAGTCCCGGCACAGCCCCTCGACCACCGCGAGCGACTTGGCCGACTCCCCGTCGGGCACCAGGAAGACCTCGTGGTCGAGCCCGGGGTCGACCGTCACCCCGATGCGCTCCTGGGTGACGACGGCGGCCCGTCGGGCACCCGGGACCGATGCGGCGACGACCTGCGCCAGTTCGCGGCGCACACCGTCGCCCACCACCACCTCGTAGGAGCGTTCGGCCAGCTCGACGGGGACGACCCTGCTCACGGACGGCTCCCGTCCATCGCCACCGTCACGGACGGCTCCCGTCCATCGCCACCGTCACGGACGGCTCCGTGCAAATGCGGTGGCGGCCAGGATCCTGTCCACCACGGTCGGGAGGTCGAGGTCGTCCACGTCGACGATGACATCGGCCACCTCGCCGTAGAGCGGGCGCCGGACGGCGTCCAGCTCGGCGAGCACGGCGGCGGGGTCGTCACGCAGCAGTGGGCGGTCGTGGCCGTCGCCGACCCGGGCGGCCAGGGTCTCCGGCCGGGCACGGAGCCACACCACCGCGCCGGACGTCGCCAGGAGCTCACGGTTCGCCGGTGCGAGGACGGCCCCGCCGGCCGCCGACACGACGGCCGGAGCGTCTGCCGACAGCGCCTCGGCCAGCACCCGGGACTCCTCGGAGCGGAACGCCTCCTCGCCGCCGGAGGCGAACAGTTCCGCCACCGTCGATCCGGTCGACTCCTCCACCATGGTGTCCGAGTCCAGGAAACGCCAACCCAGGCGGCTGGCCAGGGCGCGGCCCACCGTGGTCTTGCCGGCACCCATCATCCCGACCAGGACCATCCGGTCACCCATCGGTCAGGGGACGCGCCGCCGAGGGGGTCTCGCCCAACGAGGCGAGGTAGGCGGCATAGTTACGCCGGAATTCGTCGACCGAGTCGCCGCCGAACTTGCGCAGCGACTCCGAGGCCAGCACCAGCGCGGTCATCGTTTCGGCCACCACCCCCATGGCCGGCACCGCGGTGACGTCGGTGCGCTCCTTGAACGACACCGTCGACTCCTTGGTCACCACGTCGACCGTTCCGAGCGTCGGCCGGTTGAGGGAGGCCAGCGGCTTCATGGACAGCCTGGCCACGATCGGCGAGCCGGTGCTCATGCCGCCCTCGATGCCACCGGCCCGGTGGGTGTCGCGGACGTAGCCACCACCCATCAGCGCGACGGCCTGCTCCGAGTCGTCACCCGCCGGATCGACCACGCGGATGGCGTCGTGGGCCTCGGACCCGCGCAGGCCGGCCACCTCGGTACCCTCGCCGATCTCCACCGCCTTGATGGCCTGGATGCTCATGAGCGCCTGGGCCAGTAGCCCGTCGAGACGCCGGTCCCAATGGGTGTGGCTCCCGAGGCCCACGGGCACCCCGTGCGCCACCACCTCGGCCACCCCGCCGAGCGAGTCGCCGGCCTTCGCCGCGGCCTTGATGGCCTTGACCATGGCGGCCTCGGCCTTCGGGTCGGCACAGCGCACCTCGGACCCGTCGATGCGGGCCAGGTCGGCCATCACCGGCAACGGGCCCGGTTCGGCCCGGGCGTCACCCATCTGGACGATGTGACTGAGCACGTCGACCCCGATCTGACCGAGCAGCAGCTTGGCCACGGTGCCGGCCGCCACACGCGCCGCCGTCTCGCGGGCCGAGGCGCGCTCCAGCACGTCGCGTGCGTCGTCGAGCCCGTACTTGAGCATCCCGGCCAGGTCGGCGTGACCGGGCCGGGGCTGCGTCAGTACCTTGGAGGGCAGCCCGGGGGCCGGGGACATCTCCTCCTCCCACTTCGGCCACTCGGTGTTGAGGATCTCGATGGCGATCGGCGACCCGAGCGTGCGACCGTGGCGGATCCCGGCCACCAGACTGATCTCGTCGACCTCGAAGCGCATGCGCGGGCCCCGGCCGAACCCGAGCCGCCGACGGGCCAGACCGCGCTGGACGTCCTCGGCGGTCACCAGCAGGCCGGCGGGCACGCCCTCCAGGATCACCACGAGGGCGCGTCCGTGGGACTCTCCGGCGGTCAGGTAGCGCAGCATCCGGACAAATCTACTCGGCGGGCACACACGCCCCGGTGGCCGGAGGCGTGCGCCGCGTCATCCCGTGGCCGGGAAGACATGGTGGACCAGGGTCCCGCCCCACAGGATGGCGACGGCCGCCCCGATGCACAGGGCGGGGGCGAAGGGGATGCGGGTCTTGCGCCCCGACCCCGAACCCACCATCAGGACCAGGCCGAACACCAGGCCCAGCACGAAGCCGACCAGGAAGGCCAGGTAGGCCTCGAGGAGACCCAGGTAGCCGACGGTGACGCCGATGACGCCGGCCAGCCGCACGTCGCCGAAGCCCATCCCCCGCGGCACGAAGAACCAGATCACGAAGAACACGGCGAACGCTCCGAAGCCCGCCGCGGCGGCGTCGACCAGCGGGCGCCACGCATGGAGGTGCCAGGAGACGGCGACCAGGAGGGGCACGATGCACACCAGCCCGCCGTAGAGGAGCTGGCGGGGCACCAGCCGGTGGGTCAGGTCGGTGACCGACACGGTGACGGCCATGGCCAGGAACACCCAGAACGGCGCCACCAGGAGCAGGCCGGCCGAATGGCCGCGGACGGTGAGGAGGTCCGCAGTGAGGGCGAACAGGACGCCGGTGACGACGCCCGCCCCGAGCATTCTCGGGAGGGAACGGCCCGAAGGCAGGAGATGGCGCACCGGTGCGGCCGGAGGTTCGCCGGAGCCCTCCGGCAGCTGGGCCGAGCCCTCGTCGTCCCGGGTCGGCCCTCCTGCCGTCGGCCCGTCCTCCGTCGGCCCGTCCTCCGTCGGCCCGTCCTCCGTCGGCTCAGTGGCGCGGGCGGCGGCGCGGGCGGCCTGGTGGCGTTCCTCGGTGGCACGGCTCCGGTCGGCCAGCCGTTGCCCCACGGGGTCGAGGAGGACGCCGGCGAAGACACCGACCACCGAGCCTGCGTCGACGAGGAGTGCGTGCACCAGGTGCAAGGTACTGGACGGACCGTGCCGCACGGGGCATCGTGTGTCCATCATGGATACGCGTACCCTCTCCCTCGACGTCCCCGGCGGCGCGATGCCGCTCTACGAGGCCCGCCCCGACGGCACCGCCCGCGGTGCGGTGATCGTGGTCCAGGAGGCGTTCGGCGTCAACGCCCACATCGAGGACGTCACGCGCCGATTCGCCTCCGCCGGCTACCACGCCGTGGCCCCCCACCTCTTCCACCGCACCGGGTCCCCGGCCTACGGCTACGACGACTTCAGCGTGGTCCTGCCGCACATGACGGCGCTGACCGACGCGGACATGCTCACCGACGTCGGGGCGGCGGTCGGGTACCTGGCCGACGCCGGATGGTCGGAGCGCCAGATCGGCATCGTCGGGTTCTGCATGGGCGGCCGGGTCACGTTCCTCGTCGCCGGCAACATGGCGATCGGGGCCGCCGTGGGCTTCTACGGCGGTGGGATCGTCAACGGTCGCACCGAGACGATGCCGTCCCTCCTGCCCCTGGTGGCATCGATGCGCACCCCGTGGCTCGGCCTCTTTGGCGATGCGGACCCGAGCATCCCGGTCGAGGAGGTCGAGCAGCTGCGCGACACCCTCAACGCCGGCGCCGACGTGGACACGGCGATCGTCCGCTATCCCGGCGCCGAGCACGGGTTCCACTGCGACGCCCGGCCCTCCTACGACGCAGACGCGGCCACCGACGCATGGGCCCGGGCACTCGACTGGCTGGACGGACACCTGGCTCCCGCCGGCTGACCCCCACCGGGCACCGATCCGACGGCCGGCCTCAGACGTCCCGGTGCATCCGCAGCCCGGGTCCGAACTCGGTGGTGGCGGGTCCGTCCACCGTGAAGCCCACGGACACGTAGAACGCACGTGCGTGCGGGTTGGCGTCCACCGCGATCCTGGCCACGCCCGTCGACCTGGCGAAGCCGACCACGTCATCGACCAGGACGGTCCCGATGCCCCTCCGCATGGCATCCGGGTGCACGAACAGGTCCTCGAGTTCGAGGTGCCGACCGGCCGGAACGGTCGTGGCGAACCCCACCACCGGCCCGGCGGGTCCGTCGACCGCCACCCGGCACCGGGCCGGCTGCCCCGGTGGGCCCGTCCACCCCAGGGCGTCCGGGTGGGCGAGGAGGACGGCCCGGTCCCCGCCGTTCGACAGGGACGCCAGTCGGAAGACGTCGGAGAGTCCGGCGACGTCCCTGCGGAGGGCGTCGCGCACGACAACTCCGCTCACCGGGACCCGGGCGCGGTGGCCCGGCGGCCGCGGATCAGGCGGGCTGGTAGTACGGATTGGTGCCGTCGGCGTGGTCGGTCACGTCGACCACGTTGGCGATCTCGGGGATTGCCTCGCGCAGGATGACCTCGATGCCCTGCGACAGCGTGGCCTTCGCCATGCCGCAGCCCTGGCAGCCACCGCTGAGCCGCAGGTAGACGGAGAGCTCCTCGACGGCGACCAGGTCGGCACGGCCACCGTGGGAGGCGATGCTCGGATTGACCTGCTCCTCGAGGACCGACACCACGCGGGCTGCGAACGGGTCGTTCAGATCGACCTCGGGGATGGAGGCCAGCCCGGCGAGCGTGGGGGCCGGAGGGGTGTTGGGATTCACGATGACCAGGCCGCCCTCGCCGGAGGCGTCGGTCACGTAGTCGAGGGACGCACCCTGCAGCTTGTCGACACTCGTCGACGGGACCACGACCGACAGCTGCTCGTCGGGCTGGACCACGTCACCGGCGGCGGCGTCGGCGATCGCCTGGAAGTACATGTCGTAGGCGTAGGCGCCGTTCGCCTCGCCCGACACCTCGAGCCAGAGCGCCAACGAGTCCGACTCGGCCTCGTTGGCGAGCACCTCGAGCACCGTGGCACGCGCCTCGGGCGTGATCGTCAGCACGGGGGCGATGTCCTCACGGTCTTCAGTCATGCCTGCCATCATAAGTGCGTGTCCCCCTCCCGCAAACATGTGCCCGACGACGCCCACGAGTGGGTCAGCTTCGACGATCCCGACGAGGAGCGGACCTGGCTGTTCGACGTGACGTTCCTGGCGAGCGGATGGACGTGCATCTTCGGCAACGGCTGCCAGGGCGTCCTGACCGGCCCGGCCGAGGAGCTCGTGCAGGGGTGCTGCTCCTACGGCGCGCACTTCACCGACCAGGCCGACGCCGACAAGGTGACCGAGGTGGCCCGGACGCTCGGCCCCGATGTCTGGCAGTTCCAGGCCAAGGGACGCAAGGGCGTGGTCAAGAAGCTCGCCGACGGTGACCTCGGTACCCGACTGGTGGACGGGGCGTGCATCTTCCTCAACCGTCCCGGATTCGCCGGGGGGCCCGGGTGCGCGCTGCACGTGGAGGCCGAGGCACGGGGGGTGAGCCACGTCGAGCTCAAGCCCGAGGTCTGCTGGCAGCTGCCCCTGCGCCGCGAGGACGAGACGGCGCCCGACGGACGGGTCACCTCGGTCGTGCGCCAGTGGGACCGCCGGCACTGGGGCGAGGGCGGGGCGGAGTTCCACTGGTGGTGCACCGAGGCGCCCGAGGCGTTCGTCGGGCACGAGCCGGTCTACCGGACCATGCGCACCGAGCTCGAGACGATGGCGGGCAGGAAGGTCTACAAGCGGTTGGCCGCCTACCTCGACGGGCGCACCGGCACGGCCACCCCGGTGACCCTGCTCCCCCATCCCACCGTCCGGCACTGACCGGACCGTCCTCGAGGGAGCCCCCGGCTCCCGGGGCTCGGAACCGTCGGGCGGGGAGGGACAGGTAGCCGCCGCCGGCGCTACTCGGCCAGCGGGTCGTCCTCGTCGATCGTCGCACCCCGTGGGGCGGTGCCCAGGATCTCGTCGTAGTCGTCCTCGGTTGCGAGGCACCAGGAGGCGTGCTTGTCCTCCGGCTCCGCGCCGCACTCCGGACAGCTCCTGCTGGCCGTGGCGACCGACCGCTTCAGACTCCGCGCTTCCTCGAAGCGGCGATGTCGTCCCTTCTTCACGAGACCAACTCCTTGCCCCACCAGGGGTGGACTGTTCCTCGGCGCACGGCGCGCCCGGGTCACCACCAAAGAACGATGCACCAAGTGTAGTGCCGCCGGTACGCAGTCGTGGCAACACCTCGGGCCCCGATGCGGACCGCTACAGTCGCACCGTGGCCGACGAATTCGATCCCCAGGAGATGGTGGCCCGCTTCCGGGCCCGGGCGGAGGCCGTCCGCAACCGGGGCCTGCCGCCCATCGAGGGGCCGGACCGCCAGCGGTTCATCGAACAGGCCCAGACCGACTTCATGGACTACGCCATGCTGGGCGACGCCGAGGCGTCGATCGAGGACGGCGTGCTCGTGTTCCGGGTGGACCTGCGCCCGGCCGCCGACGGTGGCTGAACCGGCCGGCCGGTAGGGCTCACCCGCCGTAGTTCATCCGGGTGTCGTCCATCGTGAGGACGGCGTCACTCCCGTCGGACGGTGAACGCAACCGATCCGACTCCCCCGCCCCGACGACCTCGCCCACCACCAGCACGTGGCTCGACCCGATCCCCGGTCCCACGTCACCGAAGTCGTGGACCGACCGCACCGAACACGCCAGCCAGCCGATCGACCCCGCCAGCACGGGCAGGCCGTCGGCCACCTCGATCACCGGCTCGCCCTGGAGCGACACGGCGACCCCGGACGCGTCGACCTCCATGTCGCGCACCGGCTTGACGAACCGACGCACCAGGCTGCGGTCCGACCTGGCGAGCAGCGACACCGAGAACGATCCCCCCGCCTCGACCAGCGACCGGGTGACGGAGCCGGACTCGAGCCCGACGGCGACCAGCTTCGGCGTCGTGGCCACCTGCATGACCCAGTTGCAGGTCATGAGATTGCGCCGGGCACCGTCCCGGCTGCCCACCACGAAGAGTCCGGTGGGCATGGCCCACAGCACCCGTCGCCGCAGACGGTCGAACGCTTCGCCGTCCGCCTCCGGCATCTCCCCGCCGTCGGTCACGTGTTCCCGCTGAACGGGTCGCTGCTGCCCTGGGGGGCGGTGGTGTCCGTCGTCGGCACCTGCCCGGTGACCGACTCGACGTGGTGCACCGCCGTCGCCAGGAGGTCCACCAGCCGGGTCCGCTCCGAGGCCGACCTGGCCAGCAGCCGGGTGTCCCCCGATGCGCCGTTGTAGCAGTCGTTCCCCGCCGCCGTGGCGACCGTATAGGCGCTGTCCAGCTGGGAGGTGAGCAGATCGTCAGGGGCGGGCAGATTGCCGATGGCGGTCTGGGCCTCGTTGCTGAGCAGGGCGCAGGCCTCGCGGACCGCGGCGGGCGCGTTGTGCCGGGCCAGGACCAGGTCGACGTTGCGCGACGCCACCTCGACGTTGCCGATGCCCGAACCTCCCCCGCCGTTCAGCCAGGTCGACACCCGCCGGCTCGGCGTGCCCGACTGCTCCTGTCCGGCGCAGCCGCCCAGCAGCGCCGCCACGGCCACGGCGACGGGGACCACCAGCGCGGTGCGGGCACACGACCGCCGGCGCCCTCGGGGCCCGGCCATCAGGCCGGGTAGCCGGTCCAGTCCGGCCGCCAGGCAGGGTCGAGCTGGCGGAGGAACTGTGCGCACCGCTCCTCTTCGACGTGCTCGCCGATGGCGCCGGCGGCCGAGCGCAGCCCGTCGAGGCAGCGCAGGAAGCCGCGGTTCGTCTCGTGGGACCACCGGACCAGGCCGGAGCCCTTCCAGCCGCTCCCCCGCAGTGCGTCGAGGCCGCGGTGGTAGCCGACACGGAAGTACGCATAGGCCTCCACGTCGTCACGGGCCAACGAGCCGAGCGCCGCCCACGCATCGAGCGACGAGGGGTGGGAGCGCACCACATCGGACACGGCGTGCCGCCGGCGCTCACCCGGTTGGGCGGACGCCTCCTGCAGCGACGCCAGCACGGCATCGGGCGCCGCCGGCAGGACCGTCTCGGGCAGTCCGGTGGTCAGACGGACCGCGGACACGTCGGCGTGGTCACCCGGAGCGCTCATGGCGGTCAGTGTAGGACCCGGCCGCTGCATCCCCCTCGCGGCGCCTCCCCCACTGCGGTCCCCGGCCCCGGTCAGCCGAACCGGACCAGGTGGTGGTCCTTCTTCCCCCGGCGGAGCACCACGTAGCGGTCGGCCAGGAGGTCGGCCGCCGTGAGGCGGCGGGCGAGGTCGTCCTCGCGGACGTTGTTGACGTAGGCACCCCCCTGGCCGACCGCGGTGCGGGCCTGGCTCTTCGAGGCGACCAGTCCCGTTTCGGCCAGCAGGTCGACCAGGAGGATGCCGTCGCCGTCGAGGCGCGAGCGGGCCTGGTCGGTCGAAGGCGCCTCGGCGAACACGTCCAGCAGGGTCCGTTCGTCCACCCCGGCCAGCTCGCCTCCGAAGAGGGCGGTCGCCGCGTGCTCGGCCCGTGCCGTCTCCTCCGCCCCGTGGACGAGGGTGCAGACCTCGCGGGCCAGTGCACGGTGCGCCTCTCGGCGCTCGGGGTGTTCGACGGTCGACGCCTCGAGCGCGAGCACCTCCTCATGGGGGAGGAACGTGAAGTAGCGGAGATAGGTGCCCACCATTGCGTCCTCGCTCCGCAAGAAGAACTGGTGGAGCTGGTACGGGGACGTTCGGGCTGCGTCGAGCCACACCGTGCCCGACTCCGTCTTGCCGAATTTGGTGCCGTCGGCCTTGAGCACCAGTGGCGACGTCAGCCCGAAGGCCTCGGCCTGGCGCACCTTGCGGATGAGCTCGATGCCCATGGTGATGTTCCCCCACTGGTCGCTCCCGCCGATCTGGAGTGTGCAGCCGAAGTCGTCGAAGAGCTGCAGGAAGTCGTACGCCTGGAGGAGCATGTAGCTGAACTCGGTGTAGGAGATCCCGGTGTCGGCCCTGGACAGCCGGGACCGCACCGAATCCTTGGCCACCATCTGGTTGACCGTGAAGTGCTTGCCCACGTCGCGCAGGAAGGTGAACAGGGGAAGGGGTCGCAACCAGTCGGCGTTGTTGACCAGGACGGCGCCACCTCCGGAGCCACCTGCGCCGAACTCGACGAACCGGGCCAGCTGGCGCTGGATCCCGACCAGGTTGGCCTCGAGCTGCTCCTCGGTGAGCAGTGACCGCTCCTCCGACTTGCCTCCCGGGTCGCCCACGAAGCCAGTGCCCCCGCCGGCGAGGGCGATCGGTCGGTGCCCGGCGGCCTGGAACCGACGCAGGGTGCACAGCTGCAGCAGGCTGCCGACGTGGAGACTGTCGGCGGTCGGGTCGAACCCGGAGTACACGGTGATGCCGCCGCCGTCGAGGCGCTGCGCCAGCGCCGGGTCGGTCATCTGGTGGATCAACCCCCGGAAGCGGAGGTCCTCGGCGAAGTCGGCCATGCCACAGCCTGCCATGTCGTCGGCCCCGGCCCGGACGCTACGATCGCCCTGCCGGATGCCGCCGCGGCCGCCGGGGCGAGGGCGAGGACCCATGGTGAACCCGTATCTCGAAGGCAACTTCGCGCCCGTGCTCGAGGAGCGTACCGATGACCACGACCTCGAGGTCACCGGGGTGGTCCCCCCGGACCTCGAGGGGCGGCTCCTGCGCAACGGGCCCAACCCGGTGGCGACGCCCGCCGATCCCGCCGACTACCACTGGTTCACCGGGGACGGCATGCTCCACGCCGTCGGGCTGGAGGGCGGTCGGGCCACCGGCTACCGCAACCGCTGGGTGCGGACCCGGCTGCTGTCCACCAAGGTGGCCACGGTCCGCCCGCACGGGCCGAGCGAACCGATCGACGGGCCGGCCAACACCCACGTGATCCGCCACGCAGGGACCACGCTCGCCCTGGTGGAGTCCGGCTTCCCCCACGCCGTCTCGCCGGAACTCGACCGGGCCCGAATCCACGACTTCGACGGTGCGCTCTCCTCACCCATGACCGCGCACCCGAAGGTCGATCCTGACACCGGCGAGCTGGTGTTCTTCGGTTTCGACCCCTTCGGTCCGCCGTTCCTCCGCTACCACGTGGTCGACGCCGCCGGCGTGCTGACCGCCACGGAGGAGATCGAGGTCCCGAGGGCCACCATGATGCACGACTTCGGGGTCACGGCGACCCGTGCCGTCTTCCTCGACCAGCCCGTCATCTTCGACCTGGCGCTGGCCGCCCAGGGACGGCCCCTCCCGTTCCGGTGGGCACCCGAGGCCGGGTCCCGGGTCGGGGTGCTCCCCCGGGGAGGCCGTGGTGGCGACATCCGCTGGGTGTCGATGGACCCCAGCTACGTCTTCCACGTCGCCAACGCGTTCGACGACGGGGAGCGGACGGTCCTCGACGTCGTCCGGTACGACTCGGTGTTCGACATGCCGCCCGGCGAGGCGCTGTCGGGCTCGCTCCCGTCGCTCCACCGGTGGACGGTCGACCCGTCGACCAATCGGGTCCTCGAGGAGCGCCTCGACGACCTGCCCGTCGAATTCCCCCGCATCGATCCGGCGGCGGCCGGGCTGCCCTACCGCTACTCCTACGCGGTGCGCCAGGGGGACGACCCGCGGCAGCCGACCTACGAGGGACTGGTCAAGTACGACCTCGTGCGGGACGAGGCCGTCCGGTTCGACCCCGGCCCGGGTCGGATGCCGGGCGAGCCGGTCTTCGTGCGAGCCGCCGACGGCGACGGCGAGGACGAGGGCTGGGTGCTGTCGGTCGTGTTCGACGCCGCCCGGGGTGCGAGCGACCTGGTCATCCTCGACGCCACGTCGTTCGCCGGTCCGCCGGTCGCCACCGTGCACCTCCCGGCCCGCGTGCCGTTCGGATTCCACGGCTCGTGGATCCCGTCGGACTCCTGACCGCCGACGCCACGGCCGACACGTACCGCCGGACAAGGACGACACGTTCGGCGCGGGTACCACTCTCGCGGCGGGTGACACCACCCCTGGGCCGTGCCGTGGGAAACTGTCCGCACATCTCCGGGCGCACGCCCCGTGGCCCGGTCCCGGCCGCCCGGAGCCCACACCCCCCGTTCTCCGCCTGACCAGACCACCTTGGCACCTGACGACCCGACACCGCCTCCGTCCCGACCCTCGGGCCGGCCCGCGCCCCAGCCCACCGGTCGACCGAGGGGCACCACACCGGGCTCGGGTCGCGGATCCTCGCAGTTCAGCGGTCCGATCCTGGGTGGCGAGGTCGCCATCCCCACCCGCCGTGAACTTCGAAGGGCCCACAAGAAGCGCCGGGGCACGGCCGAGCGCATCCTGCGCTGGCTCATCGCACTGGTGGTCGTCCTGCTCGTCCTGGTGGCCGCAGGCTACGGCTACTTCCGCTACCAGTGGGGCCAGATCGTGTCGGCCCCCTGCTCCACCTGCGTGGCGCCGGCCAGCGGTGCCCCCTACAACATCCTGCTGATCGGATCGGACAGCAGGGCCGGGGAGACCGCAGCCCAGGCCCAGCAGTTCGGATCGACCCAGGCCGCCGGAGGGCAGCGGTCCGACACCTTGAAGATCATCCACATCGACCCCACGGCCGGCACCGCATCGTCGCTGTCGATCCCCCGCGACACGTTCGTGACCATCACCGGCCTGCCGTCGAACTCACCGCTGTCGACCCAGAACAAGATCAACGCCGCGTTCTCGGCTGGACCGGACGCCACGGTGAAGACCGTCGAGAACACGTTCGGCATCCCGATCGCCCACTACATCGTCGTCAGCTTCTTCGGCGTCCAGGACGCGGTCAACGCCCTCGGCGGGATCTCACTCGATTTCCCCTATCCCGCTCGGGACCGGGACTGCGCGACTGGGGTCTGCTACAACAACTCCGGCCTCGACATCCCCACCGCCGGCTGCCAGGTGCTCGACGGAGCGATGGCGCTCAGCCTGTCGCGTTCGCGTTACTACCAGTACTACGCCGACGGGTACTGGCACTCCGACCCGACCTCGGACCTGGGGCGCATCCAGCGCCAGAACCTGGTGATCGCCGCCGCGCTGAACAGGGCCAAGTCGACCTACGACCCCCTGAAGCTGAACTCGTTGCTGTCGTCGGTGGTCCACGACTTCTCGAAGGACGACAACCTGTCCGCCAGCGACCTGCTGGGCCTGGCCGAGCGCTACCACGCCTTCAGCGGCTCCTCACTCCAGTCGTTCACGCTGCCCACCACCGGGGCGGTGTCCTCGTACGCGGGCGACGTCGAGGTCGTGCAGCCAGACGCGGCGGCGGCCACGATCACCCAGTTCCTGGGCGGGCCGTTCGGCGCCATCCTCACCCCGCCGATCGACGCCTACGGAAGTCCGCTCACCCTGACGGCGCCGGTGACCACCACCACACTGCCGACCGCCACCACGGCCCCGCCGACCACCCGTCCGGCCTCGACGACCGGGACCACGCCGGCGGCGACACCGGGCACCGGCGTGCCCTCCTACGACCCGACGCCCTGCTGAGGCCCGCCGTGCCGCACCCGGTGCGGCGGTAGGGGGATCAACCGTCGACGCCGGACACGATGTCGGCGTTCACGAGGTCGTGGGCGGCAACGTTGGCCGCCCGGTCGGGCAGGCGCACCACGATGACGGTCCGCCCGCCCCGCTCCGCCGCCCGCTCCAACGCGCCTTCCAGGGCACCGGCCTCCGACGACCGGTCGACCTCCTCGACGACCCAGCCGAACCCGGCCGCCACCGCTGCGACGTCGGCCGCCTGGGGCGTACCGAAGAGCCGCTCGAAGGAGTCTCCGGCGAGGTCGGCGGCGGGAGGCAGGAAGGAGAAGATCCCTCCCCCGCCGTTGTCGGCCACCACGACCGTCAGCGGGGCGACCTGGTCGCCCGGCCCCACCAGGGCGGACACGTCGTGGAGGAAGGCCAGGTCCCCCACCAGCGCCACGGTCGGCCCGCCGGCCAGTGCCACTCCGAGTGCGGTGGAGACCACACCGTCGATCCCGTTGGCCCCCCGGTTGGCGAACACCTTCGGCGGCGCGGTCCGGGGCGACCCGAACGCCTCGATGTCCCGGATCGGCATGGAGGACGACACCACGAGGTGGCACCCGTCGGGCAGCGCCGCCACCAGCCGCCGGGCCAGTGCCGGCTCCGTCCACGGTGCCTCTCCCCGGTCCGGGCCCACGGATCGGGCACGGGAACCGGGATCGGTCCGGAGGTCGATGGCGCGACGGGCGGCGGACTCCGCCTGCATCCACTCCGATGCCCAGGTGCGGATCCGCGCCGGGTGACCGGAGACGGTGTCGGCCAAGGCACGGCACAGCAGGGTCGGGTCGCACCGGACCAGGCGCCCGGCGGTGCGTTCGGGATCGGGCCACGACCCGAACGGGTCGACGACGATCCTCGGCGCGCCGGACACGAAGGTGGCCACCACCTTGGACGCCCATCGCTGTCCGAGCACCAGCACCACGTCGGGCCGGTGGTCCGCCGCGAACGCCGGCGCCCGCAGGATCCCGTCGGCGGCGGACACCACCAGGTCGTCGCCCGCCCGCCGGAGTCCCGATCGCGGGTCGGCCAGCACCGGCCACCCGAGCACCTCGGCCAGCCGGTGCACGGCACCCGGGTCACCGCACCCGGCCCCGGCCACGACGAGCCCGCGGGAACCGGGAACGACGCCCGACGCGACCAGGTCGGCCACGACATCGTCGGACGGCGGCGTCGGCCACGCGTCGACCCGGTGCCACGGACCACCGTCCCCGCGACCGGAGGGGATCCCGCCGGCGTCGGCATCGCCCAGCAGCGGCTCGCGGAACGGCAGGTTCAGGTGGACCGGCCCGGGGCCTCGGGGACCGGAGACCGCCTCGGCCACCGACCGGGAGCCGAGGGAGCGCCACGAGGGACGTGACGGTTCGTCGGGCACGCCGGGATCGGCGTACCAACGCACGGCCGGCCCGAAGAGTCGGGCCTGGTCGATGGTCTGGGGTGCTCCGACGTCCCGCAGTTCCGGAGGGCGGTCGGCGGTGCAGACCAGCAGCGGCACCCGGGCCAGGTCGGCCTCGACCACGGCCGCGTGCAGCTCGGCGGCGGCAGTGCCGCTCGTGACCACGACGACCGCCGGCGTCCCGGTGGCCATCCCGATCCCCAGCGCCGTGAACCCCGCCGACCGTTCGTCGAGTCGGACGTGCAGGGCCAGGCGGGGATCGGCCGCAACCGCCAGGGTCAGCGGCGTCGACCGCGATCCCGGGCACACCACGGCATGGGCGACCCCGGCCCGGACCCACTCGTCGACCAGGGTGGCGGCGAACGCCGCCTGCCGGTCCCCGTCGCCGGGTGTGGCCTGACCTGTCGGTACGCTCACGGTCACCTCCTATGCCCCTCTCCGACGACAGCACCGCAGATCCGGATGGGCGGCTCCACGCCGTCCGACGGGGTGCGGGACCACCCGTCGTCCTCGCCCACGGGTTCACCCAGACCCACCGGATCTGGGGTGGCATCGACCAGGACCTCGCCGGCGGGCGCACGGTGGTGGCGGTCGACCTGCCCGGGCACGGTGGCTCGGACACCGTGCGCGCCGGTCTCGGGGCCGGCGCACTCCTGCTGGGTGCCGCCGGCGGTCGGGCCGACTACCTCGGGTACTCCATGGGTGCCCGCTTCTGCCTCCACCTGGCGCTGGCCCGGCCGGAACTCGTGCGCACCCTGGTGCTCGTGTCGGGCACCGCCGGCATCGACGACGTCGTCGAGCGGGCCGAGCGGCGACGTGCCGACGAGGCACTGGCCGAGCGGCTCGACCCCCTGGGCGGCGGGGTGCCCCTCGACACGGTGGCGACCTTCGTGGACCGGTGGGTGGCCAACCCGATGTTCGGGCCGACGGCGGACAGGGCCGACGATGTGGAGGAGCGCCGGACGAACACCGCGGCGGGGCTGGCGTCGAGTCTGCGCCTGGCCGGCACCGGCGCCCAGGACCCACTGTGGGACGACCTCGCCCGGCTGACCATGCCGCTGCTGGTGGTCACCGGCGGTCGTGACGCCAAGTTCGCCGCCCTCGGCCGCCGGCTCACCGCCTCGTGGGGCGGACCCGCCACCCACGCCACCATCGACGGAACGCACCATGCGCCCCACCTGCAACAGCCCGCCGAGGTGGCGGAGGTGGTGCGGTCGTTCCTGGACGCCAGCGGCTGACCGGGCCACGACGGTCACCCGATCACGACCGTCGGAGGCAGGGTCAGCCACAGGGCCGTTGCGAGAAGGGCTCCGTAGGCGAGCTGCAGTCGTCCGGTGGCGGCCAGCACGGGCAGGAGCGCCCGCCCCTCGGCGTCTCCCAGTGCCAGGCGCACCGGCGGGACGGCCAGGGGCACGGCGAGCAGGGGAAGCAGCAGGGCGGCCGGCCACACCGCAGGCACCGGCCCGGCCAGGGCCAGCAGGGCCCAGACCAGTGCACCGGCGAAGGGTAGGCCGACGCAGGCCACGTAGCACCAGCCGCCGGCCCGCCGCCCGACCCGCACGGCGAGGGTGCGCTTGCCGGTGACCCGATCAGTGCCGATGTCTCGCAGGTTGTTGGCCAGCAGCAGTGCGGTGGCCAACAGGCCGACCATGACGGCGGAGGCCCAGACCTGCCAGACGTCGAGGCGGAGGGTCTGCACATAGAAGGTGCCGACCGTGGCGACCAGCCCGAAGAACACGAAGACGAAGACCTCGCCCAGTCCGGCGTAGCCGTAGGGACGGGGGCCGCCGGTGTAGAACCACCCGGCCAGCAGGCAGGCGGCGCCCACCAGCAGGATCCACCACGAGGTGGCCCAGGCCAGGCCGAGGCCGACCACGCCGGCCACCCCGAAGGCGAGGAAGGCGGCCCGTCTGACCGCACCGGGCGACGCCAGGCCCGTGGCGGTGAGCCGGACCGGCCCGACCCGGGCGTCGTCGGTCCCCCGGATCCCGTCCGAGTAGTCGTTGGCGTAGTTCGTGCCGATCTGGATGGCCAGGGCGACCACCAGGGCGCCGAGCGCACACCACCAGGCGTTCACCTTCGGGCCGTGGGCCGGGAGGTACAGGGTCGCCGTCGAGCCGAAGGCCGGGCCGGAGCCGGTGGCGATGGCGTGGTACGCGGCCGCGCCGGCCGACGACAGCGGATGGCCGGCAACCTCGGTCAGGAGATGCAGACGATGTCGGAAGTGTGCCGCCGCGGTCCCGACCACGACCGGCACCACGGCCGCCGGCAACGTCCGGGGCCGGGCTCCGAGCCACCACTTGCGCACCGGCCCGGGGGTCGGCGGTGCACCGGCCGGCCCGGCCGGGCCCGGTCCGGTCACGGACGCCGCGGGAAGCGGGCGAAGTCGGGCGGGCGGTGCTCCTGGAAGGCGTTGCGGCCCTCCTGGCCCTCCTCACTCATGTAGAAGAGCATGGTGGCGTCCCCGGCGAACTGCTGGAGCCCGGCGAGCCCGTCGTCGGCCGCATGCAGCCCACCCTTCAGCATGCGCAGCGCCAGGGGCGACAGCGACAGCATCTGACGGCACCAGGCCACCGTCTCCGCCTCGAGCTCGGCCAGCGGCACGACCTCGTTGACCAGTCCCCAGGACTTGGCGGTGTCCGCGTCGTACTGGCGGCACAGGAACCACACCTCCTTGGCCCGCTTCAGGCCGATGGAACGGGCCAGGAGGCTGGCGCCGTAACCACCGTCGAAGCTGCCGACCTTCGGCCCGGTCTGACCGAACCGTGCATTGTCGGCGGCGACGGTCAGGTCGCACACCAGGTGCAGGATGTGGCCACCACCGATGGCGTACCCGGCCACCATGGCCACCACCGGCTTCGGCAGGCGCCGGATCTGGATCTGGAGATCGAGGACGTTGAGGCGGCCGATCCCCTGGCGTGCCACGGCATCGTCGCCGATGTACCCGTCGTCGCCCCGGATCTTCTGGTCGCCACCCGAGCAGAAGGCGTCCGGCCCCTGGCCGGTCAGGACGATGACCCCGACGGACGGGTCGTCGCGGGCCACGTTGAACGCGTCACTCAGCTCGAAGAGCGTCTGCGGCCGGAACGCGTTGCGCACCTCGGGCCGGCAGATGGTCAGCTTGGCGATCCCGTCGGCCACGTCCATGCGGATGTCCCGGTAGTCGCCGCGGGACTCCCACGCCGGCAGGGGGAGGTCCCGGAACCGATCGACCGGGTCGATCGGCGGTCCGGTGATCACCGTCTCCTCCGGGGTCGCCGTCGACCCTGCGCCCCCACCGTCCTGCTCACCGGTAACCATTCGACCATTCACTCCTAGAGTCGCTACTCGTACGGTCGCCTAGGCTACCCGCATGCATGAGCTGGTAGCGCTCGATCTGCCCGCCGGGCCAGGCTTCGTCGACGCGCTGCGTGCCACCTGGGACGCGGGGGACGCCGTCCTGCCCGTCGATCCCCGGCTGCCCGTCCCCGCCGCCGCCCGGCTGCTCGACGCACTGCGCCCGGGCCGGGTGCTGTCGGACCGGGGCGGGCACCGGAGACCCGACGGCATCCCCGTCGAACCGGGCGACGCCCTGGTGGTGGCCACGAGCGGGACGACAGGCGACCCGAAGGGCGTCGTGCACACGCACGGCTCGGTCGAGGCCTCGGCCCGGGCCACCTCGGCGGGCCTCGGCGTGGACCCGTCCCGCGACCGGTGGGTGGCCTGCCTTCCGCTCGCGCACATCGGCGGGCTCTCGGTCCTCACCCGATCACTGGTGACCGGCACACCGTGCACCGTGCTCGGGGGGTTCGACGCCCGTGCCGTCGAGGAGGCGGCCGGCAACGGCGCCACCCTGGTTTCCCTGGTGGCCACCGTGCTCGGCAGGGTGGACGTCACCGGCTACCGGGCCGTCCTGCTCGGCGGCGCCGCCCCTCCGGCGGAACTCGCCGCCAACGTCGTCACCACGTACGGCATGACCGAAACGGGGTCCGGCTGCGTGTACGACGGGAGGCCGCTCGAGGGCGTCGAGCTCAGGATCGGCGACGGGTCGGTCGGCGCCCCGGGGGAGATCCTCGTGCGTGGGCCCATGCTGCTGCGTGCCTACCGGGACGGGGCCGACCCGAGGGTCGCCGGCGGCTGGCTGCCCACCGGTGACGCCGGTCGGCTGACGGAGGACGGCGTGCTGGAGGTCTTCGGTCGGATGGCCGACGTGATCGTGTCCGGTGCCGAGAAGGTGTGGCCGGCCCAGGTGGAGGACGTGCTGTCGGCCCATCCCGGCATCGGCGAGGTGGCGGTGTGGAAGCGACCCGATCCCGTGTGGGGCGAGCGGGTGGTGGCATGGGTGGTCCCGGGTGCCGGTGTGCCCGTCCCCGGGCTCGACGAGCTGCGGGACCTGGTGGCCGGTCAGGTCGCCCGGTGGGCGGCACCCCGCGAACTCGTCGTCGTCGATGCGCTGCCCCGCACGCCGGGGGGCAAGGTCCGTCGGTCCGAGCTCGCCTGAGCGCAGCGGTCCCTGGAGTGCACCCGAGGGTCGGTGGGCCGGGTCGTCACGGTGCGCGGCGTCAGGAGAGCGAGCCGCTGGCGATGCACAGCGAGCCCCCGTCGACCACCAGGGTCTCCCCGGTGATCCACGACGCCGCGTCCGAGCACAGGAAGAGCGCGGCGTTGGCGATGTCCTCGGGGACCCCGAGCCGGCGGGTGGGCAGTCGTGCGCTGATCTTCTCCTCGCCCGCCTCCCAGAGGGCCTGCGCCAGCTGGGTCTTGACCAGACCGGGGGCGATGGCGTTGACCCGCACGGCAGGACCGAGCTCGCCGGCGAGCTGGCGGGTGAGATGGATGACCGCCGCCTTGGTCACGTTGTACCAGCCGATCCCCCCTTCGACGGTGAGTCCGCCGATCGACGCCAGGTTCAACACGACACCGCCTCGGTCGGCCATCCCGGCCCGCCAGGCGGCCTGGGTCCATTCGAGGTAGCCGGACTGGTTGACCCGGACGGTCTTGTCGGCCCGGCCCTGGTCGATGTCGATGATCGGTCCGTAGTAGGGGTTGGTGGCCGCGTTGTTGACGAGGATGTCGACCGGGCCGAAGCGCTCCGCGGTGGCGGCCACGCACGCCGCCGCCTGCTCGGGGTCACCGGCGTTGGCCACGGCCCAGGCCACCTCTCCCGACCGGGCGCCACCTGCGGCCTCGATGGCCGCCGCCGCCTCGACGAGCCCGTCGGCCCGCCGCGAGGAGAGCATCACCGAGGCGCCGGCGTCCACGAACGCCTGGGCGATGGCCTGCCCGATCCCCCGTGATCCGCCCGTGACCAGCGCCGTCTTTCCGTCGAGTCGCAATTCCATGGCGACACCCTATCGGCGGCCCGGAGCTGCCCCGGGGGCCGGCGACGACCGGTACCGGGGTGGCGGCGCCCCGGACCGGGCCCGGTGCTCCTAGGGGCCGAAGTGGACCGACGTGGTCCCCGGCGGGGGGTGCCACAGGAAGGCCGACACGTTCGGGGTCGACACGATCTCCCTGGCCCCGAGGTCGTTCCTGACGTGGTCGATGGCGGCCTGCGTCTGTGCGGGCGTGGCCGCCTCGATCCCCTGGTTCGGCACGAACACGAACGCGACCTCCGGGGACGTCACCGGGATGGTCTGGCCGTCGGCGAACGAATCGAGGAACGGGTAGAGGGATCCGCGCCCGCCGAACCGCCCGATCACACCCTGCGAGGCGATCACCTCGGCCGAACCGGGGATCCGCGCCTGCACCTGGCCGAGCTGTCCGGCCGTGGCGGCATCCACCATGAGGAATTGGGTGGGGATCTTGGGGATCCACTGGAAGGCGACGACCACCACCTGGACCGCGGTCAGGGCGCACACGACCCACATGGCGAGCGGGCCCCACCTGCCCCGACGGGCCAGCCAGGTGAAGAACGTGACTCCGCCGACGACGAGGAACACCACGGCGGCCAGATTCTGGAACGCGGCGACGGCCCCGATGAAGACGGGGGCCTGGTTGAGCGCGTTGGGCACCAGCACCACCAGCGACATCCCGACGCCGAGCGCGGAGATCAGCCCGACCGTCCCGGTCGACGCCACGAACTTCATGATCTCGTTCCACCTGGACCGGAGGACGTCGAGCACGGCGGACGGGTGGTGGGCGATACCCCACACCACGGCCAACGTCGCGCCCACGCCCGTCCCACCGGTCACGTTGGCCAGATAGCCGTAGTTCCCGGCGAGGCTCGATCCCTTGCCCGAGCCGATGGCGACCACGAAGACCACCCAGGCCACACCGATACCGACGAGGTACACCCCGTGTCGCCGTGTGGTCCGGCCCGACAGGACCGCGGCGATGCCGAGGCCGATCAGGTAGGAGGCGGCCACGTCCCCGCAGGCCAGGACGGCCGCCGCCCACCACCAGGCCCTCCGCCGCCCGCACCAGAGGTCCCGGGCGCACAGCACGAGGAAGAGCACGGCGATCGGCTGCAGGTGGAAGTCGAAGGACGAGGCCCAGTAGACCCAGGGGCTCACCAGGAGGACGACCAGGAGCCAGATGCCGATCAGCGTCCGCTTCTGCAGGGCCGTCGGCCACTGGCGCTCGAGCAGCTCGAGGCCGAACCGGAGCCCGGCCAGTCCGATGCCGGCCAGCACCAGGTCCTGGACGACCAGGAGGGTGAAGGTACTCGGAGACACCACGTGGAGGAGGCCGAGCGGCCACATGACGATCTCGAAGTGGCTCTGCCAGAACGGATAGCCGTAGTGGGGGTAGAAGTAGGCGAACGTCGTCTCGCGGGGGTTGAGGTGCCCGGTGCCGATCTGCTGCCACGCCTGGCTGAACGTCCCGAAGTCACTGGTGAGGTCGTAGTGGGTCCACAGATGCCAGCTCCATGCCACCAGGCCGGCGAACTGCACCCCGAAGGCGACGCAGCCGACACTCCAGACCAGGCGCAGCCGACCGGTGAGGCGCGTACCGGACGGTCGCCGCGCCCGGTGGTCCGCCACGGGCGCGGTGCCAGGTGCGTCACCGGGGGGAGGCGCCGCGGACGTCGCTGCGGCCACCAGCTCCACGTCGTCCGCCACGGCCCCGCTCCCCTCGGTCATCGACCACGCACAGTACCGGACCTCCTGTCGGCGGAGGCCCCGGGTCCGACCTGATCCGGCGCCGCCGGCCTGGTGTCGCGAAGGGCGCGGTCGACCGCGGGTCCCGCCGGTCGAGGGGTCGACGCCACCTTCCCGGCGGCGCCACCTCAGTCGTCGATCGCCTCGATACCCGACTGCCTCGCCCGCTCGACCATGTCCTTCATCGCCTGGAGGACGTCGGGAGCGTGCCCTTCCCATCCGTCGAGTTCGCCGGTGACCAGGAGCGGATGCCGGGACCGGTACGACTTCGTCGGGTTGCCGGGAAATTTCTTGTCCGTGAGGTTCGGATCGTCCTCGATGGGGCCGGTCGGCTCCACGATGTAGATCCGTCCCGGGCCGTCGCCGATCGCCAGTTCCGCCCCCCAGACGGCGGCATCCACGGTGGCTGTCAGATAGACGTGGTTCGCCTTGCGGCGACTGCCGAAGTTGGACGTGTAGCCCGGCTCGACCAGGTCCCCGGGAGCCAGGTCGGCACAGGTCCCGTGGTAGTAGCGCTCGTCCTCGGCACCGGTCATCCACCCATGGTCCCATGCGATGGCGTCGAGGCCATCCATCGAGCGCGGGCCGTGCTGATCCGACAGACTCGGGGGTCGCGTCGGAGCGGGTGGCAACGGATGGAGGGAGACACATGTCCTGGCAGGAAGCCGGCCGTGGCTGGGGTGCGCGAGCGGTCGAATGGGCCTACCTGTTCGAGCCCTATGCGCTCGCCGCCAATGAGAGGGTGCTCGATCAACTCGGCGTCGACGGGAGCACCCGGTTGCTCGACGTGGCCTGTGGTTCGGGATATGCCGCGCGACTGGCCGCGCAGCGGGGCGCCCGGGTCGCCGGAGTCGACGCGGCCGAGCCGCTCATCGAGATCGCCCGACTCCGCACGCCGGACGGGGACTTCCGCGTCGGCGACATGTTCGCCCTCCCGTTCGACGACGGACGGTTCGACCGGGTGACGTCGTTCAACGGCATCTGGAAGGGATGCGAGGGCGCGCTCGACGAGGTGCACCGGGTACTCACCCCGGACGGTCGGCTCGGGATGACCTTCTGGGGAGACCTCACAAACGTCGGACTGATGCCCTACTTCATGAAGGTCATCGAGCACTCTCCCTCGGGTCACGGCTCCGCCAGCGTGGAGCAGGGGGACACCGGCCGACCGGGGGTGGTGGAGCAGATGCTCGAGTCCACGGGATTCGCGCCCACGGAGCGGGGCGCGGTGACCGTCGTCAACGAGTGGCCGGACGTGGGGACGGCGGTGCGGGCGATGGCGGCGGCCGGCCCGTCGATCCCCGCCATCGAGGCGATCGGCTACGACGCCTTCTGCGAGTCGCTCGAAGGAGTGGTCGCCCCCCTCTGCGATGCACGCTTCGGGGTCAGGATCTCGTCCGAATTCGGCTGGATCGTCGCCCGCAGGACCTGACCGGCGGGGCCAGGGCGGCAGGCTTCACGCACTCCAGGGGCAGGACACCTTCACCGGAAGCGGGATGGCACCAGATTGGCGTGCTTCCGGGCGAATGAGTACGCAGCAGGCGGTACCCGCCGTCGCCATCCGTCGGGACTCGGGGATTGCGTGGTTGCGCCCGCGGCGAGGCAGTGACCTCCGCCCTCATAGGAGAACGCGTCCATCCGGGCCGTGTTGTAGAAGGTCGGCATCACACCGAGTGGCATGTAGTGGGCCACCATGCTCTTGCGGGTCCGACTGCGATCCTTGATCACCGCACCCCCGTGCAGGAGGTCGCCGTGCCAGACGAGTACATCCCCGGCCTTGGCCATGAACTGCTCGGTCGTCAGTCCCCGTTCGTCGCACATCCGCTGCGTCTCGGTGAGCACTCGTGCGTACTCGGCCATGTCGCCGTTGTGGGCTTTCGTCTTGCCATGGACGAGGACTTCCGGGACGCGGTGGCTCCCGGGGACGAACTGGAACTCGCCCGAGGACGGTTGGATGTCCTCGAGGGCGACCCACCCGCCGGTCAAGGTCATCGGCTCGGTCAGGGTCAGTGGTCCCGTATCGGTGTGGAGTGGCTCCTCGGACCCCAACCGCATGGTCATCGTCTGGAAGACCACCGGTTGCCGATCGTAGATCTGGGTGAGGAATCGGAGTACGGGTGGAGGGAAGATCAGCTCGCCGGCGCGCGCGAAGTAGTGATGGACGCCATCCACCTTGGCCACCTTGCCGTACAGGTCGCGCGACAGCGGGAGGACGGCTCCGCCGTGACGGGCGGTCATGTTCCTCGGTGGATCGTCCCAGACCTGTTCGAACAGCGCCAGGTACTCCTCGACCACGTCCGGGTCGACCGCCCGGGGGAACACCGCATACCCATGGTCGATGTAGTGGGCGATCGGCTCGGCTTCGGATGCGGTGACGATCCCCTGGCGCTGCCGGTCCTGGAGGATGGAGTGGGCATCGTTTCGATCGACCCACGGACCTCCGTACCTGCTCCGGAAGACCGGAGGATCCGCAGGTCTGCTCTTGGGGGTGGTTCGTTCCATGGGGTCCTTGCCGCTGTGGCGCAACTCCTGTCGTGGTCGCGTCCGATCCACGAGGATCCTCTCACCCGTCACGTTCGAGCGGCAACCGGTGGTCCGCCGGCGTCGACCGACTCGTCGCCGGCCTGCGGCGGACTTCGCGTCGGGGTCCGCCCGGTACCCATCAGCCGGGAGCAGGCCCGGGCGGCAGGCCGGAGACCGGGCCCCATCGACCGACCGGAGGTGCGGCAACGAAGGTGCTGGCGGTGCCGGGCGGGTGTGATCCTCCGGATCAGTCGGACATGGACGCAACTGCTGCGCCGACGTCCGTGGTCGGACGTATCGGAACCGTCCCGATCCCGACCGAAGGACCGGCCCCGTGCCCCTCATCCTCTACACACCTGCGATCCTCTACACACCTGCCGGCGATCTCTCCCCCTACCTCGAGCAGCACCGGCACAATCCGAAGTGTCGCAGAGGAAATGCTCCGCCTGGGCGACGCCCAGGGGTGGTCGGCGGCTCTTCCGCAGGATCGGTCATCGCCGTGTGAAGGTCAGATGGGTAACGCCGCTCGGAGACGAAACCGCCTCGACGTCGAAGCGCTCCTCGATGCCTTCGAGGTCGTCCCAAAGTCGAACACCGCGGCCGAGCACGATCGGCACCAACACGACGTGGAGGGAGTCGATGAGGTCGGCGGCAAGGAATTCGCGGACGACCGTCGGACCGCCTCCGATGCGCACGTCGAGGTCACCGGCGGCCTTCTGGGCGAGGTCGAGAGCCTCCTGCGGAGACGCGTCGATGAAGTGGAACACGTTCCCGCCCTCCATCTCGATCGACGGGCGCGGATGGTGCGTGAGCACGAACACCGGCGTGTGGAATGGCGGGTTCGGCCCCCACCAACCATGCCACTCCTCGTCGGTCCCGACATCGGTCCATGGGCCCGACTGCGGGCCGAACTTCCCCCGCCCCATGATCTCGGCGCCGAATCCGACATTCAGGCGTTCCGCGAACGCGTTGTCGACACCGGTCGTACCGCCTGGCTGACCCATGATGACGGAGTGCCCGAACTGGGTAGTGAACACCCACTCGTGCAGACGATGACCGGCGTGCCCGAACGGGGCGTCGAGCGTCAGTCCTTCACCAGTCCCGAATCCGTCAAGGGAGATCGAGAAGTTGTGGACTCGGACCTGGGACATGGCGACCTCCGGAGCATCGGGTGATTGTGATGCGCGACTGCTTGACGCTAACGCCGGGCCGAGCCGGCCGCATGACCCCGAAGTGCTCGATAGCGATCGCTCGCGTCTGGCAGGCATCATCCACGGGTGCTGCGCCCGCAGGCGGCGTTCTGGGGCACCCC
>Ga0209698_10001398_pt1 | contig 27762 bp, 21 predicted proteins | sample LitLauG_LLR_2012_FD_187203 | JGI IMG/M metagenome (GOLD analysis project Ga0209698, IMG submission 187203) | Freshwater sediment microbial communities from Pennsylvania, USA - Little Laurel Run_MetaG_LLR_2012 (SPAdes) (version 2) | ecosystem: Environmental > Aquatic > Freshwater > Creek >... | reverse complement strand
GTTTTTTCTGGTTGCGATCGCTTGCAGCTTTGCCGGTCTCTGCTATGTGGAACTGGCATCGATGATCCCGATTGCCGGCAGCGCTTACACGTATTCCTACGCGACGCTCGGCGAAATCTTTGCCTGGATCATCGGCTGGGACCTCATCCTCGAATACGTGGTCAGCAACGTGGTCGTGGCCATCGGCTTCAGCGCCTATACCAAGGCGCAACTCGCCTCGTTCGGCCTCAACCTATCCGATCGATGGTCGACCCCTGTCTGGGAGTCCGGTCACTGGACGGGCGCTTACTTCAACATTCCCGCATTCCTTATCATTTTCATTCTCACCGTGCTGCTAGTCCGAGGCATCAAGGAATCCGCCGAGGCGAACAACATCATGGTCGCCATCAAGATCGGCGCCATCCTGATTTTCCTGGTGGTCGGTGGAGCGCTGGTACATCCCAGCAACTGGAAACCGTTCGCGCCCTCCGGTTTCGGCGGCATCGTCACCGGCGGCGCCATCGTCTTCTTCACCTACATCGGTTTCGATTCGGTCTCCACCGCAGCCGAGGAGGCACGCAACCCGCAGCGCGACTTGCCCTTCGGCATCATCGCTTCTTTGATCGTCTGCACTTTGCTTTACGTGGGCGTTTCCGTAGTGCTGCTCGGCATGATGAAGTACACCACGTTTGTTTCCGGCGAAGCCGCCGAGGCTCCAGTGGCCTACGCGCTCAAAGTGCTGGGCGCAAGCCGCTGGTCGCGATCCATCATCGTGATCGGCGCGCTGACAGGGATGATCTCGTCGTTGCTGGTCTTCCAATACGGCCAGGCCCGCATCTGGTACGCGATGTCGCGGGACCGTCTGTTCCCGAAGCTCTTCTCGCTGGTTCATCCCAAGTTCAAGACGCCGCACGTGTCGACGTGGATCGCGGGATTCGTCGTCGGAATCCCGTCGGGGATCTTCGCTATCAGCGATGCTGCTGACCTGTCGAACATCGGTACCCTATTCGCATTCGTGCTCGTCTCGCTGGGCGTGATCATCCTGCGCCGCACGCAGCCGGATCGGCCGCGCGTTTTCAAAGTGCCGCTGGTGCCGTGGTTTCCGCTGATCTCGATTGTGCTGTGCGGCGGGTTGATGACGGGGCTCACAGTCATCACGTGGCTGCGCTTCGTGGTTTGGCTGTTTCTGGGCCTGTTGATTTATCTCTTCTACAGCCGCCACCGCAGCGAGTTCGCCAGGAAGTAGCTGGCAACTCTCAGCCGTATGCAAGCTGCGCTGTTACTCGCTTCGAGCAGAACTAGCGGATTGCAGAGCCAAGCCTTCGGTTGTCCATCAACCGCTAACCGGCTGCGGGAAGACTCCGCCGAGGCGTAAGAAGCGCACCTCAGGCGCTGAAGCGCGGAGACATTTTCAGCGACTTAAGGGCACGAGTAAACTCGTGCCCTTCCCTTTGTGTCGGGAAGATCGAGTTTTTCCGCAGCCTGCTCGGAGATGGTCTTGTCGCGGTCGGTGGGCGGTATCAGACTCGCAAATCCTTCCTCAAGAATCTACAATCAAGGGCTATGACCGTTGCCGTCGACCGACCGCCCAACGCCTTCATCCGCCAGCTTCCCAAGGCCGAGCTGCATTTGCATCTGGAGGGCGCGGTCGAATCATCGACGCTGTTCGAGCTGCGCAAGCGTCACGGCGATCAAACCACGCTGGCCGAAACCGAGGCCCTGTATCGCTACACCGATTTCCAAAGTTTTCTGATGGCGTTCAAGGAAGTGAGCGCGCACCTGCGCGGCCCCGACGACTACGAACTCATCACCTACGACCTGATGCGGCGGCTGAAAGAAGAAACCGTGCTGCATGCCGAAGTTTATGTGGCGGTCGGCGTCTGCCTGTACCGCAAGCAGGATTTCGACGCCATCTTCGAGGGACTGGAGCGCGGACGCACGCGCGGGGCACGCGAGTTTGGCGTCTCGCTGCTGTGGATCTTCGATGCCACGCGCCACTTCGGAGTGGAAGCGGCGCAACAAGTTTTCGAACTGGCGGCACGCTACCGGGACCGGCACGTGGTCGGGGTCGGAATCGGCGGGGACGAACAGAAGGCTCCGCCGGAACTTTTCCGTGGCGTCTACGCATACGCCGAGGACAACGGCTTGCGGCTGACCGCTCACGCTGGCGAGACTGCGTCGCCGGAATCAATCTGGGGAGCGCTCAACTTGCACGCCGAGCGCATTGGTCATGGCGTCACGGCCGGGCAGGATGCCGACCTGATCGAAGAGCTGGCCTATCGCCAGATCCCGATTGAAATTTGCCTCACGAGCAATGTCCGCACTGGGGCATGCAAGGCGATCGCGGAGCATCCGGCGAAGAGTTACTTCGACCAGGGTGTGATGATCACGCTCAACACCGACGATCCGGCGCTGTTCGGCACCACATTGGCGCGCGAGTATCAGCTCGCGCAGGACACTTTCAGCTTCACCGACGAGCATCTTCGCGAGTTGGCGCGCAATTCGTTTGAAGCGTCTTTCCTGCCGGCGGAAAAAAAGCTGGAACTGCTGAGCCTGTTCGATGCGGCGGCGGCGCGGTAAAGTGGCGTTTCTATCTCAGCCATGAAGACTCTGAAAATCAGCCTGGTAGCGACACTGGCTTCGGTTCTGGCCTGGTGGCTTCGATTTCCGCACCGGATCTGGCCTGACCATCCTTACGTTGCCGATTTCCTGATGGCGTTGATTCTGTGTGGCGTGCTTCAGTTCGTGTGGACCGATCCGAAAGCAGAGCCGAAGGAACTGGACCGGTGACGAGTCCTTACCAGTCTTAACTGAGAATCAGTCCCATGCCCATCCGCCCCATCCTTCAGCTCGGCGATCCGCTTCTGCGGGAGAAGGCGCTCGCAGTCGATGATCCGACCGCTCGTGAGATCCATGAGTTGATCGGTGACTTGGCCGACACGCTCGCGCACTGGCGCTCCGCTACCGGCTATGGACGCGGCATCGCGGCGCCCCAACTCGGCGTACTACGGCGGGTCATATTCCTGAAGCTGCCGGGCGCCGAGCCATGGCCGATCGTCAATCCGGAAATCATTCGACGCAGCGAAGAAAAGATGATCGTCTGGGATGCCTGCCTCAGTTTCCTCTCGATCTTTATGCAGGTCGAACGGCATCGCCAGATCACTGTGCGCTATCAGAAGCTGAATGGGGAGACGCTTGAGTGCGAGGCAGGAGATGAGCGGAATCTCTCCGAACTCCTGCAGCATGAGATCGACCATCTCGACGGAATTCTGGCCATTGACCGCGTTGTCGATCTCAAAACCATCTGCACCCGCGAAGAATTCGAAAAGCGCTACCGCGATTCCAGTCCGTACGCGGCTGCGGCTACAATCAGGGGCTGAAAGGTGGTGTTAGGTGTCAGGTGCTAGGTCTTAGGTGTTGGGCTTTCGAGGTAGAGTTGTGCCTAAATGCGGGATCTGGCGGCCTAAGACCTAACACCAAACACCCAATTCATGTTACACATCGGCATCGTCGCGTGCAGCACCGAGGGCGCAGCGCTCTGCTACCGGACGATCTCGCTTGAAGGGGCGGAGATGCTCGGCCGCCATGACCATCCCGAGGTCTCGCTGCATTCTTTCTCCCTGGCTCAGTACATGAAGCACGTTGATGCCGGCGACTGGGCGGGCGTGGCTGAACTCATGCTTTCTTCGGCCGAGAAGTTGGCGCGGGCGGGTGCCGACTTCCTGATCTGTCCCGACAACACGATTCACCAGGCGTTCGATCTGGTGGAGCACCGCTCTCCGCGGCCGTGGTTGCACATTGCGCGCGAAGTTGCCGGGGAAGCGCAGCGCCGTCAGTACAAGCGCCTGGCCGTGCTGGGGACGCGCTATCTGATGGAAGGTCCGGTCTATCGGGAGACGTTGAAGGCTGCGGGCATCGGGCATCGCGTTCCCGACGCGGAGCAGCGCGAGCGCATCAACCAGATCATTTTTGACGAATTGGTGAACGGCCAGTTCCTGCCGCGTTCGCTTGCGTACCACGTGGAAGTCATTCGCGCGATGAAGGACGAAGGCTGCGATGCGGTCGTGCTCGGCTGCACGGAGATTCCGTTGCTGGTCACGGCAGAATCGTCTCCGCTGCCGGTGCTGGATTCCACGCGGCTGCTGGCGCGAGCGGCGGTGAAGAAGGCGATCGAAGGATAAGAGGATGAACTTGGAAGGAGCAGAATCCGGTGCTCAACGGCATCGACTTCAGTTCAGGTGGGTGCCGAGACTATATGCGATTGTGCAGCTTCCGCCACAGGCGGAGGTTCCGCATTGGGCGGCGACGGGCGATTTTACGTCGGTCACGCGCACGACCGATGAACTTTCTATCGTGTGTCCAAGCGACAATCTGCCTGCTGATGTCGTTTCGTCGCAGCGTTGGGTCTGTCTTAAATTGAAAGGCCCGTTCGCGTTTGCACTGACGGGCGTCCTGTTGTCGTTCATTGAGCCGTTGTCATCGAACGGCATACCGGTGTTTGCGATTTCGACCTTTGACACAGACTATGTATTGATCCAGGAGGAGTTCGTACAAGCGGCTCTTGATCGGCTGAGGGAAGCCGGGCACCAGTTGCTTCCTTAACTCTCGATCACGCAGATCTGCTCTCATTCTTGGGCGCTCGGCGGCCCTAATGCCCCAACCGCTGCGTGAGCCGTTCTGCCAGGCCGCTGTGTGTTGTAATAGAAGTAATTCAATCATGCTATCAATTTTGACAGCCCTGCGCCGTCGCGCCCTGGCTCTGCACCGCAACCTGCGCGGAGCGAAAATGGCCGTCCAGGCTCTGGCCTCAACTGACCACCCGCTTCTCGCGCATATCATTCCGATGCGGCGCTGCAATCTGGCGTGTACGTATTGCAACGAGTTCGACGATTTCTCGAAGCCGGTGCCGATCGAAGAAATGTACCGCCGCATCGATAAGCTGGGCGCGCTGGGAACGTCGGTGGTCACGATCTCGGGCGGCGAGCCGCTGATGCATCCCGAACTCGATGACGTGATCCGCCGCATTCGGGCTAACGGCATGATCGCCGGACTCATCACCAACGGATATCTGCTGGTCGCCGAGCGGATTCAGCGGCTCAATCGAGCCGGACTGGAGTGGTTGCAGATTTCCATCGACAATGTCAATCCCGATGAGGTCTCGAAGAAGAGCCTGAAGGTTCTCGACAAGAAACTGCAACTGCTCGCCGAGCACGCCGACTTTCACGTGAACATCAATTCCGTGGTCGGTGGCGGCATCGCTCATCCGCAAGATGCCCTGGTGATCGGCAAGCGCGCCGTTGCACTCGGCTTCACCTCGACCATCGGGATTATTCATGATGGCAGCGGTCAGTTGCAGCCGCTGGGCGAAGAAGAGCGGCGCATCTACCACCAGATGCAAGCGCTCGAAAAGAGCAGCTTCACCCGCGTCCACGCCTTTCAGGACAACATCGCCAAAGGCCTGCCCAACGACTGGCGCTGCCGGGCTGGCGCGCGCTATCTCTACATCTGCGAGGATGGCCTGGTGCACTACTGCTCACAGCAGCGCGGATATCCGGGAGTACCGCTCGCCACCTACACGCGGGACGACGTGCGCCGCGAATATTTGACGGAAAAATCGTGCGCGCCGCACTGCACGGTTTCGTGCGTGCATCAGGTTTCGATTTTCGATTCGTGGCGAGCGCCGCAGCACTCGGCTCCTGCAATGCCCGCGGCATCGACCAACAAGCTCGTGCAGATCAAATAGTCAACGCCGAGCTCTGTCGAAAATCCCACTTCTCGCAAAAGCGGCGAGAAGTGGGGCACTCCAGCCGTTGGCGTGTTGAGATACCCCGAAACCTCGGCGCTACAACGAAAAGGCGTGTCACCTGACACCCTCCCGCTGATTTCTCCCATAGGAATTTCCTTCTTGACAGGCTCGATTCGCCGGTCGTAACCTTCCGAAATTCTAGTAATGTTCTTTTGGGGCTTGTCAGTTCAAAGACAAAAGGTGACGTCATGATTGGAAGGCACTCGCTGTCCTCTGCCCGGTGCAGTGTTTCGGTTCCAAACCCCCGTTTCCGCCAACTCATTTCCGGAATTCTCCTGGCCGCTGCACTCGCGCTGCCCGGCGGGGTTTGGGGGCAGGCGAGCACCTCGCTGCGTGGGACCATCACCGATCCCACCGGCGGCACGATTGCGGGAGCCCAGGTCCTGCTGGCCAGTCCTGAGTCGAAGACGGAGAGAGTCGCCACGACGGGCGACCAAGGCGAGTACCAGTTCCTGTTCGTTCCTCCCGGCGCCTACACCCTGACCGTGACTGCCAGAGGTTTTCAGCGCTACCAGATTACCGGCATACACCTTCTGGTCAATACTCCCGCCACCATCAACGCCCAGCTCAAGGTGGGAGCCGCCGGCGAGGTCGTGAACGTCACCTCCGAGCAACCCGCGCTCAACCTGGTAGACGCCTCCATTGGCAACTCGTTCAACGAAACCCAAGTGCGGCAGGTTCCGCTCGAAGGCCGCAACGTGCCTGACCTGCTCAGCCTGCAGGCGGGCGTCGCTTACACCGGGAACCGCACGGACCTCGACAAGGACCAGGACACGCGGAACGGCGCCGTCAACGGCGCGCGCAGCGACCAGTCGAACATCACGCTCGACGGCGTGGATGTCAACGACCAGGCCAACGGCTACGCGTTCACTTCGGTCCTGCCGGTCACACTCGATTCGGTGCAGGAATTCCGGGTCACCACAACCAACTACGGCGCCGATCAGGGTCAGGGCTCAGGAGCGCAGGTCGCGCTCGTCACCAAGAGCGGAACGAATCAGATTCACGGCTCAGGTTACGAATATTTGCGCAACGCCTTCACCAGCGCCAATGACTACCTCGTCAAAACGGCTGAGATCCTTGACGGATATCCCAATACGCCGCTCAAGCTGAATCGCAACATTTTCGGCGCTTCGGTCGGCGGTCCTATGAAGAAGGATCGCTCGTTCTTCTACCTCAACTACGAGGGCACGCGACAAAGGGAAGAGCATAGCGTCGTCCGGTCCATCCCCACGTTGGCCATGCGCGATGGCGTCATCCGCTACCTCTGCACCTTGAAGGCGGACGGCTCTCTTGACACTACCACTTGTCCCGGCGGTTCCGTGAAGGGCTATGGCGGCGTGAACTCCTATCCCGTGCAACCCGGCTATTGGGGACTCAGTCCGCAGAACATCACCAGCATCGACCCAACTGGAATCGGGCCGAGCCAGGTGATGAAGGCTTACTTCAACCAGAGCTTTGGCAGCCTGGTGACCAACGACTTCTCGGTCGGCGACGGCCTGAACTATTCCGGCTACCGTTTCCGTGCTCCGGTCAAGGCCGACAACAATGTGTTTATCGCCAAGTTCGATTTCCATCTCGACGGCGCCGGCAAGCACACCCTGTTCTGGCGCGGAGCCATGCAGAACCTGAGCAATCCCCAGGAACCTTTCGTGCCGGGGACTGCTCCCATCCAGACGATTGCAGACCACAGCAAGGGCTTTGCCCTCGGCTACACGGCGGTGCTCAGTTCCTCGATGGTGAACAATTTGCGGTGGGGGTTTACCCGCGAGAGTTTCGGCGTGATGGGTAACACCAACGCGCAGTGGAACACATTTATCGGCCTCGATCAGGGGCTGGCCTACAGCCACAATTTGCAGCTCCCGGTGAACAACTTTGTAGATGATTTCTCCTGGACCAAAGGCACGCACTCGCTGCAGTTTGGAGGCAACATCGGCATCGCGCGCAATCCGCGGTCCAGTAATCTGCACTCCAACAGTTTCACGCTCGGAACTTCGAGTTGGATGTCGCCCACCGGCATCTCCAACAGCGCCAGCCCCATGGATCCGTCGAACTCCGCGGCGCATCCAGGCGCCGTTTTCCCTGAGGTCGACCTTTCCTTTAAGTCGGGCTACGACCGTCCCATCATCGGCTTGACGGGCATCGTCTCCGATTTTGTCGGGCAGTACAACTTTGACAAGTCCGGGACCCTGCTCGACCAAGGAGCGTCGATAAACCGCCACTATGCCCTGAACTGGTATGAGATGTACGCCCAGGACTCGTGGCGCGTGAAGCAGAACTTCACTCTCACCTACGGCCTGCGCTGGTCGCTGTTCCCGCCGCCGTGGGAAACCAACGGCCTGCAAACAGCTTCTTCTTTTAGTCTAGGAAAGCAGTTCGACACCAACGTCGCCAATATGAAGCAGGGTCTCGGATTCACCTCCGAGCCCGCGATTGCTTTCGCTCCGGGAGGGCCGGTCAACCATGGTCCCGGCTTCTACCATCTGTCGAAGGGCAACGTTGCGCCCCGCGTTTCCTTTGCATTTTCGCCGCGGCCCTCGAGCGAGCTGGGACGGAAGATCTTCGGCGACAGCGACAAAACCTCGATCCGGGGCGGTTTCAGCATGGTCTACGACCGTCCGGGATTCCAGCTGCTCAATTCGTTTGATCAGTACTCTCCCGGCGGTTTCGGTTACACGCTGCAAAATACCTGCTGCCAGGTCGGAGTCGACGACGTCGGACACCTGCCACGGGTTACAAGCCTGAATGTTATTCCTCCCGATCTACAGGCCGGACTGGGCACTCCATTTTTGACGCCCGCCCCGGCGTTCAGCCAGCAGGCTGTTCCCTTCAACTCGGAGGCCAATTTATGGGCAGCGGACGACACGCTGAAGACGCCGCGCTCCTATGCGGTCGATTTTTCTATCGCTCGCGAACTGCCAGGGCACTTCGCTCTGCAGATTTCCTACATCGGCCGCTTCGGCGGAAAGTTGCTCACGCAGCGCGACTTGAACCAACCGCTGGACGTCGTGGATCCGACGAGCGGGATTGACTACTACAAGGCCGCCACGGCGCTATCTAAGCTGGCCCGTTCCAACCCGGGCCAGTTTGCCAATGCGACGGCGTATCAGAACTTCCTCACGAACAATGTCTCTGACTCTGCACTTGGGGCCACCGCCGCCTACTGGCACAATGTGCTGCCAGGACTCGCCGGTGGTGCGACTAGCTATGCGACGTACTGCGGAGGCCAGGTAAATCCCGGAAGCGCCGGCCTGGTCCAGGCCGTGTATGACGTCTACTACAATCCGGGCTGCGCCTACGTGGGCAACGAAATCGTCGGGTTGGCCGATATTGATCTCTACGGCTACCTCGGCGACAACGGGGCTCACACTCCCTACACCAATCCGTTGTTTTTCAACGGGCCTTTGAACTACAACGGCACCGGACAAGGCAAATACCTGAACAACCAAGCCATCTCCGCCTTTGCGTGGAGCACGGTCGGCCACTCCAACTACAACGCGCTGCAAGCCTCGCTGCGCAAGCAGTTTTCCAACGGCGTGCAGTTTGACGTGAATTACACCTACTCGAAATCGCTCGACGTGACCTCGACCGCGGCCCGCGTGGGCTTCGCCTTGGTCGGCTACCAGAACATCGGTCTTGTGGGCAGCCGCCTGGAGAATGCGTTCACGCCCGATAGCCAGTATGCAGTTTCCGACTTCGACATGACCCACCAGCTCAACGCGAACTGGCTGGCAGAACTGCCGTTCGGCAAAGGCAAGCGGCTCGCCCCCAACGCTGGTTCGGCCGCGCAGGCGTTGATTGGCGGCTGGCAGCTCACAGGCGTGGCGCGCTGGACCTCAGGCCTGCCGTTCAGTGTGGACGTCGGGCAGAACTGGCCCACCGACTGGCAGTACACCGGACTGGCGCAACTGACCGGGCCCAAGCCGCACACGGGCGTCTATCGTCAGTTGAATGGCTCTGTGACGATCTTTTCGAATCCATCTGTGTCGCAAGCGCAATTCATTATTCCGTTCCCGGGCAGCGGCGCTTCCCGCAATGTGCTTCGCGGGCAAGGCTACGCCGGACTGGACCTCGGCCTGAGCAAGCGGTGGAGATTCCGCGAAAGCCAAAGCGTTCAGTTTACGTGGCAGGTTTTCAACGTGTTGAACCTGGTGCGGTTCAACGCGCAAGGAGTGGGATCATCCGTCACTTCAATCGAGCAAGCACCAACCCAGTTCGGCACTTACTCGAGCCTGCTGACCAACCCGCGCGTGATGCAGTTCGCGTTGCGCTACGAATTCTGAAGGGAACTCGAGTGTGGGGCCGCTCTGGGGTGCTCCATTTCTCGCGTTATTTTTGCGAGAAATGGGGCTTTGGGAATCCCAGAGTCTTGGGCGTAAGAATCTGACGGCTACTTGTTGGGCTGCGCCGACGGGGCGAAACGAGCGTCCTTACTTCTTCGGTTGCGCGGTCGGCGGCAGCATTCCATTCAGGCGCAAATACATCGCGGCGGAACTGTAGTGATCAGCCCAGTCGTTGGTGAGGGCGATCAGGGCGAAGGCTCGTGGTCCCTTGCGGCCGCCGAATAGCTCGACTTCATCTCCGAGTTTGGAGTCGTCGATTTTGCCGAGCGCGCTGCTGCAGAATTCGAAGCTGGCTTTCAGCGCCGCCACCAACTTTTCTTTACCGTCGGATTCCTTCAGCGGCACTGCTGCCTTGAGTTCAGGCATGTCGCCGATTTTCGAGCACAGGTGGTTGTTCGATTCCACGATGTGCAGGACGAGATGGCCAAACGTCATCTGCTGTTCGGTGGGCTTGTATCCAAACTTGTCAGCGGGCATTTCCTCGACCGCCGCTACCAGATTCTTCTGTTGGCGGGGGAGGATCTCCTTTACTACCGAGGTGACCGGACTCTTATCCTGCGCGAGAACTGCGGAAGTTGCAAAAAGCAGAAGAAGACATAACGCGCGTTTCATGATGTGCTCCCGATCGTGCCGTTCCAGGACGGGCTTGTTCCGCTCCCATTCTACTCAGCTCTTGCACGGAGCGCGAAACGAACTTTAAACACAGAGGGCACAGGGGAACACAGGGATTGCTGAATTTCCTCTGTGAGACTCTGTGTCCTATGTGTTGAATTCGGATCGAATCGGATCGTGGCACAATGACGCGATGGCCACTGAGCAACTCGCGCACGTTCCTGATTTCTTCTACGGCACCGCCTGGAAAGAAGAGCGGACAGCAGCGCTCACTGAACTCGCCATCCGCACGGGCTTTCGGGGCATCGACACCGCCAACCAGCGGCGGCATTATTTTGAAGCTGGAGTCGGCGAAAGCCTGGCCGCCGCGTATCGTGCGGGCGTGGTAACGCGCGCCGATCTTTTTCTGCAGACGAAATTCACTTACCAGCGCGGGCAGGACCACCGCCTGCCTTACGATCCTTCTGCCGAGCTTGCCGTTCAAGTCACGCAGTCGTTGGCCAGTTCGCTCGAGCATCTCGGAACCGACTACGTCGACAGCTTCGTGCTACATGGGCCTTCGTCGGGTTACGACTGGACTCATGCGGACGCTGAAGTGTGGGAGGCGATGCGGAAGGAGCGCGATTCGGGGCGCACGCGTCTGCTCGGAGTGAGCAATGTTTCGCTGCGGCATCTGGAGCAAATAGAAGATGCGCACTCGGAACTTCCGGCGATTGTGCAGAACCGCTGCTTTGCCCGCCTCAGCTGGGATCGCGAGGTGAGAGCGTTCTGCAACGAGCGCAAGATAACGTACCAGGGATTTTCGCTGCTCACCGCGAATCCGGAAGTGCTGCAGCATCCTCCTCTGATCGACCTCGCCGCCAGTCTCGACGCGACCGCGGCGCAGGTGGTGTTCAGTTTCGCGCGAGCGGTTGGGATACTACCCTTGACCGGCACATCCAACGCCCAACACATGAAGCAGGATCTCGCCAGCGCCGACGTGAAACTCCCGTCGCATGTGGTGCTGGCGATCGAATCGATCGCGGGATAACGTTGCCCTGCGAAGGATGGCGATTGGAAGGACGAGGACCAAATCCTGAGCGGGAGAGGACCGTGGAATCCCACCCTTCAAAGAACGAAGGGTGGGGCACCCGGTGCTCGTTCCTGCGGACTCTTCTATTTCAGCGCCGGCTTTAATGTCGCACCCTGCTTTTCCCGCCGCATCTGGGCCGCCAGTTCCTTGATCTCGGTCAGATCGCGCTGCATCTCGCTCCAGCCGTACCACAAGGCGTAGTCGGGACTGGCGTGGAATGTGCCCTGGAACGTTCGCATGCGGTGCTCGAGATACATGACGAATAGTTTCTGCTCGATCACTGTAGGCGCGTCGTGGAACGTGAGCAGGTTGGGGAATGGATAGGCGTAGTTTGCGGGCTTGGGCATCGCACCGTCTTTGTACAGATCGGCGACGATGTGGATGGCCTCGGCCATCAGGTGATCGGCGTTCTTGATCATGTCGTCGCCCTGCTCCAGTTGCTGCTTCGCGAAATTCACGGAGTGGCACTGATTGCAGGTCTTGATCATCTTGTCGCGCTCGCGTTGCCAGTCTTCCTGGGTGAGGCGGGCAAGGTCTGCGGCCTTGACGACATCAACCAGCTTCGTCGGCTGACCCTGCGGATCGAGAACACCCAGCGCTTCGAGGATTGTGGCGCGATCAGCGGCCCAGGTTTTGTCTTCGGGTAGAGGCAGACGGACGGCGAGGAATCCCCAGGCCGTGCGCACTTCGTGATTGCCGTCCTGCATGTGGCAGGTCTGGCAGGTTGGAGCGGCGGCGCTGGCGGGGAGTACGTGCTTCTGCTTCAACTCACTTCTAACGCCGTGCTTGGAGGCAGAATACATCTCCCACTGAGGGTGGTCGAAGCCCATGTGGCAGGTCTCGCAGGCTTGCGGCGAGCGGGCTTCTTCGGCGGAGAAAGTATGGCGGGTATGGCAGGCGTCACACTGGGCAGCACCGAACTCGGTGCCGGAACTGCTCTCGCGCAGTTCGAGAATTTCGGTGAGAGTCTTGTCGCCGATCTTGTGGCATCCGCCACAGCCTTTCTCTCCCTGAGTCATGGCCATCGGCTGCCAGTGGATGGTTGGCATCGCCTTCATCGAAGCCCAGGCCAGGGCATGTTTGCCTTTCTTGAACTGCGCGACCTGGGTCTCGTGGCACTGAGCGCACGTTTCAGGCGTGGGGATCTTCGCCTTGGACACATCGCTGGCGGAGGTGTGCTGGTCGCCGTGGCAATCCACGCAGGTGACCTCGATTCCGCTGTGCTTGCTGAGCCTCCAGTCGGAGACGATGTTGGGCGTGACTTTGCTGTGACAGTTCACGCACTGCGCCGCCGTCGCGGTCTGTGCACTTCCACTTTGTGCAGTGAGAATCAGAGCAACCAGGCTCAAGCTAACGAGAGTTCGAAGGGCCCAGGAGAGAGCGGAACGCATACGTGCCTCCTGTAACAGGCAATTGTCGCCGGTCGTGCGGGGTGTTGGCTGTGACTTGTGTCACACCCCAGGGTGGGCCCAGATAACATCGCTGTGGAATTCCTGGTTACAAAGACGCCAAGGCCGATGTTGCGAGTTTGAAGACCAGATACAAGACGGCGACAACAATGATCGCGGTCGATCGCTTGACCTTGCTGGTGCAGGCAAAGCCAATCCCCACTAGCACAATCGACCAGATGCTGAGGATATCGAGCGACGACGCCATGCCGCGCACAAACTTGCCGGTCGTGTCAGGATCGAGATAGTAGGCAAGGTTCGTCCCTACCGGATTGTTGATGTCGAACCCCTCGGGATTGATTCCGGCAAACATCGAGATGGTGCCGAGGATCGCTCCGATAATACCGGGAAGCCACGCGTACATGACGATCGCATAGGACTGCCCGAAGGTCGTCTCGCCGCCAACCGCTAACTTAAAGGTAAGCCAAAGCGCGAGGGTGGCAATCAAGCAGTAGAACAGGATCAGCACCGGGCTGCCGTAGCCGAAGCCGGCGATGATTTTGCTCGAAATCGCGAGTTGTTTGGCCTGCTGATCGGCCGGGAGTTTGTCGAACTGGTCGGCCCGCGAGGAGTGCGCGATCTGGTTCTTGCTGATCTGCTCGAAGCCGATCTGCTTTCCCATCGACCAGATGAAAACCATCGAAACGATGGAAATCAGCAGCCATGGCGCCCACCAGCTTGCGTTGCGGCGCAAGTCGGTGAACGTCTTCGACGGAGCGATAAAAGTGTTGACGATGCGCACGCCCTGAGAAAGCGGCGCAGGTTCTGGGGTAAGAGCGGGGGACGGGGGTAAGACCGGAGCGGCAGCCATGAAACCTCCTGCAGACGAGCCAAGATTCGAACGAAATTCTAGCCCGGACCGGCCGTCGATACAAGCCATCCGCAAAATCGTGTAACAAAAACAGTGCCGCTCTCACTATGGGATTAGAGAAGGCTCGGCGGCCGGCTTGAAGCCGCCAGAGCCAGGCAGACGCAACGACTCTTCAGCTATTTCCAGCGGCAGGGTGCCCTTGCGCGACGAATCTTCCCCGGTAAGGCCAAGAACAAATTTAGTTCCAATTTTTGGGAGGAAGCTATGAATACCCTTCGGATTACCCTCTGTACAGTCCTGTTGGCGGTGGCGTCGGCCTCGATGGGCCAGACTGGTGCCGTGGGCATGAAGCCTGGGGACATGAGCATCGACGTGCCTTTCAGCTTTGTTGTGGCGGGACAGACCCTGCCCGCCGGGCACTACGTTGTCCAAAAGTCCGGCGATGCTTATATCAGAATCAGCTCCGCCACCATGGGCCTCTACGTTCCGACCCATACGGCGCAGCGATCCGGCAGCGACGGGAGCAAGATGGTGTTTCACCGGTACGCGGACGCCTATTTTCTTGCTGCGGTCTGGGTGGCTGGCAATACTACCGGTCGGGAATTGTACCCCGCCAGGGCTGAGCGCGAACTGGCGCGCAACAACAAGGCTGGGGTGGAACTGGCCGAGGTGCGTCCAAGCAAATAGCGTTGCCTCCTGCAAGTTGAGGGGGACTCCGGCGTTACACGGCAGTGCGCGCCCTGCCGGGCGGTAATCGAGCCCGGATATGATGGTGCGATGTCCAATGTAACGCCGGTAGTAATTCTGGTCTTTGCAGTCGAACTGGCTACCGCGGCGGCCTTTGGATGCGCGGGCGAGTGGGTGGCGCGGGCAGTGGGACGGCTGCCGGAAGCTGTGCGCGTGCTGCTTCCGGCGACGCTAGTGCTGCCTTACGTCGTTCTCACGGCATCAGCACATTCGTTTCGCTGGGAATGGTTTGCCCTGTACGCGGGGTTGCCGGTTGTAATGGCGTGGCTGCTGGGCCAGGCGGCACAAGAGGATCCGGAGCAACGCGGAAACTGGCGCGATGCGCTGATTCTGCTGACTCTGGGCCTAGCCGTGGATCTACGCTGGTTCGATTCCGCTTGGCCGCTCGGCCTGGAGGCGCTGGGCAAGCTGCTCCTGGTCGATGCGGGTTTGTACGGATTTCTGGCGATCCGCGTGCTGACCGGTTCTGGTTTCAACTTCCGTCTGCATTGGAGCGACTGGAAGACCGGGCTGCGCGAACTGGCATACTTCGCGCCGCTGGTGCTGGTGTTCGGACTGGCGCTTGGGTTCGTCCATCCTCACGCCAACCTGCCATCCCTGGGGAACGCGGCGTCGCGGTGGCTGGGAATTTTCTTTTTCGTTGCCGTGCCGGAAGAACTTTTCTTTCGCGCCTGGGTGCAGAACCTACTCGAGCGGCGCGTGGCGCGCCGGACGGCGCTCGTAATCGCCTCGGTGCTATTTGGCCTGTCGCATTTCAATAAGCGCTCGGCGCATTTCAACTGGCGTTACGTCTTGCTGGCTACCATCGCCGGCTGTTTCTACGGCCGGGCGTGGCGCGAAGGGCGACGGGTGCCGGCCTCCACGATCACGCACACCTTTGTGGATTGGATCTGGTCGTGGTGGTTCTAGGGACTTCAAAGTTTGGCACGCGTCCGATGGCTCCTGCGGATAATCCACACCATCTTCAAATTGATCCGCAGAAAACGCCAAAGCTGCCACGGCAAGAAAGTCCTGAGGAATACGGTCAACCGCGTAGGTTTCGTCGCATAAAACGACGGCCTCATGTGTTCTTTCTGCGCGACGACATAGTCCGATTCTGAATTCATCTTTTTCCTCTCGTTGCGTCATCTATTCCGGAATGAGCCACCATCCCGGTCTCCCGCTTGCCTTATAGAGGAACAGGTGGTGCAGGAGGATTTTGATCCAATGGCCGGCGAGGCCAATCTCGCCGAAGGTGTAATGCACATCGCGCCCGTATTCGGGATAGCGCTCGAAATCCGGCACAATCGGAAACACGGTCATGGACGCCGCTGTGCCGGTGAAGGGGTTGGAGCCGGCAGAGGCCACGCAGGCCGCGCCCATTTCGGCCATCGATGCGGTGTGGGTCGGGCCGGAACTGCCGTTAATCATGTCCGTGATACTCCGGGCCACCGCTTTTCCAATCATGGCCGAGGGCATACCGGTGCGCGGCGGGGCGGCGGATATGAGCGTCCCGTTCGGGCTGAAGTGCGGCTGTGAAACCGCATGCGGCGGAGCGAACGCAATTCCAGCCGCGAAAAGATTTGCATAGGCGGGCGACTGGTAGTAACGGGGCCAATCCCCCGCGCGCCACTGCTCGAAAGGCTTCTTGTCGTAACTGGCGTCAACCCGCATGAACCCGTTGGGCGCGAACACCTTGTCGGTAACCTCCACTCCCTTACGATCGAACGCTTTGAGGCCGACACCGGAAAACGGCGGCAGCAGCATCGCCATATCGAAGGAGATCTCATGATCCTCTCCCGATAGCGTCTCGTACTGCGCTTTGCCCTTCTCCACATTCTTCACATGGGCCCGCGTGATCCAGTTGACGCCGCGTTCGGCAAGCAACGACTCGGTAAAAATCTTGCTGGGGGTGACGTATCCTCCTCTTCGGATGTGGATGCCGCCCATCCCGAAGTCGCCGAGTTCGTATTCGTTGGACAGGTAAACCACCTCAGCCTTGTCGCGCACTCCGTGAGCCCGCAGTTCAAACTCCAGGTTGACGACATATTCGAACGCCGCTCCCTCGCAGGTGCAACTGCCGTGCCCCGTTCCCACCACGAAGCGCTTGCGTTCGCCACGTTTCATGCGCTCGATCATTTCGAGCAGCACGGTCGCCGTTTCGGCAGCATGGCTCGCAGTGCAAACCGACAGGCTGTTCTTGCCCGGCCCCATGCCTGCGGTGGCTCCGAAATTCAATTTTGGCCCGGTGGCATTAACCAGAAAATCATAGGGGACCCGCTCCTGCTCGCCAGCTTCCCCCGCCAGCGTCCACTCGATCTCGACGTAGCCCTTTTCGGTTTGCGCGTCCCCCTCGGGATAGAGCGCCATAGCTCTGGCCTGTTTGAATTCGATTCCGATCCGGCGATAGATCGGAGCCAACGCCAGCAAGACCTGTTCGGGCTTGACCAATCCCACTCCCACCCAAATGTTGGAGGGAATCCAGTTATAGTCGGAATTCGGCGATACTACGATCACGCTGTGCCGATCACCCAGCCATCTGCGCAAGAACAGCGCCGCGGTATGTCCCGAAACGCCGGCGCCCAGAACTACGATTTGGGCCATTGGCTCCTCCGGAAGCGCGTCAGCTTGCCAGGCCGAGTTCCGTCCGGCTTTCCGCTATGAAAAACGCGTCTCCCGGGGGAAGAAATGCACTTGACGTGGTTTTGTTACAGATATTCGGCGAAGGCGCCGACCTGCCTATCCGTGGTAGTGCAGGAATCCCAGGCCAACGCGCAGATGATGGTGCAGCGCGTCCGGAATGCAGACGGCGAAGCAGAGGCCGAGCAGGCCCTGGGCAAGGCCGAGGACGTAAAGGCTCCGGTAGCGGCGGAATAGCCAGCAGGATACTGCTCCCCACACAAGCGTTGCCGCCGTGAGGGGCAGATTCGGAAGGTGAGCGGCTGCGAACAGCAGGGCCGCTGCCGCGATGGCTGCGTCGCTCATCAGAACGCGGTTGAGGCGCGGCATGAAGTAGTCCTGCAGCAGAAATTGCTGGTAAATCGTCCACAGGACATAACCACCGACGTGGGCCAGGTTCGCGTTGTAGAGCGAGTGAAAAGTGCCGGCGCTCCGCGCCACTTCCACGCTCAGGATCGTCAATCCAACGGCAGCCGGCAAAACCCACCACGAGGCAACCAGTCCGCGCCACCCCAAGCCGAGTTTGTTTGCCGTCGGCCGCCGCCACAGGACCAGACCCATCGGCGTAAGCAGCACAAGCGGGCCAACAATCAGCTGTTCACGAGTCGGGAGCCACAGCACAATCATGATCAAGCCGAAGCCGAGAATGAGTTCCACCAGGTCCCGGGCTGATTTTCGCGCGTGTGGAATCTCTAATGTGAAGGATGTTGCGTTCGTCGTGGCCACAGATAATGTGCGTTCCAAAGGGACTAAGAGTAGTTGAAGCGCAAATTGGTTGCAAGGCTAATATCGCCTGCCAGAGCGGGAAAGCTCAGCCCTGTCCCGATTCGGTCAATTGCGGCGTCGCTTCCAGCAAGCTGCGGGTGTAGGCATGCGCAGGGCGCTCGGTGATCTGCTCGGTGCTTCCTACTTCGACGATCTTTCCCTGGTACATGACCGCGATGCGGGTGGCGAGATAGCGCACGACCGGCATGGAATGCGAGATGAAAAGGTAGGTCAGGCCGAAGTCGCGCTGCAACTGCGCGAGCAGGTTGACGATTTGGGCGCCGACGCTGACATCGAGCGCGGAGACCGGCTCGTCGCAAACGATGAATTTGGGGCGCAGGGCAAGGGCGCGGGCGATGCCGATGCGTTGCCGCTGTCCACCGGAGAATTCATGGGGGTAGCGGCGAAGGGCGGATTCATCGAGGCCCACGGCGCGGAGGAGTTCGGTGACGCGGGTGCGAATTCCCTCAGCGGCTAAAGCCGCGTGTCCTTTTTGTGCGACATCGGCACGACTGAAGTCGTGTCCTTCCCGGTTTTCAATCCCTTGCTGGTTGTGCATTCCATGGATGATGAGCGGTTCGGCGATGATGTCTTCCACGCGGAAGCGCGGGTCGAGCGAGGCGAACGGATCCTGAAAGATTATTTGCAGGTCGCGGCGGAGGTGGCGCATCTCGCCGGGGCTGGCCGCGAGCAGATTGCGGCCTTCGAGGATGATCGAACCGGAAGTCGGCTCAATCAGGCGCAGAATCAGGCGCCCCAGGGTGCTCTTCCCGGAGCCGGATTCGCCGACCAGGCCAAGCGTCTCGCCCGAAAGAATGTCGAGTGAAAGGTCGTCGACGGCGCGAACCTCTCTTGTTAACCCGCCTCGCGACTTTCTCCCCAGGGCAGATTCGCCATGGGGGAAGACCTTCGTCAGATTGCGGATTTCCAGCAGGGGCACGTTGCGATGCTAGCAGTATTGGGCCACGGATTTGCACGGATTCTCACGGATAGAACCTTGTGGGAATTAAACCTTAGAATGTCGAGATACCGAAAAGAGATCCAGTCCTATCCCGCCGAAATCAGCGGCACCGCTGCGAGGGCGGCTAGAAGCCCGATAAATTTCCAGCGGCTGAAGTGTTCTTTCAACAGTACACGGGCTAGCAGTACGGTCACGGCCGGGTAGAGCGAAGTGATGACCACCGCTTCGTCCAGGCGGCCGTGCTGATTGGCGTAGATGAACAGGGTGCTGGCGGTGATGTCGAGGCACCCAGCCGCCATCCCAAGAGCGGCGCGGGGACGGTCGAGCGAAAGTGGGGCGCGGGTGACGATCACAGCGATGGCAGTAGCCGCGAACGACCCGATGCGAGAGATTGAGGCGATCCAAGTCGGGGAACCGCTGGCTTGATGAATACAGAGATAAAAGCCGGCGAACCCTACGCCCGCCAGCGCCGCCATCGCTACTCCTCTGGGGTGGCCTGAGTCGTCGTTTTCACTCTGCGGGTCTGGGCGGGTGATCAGCCAAATGGCCAGAATCGCCAGCAGGAAGCCCGCAATGGTCCAGCGGCTGGGCGCGCCTTCCATGGCGATGTCGGCAAGCGTGGGAATCGCTGCACCCAGCAGCGCCGCGATCGGGGCGGTTAGCCCCATCTGCCCTGAGGCGAGGGCGCGATAAAAGATGGCCAGTGAGAAACCACCAACGGCTCCGGCTGCCAAAGCCCACAAGATGCTCTGCCGCGACGGAAAAGCGCCGTGCTGGCCTATCGCGATCACGAGCATGAATGCGAAGGCACACAAGTGTGAGAATGCGGTGAGCACGAAGGCGTTGGCGCGGCGGGAGCCGTATCCGCCAGAAAAGTCGGACGCGCCCCAGAAGAAGACGGCAATCACGGAGCAGACCGTCGGAGCGAACTGGGTTGGGGAGGACACGCCGGACGAGGGTAACATGTGGCGGACACCAGCCGGTCTTTTGGAGCGAAGCGTCGATCGGCCTTTCGCGGACAAGAGTGTCCGCGCCACACAGTGGGTACCCGGGACTCGTTTCTCGCGTGTTAGAATTTCCACAAGCAGCATCCTTGCGAGAACTCAGATTTCTGAGGCCCAGGTTGATCGAACTGGCACCATCCATTCTTTCGGCTGATTTTGCCCGACTGGGCGAGCAGGTGCGCGCCGCAGGCGAGGGTGGGGGGAGTGTCATCCACGTGGACATCATGGATGGACATTTCGTGCCCAACCTGACGATCGGGCCGCCGGTGGTGAAATCGCTGCGCAAGGTGACCGAATTGCCGCTCGATTGCCATCTGATGATCGAGAATCCAGATGACTTCATTCCCGTGTTTGCCGATGCGGGAGCCGACTGGATTTCGGTGCATCAGGAAGCGTGCCGGCATCTGAACCGGACGCTGCATCTGATCAAGAGTCATGACTGCATGGCCGGAGTGGTCATCAATCCGAGCACGCCAGTAGAAACGCTGTCGGAAGTGCTCGACATCGTAGACTATGTGCTGGTGATGTCGGTCAATCCGGGATTTGGCGCACAGCAGTTCATTCCGTCTACGCTGCACAAAATGCGTCGGTTAGCTGAGATTCGCAGCCAGCGCGGGCTGGCCTATCGCCTCGAAGTGGATGGCGGCGTGGCGCGCGAGACTGTCGCCGACGTCGTGCGGGCCGGAGCGGAAATTCTGGTGGCGGGCAACGCCGTGTTCGGTCATGGCGATCCAACAAGGAATGCGCAGGATCTGCTGAAAGCAGCAACGGAAGCTGCACTGCAGAAGGTATAGGTTTTATGGGACCGGGTCTCAGACCCGGTCAGGCCGGCCCTGAGCGGAGTCGAACGGGCCGGCGGCTAGCGCGGCGGGAAGCGCCCGAGAAGCCGTCGGCAAGCACGTCGGCCGCAGTAGCAGTCGAGCTTGCGCTCGACTCGGCCGGGTCAAAGACCCGGCCCCACACAAGATTTTCCTGAGGTCTTATGTCACGTCGAATTGCGTCAATAGCGGTGCTGGGCATTTTGCTTGCCCTGACCGCCGCCTGCACCAATAAGAAATCAGTCAACCCACTGGCCAACGTCGGCTCGAAGCAGCCGGATAAGGTACTGTTCGACAAGGCCATGGAGGCCATGCGGCACAACCGCTTCGACGTGGCGCGGCTGACACTGCAAACGCTGATCAATACTTACCCGGATTCCGAGTTCATCGCGCGTGCCAAACTGGCGGTGGGCGATTCCTGGTACGCCGAGGGCGGCACCGCTGCTCTGGCCCAGGCCGAGCAGGAGTACAACGACTTCGAAGTGTTCTTCCCCAACATGCCGGAAGCGGCCGAGGCGCAGTTGAAGATCGCCAACATCCATTTCCAGCAGATGGAGAAGGCCGACCGCGACTATACCCATGCCAAGCGCGCCGAAGACGAATACCGCAAGATGATTCTGCAGTATCCCGACAGCAAGCTGGTGCCTGAATGCAAGCAGCGCCTGCTGGAAGTGCAGGAAGTGCTGGCCGAGCGTGAGTTTGAAATCGGGCGCTTTTACTATTTGCGGGAATCCTATCCGGCGTCGATCGCGCGCCTGCAGTCGCTGGTGGATAAGTATCCGTTGTACAGCCGCGCTGACGAAGCGCTGTATCTGCTCGGTCAGAACTATGAGGGACAGATTACCCGCATGCGAACCGCGCCCACGTGCGACGTACACGGTCTGCCGCGGGGATGCGTGCTCGAGGCGGTGAAGGCGCGCTATATCGAACAGTTATCCAAGCACGCAGCGGAGGCGTATTCGAAGATTCTCACGCGTTATCCGATGATGGATCGCTCCGACGACGCCAAGAAGCGATTGACGGCCTTGCACCAGCCGATTCCTCGTCCCACCAAGGCAGCGGTCGCACAGAACAAGGCGGAACAGGCCAGCCGCCGGGAGTCCACTACGCTTGAGAAGTTCTTGAGAATCGCCAAGAAGGGGCCCGACACGGCGCAAGCGGCAACCGTCGGCGACCCCTCTCTGGTAGATCCGCAGCCGGTAGCCGCGTCCGACGTTCCACGAAGAGAAACGCTGGGAATGGCCGAATCCGGCGCGAAGAACACAGTGGGCGTGGAGATCGTGAAGCCCGATCAACCCGGCGCCGACGGCGCGGGACTGGCTACTGGTGCGACTCCGGCTGGCGGCTCGCCCTTTGGGGCTCCAGCGAATCCCCAACCGATGGCGGCGCCTGATCCGAATGAGTTGAAGCCGAATGTGGCGCCCGATCCGAACGAATTGAAGCCGACCGACAGCGGCAGCGATCCGACGTTGCCGCCGCCGGCACAAGTGAATGAGATTCAGCCGGGGCAGTCGTCGTCTTCGTCATCGTCGTCGGCCAGCGCGGATAGTTCGACTCTGGCCAGCGATCAGGATCTCTCCAGTAGTAAGAAGAAGAAAAAGACGGGATTGAAAAAGATTGTGCCCTTCTGAAAGTAGCTATCAGCTGTCAGCCATTAGCTGAAACCCCCGGTCCCAATCCTCCGATTCCCGTATCGCACGCGGTAGGTGCTGGCCACTGGTAACCAGTTACTTCCCTTCCGCATCATTGACTTACGTTGTGGGGCAGGTTACCTTCGCGATATCTCCCCTCATCAGAGGAAGCCTTTGGCCAGGAAGATACTGCTCGCCGACGACAGCGTAACAGCTCAAAACATGGGGCGGAAGATCCTCGCCGACGCCGGCTACGAGGTCATTACCGTCAACAATGGCTCGGCGGCTCTGAAGAAGATCGCCGAGGTCAAGCCTGACCTCATCGTCCTGGACGTGTATATGCCCGGTTACAGCGGGCTGGAGGTGTGCCAGCGGGTTAAGGAAGGAGGAGATACTTCGCGCATTCCGATCTTGTTAACGGTAGGGAAACTGGAGCCGTTCAAGCCGGAAGAGGCCAAGCGCGTGCACGCCGAGGGCTTTATCGTCAAGCCCTTTGAAGCCAGCGAACTGCTGAGTGCGTTGGCCAAGCTGGAAGACAAAATGGTGCCACGTTCGGAATCGTCGAAACCGGGGCGCTTTGCCCGGGCGATCGCGGCGGTCGAGGAAGGCCGGTACGACAAGTCGGTGGCCATGGACGAAGATAGCGGCTGGAAAAACCGGATCTCTTTTCCTTCCAAGAAGAAGCGCCCGCCGGAGCCAGAGGATGGAGACGACCCCGCTATCTACAACGCGCTGAATAAGGACCTGCGGACCGTGGTCGACCACCATCGGGCGCCGGTGGCCCACGAGGCGCGTGCGACGGCAACGAAGGTCGATCTGGGAGCACTGGCGCCTGAGGGTCTGCCCAAAGATGTGACTGCGGAAGAGATCGCCGCTCTGGCGGCGGCGGCCGCGCAAATACAGGGCAAGATCGCGGAGGCCAAGCCGGTCGACGGCAAGCCTGCGGACCTTCATCCCGTCGAACCTCCGGTGGCCGAGCGTTCGCCGGAACAAACTGCCGCCGCTTCGCACGCAGAACCGGAACTACCAAAGATCGAAGCCGAAACCGCGACGCAGGCGCAAGGGCACTTCGAGCTGCAGGCCGCAATCGTCGCATCGACGGCAACCGACTCCGAGCCGCGGGCGAAGGAGAACGAGACAGCACCGGAAATGCTGGCAGGGACCGACGCCGAAACGGCGCAGGAAGTTGCCAGCCTGGCGGTTCCCCCCCCGGCCGACATGATGGCTGCGATTTCCAGCCTGGAGACGGCCGCGGCTTCGATCGAACCCACAATGGGTTCAGGAAACGGATCTAGCGCGGATGGCTCCGCGCCGCAGCTTGAGGTGGAGCCTGTAACCATGGCAGTGGCTGCAGAAGCGGAAAGGGCCACAGTGGCGGCCCGGTGGACCGCGATTTCGGTTGCGATCACGACCGAAGAAGCTGTTCGCGATCTTGAAGAAGAAATGCACAAGGCGCACGCTGACTTGGCTGTTGTCGAGGCACCTCCTGTCGAGGCAGTAGCCTTCGTGCCGGAGATCCAGCCAGCGCTCGCCGAGCCTGCCGCGACAGCAGAAATTCCTTCGGCGGTCGAGCCCGAGCAGCAGGTCTCGACGGCAGTGTTTGCCGAGCCTGAAGCAGAGCAGACTAGCAGTGTGGTACCGAGCACCGAACCGGAAGTAATCCACGCGGTGGTGAAAGAATTCGAGACGGTGACGGTATCCTCCGTTGCGGCGCCAGATACGGCTCCAGCGGAACCTGAGCCAGCTCCACCGCAAGCTCTCGATTCCGCAACTCCACCTGCATTCGATGCGCCTCCGGAGGAAGCAAAAACCGAAGAGATTCCGGTCGTCCAGGTCACGGAGACGGAACCTGCGGTAGCCGAACCAGTCGCGGCCTCAACACAACACGAGGAACCGCAGTACGAGGAAACGACACCCACAAAACAGAGCGAGCCAGTCGAAGAACAGAAGAGCGAAGAACCGGCTTTTGCCGCGCCTGTGGAGTCCGCAGCAAAGATCGAGGAATCACCCGTAATCGACGAGAAGCCTGAGACCGCGGAGCCCGTCGCTGCCAGTCAGGTTCCTGCGGACCATGCTCCCGCAGAAGAGGTTGCCGTACCCGCCGACACAACTCATGGAGGCATACGCGATATGGCGAAAAAGGAATCGGACATCGCAGCGACCACCGCGGCCGCGTGGGCGAGCTGGCGGAGGATTCGGGAGACCGGAGATCCGAAGGACGTGGCTCGGTCGAAGAGCGAAGGCGAAGAGAAAGCCGAGTCACCTGGCGAAGAGGCAGCGATGGCTGTCGCCGCCGGTGCAGAGAAGGCACCCGAGGACGCTTCTGCAACCTCTGACAGTCCGGAGATCGCCAGCATCGTCGACAGCGTGCTGGCTGACTTGCGGCCCAAGATTGTCGCAGAGATTTCTCGCAAACTAAAAAAGAAAAAGTAGGGTCCTGGTTTTCAGCCCTCAGCCGTCAGCTTATCTCGCAAACCGGTCTGTCCGGCGTCGGGCATCCTGGAAACGCAGCGGGCGGCTACACACCCTCTCCTCGATTCGGGGAGTCGCACGTCCTGCGGAAGGTCTGCGAGGTATTTGTTCCGGCCCCTACCTGCCTCTCGCGGTCGAGTAGATCGCGGACTTTTTGCGTAAACTCCTGAGGGAGGAACGGCTTCTCCAGGAAGTCCCCGAGCTTCACAGTCTGTTCAGGACTACCAATCACGTCCTTGGCATATCCAGAAATGAGAAGAAACTTTATGTTCGGTCGCAAAACTGCGGCTTTTTCTCTTAGCTCAAGACCAGTCATCTCCGGCATGGCAAGATCGCTCACGATCAAATCAATGGCAGGATTCTGCTCACAGACTAATAAAGCTTCCGTACCGTCTTGGGCTTCCAAGAGACGATAGCCCTGGCTCTCCAGCTTCTTCCTCATCAAATGTCGCAGCGCCGATTCATCCTCCACCAGCAGGATCGTCTCAATGTTGCGCGCGGGTGGTTCTAGTACCGGCTCCCCTTCACGAACTCCTTGGTCGGAAACAGACGCTCTGACCCCGGAATCCCCGGCCACTACCTTGGGAAGGTAAATGCGAAACGTCGTCCCTCGGCCGAATACGCTGGCCACGGTAATGTAACCCCCACTTTGCTTGACTATGCCGTAAGTCGTAGACAGCCCGAGACCAGTTCCTTTGCCTTCTTTCTTGGTGGTGAAGAAGGGCTCGAAGATGCGAGGCAGAGTTGCACTGTCCATGCCCTCCCCGGTGTCGGTGACCGAAAGCATGACGTAATCCCCCGGCTCAACATCAGGGTTTCGGCGGGTGAACTCCTCATCCAGTACTACCTCCGCAGTTTCGATGGAAATTGTTCCTCCTTGCGGCATCGCGTCACGAGCGTTCACTGCGAGATTAATTAAGACTTCCTGAAGCTGTGCAGGGTCAGCCTTTACTCGTTCCAATTTCGGGTGTAATACGAGAGTGATGTCGATGTTCGCAGGAATGAGGCGGCGTAGAAGCTTGTGTGTTTCCGAGATCGACGCATTTAAATCCAACACACTGGGTTCGAGTATCTGCTTGCGGCTGAAGGCCAGCAGTTGCCGGGTTAAAGACGCAGCCTTCTGGGTCGCAGCATTGATTTCGGAGACGGTCAAGCGCACGGATTCGTTCTGGCTCTCATCTTGGGCGAGCAGGTCGCTGTAGCCCATGATGATGCCAAGGTAGTTGTTGAACTCGTGCGCGATTCCTCCTGCCAAGTGCCCTACCGCCTCCATCTTTTGAGCTTGACGTAACTCATTTTCAGATCTCTTCCGAGCGCTGATGTCGCGGAGAATCACGGTGTAGAGCTTTTCGGAAGTGGTTTTCACCTGCGAGATGGTGGCTTCAATCGGAAATTCCTCCCCGTCGGCTCGGAGGGCGGTCAGCGTTCCCGGCGAATACAACGAGCGAGTAGTGACTCCAGTCTCGCCGAACCTGCGAACCTGCTCCCGATGGGATTCGCGGAACTTCTGGGGGATGAATTTTTCAAGCGAATGGCCCAGGGCTTGTTCGAGTGGGCAGCGGAAAATATGTTCTGCCGCCTTGTTAAACACAATTATCTGCTGGTTATCATTTACGGTGATGATGGCATCCATCGCGGAACTAATGATGCCTTGCAACCGTTCTTGGCTTTCTCGAAGCGCATGATCGTCTCGCTTGTGCTCCGAAGGAGCTGAGATCAGGGTCGTGCTGCGGCGGTTGTCCAATTGAGCCGCCACCAGGTGCGCCAGCGTCAGCAGAGCGTCTCTGTGTCCCGCAGGGAGTTCCCGAGGCAAGCGGTCCATCACGCAAAGCGCGCCAAGTGCGTATCCTTCTTTCGTCAGCAGAGGAGCACCCGCGTAGAACCGAATCCCGGCATATCTGACCATAGGGCCTGCCGAAAACCGACTGTCCGCAGCGGCATCGGAGATCACCATCAAATCACGGTGCTGGATAGTTTGTTCGCAGATTGAATCCCCGCGAGGGATTTCCGGGTATTCCCAACCTACTCGCGACTTAAACCACAGGCGTGTAGCGTCGACAAATCCAATCAATCCGATGGGGGTACCGCAAAGATAGGCGGCCAAACGTGCGATCCGGTCGAACAGTTCCTCTTGAGGCGTGTCAAGGACGCGGCAGGCGAACAGTGCCTTCAAGCGCGCCCCTTCTTCCACTGGCCACAGCGACTGCATCTCCTGCTCCGCGAAATGTTAACAGGGGCCCGTTTTGAATATCGTCAATCGCAGAGGAACAAAGTGTCCAGTGTCTTCTTAAGTACCTGTGAATCATGATGAAAAATGCAACAGTGGAGCCGGCGTTTATAGCCGACTATCGGACAGCCTGTGCCGGATCGGGGATTTTTTCTGAAATGTCTTGGCGCGACTCGTCTTACAGGGTTGTACGTACTTCAGGGGGCAGCGAGCCATATGTTCCGTGTGTGCTCAGGATAAAGAGATCTGACGACCCGCATGAACACGTCTACACCATTCGGGGGAAAAACTGAACAACGGGAGACAACAAGGGGGTGGGTGGGTGGCCCACCCTTCGACTTCGCTGGAACCACGATGAACTGGGGTGCCCCACTCTTCGCGTTTTGTGCGAAGGGTGGGCACGATGCGGCC
>Ga0209698_10001397_pt1 | contig 27769 bp, 21 predicted proteins | sample LitLauG_LLR_2012_FD_187203 | JGI IMG/M metagenome (GOLD analysis project Ga0209698, IMG submission 187203) | Freshwater sediment microbial communities from Pennsylvania, USA - Little Laurel Run_MetaG_LLR_2012 (SPAdes) (version 2) | ecosystem: Environmental > Aquatic > Freshwater > Creek >... | reverse complement strand
ACAAGATACTTGGTGGAACCTCCCCGCACGAAGCGGGCCTTCACCCCATCTTCTTTCATCAAACGGCGAAGATAGTCGACAAAAGCCAGAGCAATGCCGCCAGCGCCCGCCTGAAAAGAGAAACCGTTTTTCATGATGCCCGCGTCGCGAAGAAAACGAGCCACGAACTCGGCGATGCGCAGGCGATCGGGAGAGCGGGTGATCTGCGTAGTGCCGGAGACGATCTTCGCAGGATCGCCGATGGAGTCGACTTCAACGACGTAGTCGACGTTGTTGCCCTGAATCTGCCAGGGAATGCAGGGGAATGGGACAAGATTGTCGGTGACGACGATGACGTTATCGGCGTAGATGGAGTCGGCAAGGGCGAAGCCCAGCGAGCCACAAGCGGACTTGCCGTGCGAACCATCGGCATTGCCGAACGCGTCGGCGGTGGGCGCGGCGATGATGGCGACGTCGATGTGAACTTCGCCGTCCTGAATGGCCTGCCAGCGCCCGCCGTGAGAACGGAGCACGCCCATGCCGCGCATTTTTCCCTGGGTGCAGTAATCGCCGAGCGGTCCGTTCATACTGCCTTCGATGTGGTGGATCACGCCGGCCTGCATGAGATCGATGGCCGCCTTCTGCGAAGGAAAAGATGCACTCGGGAACCAGAGGAGATCCTTCACGCCAATGCGAGCGGCGGCTTCGAGCGCCATGAGCGCGACTTTGTCGCCGTCACGAAGATGGTGATGATTGGAGATCACCATGCCGTCACGGAGTCCGCACTTGAGGAGAGCAGTTTCGAGGTCGGGGAGGCGCTTGTCGCCGTTCTCGGGATAATCCTTGGCGGAGCGGATCGGCGGAGACGCCTTGCGTCCCCTAGGCTGGTACTTGCCAACGCCGAGGTAGGGGATCTGCGGCTTGCCGTTGGCCATCGATGGGACGCGGCGTCCAGCAGCGTTTTGCGCGAGTTCGATTTTTTCGGTCATGAATAAGGATGCTCGCGTCGCGCATAATTGCCAGCCCGCTATTGCGTTCTGGCGCGCGGTCGCTCGCCCAGGTCCCCGTTCGACTGCCCTCGCGTTGCTCGGCCTGCTCAGGGCAGGCTTACGCATGCAAAAGCGGCATGCTCAGGATGACAACCTTAATGTGACACCAAGCCCATCTGTTTGGCGCGAGCTACTAACTTCTGTGCGCGCTGAACCACTGGCGGATCGATCATCTTCGATCCCAGACTTACAACCCCGAGGCCTCGCTGTTGTGCGTCTTCGAACGCGGCCACAATTTTGGCTGCCTTTTCGATCTCCGCCGCCGATGGGGCAAAAGCGGCTTGGACAACCGGAATCTGCGAAGGATGAATGCACCCCATGCCTTCGAAACCCATGGCGCGCGAGTTTTCGCCCCAGCGGCGAAGGCCGTCCATGTCGGCGACATCACCGAAAACGGAGTCGATGGCCTGAACCCCGGCGGCACGCGCCGCATTCACCACACGGCTACGGGCATAAAGCGATTCGCTTCCGACCGCGGTTTTCGCGACGCCGAGATCGGCGGTGTAGTCTTCCAGACCGATGGTGAGAGCAGCCACATTCACGCTCGCGGCAGCGATCGTGGGGGCATTTTCAATGCCGAGTGCGGACTCGAGGATTGGCATCAGCCAGATGGGACGATTCACTTCGTGACGCGTCTTAAGTTCTCCGATCATGCGATCGACTTCGGCAACCTGACCTGGCTGCTCGACTTTCGGGATCAGGATGAGGTCAGGCGACTCCGGAATGATCTCGGCGAGGTCTTCCAGGCCGAGCGGAAGCTGGTTGATACGCACCATGCGCTCGCATTTTCCGAAGTCGACGGAGCGGAGTGTGTTGCGAACCAGAATGCGAGCTGCATCTTTTTCCGCGTGATGCACCGAGTCTTCGAGATCGAGAATGATCGCGTCGGGGCCGTGCAGACCCGCATTGATGAAGTATTTGGGCTCAGAGCCGGGAAGATAAAGACGGGAGCGGCGCAGGCGATCGCGAGCGGATGAATCCGGGAGAGGAACTTGTTCCGCCAGACCCTTGGAAGATGATGCAACGCCCGCGCGGCGAACAGCGGTCTCGATACGCGCCGCGATCACGAAAGGCAGCGCCCCTTCATCGTGAATCGTGACTTTGGCATGCTTGACGCCGAGAGAGTCGAGAACGTCCCGAGCCTGCGCGCGGATCGCCGGACCGTAATAGAGAGCGACGCGGGATTCGAGCGTGAGATCGAGACCGCCAGAGTCGCGAGGCTCGATGGCAACGTGGAGGTCGGAACGGATGTCCTTGCCCCAGTGGCCGGCTTCGGCGATTTGCGTAGCCATCATTTTTCAAGAACCATTCACCGCAGAGGACGCGGAGGACACAAGGCAAAACCAGCTGCAAAACCGTTAACCATTAAACCCTTAACCACAAAGGACACGAAGGTTCACGAAGCAAAGTCAGGCCACCAAGAGACTCTGGCTGCCTCATCCTCCGTACATTTCAACTCACCCCAGCTTCGCCAAAATCGCGTCCGTCATTTGAATCGTCGATGCTGCGCCTTGCGAGATTGCTTTTGGTCCTCCGCTCAGACGCATCATGTCGTACGTCCGAACCCTGCCTTCCTTCACGACGGCAGCAACCGCATTCTTGATGCGATCGGCTTTCTGCGTTTCGCCCACGTGCTCGACCATCATAGCTGCAGAAAGAATCATGGCAATGGGATTCACGATGGGCGGATTCAACTCGGCATATTTCGGCGCGGAACCGTGAGTCGGCTCGAAAACGGCAACCTGATCTCCGATGTTGCCGGAAGCCGCGAAGCCGAGGCCGCCAACCAAGCCAGCGAAGGCGTCGGAAAGAATGTCGCCGAAGAGGTTTGAGGCGACGATGACGTTGTAGTCTTCGGGATTCTTGTTCAGCCACATGAGCTGCGCATCGATATTGGTTGACCAAAGCGCAATGCCGGGATAGTTCTTCGCGACTTCCTTGGCAGTTTCCTCCATCATTCCGGAGGTTTCGCGGACAACGTTGGGCTTCTCGCAGATGGTCACACCCTTGAAACCTTTTTTCTTCGCATATTCGAAAGCCGCAGTGACGATGCGTCGCGCGGCTGGCCGAGTAATAATCCGCAAACTTATCGCGAGATCTGGACCGGGCACGTTAGCGAAGGCTTTAAAACGCGGGTGTGTGGCGATGGCGGAGCGGACGTTGTCGGGTGGATTCGTCCACTCAATGCCGGTATACATGCCTTCGGTATTCTGTCGGAAGACGGTGGTGTTGATCTGGGGCTCGTCGAAACCGCCGTCGACTTTCTTGCGAATGAAGTTCAGCGGATTGCCGATAAAGCCGATACAAGGACGCATGCAGATATCAAGATTGAACTTCTGGCGCATGGTCACGATCGGGCTGTAGTAGACGAAGCCTTTGCCTTTGAGTTTGGGATCGAGTTCCGCCTGAGCTTCTTTGTTCGGCTTGGAGGTGATGGCTCCGAACAGGCCAAGCTTGTGCTTGGCGAGCAGGTCGATGGTACGGTCGGGGAGCGCGTTGCCTTCGCTGCGCCAGAATTCCCAACCGATGTCACCGTGGACATAGTCGGCGTCAAAGCCAACAGCCTTGAGAACGCGCAGCGACTCCGGTAGAACCTGGTTGCCAATGCCATCGCCCGGCATGGATACGACGGTATGTTTAGCCATGAATGCTCCTGTTAGAAACGTTTCAACGCAGAGAGAGCTGAGGACGCAGCGTTCTGATGCACATGCTCCATTTCACAACATCGACCAAGCTTAAGAACGAATTCCGCAGGGATACTGACATCCCTCGACCTCAAGGATACGCGCGATTTGACTATGTTTTTCTCTGAGTCCTCTGCGTCCTCTGTGTTTTGATTTACTATGCCAATCCCAAACGTTTTGCGACCAGATTCTCCACGCCTTCGGCGATTACCAGCGACTGCGGAACGCTGCCCAGCGGGGGAAACGAAAACTTTTCGGCGCGCCAAGCTATCACGCTGGATCTGAAGTCGATATCAATGGCATCTCCGGGGATGATCGTCTTCTCTTTAGCCACGATTTCTGTCTCGAACTGCTCATGCAGGTGCCTGACCAGCTCCGGTACCTCAATGCATAGGAATCCGTTGTTATAGGCGTTGCGCAGGTAAGTTTGCGAGAAGCTGGCTGCGATCACGAGCGGAATGCCTTTCGCTTTGAGACAAGTTACCGCCTGCTCGCGGCTGGAACCGGTGCCGAAATTGAAACCGCTGACAATGACGTCGCCGGCGTTGGAGCGCGCCGCGAATTGGGGGTCGTAATTTTCCATTACGACCTTGGCCATCATCTCTTTAGTCATGTCGTCGCGGTAGGTGTAATCCTTGCCGTAGATGGCGTCGGTGTTGACGTTGTCTTGCGGCATGAAAACGAGGCGGCCTTTCACTCGGTCGGGGAAGCCGGGAAGGATCTCTACCTTCTCGGAGCTCGAGGAGATATGTGCGAATTCCTGGTACGCGTGAATGGGAGCATGGCCGGCAAAATTGTGCGGTCCCGTAATGTAGCCCGCCACCGCGGAAGCGGCGACCACCTCCGGGCTGGCAAGATAACACTCCGCATCGCGCGATCCCATGCGGCCCTTGAAATTACGATTGGTGGCTGAGATGCCGACTTCACCTTTCTCCAGCAGACCAACGCCGAGGCCGATGCAGGGACCGCAGCCAGGAGGCAGAGGGTTGGCGCCGGCGTCGAGAAGAATTTGCCAGGTGCCCCGCCGCTGCGCTTCTTCCTGCACCCACTTGCTAGCGGCGCCCAGGTAAAATTTGACGCCCGGCGCCACCTTCTTTCCTTTGAGAACCGCCGCCGCGGCTTCGAGATCCTCGAGGCGCGAGTTCACGCAGGAGAGAAGATACGCTTTCTGGATGGCAACCTTCTTCCTGTCCATCTCCAAGAGCGATTCCATAACCTGAACGGTGTCGGGGCCGGAAACGTGCGGCGTGACCTGGCTGAGGTCGAGCGTAATGCGACCAGCGTAAACAGCGCCCGCATCGGGATGAGGCGGATTGTTCTTCCAGTCTTCGATGTCCTTCTCGGAGAATCGTTGGACGCCGGTCGCCTTCACACGCTGGTAAACAGCTTTCAGATAGTTGATGTTTACCTCGTCGACCGGGAACCAACCGACTAGCGGTCCCCACTCTGTGCTCATGTTGGAGATGGTGAAGCGCTCGTCCATGGAGAGCGAAGCGACGCCGGGGCCGGAGAACTCGACGGCTGCGTTGAGAACCTCGTCGTGGTTGTAGATGCCGCAAAGAGTAATGATGACGTCTTTGCCCGTGGCGCCTTCCGGAAGATGTCCGTCAAGAACTACTTCGATGCTGCGCGGAATCTGCCACCAGAATTCGCCGGTCGCCCAGACCGCGGCGGCATCTGTGCGGACGATAGGAGTGCCGATTGCGCCCAGCGCGCCGTACATATTCGAGTGCGAGTCAGACGCGACGACGAAAGAACCGGGGACAACGTAGCCGCGCTCGACCATAATCTGGTGCCCGATGCCGGAGCCCGCGGGGTAGAAATCGACACCGTACTCTTTAGCGAAGGCTTCAATCGCGCGGTATTTTTTCTGGTTGGCTTCGTCTTGATTCTGTATATCGTGATCGAGCGCGAAGACGAGTTGCTTGGGGTCGTGGATCTTTTTCGCGCCGATGCCTTTGAACTTGCTCATGACCGCTGACGTGTTGTCGTGGGTCATGACGTGGAACGGTCGGATGGAGACGAAGTCGCCAGTGCGCAAGGGACGGTTCGGCCCTTCCGCGAGATGTTTCTGAGCGAGTTTTTCAACGATGGTCTGGGCCATATAACTTCGCTGCGGTGTCCTAGCTCTTTCTTTTCAGTTCAAACCCTAAGTACATCATCTGCCCGATGTGGTGGTGCAGATGGGTGGCACACTGTAAGACCATGTCGAAGCGGTCCCGGGCATCCGCGCCGGCAGCCGAATATTCCCTGGACCAGTCTTGGGTGGATTGCTCGCGGATAGTCCGCAATACCATCTCAATCGCGTCGTCGAATTTCCGCAGAGCCTCGTCTTTGGCCGGAGGCGTCGTCTCGGCGAATTCTCGAGGGCGGTCGCGAACATAGCCTGTGCCGGCAATCTGCGCGCCGATGTAGTAGTTCAGATTGCCCGTGACGTGCAGAAGCAAGTGGCCGAAACTGTTTCCAAAGTGGAAGGGCTTTGCCCAGAATTGCTTGTTGCTCAAAGGTGCAGCGAGATCATGGACCACGCCAGACAGCTTCGTATAGCGCGCCACGAGATCGGTCGAGATGCTCTCCGTAATTTCCGTCATTTTCCAGTTTTCCTGTTTTCCCATACGTCTGACGCCCAGCTAGCGTCGCTTTTTCGCAGTCTTCTTGGCCGTTTTCTCGGCAGTCTTCTTGGCCGTTTTCTCGGCAGTCTTCTTCGCCTTCTTCTTTGCCGGCTTCGACTTCGCGGCTGATCTTGATTCAGACGTCGCCGGCTTGGACTTCCGATTCGCGGATTTCGCGGGTGCCGGGCTATCTTTCACGTCGGATTTCATCATCGCCATCAGCTTGGAAACCGAGTCGGCTTTCTCGAGATTCCAGATAGCATCCTTCAGTTTCTTCTGTGCAGCCGGTGTAAGAACGCCATCTGCCAGCGCCGAAAACTTTTCGTCGATCTCAGCGTCGCTCAGCGGATTGCGGGGATCGCCCTTGGGATAGTCCAGTTGTTTTGTGAAAGACCGGCCATCTGTGGTCGTGAGGTTTACAATCACGCGCTGCAAAGCCGGAAACACTTTTTCGATCTCGGGATCGGCGACGACTTCCACTTTTTTCAGCTGTGCCCGAATTTTGGGGTCCATGATCTTGCGCATTTCGAATTGAGCAGGCGTAACTTGCCGGTCTGCAAGGGCTGCCGCGATCACATAAGGGAGTGAGTGATCGGCGGTCTCTTTCGTGCGGGGGTCGTACTTGCTGGGATCGGAGAGAATGTCTGCGGCACGCGCCAAAGAGCGTATCTGAACTTTCTCGACCTGGTCGGCGTGCAGGTCGTTTTCTTTTACGAGATCGAGCACGGCGGAGATGGGCGCATGCGTCAGCGCTTCGGTCGGGAAAAACTTCATCCCGCACTGCGTAATGCGCCAGGAATCGCCGAGACCGTCGGTCAGGATGTGTAATTTCCACTCCGGGCCGAAACAGTGCGTGAGACCCTCTTTGCCGTCGACCACGTGCTCGGGACCGGTGTAGCCCTTTTCCGCGAGTAGTGCGGCGATCACGCCACTCTGCGTCGCCATCGGATCGACGGTGTTCTTCATCATGGTAAGTTTGCCGGCGGTCACTGCGCCAAGTGTGCAATGGCGGCTGGCGGAAATACCTACAGCGTGCTGGATTTGCTCCCAGCGAAGGTGAATGGCACGGCCCGCAACGAAGGGTGAGACAAAAGCGGTAAGCGTCGCGTGGTGCCAGCCACGCTCACGGATTCCAGGAAACGCTGCTTCGCAGAAGCGCATTTCAAACTCGTGGCCTAGGACAAGGCCAACAATCAATTCACGTCCATCGCTGTTTTCGCGCTCGCAGCACGCGATAGCGGCAGGAAAAATGTCCGAGGGGTGCGACGGGTCCTGTTTCCAGTAAATGTCGTTGTAGTCCATGCAACGGATCATGAGCGCGTTCGCCAGAGAGGCCGAGACCGGATCAATGGCTTGGCCGGTGCCGATCACGGTAGACACGCCGGAACCCGCGATCTCGTCGAGGACTTCTAGTGCGATTTTGACGTCATGCTGCTGGAAACCGCCGAGTGCGCAGCCGACGGAGTCGAGCAGGAAGCGCTTTGCCTGATAGATCGCGTCCTGCGACAGGTCCTTGTAGTCCAGCGACGACGCCCAACGCGCCATTTTCGCGGTAACTGTCTCTTTGATGGGGGAGATATCTTTTATGTCGGACAAGCTGTCTCCTTACTTCTGTGCCACTTTGATATTCTTCGGATTCTTGAACGGCAGGAATGCCATGAAGTCGGCGTGATGCACGATATATGCCTCAGTCGTCCGCTTCACTAAATCGCCCTCAGCGGCGTGGGCGGCGATGATGTGGCAAACATCATCTGGAACTCCGCATTCGAGAGCCAGCGCCACGCCCGTGAAGGGATGACGTAAAGCTTCGCCGCGCTCACTCTGTTTGCTCTTGCCATCCGGGCCTAGCTCATACTCAAGCAGTTTCCCAACATCCGCGAGAATGGCGCCGGCAATTACTGTATCTGTATTAATGGGGAGCGCGCGGCCCATGAAGCCTGTCATCGCCTTGGCGGAATCTCGTGCGATGTGCACGACACACCGCTTATGCTCCATAAAAGTAATAGGGCAATTGGGAACGAGCAGCGTGAACGGAATGACGTTCAGGTCATTCGGTTTCAGCGGGCTGCGCTCGAGCGCCTTGATCCAGGTCTGAGTGACCTGCTCGCGCAGTTTTGCATCGCTGATCCAGGCAATTTCCGGCCACAACCGTTCGACGGCCTCACGCATGGCGAGGAACCCTCCATCGCAAACCCATTAGCTTATCGTGCGGGGACAGGAGACGTCGAGGGCGAGTAGTGACTTAGTTCTGGCGAACTCCCATTGACGGAGTTTCAGCCTTGACGGGAAAGAAACATTCCCATCGCGAAGAAGCGGGTGATCACAGCCGCGAAAGCCACTCCTACCAGGAACAGCACCCAACGAAATCGTTGCCAGAGGTCACGGAAACCGGAGAGTTGTGCAAAGACATCCACGATGTAGGCAGCGCAGTAGGCTACGTTCGCGAGTACTGCCAGCAAGAACAATGAAAACAGAAAATCGACGGAAAGGAGATGCTTCGAAGCGGGCAAGCCAGCTACGAAGTAGATGATCACCACGGTGGCAAGCGCGAGATTGTAGACGATGCGCCACGGTTCCCAGTAGCGTATCGCATCCGTGACGTGCTCTCGGAAGGAAAAGGTCTCCATATCCTTGCGCGCTATTCTCGCTCAGAATGCGCGTGACGGATTTGCGCTCTGCAGGTGTCCGAAGTACGATGGGCGGCCATGAAAACTCGAAGACATCTAGTCAGCCTGTTCACCTTTCTGACCCTCCTTTCGCCGCTCTCCCAGCTGCATGCCGCGCAGCGAAAGGCGGTGAACTCCTCCGCCGGCGTGTACCTCACACAGGAAGGCTACATCGACGCCAACGGCGTAATGATCTACTACCTCAGCTTCGGGCGGGGCGAGCCACTGATGATCGTTCACGGCGGGCCAGGAGCGACGCATGACTATTTCCTGCCTTATCTTCTCCCCCTGGCGCGCCACAACCGGCTCATCTTCATTGATGAGCGCGGCTCGGGACGCTCACAGAAACTAGAGAATCCCTCGGAATACACCGTCGAAAACATGGTCGAAGACGTCGAGATGGTCAGAAAAGCGCTGGGACTGACGAAGATCAGCTTGCTCGGACATTCCTATGGAGGAGTCTTGGCGCAGGCCTACGCTTTGAAGTACCAGAAGAACCTTAGCCACTTAGTTCTGGCCAGCACCTTCTCCAGCACCAAGGCGCTGAATCAGGTGTTTGTGCGGATGAAGCAGAACATGGCGCCGGAACTGCGCGATCGGATCGACAAGATGGAGACGGACGGTTTGTTCGGACACGGGAAACCATACGAGCAGAACCGTTACACCAATGAGTACATGATTGCGGCCTGGGGGGAGGGATATTTCCCGTACATTTACCAGAGCCGTCCCGACGCGAACTACGATCCCATAGCACAAGGAAACACGGCATGGGACTTGTACAGAGAAATGTGGGGATCGCACGGGGAATTCGTGGTCGATGGCAACCTGAAATCCGTGGAGTATACCGACCGGCTGATCTCGATCATGACCCCCACACTGGTTATCGTGGGAGATCACGACGAAAGCGATCCCTCAATGTCGCAAACAATGCATCAAAGGATCAGGGGGTCGAAGTTGGTGATCCTCCCGAAATCGGGGCACATGACCTTTGTGGACCAGCCAGAGATGTTCATCAAAGCGGTGGACGACTTTTTGAGGCCGACCAGCAGGAGCCGGTGAGTCTGCCGTCAATGTCGGTTGTGAAACGCAAGTGAAAGTTGGGAGCTTCGGCAATTTTGCGTTGAATAGGAGTGAGCGTGGGAGTAGCCAATCGGGCGACGGCTTGGATTTTGATAGTGCTGTCGGGTCTTTTCTTTTCGATCAGGGGATCAGCCCAGGAAACCACGAAAGCGCGCCCATCGCCTTTGACGATCACTTCTGATTCTTTGCCACCAGCCACTTTGGGTCAGCCCTATCGATTTCGAGTACAAGCCTCCGGAGGCGTACTCGCTTACCGGTGGACGATTACCGGCGGCGACCTGCCGGACGGCATAACCCTCGATCCACATAGCGGTGACCTGTCAGGTATGGTCAGCAAGAAGGACAAATACTATTTCACCGTGACCGTAGCCGATTCCTCACATCCAGCCCAAACCTTCAGCAAGGATTTCTCCTTGCAGGTGGTGATGCCCCTTCTGCTGGAATGGTCGCGGGCTCCGCAGGTGCAGGGCCACCAAATCGATGGCGCAGTAAAGGTGTCTAACGCGACGGTCGAGGATTTTGACTTGACGGTAATCATCGTAGCGGTAGACGAAACCGGCAAAGCTTTTGTGCTGGGCTATCAGCATTTTGAGCTGAAAAGGGATGTTGTGAATTTCGAGATTCCTTTCAGCTCCCTGGTGCCGCAAGGGGCCTATGTGATCCATGCGGACGCTATCGCTGAAGTGCCGGCGAAAAACGAGATTTTCCGGCAACAACTGGAGACGCACTCCGCACTGCAAATAACGGCGTCCCCGTGAGACGTACAGTTCACTCCAGTAGGGTACAGAAGTTACATTGAATCGCCTGCGCTATTTTGCACAGACTTGGGACTGTGTAAAAATAGGTGCTCGATTACACACACCCGACATTGGTCCCTGTCTGATGTTCTGAGCTGGATATGGAACTACTGCTCAACCTTTTCTGGCTGATGCTGACGATGCCTGCCTACTGGCTGTGGCGACGGGAGATGGCGTCTGCGCCGAAAGTCGGTCACATCGGGTCGCACAGATGCGCCTTGGTGTTGGGTTGCGTTTTGCTCTTGCTCTTCCCCGTGGTCTCAGCCACGGACGACCTGCATGCGATGCGGCCCGAGGCTGAGGAATTCACCTCAACCACACGCACGTTGAGGGATGCGGATACGGGCAAGACCTCCTCATCGCTAAGTAGGACATCGACGCCGGTTGCGCACGCAGTCATGTCAATTCCCTTCTTGCCAGTGGATTGCTTCTGTGGACTCACTACTCTGGAATCGGCTGGGCGTGTTTTATCCGACCCGCCAGTCGTGCGTTCTGGGCGTTCGCCCCCTCTTCCCCTTCTCTTCGGTTAGTCGCTTTCCCGGCAGGCATCATGCGGCAGGCTCCTTTTGATTTCTAGCCCCGAATCGCGTCCGAGATCGAACACAGCAGATACCCGAGTACATCGGAAAGAGCGTGAACAGGGCCGCGCCCCCCGGGAGCCTTGGCTATCAAGGGCGCAGAGCCGTACGAAAGAGAGAATTTACTTGAGTCATCGAAAATCCGAATCAACGTGCTTGAGTCGTGTGGGCCAACTGGGTCTCGTTGAACAGGAGTCTCTCCCATGATCGACTGGTATCGCTATGCGGTGACGTCCGCGTTGCTGGCGCTGCTTGTCACCTTGGGTTGTTCAAACGACACGAAGGCGGCTCCTACAAAGGCAGAGGTCACGCTTGAGCCTGGAGTGTTCGAAGCCGATCACCCCGAGTTGTTCAGCCTGGTCAAGGCTGAATCCCGTGATTTGCCGGTCGAGTTACAGGCGAATGGCACGACGAATCCGGATATCTCAAAGACCATTCATGTGACATCTCTCGGTTCAGGACGCGTGATTGACCTTAAAGTGCGCCTGGGAGACTACGTCAAAAAGGGGCAAGTGCTGATGGTCATTTCGAGTCCGGATCTTGGCGTAGCCAACTCCGATTACCAGAAGGCAAAGGCGGATGAGGAACTCTCGCGCAGAGCGTTGGAGAGAGCACAACAACTTTACTCGCACGGCGCGTTTGCCGAGAAGGATCTTGAGGCAGCAAAAGACACAGATGACAAAGCTAAGGTGGACCTGAGAACCACAGCAGAACGCGTACACCTCCTCGGAGGCGATCCCGACCATCCCGGCCAGTTGATTCCTCTGCGGGCGCCAGTCTCGGGCACGATCGTGGAACAAAACGTGGCGGGGTTTGAGGGTATTAAGAGCCTGGATAATACTCCTAACCTTTTTACGATTGCTGACCTATCGGATGTGTGGATTGTTTGTGACGTCTACGAGAACGATCTCGGAGACATTAGAGTTGGCGATTCCGCGGAAATTCGATTGAACGCTTTCCCAGATCGAGTCTTTCACGGCAAGATCAGCGATATTTCGCGAGTGCTGGATCCGAACACCCGCTCTGCTAAGGTGCGTATTGTGCTTGGAAACGCAGACGGATCACTGCGGCCCGGAATGTTTGCCGTGGCAAAATTCCGATCGCGCAGAACGCGGCCCCGGGTCCTAGTGCCGAGCACGGCTATCATGCGGCTGCAAGACAAAGACTGGGTGTTCCAAAAAGAGGCCGGCAATAAATTTCGGCGAGTCGAAGTGCACGGTCTGGGAACAACTTCTGACGGCATGCAGGAAATCGCTGACGGCGTAAAGCCTGGCGATGAAGTGGTGGCCAAGGCGCTTGAGTTTTCCACGGCGATGGCGGAGCAAGGCAAGTGATCCGTGGCCTGATCGATTTTGCGCTGCGCAACCGGATTTTCGTGCTGAGCGTCGCGCTGATCCTTTTCGTCTGGGGAGTCATCTCCTTCCATAACCTGCCGATTGAAGCCTACCCCGACGTAGCCGACACGTACGTCCAAGTCATAACCCAATGGCCGGGCCACGCCGCCGAGGAGGTGGAGCAGCAAATAACTGTACCTCTGGAAGTGCAATTGAACGGTGTGGCGCATATGACGCATTTGCGCTCGGCCTCGCTGGCCGGGCTCTCGGTGATCACCATTATCTACGACGATGAAACCACGACTTTCAACGCCAGACAGGAAGTGCTTGATCGCCTGCAGTTGGCCACGCTGCCTACGAATGTGAATGCTGGCATCGGGCCGGACTATAGTCCAACCGGCCAGATCATGTTCTATACGCTGCAGAGCACGAATCCGAAATACGACACAATGGAGTTGAAGACGCTACAAGACTGGTTCGTTCTCAACCAGTTGAAGTCCGTTCCCAACGTAGTGGATGTCAACATTTTCGGCGGGCCCACGCGTGAGTACCAGGTACAGGTCGATCCGGGCAAGCTGGTTTCTTACGGATTGTCTTTGAGCCAGGTGGAACAGGCGCTCACTAACAACAACATTAACGCTGGAGGGGGATTCATCGAGCGGGGCGAGCAGGCTTTGAATGTGCGCGCCGTGGGCTTGATGACAACAACTGACGATATTGCGGCCACAGTCGTAAAAGTACAGAACGGCACACCGGTTCGGGTGCGGGACCTTGCCGTCGTCGTACAAGCTCCCAAAGTGCGGCTCGGCCAACTGGGCAAGACGATCCGCAAAGAAGACGGAACCATCATCAACGACGATGATGTGGTGGAAGGGATTGTCCTGCTTCGCAAGGGAGCAGAGGCTGATGCCACGCTGGATGCATTGCACGCCAAGATCGCACAACTGAACAACGGAGTATTGCCCAAGGGGGTCAGGATCGTTCCGCATCTCGACCGCAGCGATCTGGTGCACTACACCACACACACCGTGCTGCGAAACCTGACGGACGGGGTGCTGCTGGTCACGCTGATTCTGTTTCTCTTCCTCGGTAATGTGCGCAGCGCGCTGATTGTCACGATCACGATTCCCTTCTCACTCCTGTTCGCCGCAATCCTCCTGGATCTTAGTCATATTCCAGCGAACCTGCTGTCACTTGGCGCGCTGGACTTCGGAATGGTAGTGGATGGCTCGGTGGTGATGGTCGAGAACATCCTCCGACACACCGGGTTTGCGGACAAGAAGAAGACGTTTCTAGAGACTATTGCGGCCGCCGCCCACGAAGTGCAGAAGCCGGTTTTCTTCGCGCGCATCATCATCATCGTTGCCTATCTGCCAATCTTCACCTTGCAACGAGTGGAAGGTCGCTTGTTCCGGCCAATGGCATGGACCGTTGCTTTCGCCCTCCTCGGCGCCCTGCTCTTCGCGCTGCTCATCGCGCCTGTGTTGTGCAGCTTTCTCTTCAAGAGCGACATGAAGGAGTGGCGCAATCCTGTACTGCATTGGCTGGAGGAACGTTATAGTCACACGCTGGACTGGTGCTTTGATCATCTGAAGTTCACTCTGGGAATGGGGCTGGCCGCGGCCGCGTTGATGTTATTCATGGCGTTCGGCGGCATTATCGGGTCCGAATTCCTGCCACATCTCGATGAGGGCGCAATCTGGGTACGCGGCACGCTTGCGCCCAGCACCGGGCCAACCGCCGGTATGGCGGTTTCGCAGAAGGCAAGGCTCATGCTGGCCAACTTCCCTGAAGCGAAGCAGGTGGTCAGCCAGGTTGGACGGCCGGATGACGGCAGCGATGCCAGTGGATTCTACAACACCGAATTTTTCGTGGACCTGTTGCCGCGGTCTAAGTGGCGAAGTCAATTCAAGAGAAAAGACGACTTGATCGCTGCGATGGACGATGAACTCAACAAGATTCCGGGAGTGGATTGGAACTTTTCTCAGCCAATTTCCGACAACGTCGAAGAAGCCGTGAGTGGCGTAAAGGGTGAGTTGGCCGTCAAGCTTTTCGGCACCGATTTGAAGTCTCTTGAACAGAAGGCGAATGAAATACAAGACGTGATGAGCAAGATTCCTGGCGTGGCCGACCTGGGCACGTTTCAGGTACGCGGACAGCCAAACGTGAATCTTGTAGTTGACCGCGCGGCAGCCGATCGATTCGGGATTAATGTGAGCGACGTCCAGGATGCAGTGGAAACCGCGGTAGGCGGCAAAGCGGTGAGTCAAATCCTGATCAACGAGCAACGTTACGACTTAACCGTTCGTTACCAGGCTCCTTTCCGCAAAACTGTGGAGGATGTGGCCAACATTCGAATTCTGGCGCCATCAGGTGAGCGCGTCTCCCTTGGACAGCTATGCCAGATCAAATTGGAGGACGGAGCGTCAACGATCTACCGGGAGGGCAATTCACGATACATCGCGATCAAGTACAGTGTCCGCGGGCGGGACCTTGGAAGCACGGTGCGGCAAGCGATTGAGGAAGTGCACCAGAAGGTGCAGCTTCCGGAAGGTTATCACCTCGACTGGACTGGAGAATATGAGAGCCAGCAGCGTGCCAACCGACGGCTATCGATCATCGTGCCTGTCACGATTCTGTTGATGTCATTCATTCTCTATTCAGCGTTCGATTCGTGGAAGTGGGTCGGCTTGATCCTTGCAGTTGTAGGCCTGTCGCCGCTGGGTGGTTTCTTTAGTCTCCTTCTCACAGGAACGCATTTCTCCGTGTCGTCCGGACTCGGATTTCTTGCGCTGGTGGGAGTTTCGGTAGAAATTGGCGTGATCATGGTTGAGTACATCAACCAACTGCGTACGCGAGGCATGAACCCACGTGAAGCCGCGAAAGAAGGAGCGGCACTCCGGTTGCGTCCGATCATGATGACCATGCTTGTGGCGACCCTTGGGCTGCTGCCCGCCGCCATGTCGCATGAGATCGGCTCGGACTCGCAGCGACCGTTCGCCATTGTGATTGTGGGCGGCTTGATCGTCGAGTTATTTATTAGCATCGTGCTCTTGCCGGCGATGTACGTGTTCTGGGCGCGTCCGTCGGACAAGCTACCGCCGGCTGAGATTGGGTTTGTCGAAGAAGGTGAGCACGTCGACTAGGAATCTTTCTACTCCCGCCCTTGTTGAGGCTAGTCCAGCGCCTTGTGGAAACGGAACACGCTGAGTGCGAGCAGAGTGGCTCCCAGGGCTGCCATGCTGGCCATCCGCGGCCAGAGAATGTCGAAGCCTACACCCTTCAGGTACACGCCTCGCAAGACCACCAGAAAGTATCGTAGTGGATCGGCATAGGTCATCACTTGCAGCCAGTGCGGCATGGTGCTGATGGGAAATCCGAATCCCGAAAATGTGATCGCCGGCATGATGAAGAAAAATGCCGTCACCATGGCCTGTTGCTGCGTGGATGAGACCGTCGAGATCAATAGGCCAGCACCTAACATACATAGCAGGAAGAGAACCGCTCCCGCGACGAGCACCAGAAGAGACCCCCGGAACGGAACCTGAAACCACAGCGTACCGACGGTTGCTATGAGCGCCACGTCGATCAGACCAATCAGAAAGAATGGCAACGTCTTCCCTAAGATGAATTCCCAGGGACGAATCGGCGTCACCATGATTTGCTCAAGCGTCCCGATCTCGCGCTCGCGCACCACGGCAAATGCCGTCAGCGTGGTGACCAGCACCAGGGTCAGACTGCCGATAACGCCGGGCACAAAGAACCATCGACTCCTGAGATCGGAGTTGTACCAGGGGCGCTCCTCGAGCGTAACCTGTGGCACGCGCGCGGCAAGGTTCGGTGACATGCGCCGCATACGATCGCGCTGGTAGTCTTGAGCGAACCCTTGGGCGATCTGGTTCACATAGCCAACCGCAATAAGAGCCGTATTCGAGTTTGTGCCGTCCACGACGATCTGCAGCGGAGCGGTCTGACCTTTGCGTAGGTTCTCGGCAAAGCCGGGATGGATCTGAAGAGCCACGGTAGCTTGCCCACGGTCGAGCAGATCGACAATCTCCTGACGATTCGTGACTTGCTGCTGCAAATCGAAATACGGAGTCGCGGAAAAGCGCGAGATCAACTCCCTGCTTTGTTCCGTGTGGTCCAGGTCAAGCACGACGGTGGGCACGTGCCGAATTTCGAAAGTGGCAGCGTAGCCAAACACCATCATCTGGATGATGGGGGGCCCGAAAAGCACGAAGCGGGTTCGCTTGTCGCGGAAAACCTGGATGAATTCCTTGATCAGCATTTGTTTGAGCCGTGACAGCATCCATCCTCCTCAGGCCAGCCGCTTGTGAAAGGCGCGCGTTGCCACGAATGCCAGCAACATGGCGAAGATCGCCAGCGGCACAAGATCGCTGACAAGCATGGGAACAGGTGTGCCTTTCAGGAAGATCTTTTTCAACGCGGAAACGTAGTAGCGCGCCGGAAGGATTCGAGTTACAAGCTGAATGAACACCGGCATCTGTTCAATGGCATACAGGAAGCCGGAAAGAAGAAACGCGGGAAGAAAAGTGGCGAGCAACGCGATCTGGCTGGCGGCGAGCTGATTCTTGGCGATGACCGAAATGAAGAATCCAAGCGAGAGCACCACGATCAGGAACAAGGCAGAGCTGAAGAACAATGTCGTCAGCTGTCCGCGAAACGGTATGTGGAACCAGCCAAGAGCCAGGAGGACGCAAAGTCCGACATCGAGCATTCCGATGACAAAGTAAGGAATCAGTTTGCCGAGCATGATCTCCAGCGGCGACACGGGTGTCGAGACCAGTTGTTCCATGCTGCCGCGCTCCCACTCCCGCGCAATGGTTAGCGAAGTTAAGAATGCTCCAATAACCGACATCACGAGAGCGAGCACTCCGGGAATGATGAAAGCGCTGCTTTCCAGGTCTTCGTTGAACCAGGTGCGTGCTTCCACGCTTATCGGTGCAGCGGGTTCCGGCAAGCCTCGCCGGCGAAGATATTCCATTTGGACGTCGTTGGAATAACTGCTGACTACGGACTGGCTGTACCCGATCAGAACATTGGCAGTATTGTCGTCACTGGCGTCGATGAGTGTTTGCACACTGACAGGAATCCCATTGTGCAGTTTCTGCGAAAAATCCCACGGAATGACGACACCCATTTTCGCGTGTCCATCGTCAATGGCCCGCACCAGCTCGGGATAATTGTTGACTACCCGCACGACATCGAAGTACTCCGAACTCTGAAACCGCTTCAGAAGATCCTGGCTGTCCTGGCTGCCCTCGCGGTCAAAAACGTAAATGGGTAAGTGCTTGAGATCCAGGCTTACGCCGTAGCCAAAGAGCAGAACGAGAATGATGGGCATGATCAAAACGATGATCAGGCTGCGCGTATCGCGGCGGATCTGAATCATCTCCTTCATCGCCACGGCAGCAAGGCGGGTAAGACGCATGGGCTACGCTTGCTCCTTTCGTTCCGCGCCAGTAGAAGAGGTCAGCGAGACAAACACGTCCTCCAAACTTGGCCGAATTTTTTCGATGCGCTGCACTTTGATGCCATTCTGCGTGAGATAAGTTCGAATCTGCGGAATGGCGGAGTCCGCGTTTGAGACCACCAGGTGCAGAGCGCTGCCAAAGACCGCCGCGTCGAGCACTCCTGGCGCGGATTGTAGTTTCTCCACGGCAGGGCCAAGCGGTTCGCACTCTACTAAAAGCAGCTCGCCTCGCATTGATCTTTGTTTGAGTTCCGAAGGCGTTCCGAGCGCGACCATCTTTCCTCTGTATATCAATGCCAGCCGATTGCAGTACTCAGCTTCTTCCATGTAGTGCGTGGTTACGAAGACGGTTACGCCATCCGCTGCCATCTGGTGAATGAGCTCCCAGAACTGGCGACGTGAGATGGGATCGACCCCTGAAGTGGGTTCATCGAGAAATATGATGGGCGGCCGATGCAGCACGGCACAACCGAGCGCCAGACGTTGCTTCCAGCCACCGGGTAGAGTGCCCGTGATCATACCTTCCTGGCCGCTAAGGTTCGCCATCTCGAGCGCCCAGTGAATTCGCTCCTCCACGACTTTGCTGGAAACGTTGTAAAGGCCGGCAAACAGCCTCAGGTTCTCAATGACCTTGAGGTCGTTGTACAAAGAAAACCTCTGCGACATGTAACCGATGTTCTGGCGGACCGACTCGGGATAGCGCGCGACGTCATAACCCGCAACCTGAGCATGGCCTGAAGTCGGCGTGAGCAAGCCGCACAGCATGCGGATCGTGGTCGACTTCCCCGCCCCGTTCGGTCCCAGGAAACCAAAAATTTCGCCCTTGCGGGTCTCCAGACTGATGCGATCGACGGCAGTGAAATCGCCAAAGCTCTTCACGAGTTCTTGGACGACCACGGAATGAGTGTCGCTATTCATGCCGACCTCGCCCTGCCATGAGAAACCGCGTCAACGAAGAGGTCTTCAATGGTCGGTGTCACCTGATGAATTCCGTCGAAAGGGACGTGCGCACTTTTCAGCCGATTCTGGAACTCGGGGATGCGTTTGGCTGCATCGTCCGCTACCACGTGAACGCCGTCGCCAGTAAGAACGAGGCTGGAGATTCCATCACTTTGGGAAAGGGCTTCGCGCAACGCGCGCGGATCAGCCGACGTTATCGCCAACACCGCCTTGCCGAGCTTGGCTTTCAAATTGGCAGGCGTATCGCAGAAGAGGAGTTCTCCCTGATGAAGCAGAGCCACTCGATGGCAGCGCTCAGCCTCATCCAGGTAGGCGGTTGAGGTCAGGATTGCGACTCCTTCCGCAACCAGGTTGTAGAGAATCCGCCAGAAATCGCGGCGCGAGACGGGATCGACGCCAGTTGTCGGTTCGTCGAGCAGAATGACCTTCGGACGGTGAATAAGCGCACAGACGAGACCGAGTTTCTGCTTCATGCCTCCTGATAGCTTGCCCGCCAGGCGTGTACGGAACTCGCTCATCCCGGCGGCATCCAAAAGTTGCGATGACCGCTGCCGCCGTTCATCCGCCCGGACACCAAACAGGTCCGCATAGAAACGGATGTTCTCGTCGACGGTCAAGTCTTCGTAGAGGCCAAAGCGTTGTGGCATGTAGCTGAGGTGGTGTTTGGCGCCTTCAGGGTCCAGCCCAACATCAAATCCAGCTACGATGGCTTTGCCCTCATCCGAGGGCATCACGCCCGCGAGCATGCGAAGCGTTGTGGTCTTGCCGGCGCCGTCAGGTCCGACGAGACCAAATATCTCCCCTGCACTTACGTTGAAGCTCAGATGATCGACCGCGCGCACATTCGGAAAACTCTTGGTGAGTTCCGAAACCTCGATCGCCAATGAGGGCGGCGTCATCATGGCCTCGGGGTTGGGCGCACAGAAAGGTCAGCCGATTGATTGGCGGGAGCGAGCTGAATCTCCGCATCGGCCGGCATCCCTGGTTTCAGCTCATGGTTTGGATTCTCGACATCGATCTTGATGCGATAGACGAGGGTTACGCGCTCCTTGAAGGTCTGCACGCTCTTGGGAGTAAATTCTGCTTTTTCAGAAATGAATGAGATGCGGCCGTGATACGTCTTTCCGGGATAGGTATCGGTTCGAATCGTAGCCGGCTGGTCCCAGCGAATGCGGCCCAGATCGGTTTCATCGATGTAAGCACGCAGCCAGATGTTGTCGAGATCACCCAGCGTGATGACTGGGGTATTCGCCACTACGACTTCGCCGAGTTCCGCGTTGCGCACGAGAATAACGCCGGCCTTGGGAGCGCGCAGGGTGGTGTAGTCGAGGCTGACGCGTGAAAGCCTGACTTTTTGTTCCGCCTGGATAACGCTTGCACGGTCGATCGCCAGTTGCTCATGGCGCGTCCCTTCCACAGCTTCGTCATATTGCTGCTGCGCACGGTCTGCGGTCGCCTGCGCCCGTTTTAGATTGGTCTCCGCCTGATCACGATCAACCTGTGAGCCCACCTTATCGAGATAGAGCGTGTCTGCGCGCTGAAAGTCCAGTTTCTTCTGTGCGAGATCGGCCTTCGCGTCCAACAGTGTCTGCTCGGCGGCACGCAATTCCTGTTGTCGGGTTCCGGCCAGCCCCAGGTCAAGCTCCCGGCGTTGCACGTGTAAAGCGGCCTCGTCCATGGCGAGTTGCTGGCGGTAGTCGTCGCTATCGAGTTGAGCAATGAGGGCGCCCTTTTCGACCCATTGGCCTTCCTCGATGGGCAAATCGATGATCCGTCCTTGCACCTTGAAACCCACCACGCTCTCATGGGCTTCAATGTTGCCGGAGACTTTCAAGGTGTTGGTTGGCTCTGCCTTCGCATCCAAGCGTGGCCGAAGGTAGAAGTAGTACCCCGCAGCGGCAGCAGCGAGAAGGACGATAAGAATCGGAACTCGGCGCTTCATAAATGACTCCGCGAATGAACTGGCTGTGCACTGATGCCCGACCAAAAAATCTCGAAGGTTGTGTCGAGACGCTTTTGCAGCGCCATGGGTGGATTCAGACTCCAGTGCACAAGGGTGCCTAGAACGTTTTGCTGAAATACGCGAACCAGGTCTTCGGCCTTGAGGTCGCGGCGAATCTCTCCGCGTTCCTGCCCACGCTCCACAACCTCGGCTAGTAACCGGCCCCCACGCTTCAGGGTTTCGACAAACATTTCGCGGATGTATTCGCTGGAGAACATGGTTACGATGAGCCCACGAGCCAATTGCTGTGTGCGGCCCGGCTCTTCTGTGATGCGCCGCATGAAGTGATGGAGAATTTCGCGGACTGGTTGTGTACCCGCTACCGCTGCCTCACGCGCCTCGGCCACCTTGCTCAATTGGATCTCATGCAGAACGCCTAGCACATGTTCCTTGCTCGGAAAGTAGTTGAAGAAGGTGCCTTTGCCGACGTCCGCCGCCTCGGTGATGTCTTCCACTGTCGTGTCCAGAAAACCACGCTCTGCGAATAACTGCATGGCGGCACGGAAAATCCGCTCGCGTGTCTCCGCCCGCTTCCGTTCGCGACGGCTGGTCTGACCGGCAGTGATTCTGGTAGTTTCCGTTTGCATTTATGGACCAATAGTCATATTTGACTAACAGTCATTTTATGAAAATAACAAATCTTCGTCAAGAGGACTGACGGGGAGAATTCCGCCAGTGCTTTTCGGTCGAGGAAGTTCATGGGTTTGACAGTGGAGGTATGAGATCAGGGACTGAAACCGGGAGGGACTTTGTGGGGGCTGGGTAGAGAGTAGAGACTAAAAATTAAGAGTCCCGAGGTGATGTTAAGCTCATTCCTCTCAGCCAGTAGCTCGCTTTAGACCCTCGCCGACCTGCTCTCGTCTCGTCCCTTGCGAGGACGCTCCGCGCGATCTTGACTCGGGCTCCGGGCTTACCGCCAACTGGATAAACCAGCCTAACGCCTCGGGACTCTATCTTGCCTTCGACATGATGTTCTCGTTCGCCTCGACCAGCGCTTTGCTATAGACCCTTACCTAGCCCTCCTCCTGGTTCCACCTTGCGGTGTCGGAAGTGACTCAGCTCGAGCCCCGGACGCTGCACCAACCGGGAAAACTTAGAACGTGTCAAAGAACGATTATCTTTTTACTCCTCCTACAATCACAGTCAAACAAAATCTCCCCCCTCTATCTCCTTCCCCCTCAACCAGGTGCAGCTCTCCCACAACCCCATGACACCTTTTGGTGCACAACACACCTAATCGACCGCCGGCAAGTAGAGGAATGTCGCGAAGTTCTTGTCCGCTCGCTTTTGCCATAGGCTTCAAGCCTCGCTACGCAGGCGATTCGTTTTTGTGGAAATCTCTCTCAAAATGGCCACGGACAAGCAATTCGGACGATTGGAGTGTTCGCTGAAGAACCGCTTTGACCGCACAGGATACAATTCCGGCTTCGCATCGAGGAGGTTTCGCCATGGGCCTGAAGGCCCGGTTGATTGCGCACTTGTTTGTGGTTGTCCTAGTAGCCATGCCCTTGATTGCCCAGGATTCTTCCTTGGCCGAACGGAGCGCGGGGAAATATCTGGATAGCATTCGGGAGCAGCCATCGCTGCTGCTGGCCTTCCTCCGCGATATGCCCAAGGGTGGTGACTTGCACAATCATTTGGGAGGCGCGATCTACGCCGAGAGCCTGATTAATTTTGCAGCGGACGACGGATTGTGCGTGGACCGGACTACCTCACACCTGATTGCTCCGCCATGCGACGAGTCGTGCGCGAAATATACTTCCAAGCCGGCGACCAGCTGTGCGTACCAGGATCAGGTGCTGTACAACTCAATGGTCGATGCCTGGTCCATGCGCAATTGGAACGTCAGCCAGGATTCCGGGCACGACCATTTCTTCGCGACCTTCGATAAATTCTCTCTGGCCATGACAAACCACATCGGCGAGTCGCTGGCGGAAGTCGCGTCCCGAGCAGCGGCTGACCATCTTCAGTACGTTGAGTTGATGCATACTGCAGACGGAATGGCGGCCGCGCAGTTAGGCGAGAAAACGGGATGGGATGAAGATTTCGCCAAGTTACGTGGAACGCTGCTTGCCGGTGGTATGAAAGAGGTAGTTGCCAGCACTCGCGCGCAACTTGATCGGGATGAGGCGAAGACGCGTTCCGCGATGAGGTGCGACACGCCGGCAGCTGAATCGGGTTGCGGAGTGAAAGTTCGATATCTTTATCAGGTTTTGCGAGGGCTGCCGCCCGAAGCGGTCTTTGCCCAGATCCTGCTGGGATTCGAACTGGCGCAGGCGGATGCCCGGTTCGTGGGGCTGAACCTGGTGATGCCAGAAGATTGGTACGTCCCCATGCACGACTTCCACTTGCACATGCGCATGCTCGACTACCTGCACGGCATCTATCCTAAAGTTCATGTCAGCCTGCACGCAGACGAACTCGCGATGGGACTGGTGCCACCAGAGGGACTGCGGTTTCACATTCGCGAATCGATCGAGCTCGGTCATGCCGAACGGATCGGGCACGGTGTGGCGGTTATGCACGAGCGTGATCCGCTGGAACTTCTTCAGGAGATGGCAAGGCGGAAGGTACTCGTCGAGATCTGTCTGACGTCCAATGACACGATTCTGGGCGTTCGCGACGAAGAGCACCCGTTTCCGGTCTACCGGAAGTATGGGGTGCCGGTTGCGCTGGCTACTGATGATGAAGGCGTTTCGCGCTCCGATATGACGCAGGAGTGGGTGCGCGCCGTCCGGTCGTACCAGCTCTCGTACGGCGACCTGAAGGGGATGGCTCGCGAGAGCTTGGAGCACAGCTTTTTGCCGGGCACAAGTTTGTGGCAAGACTCGCACAAACATGCGCGCGCCGCGGCATGCGCCAACAACAGCCCGACCAGCGAGACACTCTCCGAAGGATGCCGCAAATTCATGGACGGAAGCGAGCGGGCAAGGATGCAGTGGAGCCTGGAGCAGGAATTTGCCAGCTTCGAGAGAAAGTTCCTGGAAAACTCATCAGCCTTGAAACAGTGAACCACCACAATGCCTGAACACGACGAATTTACACGCGCAGAATCGGCCGCCCAGTTCCTGCTCTCACAGACGAAGCTTCGCCCGAAAATCGGACTCGTACTGGGCTCAGGGCTCGGCGCGTTTGCGGACGCGCTCGCTGGAGCCACACGAATACCCTACTCTCAGATTCCGTCGTTTCCGCGCTCAACCGCCGTCGGGCATGCCGGGCAGATGGTGATCGGCAAAGCAGAAGATGTTGTGGTTGCGGCCATGCAGGGCCGGGTGCACCTCTACGAAGGCTATTCACCCAGGGAAGTGACCTTCCCTATGAGGGTGTTTGGACGGATGGGAGTGCGCGCGGTCATCCTCACGAACGCTGCAGGAGGGATCAATCGCGAATACAAACAGGGCGCGCTCGTGGTAATGAGCGACCACATCAACCTGCAGGGGAACAATCCGCTCGTAGGTCCGAATGACGACAGGCTCGGTCCGCGTTTCCCGGACATGACGCGCGCCTATTGGAAGCCTTATCGCGAGATCACGCTAAACGCGGCACGTGGGCTTGGTATTACCGTCTACGAAGGAGTCTACGCCGCCCTGCTTGGCCCCAGCTATGAAACTCCTGCCGAGATTCGCTACTTGCGCACGATAGGCGCCGACGTGGTAGGCATGTCAACAGTAGCCGAGAGCATCGTCGCTGCCCACATGGGAATCAGAGTCCTCGCCATTTCTTGTGTCACCAACATGGCGGCCGGGATCCTCGATCAGCCCATCAATCACCAAGAGGTGCTCGAAACCGGAGAACGCGTCCGAGGACAGTTTGAAGCGCTCCTGAAGGCAGTCCTGCCAAAGATCGCAGAAGATATCGAAGCGTAGCTTGTCGACGTTCCTAGAAAATCAGCTTCAGCCCCAACTGCATTACGCGCGGCCCGCCACCGCCCAAGCCGGGATTCGTCTGTGCCTGGTCGGGCGTCTGCGTAATCAGGCCTGTCGGGCTCGGCGAAACCGTACCATTAGCCTGTATGCCCGGGCTCACAAACCAGTTGGGCAGCGCGAAGTTTGGATGGTTGAAGATGTTGAACAGCTCCGCCCGAAACTGGAGATTGAGCTTCTCACGAATCTGTGTGTTCTTGGCCAGCGAGAAGTCGACGTTCCAGAAGTGCGGGCCATAGATGGCGTTCCGCCCCAGATTTCCAAAGCTTCCCGCTGTTCCAGTAGGGAGCGGGGGCTGCGAGAACGCCAGCGGATTGAGGTAACCGATCGTGTCCGGCGCGGACTCCCAGTTGGAGTTGACGGGATTGACCCCGGGCACAAGATTCGGACGCTGATGGCTGTTGGCAGGAGTGGGGAAGCCTACGCCGCTTGTATCACTCGAGCTCACGATCGGAATTGGACGTCCGCTCTGCGCGGTAAAGATACTATTGAGCTGCCATCCTTCAGCGAGTCGTTTCGGTCCCACCAGTCTAGGAAGATGGTATGTGAACGCCGCAGTGAAGCGGTGCCGGGTATCAAAGTTCGATGGACCGTGCTCCGCCCTCAGATTGTTGGAGTCCTGGGGAAGCGCGACGGTCGCAGAGTTGAAGTCGATTCCGTCGGAGGCGTCATCCAGCGATTTCGACCACGTGTATCCTGCAAACCCTGAGACTCCACGCACACCTTTTATGCGCAACGTGCCTTGAAACGCGTGGTAGGTAGAACCGCTGATAGTGGCAAATTCATCCATGAAACCATAGTTAGGATTTGGGCGGTTCCCGTTGGCGTCGGCCTGATTAGCATCCCGCAGACGGACCAGCTTCGTCCCCTTACTGCCCACGTACCCGAGCTGCAGGCCAATGTTTCTCGCCAGCTCCTGTTCTACGTTGAAGTTCCAGCTCTGCGTGTACGGCGTCGCCAGATTGCGCGGGGTAAAGAAGATGTCGAACGGAGGACTGCCCGCAGTGAAAACCGGCCCCGCCGCGCTGCCATTGAACGCCGAAGAACTGAAGCTCAAAGGCTGAACCGGCTTGGGGCCGATCGGAGGCGTCACCAGACCCGCATCGTTGGTGAAGTTAGCAATCATCAAGTCCTGTGGAATGTAGTCATAGAAGATCCCGTAGGAACCGCGGATGATAGTGTTCGGGTGCGCATTCCAGGCAAAGCCCACACGCGGCCCGAAATTATTCAGATCCCGGTTGTAGGCGCTGTGCACGCCGTCTGTCCCGACCATGGCCAGGTTTCCGTCGCTGCCCAGGTCGGCAAGAATGTTGTGAGCCTCGCTGATGGGACCGAAGTATTCCCAGCGCAGGCCCAGATTCAGCGTGAAAGTCGGCGCGACCCGGAAATCATCTTGCACAAAAAACGCCAGGCCGTTGTTGCTGGTCGTTCGCTGCGTATTCCCGGAGTCGGCCACCGTAAATGAATCAAAGCCGAGATAGTAGGCGGCGAGGATGTCGGTCCCGAGGTCGGTAGAAAAGCCATTATTCGTACCGAACACGATGCCGCCACGCTCCAGATTGTCGTTGAAACTGTCGACCACGGCACGGCGATATTCCCCACCAAACTTGATGGTGTGCCGCCCCATCGCCCATGTGAAATTATCGAGAATCTGGAAGCTTTGACTCGTACGACCGCGTGGAATGCTGAATGCGGTAGCGCCCAGGTTGTCGAAGATGCCGCCAAAGTCAATCTCCGGCAAACCGAGTTTTCCGGTTCCGAAGTTGATTCCTAATGTCGATGGATCAAACATGGAATCGGTCGAACTGAACGACGTCCGGTATCGGCTGTAACCGAAGCGAACTTCGTTCACGCGAGTCGCACTGAGGGTTGAGAGAAGACTGGCTGAGACCACCTGTACGCGCGTAGGGGACTGCTGCGCAAATTGTGGCAGCCGTGACGCCGATAACGTTCCCAATCCCCCCAACGGAAATATCTGCTGACTGCTGGCGTATGCGTAGCGCGCGGACACTTGCTCGGCCGAGCTAATTTGGTGGTCCACCTTCGCAATCAGACTGTCCACATCGTTCTTGTCTTTCACGGTCTCGGGGAACGTTCCCGCCACTCCGTTAAACCCTGTTGGCTTAGGGAAAAAGTTCAGGATCGACGTGAGTGCCGGGCTGGGCGTTACACCGTTTGCAACCGCAATAACCTGGGCGGCTGTGATCTGTGCTGGTGTCGGCACCTGAAGACTGAAATCCGAGCCAACGCGCTCGCGCTGCCCCTCATAAGCGCCGAAAAAGAACGTTTTGTCCCTGAAGATCGGACCCCCTAATGATCCCCCGAACTGGTTGTTACGGAAAGCGCTCTTCGCCGCGGGATCGCGGTTGAAATAATTTCTGGCATCGAAAACGTCATTGCGCAGGAATTCAAATGCGGATCCATGGAACTGGTTCGTGCCCGACCGCGTGATGATGTTGATCACGGAACCGCTGTTCCGGCCGTATTCCGCCGGGAATTGCGACTGCAGATTGAACTCGTCGATGGCATCAATCGGAAGCAGCGAAGCCGGCGCTCCCCCTATGCCCGTCTGGTTCAGGGCCGAGTTATTGAAGAAGGGATCATTGTTGTC
>Ga0209698_10001396_pt1 | contig 27792 bp, 21 predicted proteins | sample LitLauG_LLR_2012_FD_187203 | JGI IMG/M metagenome (GOLD analysis project Ga0209698, IMG submission 187203) | Freshwater sediment microbial communities from Pennsylvania, USA - Little Laurel Run_MetaG_LLR_2012 (SPAdes) (version 2) | ecosystem: Environmental > Aquatic > Freshwater > Creek >... | reverse complement strand
GCCAGAGTCTCGCTGCAGCCGTTTCAGGTCCGCACGCATTTCGGCTGCGCTCTGGTAGCGCAGCCGAAATGCGTGCGGACCTGAAACGTCTGCAGCGAGACTCTGGCTCCGGTCATGTCCAGGCCGCCAGCGGTTCCGGATCGTTCGCGGCCGGATCCAGTTCCAGTCATATCGCGGTCCCACCGTCAGGGTCCATGGCGGTCGAAAGCGCACCGGCAAAAACTGGCTCATCAAAGGCACTGATCGCCGCGATCGCCCTCGTCGTCCTTGCAGCACTCGGATTCGGAGCCTACAAACTTCTCAACCGGCCTCATGGCTTCAACCTGCAAAACATGCAGATCACGAAGCTGACCGAGAACGGAAAAGTGACCGGAGTTGCCATCTCGCCCGACGGGCGGTATGTCGTCTACGTCTTGCGCGATGGTGAAAAGCAGAGCCTGTGGATCCGTAATGTGGCCACCAAGAGCGACGTTCAGGTGCTCGCGCCCGATGTGGTGGAATTTGCCGGAACGACTTTCTCGCCCGACGGCAACTACATCTATTTCGTTCGCTCCGACAAGAACACCGAGAATTTCCGGTACCTCTACCAGATGCCTGTCCTGGGTGGCGCGGCGCGCCAACTGATCCGGGATATCGATGTCCCGGTCGATTTTTCCCCCGACGGCAAACAATTCGTCTTCCAGCGCGGTGTGCCCGAGCGCAACGTGATCGAGATTCGGACCGCCCAAGCCGACGGCACCGGCGAGCTGCTTCTCGCTACCTTGAACGCGAACTCCGCATTTCAGCTCGGTCCCACCTGGTCCCCCGACGGCCGAACCATTGTTGTCCCTGCTCTTCAGATCAGCCCCGATCCCCAATGGGTGCTCTATGCCATCAACGTGAGCGACGGCAAGGTACGGCCGCTCGTTTCGCGTGGCGAAAAATTTATCGGACGCGCGTCGTGGATGCCGGATGGCGACTCGCTATTGGCGCCCGGCGATGAGGCAGCGTTGAGCCGGAGCCAGTTGTGGTCGATCGATTATCCCAGCGGGCAGGTGCATCGTTTTACCAACGATCTGTCGGACTACAGTGGGATCCTGGATCTTACGCACGATGGAAAGATGCTGGTCGCGATTCAGCACAACCGGATCGCGGACGTCTGGGCCGCGCAAGCCGGAGACTCGGCCCAGTCGCACCAGATCACTTCCGGCGAAAACCCCTTTCTTCGGGTGGGGGCAGGCCCGGCCGGTAAAGTACTCGCAGCCAGCCAGAGCGGGGACGTGTGGTTGATGAATGCCGATGGCAGCCAGCGTTCCGTGCTTGTCCCCCAGGCACGCAATTTCCTCTCGATTTCGTCCTGCGCTGACCGTTATGTGGTATTCGACCGTCTCAACGCTGGCAAACTGGAACTCTGGCGTGTGGACCCCGACGGCTCGAACGACGTGAAGCTAGCGCCCGACGTGAACGTGTCCCGATGCTCGCCGGATGGAAAATGGATTTACTACGCACACGACGACAAGAAGATTCATCGCATATCGATAGATGGTGGCGCACCAACCGACGTTCTGGATGTGCCTGGAGTCGGGGGTGCCGGTATCCTCGCGGTCTCGCCGGATGGGAGCCAACTCGCCTTCGTTTACCAGGAAGGAAGCCCGGTCCCTCTCACTAAATTGGCCGTCGTGTCCGCCGGTGGCGGAACTCCGCGTTTCATTAACCAGACACCACTCAATGCGCGCGGATTGAGGTGGTCACCCTCCGGCAAAGCGCTGCAATACATCTTGACTCGTAACGGGGCCGGCAATATATGGGAGCAGCCCCTGGCAGGCGGCCCAGCCAAGCAGATCACCAATTTCACCTCCGGATCGATCTACGACTTCGCATGGTCGCACGATGGCAAGCAATTGCTCGTGACCAAGGGCACCGACAGCAGCGACGTCATCCTGATCAGCAACTTCAGGTGAAGCCCGGGCACCGCGTAGCGTTCGCGCTGCCGCTTGGTGATAGCCATGCCCCGAATTCTGAGCTAATGAAAAGCGTATCTCAAGGGCGTAGTTGGCTGACGGTCTACCGCAACGAGGACTCTGTTGTTTAGTTCCAGTGGTGGGAATGCCACCAGATCTTCTGAATGTCAAAGGTGACGCCTCGACACAGATACATCGGTGCGTTCTCCTCGCCCATCCCAAAGCGCTGGTAATGCTCGAAGGCCTGAAAGGAAGTGCAGTTGTCGCGCACATCGTCGAGGCTCCACTGGATCACGATAAGGTTCTTGAAGACCTGTGGAGGCGGGCCCCAGTACCAGTGGTTCTGGTGGCGAGACCAGGCGGGCGGCAGTCCGTACTGAGGACCGAACTCGTTAATGGCGCCGGCTTCGCCATAGTTGCCGGCCCAGATACCGGTCTGGGCGCGTTCGTCCGGTGGCAACGAGTTGTAGATGGCACCAACCTCACGCGCCATCTCGGGCCATCCGAACTGGTCGGCAATGGGTTGTGGCAAAAGCGACTCGTGGTGCACCTCGGCCTTGGACGGTTTGAAACCGATAGTGTTTTGATAGGCGAGGAGACTTTCCGGTGGCAGCATCCAGGTCACCAGCGGGATGGCAGGGAGCGCCGCGATCAGGATGACAGTGATGACGGCCGCGCGCGTCCAAGCGGCACGGTGTGCCAGCCACCGCTCGATCACGACCGCACCGCCGGCAAGCAGCATCGGATAGATCGGGAACACGTAGTAGTTCTTGCCGTGCGCGACTTCCATCAACACGAAAAAGACGACAAAGGTAAGGCCCAGCACGCGCCAGCGGCGGTCGCGGAGAAACCAGACCAGGCCTGAGAACCATACCGGAACCAGGATCGGGTGGAGGTCGATGATCTGCTCCTTAACGAACGCGAGCGGGCCGAGCACGACGTTCTTACCCTCGCGACGGACATTGGCAAGGTCCTCAATCGTCGGGAAGTGATGGCGCACTTGCCATACGATATTGGGAAGGAAGACTGCGAGAGCGATGAAGCCGGCGATCCAGATCCACGGGCGGGCGAACTCGCGGCGATGCTGCGTCAGAAGCAGGGCGACAGTGACCGCGAATCCGAAAGATAGAGTGGAGTGCTTGTTCTCCAGGCCGAGGCCGGCGAGGACACCGAACCATAGCCAAAGCCGCGAGTCTCCGGTGCGCAGGATGCGAGCGACAATCCAAACGCAGCCCATCCAGAACAGCGGCTCGAAGGCATTCATGGTGAGGAGGCTGTGCATTATTAAAACGGCCGGGCAGAGCAGAATGGCGGCTCCGGTGAGAAGCTGGGCATACCGTCCGCCGCCGAGTTCGCGCGCGATGAGCATGGACAGCACGATGAGTGCAGCCCCGGCGAGCGCGGGGAGGATACGCAACGCCGCCAGTGAACCGCCCATCCACGTCGCAACCTTCGCATAAACGGCGATCAGCGGGGCGGCATCGACGTAGCCCCAGTCGAGGTGGCGGGCCATATCGAGGTAATAAAGCTCGTCGCGAAAGTAGCCATAGTGGCGGACGCTGGTGAAAAGGTGAAGCAGGAGCTTCGCGGCGCAGAGCCCAATCAGAATGTCAATTGCGAGAGGCGGAAGCGCTGAACTGGGACGCTCCTCGTGAGCGGAGACCGCCTGAGCAGTACTAGCGACAGCCATAGACCAGAATTGTCCTCCTCTCCGGAATCACTTTTACGGCGCCGACGCCACGCCCTTCAGAAACCGGTAGTCGAAATTCACTCGCCGTAGTACGACTCGCTGCCCAGTCGCTCGTCCTGCCACGAATGCGAATAGCAAATTCCTAGCCACGATTTACAGTCCCCGGCTCCCCATCCACCTCCAAGCCCGCCTTCCGCAGGCCTTCGATCAGGTGCTCGGTAAATTCTGCGTCCCACCACTTCCTGAGTTCCTCACGCGCAGTCGCGGCAAAGTTCGGCTTGATCACCAGCAACTCCCGGACTGCATTGCGCGCTCCGTCCTGTTCGCCGAGTTGCCCATAAACTACCGCTAAGGCGAACTGCGTGCGCCAGAAGTTCGGCATGTTGATCTTGAGCGCCACATCCAGCGCGCCACGATAATCACGCTGGCGGTAAGCATTAAAGACCAGGGGAAACCAGTACCATCCCGGATGGTTTGGATTGAGTTGTGTGGACCTTACTGCCAGAGCACAACCCCGCTCCCAGTCGCCGGAGTAGGCGATCAGGAAGCCTATGTAGGCCACCACGAATCCATCCATGGAGTTGAGAGCGAGAGCGCGTTCGCCCGCCATGCGGAAGTCTCCCAGTTCCTTCCGGAAGAACAGGGAACTGGCCAGCGCGTGGTAGGAGAGGTGATTCGTGGGCGCCACATCGACCGCGCGCCGGGACGCCGCTACCGCCCGGCCAATCGGATCAGGCAGCAGGTTGAACCCATGCGTGTATTCTTCACGGTACAGAATTCCCAGCATGGCCCAGCAATCGCCGCGATCCGGCGCCTGTTTTACCGCCCGTTCCAGGGCCACCCTCGCCGCCAAATGCTCATGCGCGTTGACGCGCTGCAGGTGCGCGAAACTGCGGAGCACTGCCTCATATGGGCTAAGCTCCTCAGGATCGCGATTGCGCAGAGCATCCGTCATGCTGTGCGGCAGCACGCCTTGCGTGTCGGCTACCGTCGAGACGATCCGTGGAACAACGTCATCGACCAGGTCGAACACAGTTTCGGAACTAAAAGCACGGTCATACGTTTCCGCCCACAGACCCGCTCCGGAGCTGCAATCCACCAATTGTGCTGCAATGCGCACCCTCGAGCCTGCCTGGCGCAAGCTTCCCTCCATCACGTAGCGCGCGCCCAATTCTTTGCCTACAGTCCGCAGATCGGTTGCGTGGTTTGCGTAGCGCAGCGTCGAGCCCCGCGCGATCACACGCAAGTAGGAAAATCGTGACAAGCCCGTCACGACATCTTCCGACAATCCCTCAGCCAGGGCCGTTAAATCGGCGTTGCCGCCGGTGTATTTGAACGGCAGCACCGCAACCCAGAATCCTTCGTCAGCACGAGTAGCGCCCGAGTCGGGCACAGTTACGGGGCGCACACTCGAAGCGGGTGCAGACGTCGTTTGAGACGCAAGTCGCGCAAGATCGCGGAACTCGTTGCTGACGTCGCGCGCCGTCTGGAGTCGGTGGCGCGGATCTTTTTCCAGGCAACGCCGGATGACGCGCGCCAGATCGCCGGGCAGATCCGTTCGCACGTCGGTGACGGACAGTGGAGTATCGCGCAGGATCGATGAAATAAGCTCCGCCCCTGACGTCCCCTCGAATGGCGGCCTTCCCGTCGCCATCTCGTGCAAAACGACACCGAGCGAGAAGATGTCGGTGCGGTGGTCGATCTCGCGACCTGAGATTTGTTCGGGCGACATGTAGGCTGGCGTCCCCATTACGACTCCTGCTTGCGTGCGCTCGGCGGAGGTACGCGTGGCGTCGTTGGGCTTGGCCTGGGTCTCTTTCGCCAGTCCGAAATCCAGCATCTTGACGCGGCCATCTTTAGTCACCATTACGTTGGCGGGCTTCAGGTCGCGATGCATGATCCCTTTCTCATGCGCCGCGGCAAGTGCCTCGGCCAGCGGGCCGGCGATCTCGACGATTTGTTTGAGAGGCAGGCCGCTCGTGGGGATCAGGCGATCGAGGGACTGCCCCTCGACCAGTTCCATCGTGATGAAGTTGACGCCCTCGGCCTCTTCTACCGAAAAGAGCGTCACAATGTGAGGATGGTTAAGCGCGGCAACCGCGCGCGCCTCGCGCTGAAAGCGGGCCAGGCGTTCGGGATCGCGGGCCACGTCCGGGGGCAGCACCTTGAGCGCTACGTCGCGCCCCAGCTTGGTGTCAGTGGCGCGGTACACCTCACCCATTCCGCCCGCGCCGATCGAGGCGTTGATCCGATAATGTGAGAGGGTGCGGCCGACCAGAGCAAGCCTCCTGGGAGCCGGACAGGTATCAGCGTCGTCCCTGGAACCAAGGCGGTGCCGATTCTACACCAGGAGAAGCTGCCATACTTCGGGCTGTGCTGGTAGTGCCTCACTCTGACTACTGTTCCAGAGGAGAGTCATCCCGAAGCTCCGCGCTGTCTCAAGCGGGGCGAGGGATCTGGCGAGTACCATCACGAAAACCACCACCTGCCGAGATCGACGACCGAATCAAGTCTACGCTGACAGTCTCCAGGAAGCCTACTCTCCCGACGTCACCGCCTTCAGAAATCGATAGTAAAAATCCACTCCCTTGTAAAACGACTCGATCCCCATCCGCTCATCCTGGCCGTGCGCGCGAGTGTCATTGCGGTCGATCGCGTCTCCTCCGATTCCGTACGTCGGCATTCCAGCCGCCATCGTGTAAACGCCGTCCGAGGCCCCTGTCGACATTGTCGGCACCACCGGAATTCCCGGCCACATCTGCGCGACGATTTTGTTCAACGGTTGAAATACATCCGGACGCAGCGGCGGCGGAGCAAAACTCTTCCGCTCTGGCGCACGATCGAACACCTGGTAGTCGTTCCCCACAAACCTCACGGTGATCTTGGGATCGTTGAAGATGCCAATCAGCGTCTGCCGTATCTCCTCCGCCGACCTTCCGGGCGCGATGCGGCAATTTACATTCGCCCGCGCCATCTGTGGCAGGGCATTGTTCGCGTGACCTGCCTCCAGCCGCGTCGCCACGCATGTGGTGCGCATGGTCGAATGATCGAGCGGATCCTGCGACAGCCGTGCCGCTCCCGCCGCATCCGGCGGCGTCTTCAGCAGTGCCTTCATGTCGGCCGCCCGCTGGCCCGTCTCCACCGTCGACATTTTCTCGTAATATGCGCGCGTCACATTGTTCAGCTCAACCGGAAACTCATAGTGCTCCAGCCGGCCCAGTGCGTCGGTGATGTGGTAGATCGCGTTGTCCGGCTTCGGCAGCGAACTATGTCCGCCAGGATTCGTCGCCGTCAGCTGATAGTCCGCATAGAGTTTCTCGGTCGCGTCCACCGACATCATCACGGCCTTGCCCTTGTCCGTCATCACCCCGCCGCCATCATGGTTGAGCACATATTCCGCGTCGATCAACTCGCGGTGATTCTTGAGCAGCCAGTCGACTCCATTCGACTTCCCGCCCTCTTCATCCGCCGTCAGCGCCAGGATGATGTCGCGGTCCGGCACATAGCCTTCCTTCTTCATGCGGATCAGCGTCGTCACCATGATGGCGTCGCCATCCTTCATGTCCTGCGTGCCGCGCCCGTAAAAGTAGCCATCCTTCTCCACGAATTGAAACGGATCGGTCGTCCAGTCCTCGCGTCGCGCTTCCACCACGTCGAGATGCCCGATCAGGAGTACCGGCTTATGCTTCCCAGAACCGTGCAGCCGCGCCACCATATTTTTCTTGCGATCGTTCGGCCCAAGGATCTGGATGTCGCTGTCAGCGAATCCCGCATCGCGCAGCCGCTGCGCCATGGCTTCCGAGGCTGTCGACACGTTTCCCACCGAATCCGTTGTATTGATCTCAATCAACTGCTTGAAAATGTCGTGGGAAAGTTGCCTGGTCGTGTCGTCGATCTGCGCTTGCGCAGCGAACGAGAGAAAAAGAAAAGTCACAAATGCAAAGACAACAAACACTGTGCGATGGCTCAACCCGGGTCTCCTTGGCAAAGTCGCTTGTAGTGATACACAGTAACAGATGTTGACGTAGCGTCAGCCGGCACAGTCCCCGTCCCCTCTACAAACCTTGTCATCCTGAGCGAAGCGAAGGACCTGCTTTTGGGAGTACCACCGAAGCGAGGCGAGGCGAGTCGAACGGGGACCTACTCCTTAGCCTTCGCTGACATCTGCTGTTCATAATTTTGTCATTCCGAGCCGCCCGCAACCGCGCTTGCGCGGTGAGGACGTGCGAGGAATCCGCATTTCCTCGCCAATCGGGCTGGGTGCCCCATTCTTTCGCGTTCTTCGCGAAAGGGTGGGATACGTGACGGCGTGACAACTCGCGACAGCCAGCACGACGGTCCTGCCTCCGCAACTCATCCCTGCCGCGATAACCTTCCCCCACCCCGTACCGTCTAACCGGAAGAGTTCTAAAATGTGTTCTCCAGGAGGTCCCCCATGAAGCGCAGAGATTTCATCCGTCACGCCGCTTATGGTCTGGGAGCGGCCTGGCTCGCAACGCGCGGACTACGCGAGTTCGCCCATTCGCTTCCGCCCCTCCCGCAGACATTCGCCGCCTCCGACACTATCGTTCTCGGCAAGACCGGCATCAAAGCGAGTCGCCTCGCCATGGGAACAGGCACGATTGGTTTCGGCCATCATTCAAACCAGACCGCGCTCGGCAAGGGACTGCCCGACCTCCTGCTCAATGGCTACGATAGCGGCCTTCGCTTCTTCGACGCCGCCGACTCCTACGGCAGTCATCCCCACGTGGCCGCGGCCCTCAAGCAAATTCCGCGAGACAAGGTCACCGTGCTCACCAAGTCCGACACTCGCGACCCCGCCGGCATGCGCGCCGATCTTGACCGCATCCGCAAGGAACTGGGCACCGACTACATCGACGTCTTCCTCATGCACTGCATGACGGAGGGCGACTGGACTACACGCTACCGCGGCGTGATGGACGTCCTCTCCGAAGCGAAAGACAAAGGCATCATCCGCGCCCACGGCTGCTCCTGCCACACCATCGAGGCCCTGCGCGCGGCCGCGAAGTCTCCCTGGGTCGAAGTCGATCTCGTCCGCATCAATCCCATCGGCTCGCACATGGATGCTGACCCCGCCACTGTGGTGAGTGTCCTCCGCGAAATGAAAGCCGCGGGAAAAGGTATTGTCGGGATGAAGATCCTCGGCCAGGGCGACCTGCGTAACCGTCAGGATGAAGCGATCAAATATGCGTTATCGCTGGGCGTGCTCGACGCCTTCACCATCGGCGCCGAGAGCCGCGCCGAGCAACAGGATCTGATTCGCAGAATCGCAGCCGCCGCCTAACTTTCGTAGCGTACGGAACTAACCCGAGCATTCTCTCCACTCGGTTCTCCTCGCCATTTCGCTTCGCAAACCAGAAAGTATGCTTCCGCCCTCTTGCCAACTCCCATACCCGAGAGTGTAGGATGTGCGCCGGCCCTTCACACCACTCGATCTACGCGCTGTCGAGTTGACTGCAGGGCTCATCGCTTTCAAGTAGCCAGGACGCCCAGCGACAGGAGACGGACTAACCAAACGATGTCGAGCATCTCAGCATTCGATTCCGCCCAGCTGTTTGCCGAGTTTGCGGACCACGTATCGGAGAGTTTTTGTGTCATGTCTCCGGACGGCACCTTGCTCTATGTGAACCATGCCTTTGAGTTGAACACGGGCTACTCTTCCGCTCAATTGTTGAACCGTCCGGGAATCATCTTTGAACTGGTACACCCTGACGACGTTACCCGCGTACAAGCCGCGCTCAAACAGTATTTTGTCGAAGGCGTCCCCAACGAACTGGAATTCCGGACGCGCACCAAAGATGGCCGCACTCGCTGGGTGCGGGAACGCACGCGGTCCACGCGAGATGCGTCCGGCAGGATCGAGAAATTGTTCACAATCATTACGGACGAGACCGTGCGCAAGACTCAGGAAGCGGAACGCGAGCGCCTGATCGAGCAACTCCAGGCGTCTCTGTCAAAAGTCAGGCTGCTTTCGGGATTGATCCCCATCTGCGCTCATTGCAAGAAAGTCCGCAACGATCAGGGATACTGGGAACAAGTCGAGAATTACATCCGGGATCACTCGCAGGCGGAATTCAGTCATGGGCTGTGTCCTGGCTGCTTGCCGCTGTTCAAGCGCTAGCCCGGCCTGCGCCCCAGCCTCGACCAACTAGCACCCTGCTTCATTTCCGCAATTGTAGTGCGGCCGCGCAGACCTTCCGCTATCCCTTGCTCCCGGCGGCGTTCGAGCGTGGCCGCGTGCTCTGCTGGCGCAGTAACTCCTCCGCTTTCTCGGCCTCAACAGGTTGGGAGAAGTAGTAGCCCTGCCCCAGCTCACAGCCCAGCGCACGGATACGTTCGAGATGGGTCGCAGTTTCAATTCCCTCGGCGATCACCTTCCGGTTCAGGCTGCCAGCCACGGTGATGATCAACTGCATGATGTCATGATTGACCCGGTCGGTCGTTATGTTGCTCACCAGTGATCGGTCGATCTTCAATACATCGATGGGGAAACGCCGCAGCCAGCTCAGCGACAACGCCCCTGTCCCGAAATCGTCAATGCCGATGCGAACTCCCAGATGCTTCAGTTGCGACATCACATTGGCGGTCAACTTCGCATCGGCCATGGCGATGTTCTCAGTGATCTCCAGTTGAACACTGTCGGCAATGACGCCGGTCTCCTGAATCGCCGCTCTGACATCGCTGACCAGATTCTTGTGCGTGAACTGTTTGTCCGAAAGGTTCAGCGTCACCCCCAGCGTCCCCGCCTGCTGGTACCGCGACTGCCATGCCTGCACCTGCTTGCACGCCTGCCATATCACCCACTGCCCGATCGACACCAGCAGCCCCATGTCCTCGGCCGCCTCGATGAACTTGAAAGGCGAAACGATGCCTTGCTCCGGATGATGCCATCGCACCAGCGCTTCAAATCCGGTGATCCGCTTCGTTTCCAGATGCACGATAGGCTGGTAGTAGACCCGGAATTGATTGCGGTCAAATGCCGCCCGCAGTTCCTTTTCCAGTTTCAGCCGGTCTTCCGCGCGGCTGTGCATACCAGTGTCATAGAGTTCACAGCGCGAGCCTCCCAACCCTTTGGCGCGCCGCATGGCAATCTCCGCATCGCGCAGCAGATCCTCCGCCCGGTCTGGCATGATCATGCTCAACGAAACTCCCACGCTGGTGGTGGTCGCCACGGCGTGCCCGTCCACCGAAAAGGGCTTGGCCACGGTCGCCACGATTCGGTTGGCTACTCTCAGTGCATCGCTGGGATCGGTAATCGCCTCCAGCAGGATCGTGAATTCATCTCCACCCAAACGCGAGAGCACTGCGTCACTGACCGGAAGTTTGCCCCGCGGCCGCGCCACTGTATCGTCATGTCGCAGACAAGAAGCCAGCCGTCGGGCAATCTCCACAATCACGCGGTCACCCGCAGACGCTCCCATCGTCTCGTTGAAAACCTTGAACCCATCCACATCCACAAACAAAACCGCGTACTGATAGTCCGTATTCCGTCGCGCGCGGGCAAAGGAATGCTCCAGCCGGTCCAGAAACAGCCGTCGATTCGGCAAGCCCGTCAGACCATCGTGGAAAGAATTGTGCTCCAGCTGTTCCTCGGCTAGTTTGCGCTCCGTGATGTCACGGTTCACAATGACCAGCCTTTCCACCGCCCCCGTAGCATTGCGGATCGCGCTGGCGTTCGACTCCAGCACCCGCCACTGGCCGTTCTTGTGCTTCATGCGATACTGCAGGCCCTTTCCCACGCCCGTGTCGCGAGCCTCTCTCGCTGCTTCCAGCACTTTGTAGCGATCGTCCGGGTGAATCTGCTCAAAGGAGGAGGTCCCTTCGAGTTCCTCGCTGGAGTAGCCCAGCACCTTGTGATACGCGGGACTGTTGTAAAGGCGCCGGCCTTTCGCATCGACCACTGCAATCATGTCGGCGGCATTCAGAGCAACGATGCGAAACAGTTCTTCACGTTTCTCGGAAAGCTTTTGCATCTTGTGAAGTCGCCATTGCTGGTAGGCCAGCAGTCCCAACAATATGCACAGCACCACCAAGACCCAGGGCTCGATCTCGATGGGCACCCACATTGCAAGGCTGGAATGAACCGGAAGCGAAAGGATGATCCGCCCGGCACCCGGCCACATCATCCGGCACGCCGACATTAGGAAGCTGTGCACCATGGGAAGGTTCAAACTCATCGCGCCTGAATTTCGCCGGTCACACCGCAAAACGCCGCTGGACCTCATTCCCGACGCGAGCGGTCAGACAATCCTCCGGGCAATACATCGGTTCCCCGCGGCTTTTTGACTAGCCATGGCCCGGGGGATTGCGGCACTTTGGTACTTGTACCTCGAGAGTCTCCCCGCCCCGGGCACCCCTGCTCCGAACGCCTCCCATGCCCGGTGTCCGGATTCGGACAACCCGTGCCCAATTCGGACGCCCCACTCGACCCGCTCGGTCAAACAATTCCAATGAAACAAGCGATTTGAACTTTCGGAACTGTGGCAGCGTAAGTGCCAACAGCTACACGAAGGATGGCCCTGTCATGCTCGATTTTCGCCTCGCGTTTCGCCAGCTCCGCAAGTCACCCGGATTCGGACTGACTGTCATTCTCACCATCGCGCTGGGAATCGGCGTCAACACTGCCATCTTCACGCTGGTGCATGCTGTGCTGCTCAAGTCGCTGCCCGTGGTCGATCCCATGACCCTTTACCGCGTCGGGGACAAAGACGACTGTTGCATAAACAGCGGTTTTCTCGACGACGACGGCGACTTCGATCTCTTCTCCTACGACCTGTACCAGCATTTCCGCGATACCACACCCGAGTTTGAGCAACTGGCTGCGATGCAGTCCGGTAGCGACCGGGTTGGTGTGCGACGTGGTTCGGAACCGGCTAAGTCACAACGCGGTGAGTATGTCTCGGGAAACTATTTTTCGACCTTCGGTATCGGTGCATTTGCGGGCCGCATGCTTACTACCGCCGACGATACGCTCGGAGCTGCCCCCGCCATAGTAATGAGCTATCAGGCGTGGCGCTCGGACTACGGCAGCGATCCTTCGTTGATTGGCTCAACCCTCTACATCGAGGGTCAGCCTATGACTCTGGTGGGAATTGCCCCGCCCGGGTTCTTCGGTGACCGGATCAGGGCTAATCCTCCCGCCATCTGGATTCCGCTGGCAGCCGAGCCATTGCTTCAGCGGGAAAAATCGCTCCTGCATGTGCCGGAGGGCAATTGGCTCTACGCGATCGGGCGAGTCAAGCCCGGCGTTAGCCTGGGATCTTTGCAAGCCAGAATGTCGACCAACCTCCGAACATGGCTTGCCGCCCAGGAGGCGTACACCCGCAATGGTGGCTCGACAGTGATCCCAAAGCAGCACATCGTGATCGCACCTGGCGGCGCGGGCATTCAGAACCTGCAGCAGCAAGCTGGCAAGGGGCTTTACCTGCTGATGGCCATCTCGGCCCTGGTCCTGTTGGTGGCATGTGCCAACGTAGCCAACCTGCTGTTGGCCAGAGGTGCGACGCGCAAGGCAGAAACCTCAATTCGCATGGCACTTGGTGCCGCGCGCAAGCGCCTGGTGCGCCAGATGCTGACCGAGAGCGTGATCCTGGGGTGCATTGGTGGGCTTGTAGGTTTGGCCGTCGCTTATGCGGGCGCGCGCACCATCCTCTCTCTGGCATTCCCTGACTCGCCGCAATTGCCCATCGATGCCAGCCCGTCCCTTCCCGTGCTGGGATTCGCATTCATGCTTTCCCTGGTGACCGGTATCGTGTTCGGAATTGTGCCCGCATGGATCACTTCGCACTCCGATCCGGCGGAAGCTCTGCGTGGGCTGAACCGTTCCACCCGCGACCGTGCCTCTCTGCCACAGAAGTCGCTGATCGTGTTTCAGGCTGCGTTGTCCCTGGTTTTACTCGTCACCGCCGGGCTGCTCACCAAGAGCCTGCAGAATCTAGAGCATCAGGATTTCGGCATTCAAACGACAAACCGGTACGTGCTCCACCTGTTTCCCGCCAGTGCAGGCTACACTCCGGAGAAACTGCCCGCCCTCTATCAGAAGCTGGAGCAGGAGTTTGGAGCTTTGCCCGGCGTGCAGAGCGTGGGCCTGGCCCTGTATAGCACCTTGGAGGGAAACAATTGGGGAGAAACAGTGCGGGTCGAGGGGAAGCCAGAACCCGGGCCGAACGAGAACGCTGGCGCCTCGTGGGATCGGGTGAGCCCCAAGTTCTTTGAAACTGTTGGGCAGCCCGTGATTCGCGGGCGCGGCCTCACCGACTCCGATACCGCGACTTCGCAGATGGTCGCCGTGGTAAATGAGAGCTTCGTCAAAAAGTTCTTTCCCAAAGAGGATCCCATCGGGCGTCACTTCGGCATCTTCGATCACAAATACGCTGGCGCATTCGAAATCGTAGGGATCGTGGCGGATGCCAAGTACTCCGATCCCCAGCAAAAGATGCGGCCCATGTACTTTCGGCCACTGACACAACAGTTGAAGGTGACCGATCCCGATTTTGTGATGGCGGAGGGTCGATCGCTCTACATCAATTCCATCACCTTGCACTTCGCTCAGCCGCCGCAGAACCTGGATGCGATGCTGCGGCATACGCTGGCTGAGGTGGATCCTAACCTGACGATCGCAGATCTGCATTCGCTTGACTACCAGGTCAATGACCGTCTCAACGAGGAACGGCTGGTGGCGCGGTTGACCGCGCTCTTCGGAGCGCTGGCTCTGGTCCTGGCCTCGGTCGGACTCTATGGCATCACGTCCTACGCGGTGGCGCGTCGGACCAGCGAGATCGGAGTGCGAATGGCTCTGGGCGCCAACCGCGCTAACGTAGTTCTCATGGTGTTGCGGAGCGCATTCACTCAGGTGGGATTGGGACTGGCATTGGGAATTCCGGTCGCGCTTTTGGGCGCGCGCTATATGGCGGACCAGCTCTACGAAGTGCGCACCTATGATCCTTCGAGCATCATGATCGCGTTGGTCGTGCTGTCGATGTCGGCGCTGCTGGCCGGCCTGATTCCCGCGCGTCGTGCGGCTAGCCTCGAACCCATGCAGGCCCTGCGCATCGAGTAGTACGTATCTCGCGCCGGGTGCCCCATCCTTTCGCGCTTTTTGCGAAAGGGTGGGATAGATAACCGCGTGACGCAGTCGCGCCAGCCAGCACAATCGTCAAGTCAACCAAAAGCTTTGTCATCCTGAGCGCAGCGAAGGACCTGCTTTTGGAACGCCGCCGGTGCCACCCTCCGCGATATTGGCGAAGGGTGCGATACGAAACTGTGACACCTTCGCGCCAGCCAGCACGATCACGGCCCTGTCCCCAAACTTTGTCATCCTGAGCGAAGCGAAGAGCCTGCCCTGAGCGAACCCGAGCTGGGGCGAGGGGAGTCGAATGGGACCTGCTTTTTGAGCGAAGCCATGCTTACCGCGAGGCGAGTCGAACGGGGACCTGCTTTTTGAGCCGGGGACACCCTCCTTTCGCGTCCTTTGCGAAAGGAAGAGATAGACAATTGCGTGGCAACTTCACCTTAGTCAGGGCAGTGGCTCAACCTTCCATTGTTCTACGGCACAGTCATCCCGAAGCCCCGCGTTTTCTCCAGCGGGGCGAGGGATCTGGTGCGGGGTGCCTGAATTGCGCCAGCACCTCAGCCAGTACAATCGCCGCCCTCTCCACAGAAATTTGTCATCCCGAGCGGAACTCGAGTTTCGCGAAGCGAACCTCGAGCGCAGTCGAGGGACCTGCTTTTAAGACTCTGACGCGCCGCGATGGGAAAAAAACGAAACACTCCCCACCCTCCGCCTTCTTCACGAAGGGTGGGAGCCACTGAGAACTCACCCCATAAACATCACGTGTATGTACGTTCCCAGCCTCACGTTAAAGGCCAGGTACCAACCCACGTGGTCGGGATCGTCATAGATCACGATATTGTCGGAATCCCACAGCCAGCCGTTGCAGTAACCGACGTCGTACGGGGCCACCGAGAAGTAGAATCCGCGGAACCAGAACCGGCCGGGACCGCCTCCTTCCAGGCGCCACACATGCCTCCGCCCGATCCCACCGCGGAAGTGTCCGTGCTCCCACGGATGATCGACGTGGTAGTGCGCATCGTCGCGTCCGGTATCGTGGCCAACCCACTCTCCGTTGGGATGAACATGGGGAGCGTCCGGGTGCCCTTCCTGATCGTTGAAGTGCCGGTTCTCCTGCGGCGGGTGACTCTCTTTTACGGGAGGAGGACCATGTTTGGGGATGTTCTGGTGCTGCGGACCACCCTCATGCCCGCCCTGCCCACCGTGGCCTTCGTGTTGAGCAAACGCGGGAAGCGAAAATACCAGCCATACCGCAAGCAATCCAATCAGCTTATTCATTCTGTCGTAGCGTCCTTCGGCGCCAAGTACCACCGTTAGGAGCACGGCCCCAGCCATCTGGTTGCCTCATCCTATACTCGTATGTTGTGGAATGGCAGTTCTCAGTGCCCCGGTGTCTGTGTGGTAAGCACTCTCCATCGACCAAACTCCCGTGACCTCTATCACCGACTTCCCTCTTCGACCTGGCGACGATCCGAGTGGTGGCCTATGTCATCGCTAAGGTGGAGTGTGTCCGCCAGCCGTCCGCTCCTTGAAAACTGAATAAACGACGACCTGAAACTTTGAAACCCTTGAGACCTTCATGACTAACTCTTTATTCGTCTAGATTTTAGGCATAACCCCTTTCCGCTCTAGATTTTGCCGGGAAAATCGCGCCAAGATGAAGATTCCAGAGATTTTGCAAAATCGGGGGGGGAGGGGGTACCCCCTTGCGAGAGGGCCAAAATATAGAACCTTAAGGCCGAGGCTCGTAAAGAGCCCACGTCTTAGATGGATGGAACTGTGCTCTAATGCCGCCTTCCTTCGAGTTCCAGGGTCACCAGTCGCGCCAGAATCGTTGCCGGAAACAGCTGGCCGATCACTGCCTCCATCGTTGCAAAACTGCGCACCAGCGGATGTACCGGAACAATGTCGCCATACCCGATCGACGTCAGCGTCACCAGGCTGAAATAGACCATCTGCGACCCGCCACTCGCTCCTCGCAGCACGTCACCCGTCGGGCCGGTCAGGTGAATGGCTGGAGTGAAAGCTGCCGGCACCAGCCGCAGCATCATTAAATACAGGAATGTGAACATCAGGGAGATTTGCAAGTAGATGGCGATCGCTCCGCGTACGCGGTGAAAGGTTACTCGGCCCGGCCCGAACACAGCGCCTCCGACCACCCATGTGAGAGTGACGAGAAACGTCAACTTGGCCCCGAAGTCGACACAGATGGTGAGTTTGGAAGGCGAGCCTTGCCGCAGAATCGCGGTAAGCACACCCAGAATGAAGGCTGTGGCGATGGTGATAGCCGCGGCGCGGTTGCGCCAGACCACGGCCAGGGCAGCGCTCAGGATCAGCAAGGCCAGCACGATGTCGGCCGGATTCGACCTGAGGCCCATGTCGGCGAGGGGTGCCGCCACGAAGATGGCAAAAAACTCCAGCACGACCAGCACCGTGAGGCTGGGTTCGGTGACGCGCTCCTGCCATCGCGACGTCGGGTTCCCTGCTTCGTGTGTGGTCATGGTCTGGTCCGCCGCATTGGCATCATGTCGTCCGCGCCGCACGACCGCTGGCGGGCACGATTGTACCGAAAACTCACGCGCCTGCCATGGGGGTGACGTCGGCAAGTGCCGCTTCTGGGGCTTTGTATCAGGGCACGCCTTCAGGTGTGCCGTACTCCGGCAAACCCACCTGACGGCTTTAGCCGCTGAGGATTTTGTGAAAAAAAAACCGGCCTGAGCACGTCGCCGGGGTCGATCGCTGTCCGACGAAAGAAATGAAACGAAGAACTGTTGCGCGGCGGCGCTATAATTTTGAAATCGGAGGAACTGTTATGCGGGTCACAGGCCTGTTTGCCCTATGCTTCTTCTGTCTCGTTTCGTTTGCCCTGGTATCGGTGTGTGCCGCCCCTGCAAGCGATCAGGGCTTGGTCTCCGCCGGTTCGTTCGACAAGCGCTACGGAATCCTGCGCAACGATCCTGACTCCGCGGCAGACTCGCTCGATACGCCCGCTCAGCGATACTTCGCGCGCGTGAAGCAGGAAGAAGACGGCGTCTGCTACAAACTCCGCAGCTACAAGGTAGCGCGCGACGATCGTGATTCGGACTCTACCCACCCGGTGGGCTACTCGACCTGCCAGCGCGCCTCAAAATTTCAGATGCGGAGCGCCGACGAAGTAGTGCTGCCGGAGACGAAGTAAGCGCTGAGATCGAGACGGGCATTCGGTGGGTCAAGCTAATGGCTACTAGCTAGAAGCTAAAAGCTGCTTCTATTCACACGTTTCAATAGCCCATTTTTCGAGAATTCGCACCTTACCGAATGCTACAATGCGCGACATGAGGAGAAACCGCCATGTCGCGCAAACCTTCCTTTACCTCTCTCATCGTCCTCATTGTTAGTCTCTCCCTCACCACGTTCAGCTCGTCGCAGACCAAACTTTCCGCCCACTGGGAAGAACTGACCGCGGCGGATTTCCATGCTGGTATCCAGGTGTCACAAGGCACTTGCCTGCTGCCATTCGGGATCATCGAGAAACACGGACCACACCTTCCACTCGGAACCGACCTGCTCAACGTTCGTTATGCCGTCGACAAGAGCGTCGAGCAGGAATATGCCGTGGTCTTCCCTGCATATTATTTCGGTCAGATCTTTGAGGCCAAACATGAACCGGGAACGGTTGCCTACAGCCGCGACCTGCAGCTGCGCCTCTTGCAGGAAACCACCGACGAGATGGCGCGCAACGGCTGCAAGAAGGTCCTCATCGTGAACGGACATGGCGGCAACGAACACCTGCTGCCGTATTTCGCGCAGTCCCAACTCGAGAAGCAGCACGATTACGTCGTGTACGTTCTCGGGTTGGTTGAGCCGCCGCCTGGAGGTCCACCGCACAAGAGCACCCTCACGAATTGGCACGCTGGCGAAGGCGAGACAGCCAACACGCTCGTCTCACATCCTGACCTGGTGCACCTCGATCGCGCGGCCGGCGAGTCAGGAGCGGATCAGGCACGCTTGAATCTGCCGGCTAACGTCTACACCGCGATCTGGTGGTATGGGCGATTCCCCAACCATTACTCCGGTGAAGGAGCCGTCGCGGCACGCGAGCTCGGCGAGTACGACATGAAAGCCTGGGTCGACGGCATCGTGACTGCAGTACGCTCCGTCAAAGCCGACCAGGAGAGTCTGAAGCTACAGAATGAGTTCTACGAGAAGAGCAAACATCCGCTGGACACACCACAGTAGACGACGTGCGCCGCGATCAGTTTGCATGCCGCATCAGAGTAGCGAAGAGGAACGCGACAGCCGAGTAGCTACAGCCAGCCCTTGGTTCTTGCTATGCGCGCGGCTTCCACCCGATTGCTTGCCCCGAGCTTGCTGATGGCTTCGGAGAGGTAGTTGCGCACCGTCCCTTCGGAAAGGTGTAGCTCGGCTGCAATATCGCCGCTCGCCATGCCCTCTCCCGCAAGACGCAGCACCTGCCGCTCTCGATCTGTCAGCGGATCGGGCTCGCTCCAGGCTTCCGTAGCCAGTTCCGGGTCGATCACGCGCAGGCCGCGATGCACACGGCGAACAGCATCGGCCAATTCTTCAGCTGGACGGTCCTTCAGCAGATATCCGGACGCGCCGGCATCGAGGGCGCGTCGCAGATATCCCGCGCGAGCGAAGGTAGTCACGATGATGACGCGCGTTCCGGTGCGGCGGCGCTTGAGTTCGGCGGCGACTTCGAGGCCGCTCATGTGGGGCATCTCGATGTCGGTGATGAAGACATCGGGCTTGTTCGTGAGCACGGCGTTCAGCGCCTCGCGGCCATCGCGCGCGCGGCCGGAAACGGAGATGTCACCCTCGATCTCGAGCAGCGCAGCGAGCGCACCCAGCACCATGCCCTGATCCTCCGCGATTACCACGCGGATGGTCCTGCGGCCATCTTTAGCGGGAGCAATCAACTGTGGCTCGACTCCGCCGTGGCAGGAAGGGTGATGGTCAACCGTGTGCCCTCGCTGGTCTCTCGTAGTAGCGTGCCGCCGAGTGCCTCGACTCGTTCCCGCATACCGCGCAGGCCGTTGCCCTCCACCAGATGACCGCCGCGGCCGTCGTCCTGGATCTCAAGACGGCAAGTACCATTCGTCTGCGCCAGCATGAGGCGGCAATGCCGGGCGTCGGCATGGCGCACAATGTTGGTGACCGCCTCGCGCAAGGCAAGCGCGAGGATGCTCTCCTGCGTTGGTTCGAGCCCAACCCGTGCTGTGTCACAGTCAACCGTAAGACCTGCGGTCTCGAGCGTGGCCTTGGCCTGCTTGAATTCCTCCGGCAGCCCCTTCGCCCGATAGCCGCCGATCGCCAGCCGGACTTCGGCCAGGGCCTGGCGGGCAGCGTTCTCGACATCGCGGATCTCGGCCTTAGCCCGGGTGGGGTCGCGGTCAACGAGCTTCCCTGCCAATTCAGACTTAAGAGTAATCAGCGACAATGTGTGGCCGAGCACATCATGCAGATCGCGAGCGATGCGCTCGCGTTCGGCAACTTTCGCCAGGTGCTCGACCTCGTCCTGTGCCATGCGCAGTTTGGCATTCGCCCGATTTCGCTGGGCAAAGTACATGTTGCTGAGCCCGACGGGAATTGCAACCACGTAACACGTGAGCCAGAAGTCGACGGGCAAATGCAGAAGCCACGTTTCCAGACCGATCACCACCAGAAGAGCTATCCAGAGCTTGAGGGCAAGCTTGAACGTGTCAGTTACAAAAGGGATGAACGAAGCGGTATAGATGAAGAAAATTGAAGCTCCGTGGTTGAAGGGAGCGAAGCCGACACCCAGCAAGGCGATGGCAAGAAGGGCGGCAAATTTCCAGTTGCTTTCAATCCAAAAGATCGAAAAAAACAGGGCCAAAAAAGTAGTGGCTCCCAGCCCTGTAATCACCCACTCTCGCCAGCCGACATGATCCAAAACCGGATGGAAGAAAAAGAAGCACAGGAAGATCAGCCATACGAAGGGAGACCATCCGTGATCCCGATCATGAGGAATTAGTTTCATGTCAGTTCAGGCTACTCCACTTTTGATGGCGTGGGCCAGTTTTGCCCCAGAGCGTGGGACCGACAACACCGTACCAGATCAGGATGGCGCCCGGGATCATGAGGCCCAGCCAGTCAAACCTGTTATAGATCGCAACCGCGAGAAAGAGCACCAGCGCGAGCGTCCACGCTAACGATTTTTTCTGTTCGGAGTTCATGGTTTCGCCTCGATGCCCCGTGCTCAATCCTGTTCTAGCCGTAGTTTTTGCCTTCGTCGCGCTGGAAGCCGATGCGCGCCGCGCCCATGCAGATGAGCGTGAAGGCGAGCAAGACCTCCCAGTGTGTCCAACTCGTGTCATGCCTTCCGCCGCCGATGATACCCAGGGCCAGTTGTGAAAGGTGATAGGGCGGAAGGGCCAGCGCAATCTGACGCATCACATGGGGAAGAAACATGAACGGGACCCACAGCCCGGAGCAAAAAGACAAGGGAAGGTAAATCAGATTGATCGTTGCCGGAGCGGAGTTGGGGCCTGCGAAGTACCCGATCGCGAGCCCCATAGCGCAGAACGGAATCGAGCCGGCAACAAGGGTCCCGACTAATCTGGCCATGTTGCCAAGGGACAGGTGCACTCCGCCAAACAGTGTCCCCAGGAAAAGAAGGAGTAAGACTACGGCCAAGCTGAAGGTCATGCCCATCACAACTTTGGCCGCAAAATAAGCATACGGTGGCATCGGGCTGGCCCGCTTGACTTGAAGCCAGCCGAGGCCGCGCTCCGAGGCAAGTCCAGCACCGGTGCCAAACAGTGATGCCCCCATCACTCCGAAAGTGCCGTAGCTGGCTATCAGGTACGCCGGGGCTGCGGTGTCACCGATCGCGGCCTCGCGGTTCAACACAAGGCCGAAGAGGACGTAGAACATCACCGGAAACCCGAGGGTGGAGGCGGTGTACATGGGGATTCGCAGATTCTTCAGGAATTCGTATTTCGCTTCCTTAAAGTAGACGGCCAAAATGCGTCCTATTGGGCGGGAGGGCGCGGCGGTGAGCGCGGTCATTGCGGTTGCCATGTCAAATGTCTCCAAAGAAAAACTAGTTGTTGAAAGTCTCGTTCTTACCGTCTTGCGTTAGTGCGAGGAAAGCTTCTTCCAGACCGGCTCCAGCTACTTCAATACCTGAGAGCTGTGGATCAAGAGCCAGCAGCTCGCGCAAGACGGACTCGGCCTCAGCGGTCTGGATTTCCAGCTGGTCTCGGTCTTGCTTGACCGCGACGACCCCAGGTATCGCCTGAAGGATTTTGAGATCGAGCTGACTGGAGCAGCGAATGCGTTTTCCGGCTGTACGCGCCTTGATCTCGGAAGGTGTGCCTTGCGCAATGATCTGGCCTTTGTTTATGACGGCCACACGGTCCGCCAGGGCATCGGCTTCCTGGAGGTAGTGAGTTGTCAGGAGGATGGTCTTTCCGCGGTCGATCAATTTCCTGATTTCATCCCACAGTGCACGGCGCGCTTCTACATCCAGGCCGACCGTGGGCTCGTCGAGAAACAGAAGGTCAGGATTCCCACATAGTGCAAGGGCAAAGAGCACACGCTGTTTCTGGCCGCCGGAAAGATCGCCGAATTTCCTATTTTCGAGACCGGCGAGCCCACACAAGGCGATCGTTGTTTCTAAAGGCAGTGGATTTGGATAGTAGCTGGAGAACAGGTCGATGTGTTCACGCACACGCAGTGTCTCGGGCACGCGGGCGACCTGCAGCATGGCGCCAGTGCGGATCCGGTTTGCAGGATCTGTCGGGTCGCCACCCAACACCGTCACTCGGCCCGTCGACGGACTGGTAAGGCCAAGCAGGAGTTTGACTGCGGTTGTCTTGCCAGCACCGTTAGGTCCGAGCAGTGCAAGTAACTCACCCGCACGAAGAGAAAGATTCATGTCTCGCAGGGCATGAACCGATCCGTAGTTCTTGCTTACCCGTTCGAGCCTGGCTACAGTTGGGGGCGACGGCATCGACGGCTGTTTTTCTGCGATTTCTGGCCAAGTTGCAATCATGGCAAATCCTATGGTGAATTTTTCCTGGAACCCGGCGAAACCTAGTACTTCGCGAACAATCACATCCTGGGGGCTGACGCTAAAACGGACCAGTGCAGAACATCAGGAAGCCAACATGACAAGTGTCATGCGACTCGAAGGTAGGTTTGGAAATGAAGCCAGAAAGGCGGGAAACGCGGTCTCTGGAGAGTGGAGATTTGGCGCTATAAAAGGGGAAAGCCCGGCATCCGGGGGGAGGGCGCCGGGCTACCGACCGATAGCTGGACTTGAGTCCGAGCCAGCGGTCGATTCCGTCCAAACTTTCCTGCTGTGCCTGTGCTCAGACGCAAGCCAGCACTGGATCGGACTGAATCTGTGTTCGTGTGCGCCGCATACTCTAAATGCAGCACATAAATTCAAGGTGAATATTGTCTTCTTGTTCCGAAAACGTAACAGCCCTTTGTCCGCCGCTTGGGGTGGAGGGCCGAAGGCGAATAATCCTCAGAGTCCTCCCGAGAACAACTACAGACGCCGTAGGCTTGTCAGAAGCGGCAGAAAACAGAAGTGCAGCGCAGAAGTGTTGATTTCTATTGTCCACTTCCACGCCACACTTTTTATGATGAGTATGAATCGGTAGGTATTAGTTGGAACGCCGAAGTCTGGTCAGGCTTGCGCGCTCCTGTTCTTCCAGAACGGCATTGAGCTGCTGAACCAAGGCCATCAGTTTTTCAGGATCGTGTTCCTTGCTGGCCGCCTCGCACAGCTCTCTCCAGTCCGCGGTATGAACCTCGCACATAAGACCTCCTTCAGGATGAGAAACGTTTTCTGCAAGAGGTAAAGATTCTGAAACGCGTCGGCAACGGCTTGTCTAGAAGCAATGCAGGTGACTTGCCAAGCGGTAAGTGACTGAAACTGCACAGCCGATGCCACGAGAGCGGGAACTTTTTCGTCGCAGCAGGGTAATTAGTTCACGCGGACGGGCGAGGGTTGGCCTTTCTTAAAGCCCTGCCGGCAAGGACCCCTTAGGAGGCACGGGCTAGACTCCGATACTCGACGCCGCCGTTGTCCGGCAGCAGGACCCAAAGCGTATAAACGCCGAGCGCTGTGCCGAAGGGCGGATGGAAAAGCGCCAGGATTGCGAGAACAATAGCAGTAATACGTGCCCACGATTCGTGGCGCATCAGTCCCCAGCCAACCATGATCCCACCCGCACCAACGATAAGAAAACTTCCTCCGATGATGAAAATCACGAACGGACCCAGGTTGCGCACCAGCGCTTCAGTCCCGGGAATCACCAGGTGCATCGCGCTGCCCACCGCCATCATGATGAGCGAAGGGACGAGCCATAGAACCCCAACCACGATCCAGAGAACCGCGAGCGTGCGCAAATGGCGCTGTAGGCGAGTTTGCGCCAGACCGGTCGTGGGCCAGGCGATCGCGGTACCGCACTTGGGGCACACCCGGTAGCCAGACTGAATGTCGCTCCCGCACTGGTTGCGGAACATAGAGGCCCTCCGCAAGGACGTACCAAGCTCTGATCCTAAATACGCAGATTCTCAGACAAAAGTTGCGGGTTCGGAAGCGCCTCGGGCTACAAGACTTGTGCCAGGCAGCGCAGAGAACGGTTCACGATCGTAGGCCAACGGTTGTGAGATCGTGGCAAAATCGGTGCGTGGACGGCAAACTAGTGTCTCTACTGGTACATGACCTTCCTTACCGTTGAGCGTTCCTGGAAATTGCAGGAGAATCGGCATTATCACTGTCTGCTTAGCGGCCACGGAGACCCCTTACTGAATATGCGAAGCGTTCTGGCTTTGGTGTTGCTGGTCGGGGGCTGTGCTCCCTGTGTCTGGGGAAAGGACATCGCTTTGGTCACCAACAAGTCCAGCGCGCTGCCCGCCATTGCCATGGCTGACCTGGTAAAGATCTGCAAGGGACAGATGAACCGCTGGCCGGATGGTAAGCCCGTGACGCTGATAACACGCAACCCGGGATCGCCCGAAATGAAGGTTGTTTTGGAGAAGATCTATGAGACAACCGCTGACGGTGTGAACACGGTGATCGCAACCGCCAATCACGGAAGGGTTAATCGGCCCGCGATCGTTGTGGTCAATTCGGATGACGACGTGCTCAAACGGGTGGGAACAACCCCGGGTGCGGTCGGGTTAGTTGATGTTTATTCCATCACGGGAGACGTCACCGTTCTCAAGATTGGCGGGAAGCTCCCGCTGGAGCCCGGTTATCCCTTGCACGGCAACTAGGAAGAATCGCTCATGACCTTTTCGAGGGCGAACCGAAATTCCCGCTTTCGGGCTGTGCCCCTTTCCCTCCTGGTCTTACTTGGTAACGCATCATGACTGGAGCTGCGCCGCACGCCAAACGCGATGCTGCAAATACGCGCCGATTTCGGCGGTACCCTCTTGACGTTAGAGTAGCAATCAACATATTTCGTGAGGGCAAAATCCTGGACTACTGGGGACGTTCCACCGAGTTGGGATTGGACGGTCTGGGAGCAACCCTGACCGGCGAGCTTGATCCAGGTGAAGTAGTTTCGATGGAGTTTCCCTTGCCGCTCAGCGCGTATCCTCTAAAGCTGCGCGCTCTGGTGCGCTTCCGCCAGGGATTGCACTATGGCTTTGAGTTCCTTGCAGTTACTCCCGAGCAGCGCGAGATGCTGCAGCGTGTGTGCGAGATGCTGGGGTCGGCCAGCGGTCTCGGCGTTTAGTTGAGAAAACCAACTCGCACCGTTCCTCTTCCACAAAGTCAATTACCTCAGTAACTTCCGAGTAACGGTCCAATCAGACTAACATCACCGATTAAGCCTTGAAACCTATCCGGGAGGAAGTCCGAAGATGGGTGATCACGTCACCCAGCCCGCCAAATCTGTAGACCTGAAGCGCGCAAAGACGCTGCAGGAGGCGTTGCGCCGGAGCTTCCCGCCCCAACTACATCCGTCTGAACCGCCCAAGACGACACCACAACCTTCTACTAGCGGCGAACTCACTTCGACGGGCTGGATCGAATTCAATACCGAAGTGCAGCGAGCTTATCTCGAGCAGTTGGTCGATTGCGCGCCGGAAGCGATCAGCATTCTGAATGCGCCTTACCGGATCATGCGTATCAACAGCGAGTTCACTCGCGTCTTCGGCTACACGGAGGAAGAAGCGCTAGGCCAGCGCATCGATTCGATTCTTGTTCCGCCCGAGCAACACGCGGAGACTCGCTGGATCGCGGAGAGACTGGAGAGTGGTCAGAAGGTCACGATTGAAACCAAGCGGCGACGAAAGGACGGAACGCTCGTAGATGTGTTGCTTTCGGCAGCGCCCGTCGTGGTCGCCGGAGCACAGGTTGCAGTGTATGTGCTTTATCGAGACATCTCAGAGCAGAAGCGAGCCGAGGCCCTGAGTTCCGCGTTGTACCGGATCGCCGACCGCAGCAACTCCGCGGAAGATCTGCAGCAGTTTTACGCATCCATTCATAACATCGTGGCGGAGCTGATGTATGCCCGTAATTTCTATATTGCGGTTTACGACAGCGCCACCCAACTTCTCAGTTTCCCGTATTTCGTCGATGAGGTGGATGAAGCACCTCAACCCAAGAGGCTGGGGCGTGGACTGACGGAGTACGTGCTGCGGACTGGTGAGTCCCTGTTGGCGACTCAACAGGTTTTCGACGAAATGGTGACGCGCGGCGAGGTGGAATTGATTGGGGCGCCCTCTCTCGATTGGCTGGGCGTTCCGCTTAAGCTGGGTAACAATACCTTCGGCGCCCTGGTGGTGCAGAGTTACACGAAGAGTGAGCGCTTCGGAGAGAGAGACAAAGAGATTCTGACTTTCGTTTCTCAACAGCTGGCCAGCGCCATCGAACACAAACGGAACGAGCAGGCACTTCGCCGATCGGAGGCCCGCTACCGATCGCTGGTGCAAAGTGCGGTCTATGGTATTTACCGCTCCAGCATCTCCGGGAAGTTTCTGGATGTGAATCCCGCGTTGATCACGATGCTCGGGTATGGCAGCGCTGACGAGCTCCTGGGCCTTAATCCCAAGGACGACCTCTTCGTATATCCGGAAGAGTATGCCCGCTTGATGCACGAGTTCCACGCGAAGCACCAACTCGACAATCTGGAAGTGAAGTGGAGGCACAAAGACCAGCGCACCATCACGGTGCGGCTTAGCGGAAGAGCGGTGACGAGCGCGGAGGAACCCGACGAAGTATTCGAAATCATTGCAGAAGATGTGACCGAGCGGCGGGTGCTCGAGGATCAGTTCCGCCAGGCGCAGAAGATGGAAGCGGTTGGGCGACTGGCAGGCGGTGTCGCTCATGATTTCAACAACCTGCTCATGGTGATCAGCGGATACAACGAGGTGATGCTTGAGCAACTGGAAGCAGGATCGCCACTTCATCAGAAAGCTCTGGCCATTCAGCAAGCGGCGGATCGCGCCACCACGCTGACCCGCCAACTCCTGGCCTTCAGCCGCAAGCAACTGCTCGAACTGAAGGTAGTGGATGTCAATGCGATCGTTTCAGACATTGAAAGGCTGCTGCGACCGTTGATCGGGGAGAAGATCGAACTCATCACGAAACTCTCGACAGGATTGGGCCGAACCCGCGCCGATGCCGGGCAGTTGGAGCAGGTGATCATGAACCTGGTGGTGAACGCGAAAGACGCCATGCCGGACGGCGGCAAGATCACGATTCAAACCGCAAATACTACGCTCGACGATTCCTACCAGCGGGAGCACAGTTTCATCCAGCCGGGCCCCTACGTGATGATGTCCGTCGCCGATACCGGACTCGGCATGAACAAGGAAATTCAATCGCGGGTATTCGAGCCCTTCTTCACCACCAAAGAGAAAGGGAAAGGAACGGGGCTCGGCCTCTCGACGGTTTATGGCATCGTGAAGCAGATTGGCGGGTATGTGCTCCTGCAAAGCGAGGTTGGACGAGGAACCACGTTCCGCATCTATCTCCCGCAAGTGAACGATAGCGAGGAGTCCACCACTGCCGTGAAGGCCGGCGCCGAGGCAAGCCGAGGCTCAGAGACGATTCTGTTGGTGGAAGATGAAGAATC
>Ga0209698_10001395_pt1 | contig 27805 bp, 17 predicted proteins | sample LitLauG_LLR_2012_FD_187203 | JGI IMG/M metagenome (GOLD analysis project Ga0209698, IMG submission 187203) | Freshwater sediment microbial communities from Pennsylvania, USA - Little Laurel Run_MetaG_LLR_2012 (SPAdes) (version 2) | ecosystem: Environmental > Aquatic > Freshwater > Creek >... | reverse complement strand
GAACAGGTGCAACGCGAAAACGACCGCTACACCCAGCAGATCCAGGGACTGAAGAGCGACCAGAAGGCTATCGAGAAAGAAGCCCGGGAACAGCTCGGCTACGCCAAGCCCGGAGAGGTCGTGTACGTCGCGCCCGTGCCGGCCAAGCCCGCGCCGCCCGCAAATCATTCCACGAAAAAATAGCCGGCGCCTCTTCGTGATAGGAAGAGTCAGTCTGTGAGTTCCTGATCAGCTTTTCACCACGGAGTCACGGAGACACAGAGAAACTTAACGGCTGGCAAAACCTTCCCCTGCTGGCCTTTGCAGATCCGGGATTTCCTCCGTGACTCTGTGACTCCGTGGTGAAAAATGCAATCAGGAGCCTACCGCCTGTGACAACCCGGCATTCGTCCCTGTGGTATAGTGCCATCTGCCTTCACTCACCATCACACAGCGATTCGAGCCCCGACCAAGGGCTGAGTCCGATCGGCTGTGAATTTGCGGTGTGGGGCCGCAATCTGAAAGCGAAAAAGGAGAACAACCAGTCATGAGAAAAGTGCTGCTGATCTGTCTCGCGGTTTGTTTCGTGCTCGCTCTGTCGGCGCTGGCGTTCGATGACATGGGAAAGAGCGGAACCGTCAAAGGTTGGGTGGTGGACGACAAGTGCGGCGCCAAGGGCGCCAACGCTGGAGGCGAGGCCTGCACCAAGAAATGCCTGGCCGCCGGAGCCAAGATGGTGGTCGTCACCGACGGCGATTCCAAGGTTCTGCAGGTCGAGAATCCGGATGCGCTGAAAGGACACGAAGGGCATCACGTCGCTGTCACCGGAGCGATGGGCAAGGATTCGATCAAGGTGGAAAGCGTCAAGATGCTGTAAGGAATTCGAGATCTACGAAGATTAAGACGGGCTGCCTTCGGGCAGCCCCCTTCTTTTTCTTGGGCTGATGGTTTGTCGTGAAGCCGGCGGCGGAGTGCACGCCGAGTTCCGCTTCGGCCTGACCGGGGTGCGAGACCCGGTCCCACGCAGTCAAGGGCTATCGCACGACTCCCTCGAGCGGCGAACTGGCTGTGGCATATAACTTCTTTGGCATGCGCCCGGCGAGATAAGCCTGGCGGCCTGCGACCACGGCATGGCTCATGGCTTCAGCCATCAGCACGGGATCCTGCGCGCCGGCGATGCCGGTGTTCATCAGCACGGCGTCGGCGCCGAGTTCCATGGCGATGGCGGCATCAGAGGCAGTTCCCACTCCGGCATCGACGATCAGGGGCACGGCCGTAATCATCTCCCGCAGGATGCGAATGTTCGCCACGTTCTGAATGCCCATGCCGCTGCCGATGGGCGCGCCTAGCGGCATGACCGTCGCCGCGCCGGCATCGATGAGACGCTTGGCAAACACGATGTCGTCGGACGTGTAGGGGAGCACGGTGAAGCCCTCCTTCACGAGGACTCTGGTGGCCTCCAGCGTGGCCTGCACATCGGGATAGAGCGTCGCCTGATCCCCGATCACTTCGAGCTTGACCCAATCCGACAGCCCGACTTCACGGCCGAGTCGCGCGGCGCGGATCGCCTCGTCGGCGGTGTAGCAACCGGCCGTGTTGGGCAGCAGGAAGTATTTCTTTGCATCGATGTAGTCGAGCAGCGATTCTTTGCTGCGGTCGAGATTGACGCGGCGCACGGCAACGGTGACCATCTCGGCGCCGCTGGCTTCGAGCGCGCGCGCGGTTTCCTGGAAGGATTTGTATTTTCCCGTGCCGACGATCAGCCGGGAGCGGAAGGAGCGTCCAGCAATGATCAATGAGTCCGACATGCCCCCATTGTAATGAAAGCGCAGCGCGCCGGGGCGAATTCGCGATTCCTATAAAGTTCTCCCGGCAAAGCGCCGATACCATGATCAGCGATGAACATCAGCGCGCAAGCCCCCGCCAAACACCCGACACCTTGTCTGGCACGACAGCCGATTCTGACGCAGGAAGAAAAGGTGCTGGGGTACGAATTGCTGTTCCGTGAGAGCTCTGAAGATCGAAATTTCGGCGCCGATGCCGAGGACGCAACCTGCAGCATCATCGACACCCTGAATGTGGTGGGGTTGGATGTGGTGTGCGATGGGCGCCTGGCGTTCATCAATTGCACGCAGCAGATGCTGCAAAAAGAGTATTTCCTGCTGTTGCCGCCGGATCAAGTCGTGGTGGAGATTCAAGAGAATGTGGCGGCGGATGCGAGCGCGATCGGGGCTTGCCAGGGGCTGAAGCAGAAAGGCTATCGCATCGCGCTGGACAATTTCGTTCCCGGCGATGCCCGCGCTCCTCTCCTGCCCTTCGCCGACTTCGCGAAAGTGGACATCCGGCGCGTGCCGCAGGCGCACGGCCCGGTCGCCAGCCTGCGATCCTCGGGGCTCCGTTGTCAGATGCTGGCGCAGAAAGTGGAAACGCAGATTCAATTCCTCACCGCGATAAAGGACGGGTTCACGTTGTTTCAGGGATATTTCTTCCGCCGTCCCGAGCGCATGCGGGCGCGCCACATTCCGGCTAACCAGGCCGGCTACCTGCGCCTGCTGCAGGCAATCTCGGCGCCGGAGGTGGATCTGGCGCGCGTGGAAGAACTCATCAAGCACGACGCCTCGCTCTGCTACCGCCTGCTGCGCTACCTGAATTCGCCGCTGGTGGGAGTCGCCTCTCCGGTACTGTCGGTGCGGCACGCCATGACCCTGCTGGGCGAGCGCGACCTGGTGCGCTGGATCCGCATGGCCACCACCCTCGCGATGGGCGAGGAGAAATGCTCGGACCTGGTTCTGGCATCTCTGGTCCGGGCCCGGTTTTGCGAGCTTATCGCGGCCAAGGTCGAGCGCTACCAATCGGAAGTGTTTCTGCTCGGCCTGCTCTCGCTGATGGACGCCATCCTGGAAATTCCCATGGGCATGGTGGTAGAAGGCTTGGCGCTGGATCCGGAGATCAAGAACCAGTTGCTGGCAGCCAAGACCGGAGAAAAAACCTCGGTTTCGCCGCTCTACGATCTGGTGCTGGCCCGGGAATCCGGCGAATGGGAAGCGGTCACGGCGCACGCCAGGAAGCTGCAATTATCCTTGCCCTTCGTGAATCGGGCTTACAGCGAGGCGATGACCTGGGCGCGCGAGATGACCGCGGCTGTCCCGCAGAAATAGTCCCCTTGGGCCGAACTCTTCCCGGAAATTCCTCTTCTGTTGTCCGTTGCTACCAAAGCCCGATGACGCAGCGTGCGGGTTTGGTTCCTGAGCACTCAAGGTAAACCTCGCCATCTCTTGGGAACCGCAGGGACTCGACGAAGTTCAACCGATACTTCTCGCCTGTATCGTACCTCAGGAGGCAGGCGGCACCATCGTCGGCCTGGCCTGGGTGACTCTCCACCTGAATGCACTTGGCGTGAGTGTCCTTCGCGATGTGCCGATGAGTAATGACGTCGGCGTGACCGGGATATCCCAGCCGGCTTTCCATACGCATCGAAGGACGAAACCCTTTATGCGGGTCATCCTCCTGGTCTTGCGCGGTCAGGTGTACGAGACTTACCAGAAGGGTGAGCGAAAGCATCGTACAGTAGCGGGCTGTCATGTTAGGCCTCCATTTCGACAAGGATGCCACGATAGGTGATCGCGTCTCAAGAACGCCAGAGCGCTTTGAGCCTGCAAAGATAGCGCAAGGCTGCCTCTTTATTGACGGGCTTGCCTGCCGCGTTACGAAAGTCGGACAAAACTCAAATTTTGTTTTGGCGCGCCTAAGCCGGCCGAAGTGTTACGGCACGCTGGCCGCCTCTGCTGCGGCGTAGAGTTCGTCGATCTGTTGGCGGTAGCGCTCCTCGACCTCGCGGCGTCTGAGCTTGAGCGTGGGAGTCAGGATGCCGTTCTCGGGAGTGAAATCGTCAGCAACGACCAGGACCCGCTTCAGCTTTTCGAAGCGAGCCAGATTCTGGTTAATCTGCTCAACGGCGCCCTCATAGAGTGACTGAACTCTTGGATTGGCGACCAGTTCCGCTCTCGAAGAAAAAGAAATTGTATTCTCGCGGGCCCAATCTTCCAGGCGGGCGAAGTTGGGCGAAATGATCACCGCGGCAAACTTATGCTTGTCGCCAATCAAGGCAGGCACCCCAACGAACGGGTTGAGCTTGAGCGCGTTCTCGATCGGCTGCGGCGCAATGAATTTCCCGCCTGAAGTCTTGATCAGTTCTTTCTTGCGGTCGGTGACGGAGAGATACCCATCGGCGTCGATGTTGCCGATGTCTCCGGTCTTGAACCAGCCATCCTCAAGGGCCGCTTTGGTTTCCTCCGGGCGGTTCCAATATCCCTTGAAAACCGATGGACCGCGCACCAGGATTTCGCCGTCCTCGGCGATGCGCACCTCAAGGTTGGGGAGAATCTTGCCCACCGTACCGAGACGGTGATTCACAGGCGTGTTGACGGCGATGACCGGGGAGGTTTCGGTCAGCCCGTAGCCCTCGTGGATGCGGATTCCGGCATCGGCGTACCACTCTGCCAGTTCGCGCCCCAACGGTGCGCCGCCCGAGACAAAGGTCTTGACTCGTCCGCCCAGGCCTGCGCGGATCTTCGAAAAAACCAGCCGGTTTGCCAGCTTCCAATTGCGCGAAGTCGGAATGCGTCCGGCCAGGATGTCGGCCCGGTGGTTCTTGCCCACACCGAGCGCCCAGTCGAAGATGGCGCGCTTGGGGAATGCCTGCGCCGTCTGCATTGCCTGGGCATAGATCTTCTCGTACACCCGCGGCACCGCGACAAAGAACGTCGGACGCACCTCCAACAAGGACGACGGCAGCCGGTCCATGAACGGGCAATAAGCCAGCGTCACGCCGTGATAGATCAGGGAAAAATCCACATGCCGCGCTGTGATATGACACAGCGGCAGAAATGACAAGCTGATCTCCCCGGGGACGGTATCGAACCCTTGCAGTGAACACAGTATGTTCGAGGTGATGTTGCCGTGCGTGAGCATGGCGCCCTTCGACCGGCCAGTGGTGCCTGAGGTGTAGACGATCGTGGCCAGGTCGTCGCGGGCAACCGACCGAGCGCGAGACTCCAGTTCCGCCCCTAACGTGTCATAGGAAGGAGTGTCGGGGCTGGGCCGAGTGAGCTGATCAAAAGTCACGCAGCGGGAAGCGAAAGGCGCCAGATCGCCATTGAACGCCAGCGGATCCATGACAACGATACGTTCGATGGGAGTCTGGGCAAGAATCGAGAGCACCTTGTGCAATTGCTGATCGGAGGACACAAAGACGGCGCGGCATCCGGAATCGTTCAACAGAAAGGCGGTTTGGTCGGCTGTCAGTGTGGTGTACAGCGGCACGGTAACGGCGCCGAGCAACAGGCTGGCCATATCGGCCATGGGCCATTCGGGACGGTTCTCACTCAAAATGCCGACGCGATCTCCCCGCGCGATGCCCCAATCTTGCAGCGCATGGGCGATGCGAGCGGTCCGGCGAGCGAACTCCTGCGAGGAGATGGGCAGCCATTGGCCGCCCTCGCAATGGAGCAGCATGCGGTCGAGCTTTCGCTCGATGGCAGTGAAGAAGATGTCGTTCAGCGTGGCGATGCTCATGGCGTCTTGGCGAAGGCGGGGCGTCCGATTCGGTTCCGTGGCTCTGAACAGAACTGTACTGTTTTGCCTTGGCTTTCGGCAATTGTCAAAGAAATGCAAATCAGTACTTTGGAGTTTACCGATAAGGCCGCTCACAGATATGCTGGAGTCTCTGCAAGGAGGGGTTCTCATGCATCGAAGACTGTCCCGGACTGGGGCGGCTATCCTGCTCGCGGGTTTGCTGGCGGCGATTCCGCTGTGGGGCCAGAAAACGGATACCGCCATGCCGAAAGTGGGTGATCCGGCGCCCGATTTCACTTTGAAATATGCCGACGCCAAAGGCATGAAAGAGGTGAAACTGAGCGACTATCACGGCAAGAAAAACGTTGTTCTCGCCTTTTACGTTTTCGCTTTTACCGGCGGTTGAACGCAGCAAATGAAAAACTTCCAGCAGAATTTGAAAACGCTGGAAGCAGCCGACACCCAGGTCCTGGGTGTGAGCATGGATAGCTGGTTCTCCAACAAAGCCTTCGCCGACCAGATCGGCGTTACCTTTCCGCTGCTGAGCGACTGGGGCGGCAAAGTTACCCGCGAGTACGGAGTCTACAAAGACGAGTATCAGGCGCCGCGCCGCGTAAACTTCCTGATCGGAAAAGATGGGAAGATTATGGAAGAGCAAGTGGACAATGACGCCATCGATCCGACCAAGATCGTGGACGCCTGCGCGCGGCCCAAGATGAAAAACTGACCGCACCTTCCATCGCTTGTCATCCTGAAGCGGCGTTCTTTGCCGCGAAGGATCCATGTAGTTTGCGGCCGCACAGCCGCGGCCGGCAAAGTGCATAGGTCCTTCGCTTCGCTCAGGATGACAAGGCTTTTTTTAAATCACCATTCCGTCACAACCGTTCATGTTCCGCGATACATGCTTTTGCTTGCCGCAAGTTCACCTCTGCAAAGCACTTCCAGCCTCCGGGAAACTATAATGTCTCTACCGTGTTTACAACGCGTGTAGGTAAGATCAGGGCGTAGCAATGCTCTTCTTAGGGGCGTGAATATGAAAAGACAAAAGTTCTGGGCCGCGACGGCGCTCATGGCAACGTTCGCGTTCGCACTCCAACTCACGACCATCGCCAAAGCACAAGATGATAACGACGATCAGGGGCAGGATCCCCCCAGCCGGGTGGCGCGCCTGAGTTATTCTCAAGGATCGGTATCATTCCGCCCAGCCGGCGAAGACGACTGGGTTACGGCCGTCCCGAATCGCCCGATGGTGACCGGCGACGACCTGTGGGCCGACCAGAGTTCGGAAGCCGAGGTTCACTTGGGATCGACTGCGCTCCGCCTGGGTGCGCAGACCGGCATCACCTTCCTGACGCTGGACGACAACAACGCACAGATCCGCCTCGCGCAGGGAGAACTGATCGTTCGCGTGCGCCATCTTGATGACGATGACGCCTACGAGATCGATACTCCGAATATCGCGTTCAACCTGCTGCAGCCTGGAGAGTACCGCATTGACGTCAGCCAGGACGGCAGCCGGACCATCACCACGGTTTGGCACGGCCGCGCCCGAGTGACCGGAGGCGGGTTGAGCTATACGGTGGTCGCGGGGCAGTCGGCAACGTTCAGCGGAACCGATCACCTCGACTACGACCTGGGGCAGATTCCGGATCGCGACGGATTCGACGATTGGGCGTTCGAGCGCGACGACCGCGAAGACCGCTCCGATTCGGCAAATTATGTCTCGCGCGAGATGACCGGCTACGAAGATCTCGACCAGTCCGGCGACTGGAGCTACGTGGCGGGCTACGGGGAATGCTGGCGCCCGCGTGAAGTCGTCGTCGGGTGGGCTCCATATCGCTATGGTCACTGGGCCTGGGTTGGGCCATGGGGATGGACCTGGGTCGAAGATGAATCCTGGGGGTTTGCCCCATTCCACTATGGCCGCTGGGCATTCGTGAACAGCGGATGGTTCTGGGTTCCGGGACCGGTTGTCGTCCGCCCGGTGTGGGCTCCGGCGCTGGTCGCGTTCGTGGGCGGTGGACCTGGCTTCCAGTTCTCCGCCGGCGTAGGCGTGGGATGGTTCCCGCTGGCTCCGGGCGAAGTCTATGTGCCCGGCTATCACGTCAGCCGCACCTATGTGAACAACATCAACATCACCAACACGACCGTGAATATCACGAAGGTCACAAACGTGTACAACACGGTCATCGTGAACAAGACAACGAACGTCACCAACATCACCTACGTGAATCAGCGCGGGAACAACGGAGTGACCGTCGTATCGCGGGACACATTCGTGAATGCGCGGCCGGTCGCGGACCACGTCATGCGAGTCGAGCCGCGGGAAATCGCCGCCGCACCCGTCAGCCATGTCATGGCGGCCGAGCCGGTCAAGACCAGCGTGATGGGAGTCGGTCGGCCCGTCACGGTAAGACCGCCAGCGGCGGTCATCAGCCGTCCGGTAGTGGCCGTGAGGACGCCCCCGCCTCCGCCGCGACCGATCGAACAGCGCCAACAGATGGCAGGCGGACACTTGAACGAGCAGACGCTGGTCCGGCCGGCGGGCCCGTCGCAACCGGCTCAGATGACCCCGGGCGGTGGACATACGCAGCCGCAGGAAGGATTCCGCCCCTTCGGCAGTCCGGGAGGTCAGGCCAATAATCCGCCGGCCAGCAATCAGCCGTCGAACTCGCAGGTCAAGCCGATGCTGAAGCCACAGCCGCGAGTCTATGAGCAGCAGGGGCCTTCGGAACCGGAGACGCGCAATGTGCCGCAGAACCGGCCTGAGGTAAACAACGTTCCGCCCCCGCAGAATCGCGTCGAGCCGCAGCAGTATCGGCCGCCGCAGCAGAATCAGCCTGTGGAATCGCATCCGCTGGTGCATCCGGCCCCTCCGGTGCAGGAGCGGAACGAACAACAGGAACACCAGCAGGAACAGAAGTTCCAGCAATGGCAGCAGCAGCGTCCGGCGACACCGCCTCCGGCTCCGCAAAAGCAGTCGCGTCCGGAGCCGCCGAAGCCGGAACCGAAGAAGAAATAGGCACATGGCGCCGGAGCCGCTGACTTGCTTCGGCGCGATGTGATAGGGTTCGCAGAAGATGCGCGAGCGGACCAGACAGACAGATCTACGCACCGCCGGGAGCTGGGCGACCTCTCCCGGCGTACTTTTTTAGCGGAAGGCATCGAACGAGTCAGCGCGTGATTGAGCGATGAAGGAAGCCAATCGTCATACCGTGAACTGGATGGATGGGCTCTGGCTGATGTTCCTGCTCGCGCTCGCCCTGCTCCCTCCCGTCAAGGAGAGTCATAAGCAACTCATCCTGCTAGCCTTCGGAATCGTGCAGTTGGGCGAAGGTTGGCTGGTCCAACGCCTCCCTCGCCGCGGTCCGGCGTATGTGGTACTTCTGAAGATCGCTTTGGCGACTCTGCTGATCGATCACACCATGGTTGATCGCTTCGGTGAGCCGAGCATCAACAGCAGCTACTATCCCATCTACTACCTGCCGGTGGTGACGGCCGCAGAATACTTTGGCCCGTGGGCGACGCTGCTATGGACCTCGCTGGCCTCGGCCGCTTACTGCTCCTATCTGTATCCAGCCTTGCAGGAGTATGAGATCACAGTAGAGAACTACCAGTTACTTGCGATCCGTGTGCTGTTCTTCTATCTAGCCGCGCTGGTGGTAAACCGCTACGTGACCGAAAGTCGCCGTCAGACCCAACGCTACCAGGAGACCGCCGAGCGGCTGGCCGAGACCAATCGCCAACTGGAGCAAGCGCAAGCCGAGGCGCGGCGTTCGGAACGTCTGGCCGCGCTGGGCCAGCTCTCCGCTGGTCTCGCGCATGAAATTCGCAATCCGCTGGGTGTGATCAAGGGTTCGGCGGAGATGCTCAGCCAGAAGATCGATCAGTCGAATCCGCTGGCCATCGAACTGGCGGGCTACATCTCCACCGAGACGAACCGTCTGAGCGCGCTGGTGACGCGCTTCCTGGATTTCGCCAGGCCGCTGCACGCCGAACTCACCGCCCTGGACATCACTGCGGTTCTCGAACGAGCCCTGATGCACGTGCAGGCGCTGTGGAAGGGAAGCTTGGTGCGAATTGAAAAGTCCTACGCTCCCGGCCTCCCGCTGGTCCTGCTGGATGAGAGCTTGTCCGAGCAGGCCTTCGTCAATATCGTGCAGAATGCATTTGATGCGATGGGCGAGAACGGTGGCACGCTGCGCATCACGGTGAACAGTTCGAGTGCAGGCGGAAGCGCGGGGGTAGAGGTGCGGATCGAGGATACGGGGCCGGGCATCCCGGTCGAACTGCGCGAGCAGATATTCAATCCATTCGTGACAACCAAAAAAACAGGCGTGGGATTGGGACTTTCGATTGTGTCGAAGATCATGGATGGGCATCATGGCTCGATCCGGGTGGAAGATGCCGGAGCCGGGCAGGGAACTGGGGCGCGGTTTGTCATGTTGTTCCCGGCCGCGATGCAGAAAACGCCGGAGACTGAAACGGCGCATCTTGTCAGTTCCTGAGCATCGAGCATCGAGACTCCCACTTCTCGCAAAAGACGCGAGAAGTGGGGCACCCCTGGCAGGGAAAGAAATTCAGCATGCCGGCAATTCTGATCGTCGAAGATGAAGCGAAGATGCGGCGCCTGCTCGAGTTGAATCTCGGGGAGGACGGATTCACCACGGTTTCTGCCGGAGACGCCGAGGCGGGGCTGAAACTGCTGCGGGAAAATCCGATCGACCTGGTGTTGACCGATCTCAAGTTGCCCGGCATGAACGGGCTGGAATTCCTCCAGGCGGTGAAGCGCCACAACGCCTCGCTGCCGGTGGTTGTGATGACGGCGTTCGGCTCCGTCGAAACCGCCGTGGAGGCCATGAAGGCCGGGGCCAGCGATTACGTGCTGAAGCCGTTTTCGCTGACCGAGATGCGGATGGTCATCCACAAGGAGTTGGACGTCCGCGATCTCCGGGAAGAGAACCGTTCGTTGCGCGAGGCGCTGGGGAAAAAATATGCACACCCGAACGTCGTGGCGCGCAGTGCCAGGATGCAGGAAGTGCTGGCCACGGTCGAGCGAGTGGCGCCGACGAATTCTACGGTGCTGCTCGGCGGCGAGAGTGGCGTGGGCAAAGACCTCATTGCACGCGCGATTCATGAGAAGTCGCGGCGGGCCCATGGTCCGTTCACCAAGATCAACAGCACGGCCATCCCGGAGAATCTGCTCGAGAGTGAACTATTCGGCTACGAAAAAGGAGCTTTCACCGGCGCGGCCGCAAGCAAGCCGGGAAAGTTCGAACTGGCCGACAAGGGCACCCTGTTTCTCGACGAGATCGGCGACGTGCCTCCGGCGATCCAGGTGAAACTGCTGCGCGTATTGCAGGAGCGGGAATTCGAGCGGCTGGGCGGAACGAAAACGATCAAAGTCGATGTGCGCCTGGTCGCCGCCACCAACCGCGATCTGCGCGAAGCGCTGGAACAGGGCACATTTCGCGAAGACCTCTACTACCGCTTGAACGTGGTTCCTATTGATATCGCACCGCTGCGCGAACGCAAAGAAGATATCCCCGACCTGGTGAATCTGTTCATCACACGGTTTGCCGCGGACTCGAACAAAGGCATCGATGGCATCACGCCTGAGGCCATGCAGATGCTGGTGAACTATCACTGGCCCGGAAACGTCCGCGAATTGCAGAACATTGTGGAGCGGGCTTGTGCGCTGGCGAAAGGCAACAAACTCGATGCCGCCGACATTCACCTCGATGTGCGGCCAGCCAAGACGACGAACGGCGGAGCGGGATTCCTTCCGGATGGAATGACGCTGGAGCGCTGGGAAGACGAAATGGTGCGGGAAGCACTGCGTCGCGCCAATGGCAACAAAAGCCAGGCGGCGCGCCTGCTGGGACTGTCGCGCAACGCACTGCGCTACCGGTTGTCGAAGATCGGCATCGCGGATGAAGGGGAAAAAGAGACTTAAGTCAATGTCCCCTCGAGTCGCAGTGCCTAAGATGTGTTTATGGGGAACACACGTAGCGAAACATTGAGTGTGCGGCTTAAGCCGGAAATCAAGCGGCGATTGGCGAAACTGGCCAGGGCATCAGGACGGAGTTCCAACTTTCTGGTGTCGGACGCGGTTGAATCGTATGTTGCGGACCAGGAGCGCTTGCTTGCCGAACTTCGCCAGGCCGATCGACAACTCCGGTCCGGTCACTACATCAGGCACGAAGACCTGAAGGCGTGGTTGCTTTCTTGGGGAACGGAAAGAGAGCTGCCCCCGCCGAAGTGCGCATGCGGCCAAGAAGACGATGGCGAGGAGTTGTGCCGCTAGACATAGTCTGGTCTTCGCTAGCGCTCGCTTGGAGGAGATTCGCGCCTATGTCGCAAAAGACAAGCCGGACGCCGCGGGCCGCCTAGCTGCCAGGAGTGTTGCAGTAGTTGAAGTTCTGAGGAACTACCCCTCCCGTGGCCGCGCCGGGTCCGAAGCCGGAGTTCGCGAATTGGTCATTGGCGGTACTCCGTATGTAGTTTTCTACTGGGTGCGCGGCAAGCGTGTCACCATCAGCACGGTCTGGCATGGAGCGCAACGCAAGCGCCCTCGTTATACAAAGCCGAAATAGCTCGCACTGAGTCGAACTGGCTGAAAACCACCACTTTGGCTGAGGTCGGCCAGTTTGCCGCCGGCGGCGAATCCATCACGCCCGTTCCTTATTGAAAACAAATCACTTATTCCTGGACGCCGAATCCGAGTTTGGCATGGCAGTTGCCATTCTCTAGGAAAAGGAATTTTCCGAAAATGGCTTCGACGAGCACGTACGGTTGGAAGGGGTGGGTTATGAAAAGCAGACTCTTCTCCAGCTTCGCAATTTTAGCTCTGGTGCTGGCGGGCGCCTTTTTACTGAAGGCGTCGGCGCAGACGACGAAAGAGGGCCCGGGACCATCCGAGCAGCCCAGCGCTCCGATGGAAGTCGGGCAGTCTGGCGGAGTGCAGAGTTCCGATATCTCGGCGTCCGATCAGGACGCGCAGCCGACCGAGGCGCAGCCGGGTGGGCCATCGGGTGAGGCTCCGGCCAAGAGTGATCTTGGTGTGGGTCGCATCAGCATGATTCACGGTGACGTTTCGACCCAGCGCGGAGACTCTGGCGATTGGTCTGCGGCTACGCTGAACCAGCCCGTCATGGGTGGCGACAAGGTTTCCACCGGCGATAACGCGCGCGCGGAACTGCAAATGGACTTTGCCAACATCTTCCGCCTGGGCGCGAACTCGAAGGCTAATCTTGCGACCTTCACGCACAAAGACATCCAGATTCAACTGAGCCAGGGCATCGCGAACTATACGGTGTCGAAAGACAGCGAGGTCGAGCCCGAGATCGATACACCGAACGTGTCGGTGCATCCGGCGCATCATGACGGCGTGTTCCGCATTGAAGTGCGGCCTGACGGCGACACGTTGGTGATTGTGCGCAAGGGCGAAGCCCAGATCGCGACACCGCAGGGCAGCACCGAAGTGCAAGCCGGCGAGATGGCAACCATCCGCGGCGATTCGAACTCGGCGCAGTACAAGATTTCAACGGCGCCCGATCCCGATGACTGGGATCGCTGGAATGCCGACCGCGATCACATGATCCAAAACGCGCAGGCCTGGCATCACACCAATCAGCGCTACACCGGTGCGCAGGATCTCGACACCTATGGCCAATGGAAGAATGTTCCCGACTATGGCGATGTCTGGGTTCCGAACGAGCCCGCGGATTGGGTTCCGTATCGCCAGGGCAACTGGGTGTGGGAGCCCTACTACGGATGGACCTGGGTTGGCTATGAACCCTGGGGTTGGGCACCATATCACTACGGTCGCTGGTTCGCGTACGGAAATTCCTGGGCCTGGTGGCCGGGACCGGTGTACGCCGGCTACAACCCGTTCTGGGCGCCGGCGTGGGTGTCGTTCTGGGGATGGGGTGCCGGATGGGGCTTCGGCCTCGGATGGGGTGGATGGGGCGGCTTCGGCTGGTTGCCGATTGGACCGTGTGACTGGTTCCATCCGTGGTGGGGCGGCTACCGCGGCCGGTTTGGCGTAGTGAATGTGTTCAACGTGCACAACAACCATCAATTCCGCTATGGAGGCATCGGGCCTTTGCATGGCGGAAACCGGTTCTCGAACGTAGCCAATGTGCATGACAATCACGTATTCCGGGCGATGTCGACGATGGATGCCGGGCGTTTCGGCGCCGGTGGGAAGGCGGGGCCGGCCAACAATCATCAGCTGAGCGGCGCGCGCATGATGGCTGGCAATCTGCCCGTGGTGCCGACGAGAACGAGCTTGTCGGCCAGTGGCAAGCCGGCAGCGCCGTCGACCATACGCAACGGCGGATCGGAGCGCTTCTTCGGATCGGCGCACAACAACGTATCGCGGCCCGCGTCGTTCCAGCAGGAGACTGCCGGCCTGCGCCAGACGATGCAGCAGAGCCACGTCGGCGCCGTTCCCGCAGGTGGCCGCACTGCGGCCGGATCGTTTGGCGGGCGCGGAACGGTGGCGACCAGCACGATCCAGAAGCCGTCAGCCGGCACGATTAGCAACCGCGGCGTCAGCGGCCCGACGACTTCCGGGCAGAACGGAAATCGCGGCGGGGACCGTCCGTTTACACCGCCCAGCAACAGCGGAGCGCGTGCGGCAGGCGGCGGCACCGTGCAACACAGTGGGCCATCCACGCCGTCCTCGGGTGGGTTCCGTCCATTCACGCCGCCCAGCAACAGCGGTGCGTCGCGCGGGGTGTCGGGCGGAACGTATGAGCGCGGCAACAGCGGAAGCTACTGGAACCGCACCGCTCCCTCAACGCCGTCGCGCGGCGAGTACGGCGCTGGCGGCTACCGTGGCGGCTATGGCGGCGGAACTTCGTCGCGGCCGCAACTCGACATGCGGCAGCCGATCGTACGCGGTCCGTCGTACGGTGGCTATGGAGGCTATCCGGGCAACCGCGGCTCGGCTCCGAGCTATAGCGGCCCGCGCGGCGGATACCCGGGTGGATACGGAGGCGGCCGCAGCTCTCCTCCGAGCTACGGCGGTGGTTCACGAGGCGGATACGGAGGTGGTGGACATCCGAGCGCTCCCAGCGGTGGCGGACACGCCGGCGGTGGTGGTGGTGGTCATTCCGGTGGCGGAGGTGGCGGTCACTCGAGTGGCGGCGGTGGACACGGCGGGCATCGCTAAGCCGGTCCCACCGGACCAGGTTGTTGTAAACGCAGTGAACGACAGAGGCGAGGAAGGGCGTGCTAAACGGCACGCCCTTTCTGATTTTCGGCAGATCAGCACATGACATCATCCGCAGGCACGGTGAGGTCGCGCCGTAGCGCCGCCGTCCCGGCGGCTTGTCGTGGCGGCGTCTCGCCGCCACTGCGAGGGCGGGACGCCCTCGCGACAGCCGGCAGGATGCCGGCGTTACGGCCGCGCGTACGCCGGGCTGTCCGGGTCGGGACGGTCATACTCGTGGCCGTACTTATTCTTGTGGGCCATTTCCGCGTCCGACTCGGCCAGCTTGAACGTCCCCAGGGTGGAAACGGTCGCCGAGACCGTAATCTCGCGGCTTAACGCACGCAGCGCTTCGGGCGGGACCGATGTATGAAAAACTTCTAGCTCGTAGCGGCCGGGCGGTACGTTGGGCAGCGCGATCTCTCCGCGGGTGTCCGAGACGGCGTAGTACGGCGTGGCCAGGGCAATCACGACCGCGCTCATCTCGGCGTGAATGTTGCAAAAGATGAAGGAAATCCCCGGCTTGTCGAACTGCACCGTGCGCGTGCTTCCGCTTTCGTAGAGTCCCAGGTCGAAGCGCTTTCCCTCGAACAGCGAAAACACGTTATGGAAGAACGGGTCCTGGTTGGGGAACTCGACTTTGCCGCCGACCGGAATCACCAGCAGGGAAGGATGAAAACTCTTGTTTCGCTGGACCAGGCGCGGAATTTCCGATTGCTGGGGGAGAGGTGCCGCGAGATTCGTCCCGAGTGGAGTCAGCCAGACGACGACGTTCGAACCGTCTTTGACGCGGTGCCCGTTGCGGGTCAGTTCCGCGCGCGCCCGCAGGGCGGCCTGCTGGGCGAATGTGCTGGGTGAAACTGCAGGAAGCAGGCAGATCAGTATCCCTAACTGTGCTGCGTGAACCGTGCCAGCGAGAGTCCGCAGGGCAAATCTGTCGTTAGCTGTGCTCGGTTTCAAAACAGTATCCCCATGGAAATACCTGCCTGGTTCGTGACCCTTCTGGTGCTGTAGACAGGGAAGGATTGCAGTCGCCTCAGTTCAGCCGAAAACAGAAGATCGGAGCGTGGCCGGAAGACAACGTTTCCAAGAGCGCCACGATTGCGCCCCAGAATCGGACCGAAGTTGTCGGCATCGACAGCGAATCCCCGGACGTCGGCGGTGAACGCGTCGTCTTCGGAAATGACGCCATTCAATTCGACCTTGGGCGTCAGTTGAAATTTGAGTTGCGTCCAGCCACCGGCGGTATCCAGGCCGCGAATCGGGGCGACTCCGTAAGTCGGGCTCGGGCCATACACGATGGACCGGCCGACAGCGGCTCCGAGTCCGCCGATCCCGCGCCCGCGGTAGAACTCTCCTGAGAGAGTGACACGGGGCGCAACCGGAATTTGCCAGTCCGCGAGACCGGCCCAGGCATCAACGTATCGGCTCCAGTTCCAATCCTGACGTCCGTAATAACCGGCAGCACCCAGGCTGACCTGGCGTCCGAACAGGCGGTTTGCCCACGCGGTGCGGACCCCATAGGCCGGCTGCCCCGACGCTTCGCCGGCTTGCGGGTAGCGATAGAAGGGATACTCGGGAAATTCCCAGTCCAGATTGTCGAGGATTCCCGCCTGCACAGTGAAGCTCTGCCCATCGGAGATGGAAAATCGGTGCTCGACGCGAAGCTGCGGCGTCCAGCCCCAGAGATTGCCGGCGAAGGCAAAGGCCGGAGTTGCCAGCGAAGCAAATGAAGTCGGCGAAAGCGGAGACAGGAACAGGGAATCCTGGCCGGCGACGACCGACGTGTTTTGCCAGTCAAAGCGCAGACTCGCTGTCTGCAGCCGCACAATGCCGAAGTTGACGCCGTTGCCGGTGGCGGCGAACCCGCCGGCGAAATCCAGTTGCACATCCGCCGACGTTCTAGCTCCGGCGAGTCTTGGGCCGAAGATCTCAATCCCGATCTCGGACTGGCGGAGAGTGGCTCCGAACGATGATTGCGGCGCCCCCGGGGCCGCGGGTTCGGCGAAGTCGGGGAAATCAAGATTGTTCGATCCACCCGCGTTGCGGAAGGCGTTCATCAGCACAATGCCGTGCAGCCGCGCCCGATACTTCGAAGCGGTTTCGATCTTGGTCTGGTATTGTTCGTCGACTTTGTCGCCGACGAGCGAACTCGACTCTTCAAGCTTCTGCACGCGTTCCGCAAGCGAGGCATTTTCCTGCGTGTCCGCAGCACTCGTGGATGCAGCGACAGAAGCGCCTTGCACTGAAGAATTGGGGCTGTTGGCTTGACTGACTCCGGAAGCCGAATTCTGCAGCAGAGCGCGCGTCGTCTGCAGGTCCTGCCGCAACTGGTTCATCTCGGCGCGGGACGCGGTGTTCTCGGCTCGCATCTCCTCGACCAGCATGCGAAGTTGGCGAACCTGTTCTTGCAGGTCCCGCACCGGGTTATCGGCTGGGGTGGGCGATGTGTCCTGCGCCTGAACACCCGCGCCAAAGGAAAGGACAAGAGCGGCGACCGTCAGCAAGGTCCCGCCAACCGCTGTGCTCCTCACGCTGTTCACACCGTCCTCCTGAACATCTGCTGGCCCTGAGCAAAAGGCGCCTGACCGATCGTGCCTAGATGCCCGGATGTGGATTCGATGCAGTTCCGCCGTCATTACGCTGGGCGGACACGACAGAAGACAGCTCCGCCGGAGATTCACCGTGAATGCCGTCCTGCATGTGTGCGGGGAGCGTGATCCGGAATATGGTCTTTCCCCGCGTGCGTTCCACAGTGATCTCTCCCCCATGGTCTTGCACGATTTTCTGCACTACTGCGAGGCCCAATCCTGTACCGTTTTCTTTTCCGAAACTCACGAAGGGGTGAAACAGACGGTCGCGGATCGATTCGGCAATGCCGGGACCGTTATCCGCCACCGCAATCGAGATCGAACCGCCCACTTCAGCGGCGGTAACTTCCACCTCACCACCGGCCGGCGGGGCCGCATCGCAGGCATTCAACAAGAGGTTGTACAGGGCGCGCTCCAGCTTGCGCGAGTCAAACCACCCCGCGACCTGGGTTCCGCACAGCACGTCGATGCTGCGGTTGTGATGGCGAGGATGCAGACGCACCGTCTGCACGGCCCGTTGGATGACTTCGGACACGTTGCCATACGCCGGATTCAGCGATTCGCGTGTGCGGGCGAATTCGAGCAAAGAGTCGATGAGATCGGTCATCAGATTCACGCCCGTGCGGACTTCCTGGTAGAGCTCTTCCCGCTGCTGAGGGGCGAGCCCGCTATCCACCAGGAACTCGGAGTTGGCGACGATGGCTGCCAGCGAATGCCGCAGATCGTGGGAGATGGAACTGGCCATGCGTCCGATGGTTGCCAGTTGTTCGGACTCGACCAGAGCCTGCTGGCTCTTGAGCAGGCTGGCGCGCATCCGGTCGAAGGCGCGGGTCAACTCCGCGACTTCGTCGCCGCCTCGCGAATCCAGCGGATGATGAAAGTCCCCGGTTTCCAGCGCTCGTACGCCGGCAACCAGGCCGGCCAGGGGACGCGTGAAGGTGTGGGACAGGAAGAAGACGAGTCCGCTGCCGATCAGGACCGCCGCCAGCCCGAGCAGGAGCAGGTAGCGGTTTAATTGATCCACAAACTTTGTCGCCTGATCATAGGAGCCCAGAACGCTGAGGCGTGCCGGCGTGCTGGCGGCGTTCGACAAGAGCAGCGAAGTGGCCAAAAAACGTTCCTTGCCGATTTCGACGTCGCGCGGATCGCCGGCGCCCGCGATCAGATCCGGTACGTTCAAGCCTTGCCGCCGTTCGGCAGGCACCGTTGTGGCAACGATTTCATTGCCAAAGGAGAATACAACCTGGCTGCCGGCGACCTTGCTGACCGCCCCTGCGAGCCGGTCGTCAATCTCGTAGCCAATCACCAGGAATCCCAGAAGGGTGCCCTCGGTGCGTGAACCGCGGTAAATCGGCTGCACGAACGCCTGATACAGGCGGCGCTCGCCGAGCCACCAATGGCTGGGCTCAGTCTGGCCCTCCTCGAGTGATTGCTGAAAATATTTCTCGGCCGCCTCGCGGGTGAAGCCGGGAGTCTTGGTATGCAGCGCGACGACTTTTCCGCTGCGGTTCACCAGCACGAACAAGTCAAACCCGGCGATCTGCCAGACATCCCGCGACGCGTCCTGGATGGTGACCGGATCGGGGCTGGTCATAATCGCCCGCGTCAGAGGCAGATCTGCCAGCAGCGCAACATCGCTGGTCAGCATGGTCTCGCGTTCGTGGCGGAAGTCCTCAAACGCGCTCACGGAATTTCGCAGGTTGACGGCGATGCTTTGCCGGACATTGCGCTCCACGCTGCGGCGCACCAAAAGCAGGCTGGTCGTAGTGACCCCGGCAGTAATGATCAGCATCGAGAGCAGGAATCGGGTGCGCAGGCGGAGCCGGGGCACAATTGCGCTCGCAGACGATGCCTGCGAATAGCCGGCGGGTTCCGGTGAGGAGTTCACGCTGATCAGCGAACGAATTTGTATCCCATGCCGTGTACGGTGCGGAAGTGTACTGGGCTGGAGGGATCTTTCTCCAGCTTCTGCCGGAGCTTGAGGATGTGATTGTCGACGGTGCGGGTCGAGGGGTAATTCTGGTATCCCCACACCTCGTTGAGCAGTTCGTCGCGGCCAATCACCCGGTCGGCGTTCTGCACGAAAAACTGCAAGGTCTTGAACTCCTGCGCGGTCAGAACCACGACCTCGCCCTCGCGCTTGACTTCCATCTTTTTGAGGTCCACGGAAATCCCATCAAAGCTGAGTACCTTGATTTCCGGGGTCCGCTGATTGTGGCGCAGGGCGGCACGCACCCGAGCCAGCAGCTCGCGCGGACTGAACGGTTTGGTCACGTAGTCGTCGGCGCCCAGTTCGAGCAGGAGAACTTTGTCGGAGACATCGCTGGCCGCGCTGAGCACCACGATCGGCACCGTCGGAGCCACCGCTTTGATCTCTTTGCAAACGTCGCCGCCGGAAACCTTGGGAAGACGCAGATCGAGAACGATGGCGGCGGGCGCGGTCGCGTGGAAGCTGTCGAGGGCCGCCTGGCCGTCGGCCTGAACCTCGACGGCATAACCCTCGGTTTCAAACAATCGGCGCAACGCCTTTTGCACGGCAGGATCGTCCTCGACAACCAGAATGCGTCCAGCGACCTTGGGCATGAGAGTGGGGCTTTCGGTTTTCACGGCGGTGAATGGTGCGGATAAGTTTCCCATCGGCGATGGCCCTCGATGATTCGAAGAACTTGCGCTTTAAAACAAAAGTCCGAAGGAAGGACTCACGGCGAAGCTTACAGTGATTTGACGACAAAATCGGCTTGCGGTATCGGTTTTTGACATGTTTTTTACAATTTCCAGACAATGTCGCGTGCGGTCGCGGCCGGATGCGTGCTCTGGATCTCGCCTTTTCTTGTCTCGGTCGGCACGCCCCTGCCGCGCTAGCAAGCCCGTGTCCTCGGTCCGTGAGTCGCGGCTGGTCACGGACCAAGGTTGTTATCGAGGTGCACTACTGGGGACTGGTAGGCTGGCTTCTGATTAAACTTCCTTTTAAACTTAGTAATCTGTGGGTGGAGCGGTACGTTTCCGGGGGTGAGGTGCAAGGCCAGATTGAACTGAAAGTGTGTCTTCGCCCGCAAGCGTTCGCCTGGGGTCCGAGCAGGCTGCTCCTTGCGGCGGTTTTCCTGGCAGGGCTTTGCGTGGCGATCCCCGCGGCGGCGCAAATTTCTCCCGGCCCGCTCTCGCGTCCGCACCAGTCTCTCAACGGATCCAGCAATTGCGCCAAGTGTCATAAGTTCGGTGGCCAGGCGGCGCTCCGATGCCTGGATTGCCATACCGAAATCGGCCAGCGTCTCACGGCCCGCAGAGGCCTGCACTCCCACTACAACATTCTGCCGGGCTCCAACGATGCGTGCGCGCGTTGTCATTCCGAGCACAACGGGGAAGATTTTCCGCTGATCAAGTGGGACATCAAGACCTTCAATCACGATGAGACCGGATACAAGCTCGAAGGTAAACACGCCGGATTGTCCTGCGAAAAGTGCCACACTGTTTTCCACATCTCCCCGCAGGAACGGGCGACGATTAAAGACAAGGATCTCAACCGCAGCTACCTGGGCTTGTCCCAGGCTTGCGTGCCCTGTCACGAGGACTACCACAAGGGGCGCCTGGGACCGACCTGCCTGCAGTGCCACAACTACCAGGACTGGAAGACCGTCAAGATCGAGCAATTCGATCACTCAAGAACCCGATATCCGTTAACCGGACAGCATGCCCAGGTGCAGTGCGCCAAGTGCCACACCAACGGACCGGACGGAAAGCCGCAGTACGCGGGCATTCCCTTCAGTCAGTGCTCCGATTGCCACAAGGACCCGCACCACGGCAGTTTCAAGCAGAGCTGCTCGGTCTGCCACACCACGTTCGGGTGGAAGAAGATTTCATCCCAGGTTCTCGGAGAAAACTTCGACCACTCCAAAACCAAATTCCCCCTCGAAGGCAAGCATGCTTCGGTGGGGTGCGAACAGTGCCACGCCAGCGGGGATTTCAAGAAAACCCTGGCTTTCGCAAAGTGCGGCGACTGTCACAAGGACCCGCATAACGGCCAGTTCATGAAGCGTCCGGGTGGCACCGAGTGCGCGAACTGCCACAATGTGAAGGGATGGAGCCCGTCGACATTTACGGTCAAAGACCACGCCACGAGCGCTTATCCTCTGCAGGGCGGGCATGCGCGAGTGGAGTGCAAGCAGTGTCACGTCCCCAAAGGCAAGGACACTCTGTTCAAGGTGAAGTTCGACAAGTGCACCGACTGCCACAAGGATGAGCACGGCGGGCAGTTCGTTGCCACGCCCTACCTCAATGCCTGCGATCTTTGCCACACGGTAGAGGGTTACAAGCCTTCCACGTTCACGCTGACCAAGCACAAGGAAACACGGTTCGTGCTCACCGGTGGCCACCTCGCTGTTCCCTGTACAGATTGTCACAAGGAATCCGCCGAGTTCCAGCCCAAGCCGACCGTGATGTATCACTGGAAGAGCCTGGACTGCACCAGTTGCCACCAGGACCCGCATAAGGGACAGTTCAACGAGCGCATGGCGCAGACGCGCGCGGACGGATCCCCGCTGGGGTGTGAAGCTTGTCACAGCACGAAGTCATGGAAAGAACTGTCGGGGTTCGATCACTCCAAGACAAAATTCCCGCTCATCGGCGCGCACCGCGGGACCGCCTGCATCGACTGCCACAAGCCGCCGAATCTTGAAACCAAGCTGATGAATGTGGATTTCACTGCGGCGTCGACGGTTTGCGAAGACTGCCACGAGGACGTCCACGGCAAGCAGTTCGCGAAAGGCGAGGTCACGCACTGCGTCGATTGTCATAACAGCATGAAGTGGAAGCCGTCGCTGTTTGACCACGAGACGCGTACGGAGTTCTCGCTGCGGGGAGCGCACCAGAATGTGCGCTGTGCCGAATGCCACAAGCTGACAAAGATGGTAGCCGACAAATCGGTTCTGTTCTACAAGCCCACCCCCAAGGATTGCGCCTCCTGCCACGGCCCGACCAATCCCGTGCCCAAGAAGTCATCGCCTTCGTAGCCAACCCGGTTGATGGTAAAAACTTTGCACATTTGTTATCGGGAGTTGTACAACTTTCGTGTAAGATTTGGTGGATTCCCACCGCCCTTTAGTGGATAATTCCCGCATCTGTTTTAGAGCAGCAATAGCTCGCCAGGATCGGTTCTCAACACTCATTTGAGCGATTGAAAAAAATTCGCGGGGGCGCGAAGAACTTACACCTCGCGATGGGGCAACAGGGAAAGCCGGGAATTCGAACAGTGGACGCCCGGTCGTTACGGACACACACCAGCGTAACTTGGACCGATCCACAGTGCCTCGGTAGGCTAAGTGGACGGCGAATTGCTGAGATTTACATCACTCATCATAAAGCCTTTCATCAGCAGTATTGGGGTCCCAGTTTAATAGGAGTATCTAGCCCGGTAGTCTGAGGTGCGAATCTATGTTGGCATCGGCGAGCGTTCTTAATCTCGTTTTGCTGCTAACGCTTTCTGGAACTCCAGGAGCTAAATCCGCGCAGGCCGCAGGCGGGACCCACAGCCCGCACGGGAATCTCAGCGTCCCGTGCCAGAACTGCCATACCGCTACGGGCTGGAAGCCGATTCGCGCGGTTCCGGAATTCGATCACAATCAGACACGCTATCCTCTGCGCGGCATGCACCAGTCCGTGACCTGCACACAATGCCACGTCAAGCCGGTATTCAACAATGTCGGAACTCGCTGCCAGGACTGCCACGCGGATATTCACCGGCGGCAGTTGGGGGCAAATTGCGAACAGTGCCACACCGTCCGGGGATGGACGGTGACGGTGCAGCAGATCCAGGATCACAATAACCGCTTCCCGCTGACCGGTGCGCACGCCGCCGTGGACTGCGAGGCCTGCCATAAGAACGGCGCCACCAGCAAGTTTGAGACAATGTCGACGGACTGCTACTCCTGTCACCAGTCGGACTATCTCAACACCACCAATCCCAACCACGTGAGCGGCAAGTTTGCCGTGACCTGCGACACCTGCCACAGCACGGACAACTGGCTCAACGCGAAGTTCGATCACAATACGACCGGTTTCCCGCTGACGGGCCTGCATACCGTGCCGCCCCGGCAATGCACGGATTGCCACATCAATAACAACTACACCCTTACCTCGACGGCCTGTGTCACGTGCCACCTGACGGATTTCCAGAACACAACGAACCCGAACCACGTGACGGCGAATTTCCCGTCCAACTGCGCGGAGTGCCATACCACCTCGGGTTGGTCGCCGGCGACGTTCGATCACAGCATGGTCAACTTCCCGCTGACGGGACAACACACCGTGCCGCCGCGCCAGTGCACCGACTGCCACGTCAACAACAACTACAATCTGACCAGCACCGCCTGCGTGTCGTGTCACCTGAAGGATTTTCAGGGGACCACGAACCCGAATCACGTGACGCAGGGCTTCGCGGAGACTTGCGACACCTGTCACACGACCAGCGCGTGGGCGCCGGCGACTTTTGATCACTCCAAGACAGCGTTTCCGCTGACCGGCAGCCACACGGTGCCGCCACGGTTGTGCACCGACTGCCACGTCAACAACAACTACAACATCACGAATACGGCGTGCGTCTCCTGCCACCAGACGGATTACAACAACGCGACCACTCCGGTGGCGCACGCGGCGGCGGGAATCCCGACGACTTGCGAACAGTGCCACGATACCGTGCAGTGGATCGATGGCACGTTCAATCATGCCAGCACCGGCTTCACGCTGACGGGCATGCACACGGTGCCCCCACGGTTGTGTACCGACTGCCACGTCAATAACAATTACTCGCTGAACAGCACCACCTGCGTGACCTGCCACTTGAAGGACTATCAGGGGACGACCAGCCCGAATCACGTGACCTCGAACTTCCCGGAGACTTGCGACCAGTGCCACAATACCTCGACGTGGCTGACCGCGACGTTCGACCACAGCACGACGGGATTCCCGCTGACGGGCAATCACACGGTGCCGCCGCGGGCCTGCACCGACTGCCACGTCAACAACAACTACAATCTGACCAGCACGGCGTGCGTGACCTGCCACCAGACCGATTACAACAATGCGACCACTCCGGTGGCGCACGCGGCGGCGGGACTCCCGACGACCTGCGAACAGTGCCATGACACAGTGCTGTGGACCGACGGCAAATTTGACCACACCACCACCGGCTTTTCTCTGACCGGTATGCACACAGTGCCGCCGCGGCTGTGCACCGATTGCCACGTCAACAACAATTACTCGCTGAATAGCACGGCCTGCGTGACCTGCCACCTTGCGGACTACAACGGCACGACGAATCCGAACCACGTAACGAACAACCTTCCGCAGACCTGCGATGTGTGCCACAGCACAGCCAGTTGGGCCAACGCGACGTTCAATCACAACAACACCGGATTCCCGCTGACCGGCAGCCATACGGTGCCCCCGCGGGCTTGCACCGACTGCCACGTCAACAACAACTACACGATCACCAACACGACGTGCGTATCGTGTCACCAGACCGATTACAACAACGCAACCACGCCGGTGGCGCACGCCACGGCAGGCTTCCCGACGACCTGCGAGCAGTGCCACGACACGGTGCTGTGGACCGACGGCACGTTCAATCACGCGACGACCGGCTTCACGCTGACCGGCATGCATACCGTGCCGCCGCGACTGTGCACCGACTGCCACGTCAACAACAACTACAGTCTGAACAGCACGACCTGTGTGACCTGCCACCTGGCGGACTATCAGGGGACCACGAATCCGAACCACGTAACGGCGAATTTCCCGCAGACCTGCGACCAGTGCCATAGCACAGCGACCTGGCTCAATGCGACGTTCAACCACGACAGCACGGGCTTCCCGCTGACGGGCAGCCACACGGTGCCACCGCGGGCCTGCACCGACTGCCACCTCAACAACAATTACAACCTGACCAGCACGGCGTGCGTGACCTGCCACCAGACCGATTACAACAACGCGACCACCCCGGTGGCGCACGCGGCGGCGGGATTCCCGACGACTTGCCAGAACTGCCATGACACGGTGTTGTGGACCGACGGCACGTTCAATCACACTACGACCGGGTTTACGTTGACGGGCATGCACACGGTGCCGCCGCGGCTGTGCACCGACTGCCACACCAATAACAACTACTCGTTGAGCAGCACGGCCTGCGTGACCTGCCACCTGACGGATTACAACGGCACCACGAATCCGAACCACGTGACGGCGAATTTCCCGCAGACCTGCGACCAGTGCCATAGCACAGCGACCTGGCTCAATGCGACGTTCAACCACGACAGCACGGGCTTCTCGCTGACCGGCGCCCACACGGTGCCGCCGCGGGCCTGCACCGATTGCCACGTGAACAACAACTACAACCTGACCAGCACGGCGTGCGTGACCTGCCACCAGACCGATTACAACAACGCGACCACGCCGGTGGCGCACGCTTCGGCAGGATTCCCCACGACGTGCCAGAACTGCCACGACACGGTGCTGTGGACCGACGGCACGTTCAATCACACGTCGACGGGCTTCACGCTGACTGGTTCGCATACCGTTCCGCCGCGCTTGTGTACCGATTGTCACGTCAGCAACAACTACGGCCTGACCAGCACGGCTTGCGTGACCTGCCACCAGACCGACTACAACAACGCGACCACGCCGGTGAATCACGTTGCTGCCGGATTCCCGACCACGTGCGATACCTGCCACGACACGGTGCTGTGGACCGACGCCGTCTTTAATCACACGTCCACTGGTTTCACCCTGACCGGAGCGCATACGGTGCCGCCGCGTGTCTGCACCGATTGCCACGTCGCCAACAACTACACTCTCAACAGCACGGCCTGCGTGACCTGTCACCTGGCGGACTACAACGGCACCACCAATCCGAATCACTCCACTTCGGGCTTCCCGCAGCAGTGCGATCTGTGCCATGACACGACGGTGTGGACCGACTCGACGTTTAACCACAACAACACGGCGTTTCCGCTGACGGGTTCGCACACCGTGCCGCCGCGCGTGTGCACGGACTGCCACGTGAACGCCAACTACACCACGCTGCCGACCACTTGCGTGGGTTGCCATCAGACCGACTACAACAACACGACGAACCCGGGTCACTCGGCGCAGCCGCAGTTCTTCCCGACCACGTGTGCGACGTGTCACACCACGACTGCCTGGACTGGCGCCACGTTCAACCACACGCAATACACGCAGTTCTCTACCAGTCACGGGAACGCCAACGGCGTTTGCTCGGCGTGCCATACTAATTCGAACGATTACTCCGTGTTCCAGTGCACCGCATGCCACGGCGGCAACAACGCGAACAACTTCCAGCACCCGGGTGTGAATGGGTACGTGTACAACAGCATTAATTGCTATCAGTGCCACCAGAGCGGCGGCGGGGGCTAGTTCCGTCTGGGAGCAGCTTTGGCCCGTGACGTGCTTATTGCAAACTGAAGCCGGCAGTGCCGCCCTCTTGCGGCAGGTGGAGCGCCAGCGAGTGACCAAGAAGAATGAAGGTAGCCCAGAAAATTCTCGTGGTGTGGTTGCTACTGTTGACTTGTGCCGCAGCCCAGGGTCCAGGCGGGGCCGTAATGGTGCAGAGCGTCAGAGCGACCCAGAATGGAACGGATTTGCGCGTCGAGATCACGCTGAGCGCGTCCGTCACTCCCTCGATTGATACCGCCTTCCAGCCGGACCGGATTCTCCTGGATTTTGCCGGAACTGCTTGCACCGCCAGTACTGCCAGCGTGGCCGTGAATCAGAATGGTGTGCGCCGGATTCGGACCGGTCAGCACAGTACCGAGCCGCTGGTGACCCGAGTCGTTGTCGACCTGGACCAGGCACACCCGTATACGCTCAAGACCGAAGGCAACCGGGTCATTCTTACCGTGGGCCCGGCAGAAACTGCCCGGAATGGGTCGCACGGCGCGCCGGTCGCGGCCACGTCCGGTAACCTGATCGGCGTGTTTCGCAAGAGGCACGACACGACGGTGCCGGTTGCTCCTGACAACACACCGTACACGCCTCCGACCCCGCCAGCCACACCATCGGGAGCCCCGTTTGAGCCCCCGGCGTCGTCATCGACCGCCGCCAACCTTCCCGCGCTGCCGGCCGCCGTAACGCCCGGCCCAGAGGTTCACTTGCCGGCGCAGACTCCGGCTCCTCCGCCGGCGGTCGAGCCCGCTCAAGTTGCTGTAGGGGCGAAGTCCGATACGAACCCATCGGCCACCCAACCCGCGGCCTCCAAGCCTCCTGCCTCCAATCCTCCGGTTACCGCCCAGCCGGCGGTCGTGGTGCCGGAAACGGGGAGTGCAGCGCCGAGTCCCAAAAAGGAAGAAACGGTTCCGCCAGTTGTTTCTCAGGTCGCCCCGCCCGCGAGTAAAACCGAGACCACCTCCGTTTCGGTGCCCGCGAACCCGGTGCC
>Ga0209698_10001394_pt1 | contig 27806 bp, 22 predicted proteins | sample LitLauG_LLR_2012_FD_187203 | JGI IMG/M metagenome (GOLD analysis project Ga0209698, IMG submission 187203) | Freshwater sediment microbial communities from Pennsylvania, USA - Little Laurel Run_MetaG_LLR_2012 (SPAdes) (version 2) | ecosystem: Environmental > Aquatic > Freshwater > Creek >... | reverse complement strand
ACGATGCGCGCCGATTCGCCCAGCGCATACAGCACCTCGGTCGGCTCTTCGGTCAGGCAGACGATGCGCTGCGGCGATCCGTCGATCAAGGCGACTTTCCTGTCGATCCGGGCGGCCGGCGGCCGCGCTGCCGGACCGGGGCCAGCGCGGCTGGCGGACGGTGCGCGGGCGCGCAAGGCCCGCCGCCCGCGCATGGTATCGGCTTTGGCCCAATGCTCGCTGCCTCGCCCTGCGCCCGCCGGGAAGTACCGGAACTGCGCGCCGCCGGGCCTCGTCCAAACGTTGCCGTCGAGCGTATCCCGGTGTAGCCCGCGCCCCGGCACGAGGGCGAATCCGGGTCCCGTTCCATGATCTGAAAGCGGGACGTCCGTTTAGAAGGCTTTAGAACGTATTAAGGACTGGCCCGCCGCGCGATACACATACTGCACCGCACCGGCACACACAAGTCAACCACGGCGCGACCCGGACGGGAGTGGGGAAATGCTGACCATGCTGCGCAATCGAGTTCGTGGCTTGCTGAATATCCGCAAGCCACGCTCCCATCCGCGCAAAGGGCACAAACCGGCGGTCGGCGCGTTCGTGGTCAAGGACGATTTTCGCTTCCGCATGCAGGCCGGCATGAGCGACGAAAGGTGGCGCTGGCTGCAGGAGCAGGGGTGGCGCGAATCTCGCTATCGGCCCGATCGGCGCGGCTACCGCGACATTCCGAACGCCTGGGTCACCTGGTTGATCGACGCGCCCGAGGACGCCTGCGCCAAGGTGCTGGACACCGGCATGCTGCGCGCGCGGCGCCAGCCGCGGGTCTACGGCGCCGACGCCATGCCACAGGAGAAGCCCGCGCGGCCGCGGCCGCGGCGCTAGACTCGCTCCATTCCGTAAGGCCACCCGAGCAGGACACCGAGCAGCGCATGCGGCAAGGCCCAGGCCATCGGCGCCGGCGACCCGATCGCATCCTCGAGGCCACGGTCGCCCCGACGCGCGAGGATCCGGCCTACCCGGCGCATCTGCGCCTGCTGGCCGAAACCCTGCCGGCGGCCCCCGGCATCTACGTCTTCGAGGGCGCACCAGGCGACTTGCCGCTCTACATCGGCAAGAGCGTGAACCTGCGCAGCCGCGTCCTGGCGCACCTGCGCAATGGCGACGAGGCCGCCATGCTGCGCCAGGCGCGCAGCATCGGCCACGAGCGCACCACCGGGGAAATCGGCGCCCTGCTGCTCGAGGCGCGCCGCATCAAGGAGCGCCAGCCGCTCTACAACCAACGCCTGCGGCGCAGTCGCCAACTGTGCTCGCTGCGCATCCGCGATGGCCGGCCACAGGTGGTGTACGCCCGCGACCTTGATTTCGGCCGTGATCCGGACCTGTACGGATTGTTCGGCAGCCGCCATGCGGCGCTCGAGCGGCTGCGCGCGCTGGCCGGCGAACAGCGCCTGTGCCTGGGCGCGCTGGGCCTGGAAACCGTGATCGGCGGCCGCGGCTGCTTTCGCGCCGCGCTCGGCCTGTGTGCCGGACTGTGCCGCAACGAGGAATCGCCGCACGAACACGCCGAGCGCCTGCTGGCCGGGCTGCGGCCGCTGCACCTGGCCTGCTGGCCGTACGCGCAGGCCATTGGCATCGTGGAGCGCGACGGCGCCGCGCAGCAGATCCACGTCGTGCGCAACTGGTGTTACCTGGGCAGTGTCGCCAGCCTGGCGAAGGCGCGCCGGCTCGACACCGTGGCAGCGGGATTCGACGCCGACAGCTACAAGATCCTGTGCGGGCCGATCCTGGCGGGCCGGCACGAGATTGTCGGACTGAATCCGGCAGCCTGATTTCATCGGCTCCGATCCGCTGTCCGGCCGGGCCGGTACCATTGGGCCGGTTGCGCTCTTGATCAGCCTATTGCTTCAGGTCCGCTGCGCCAAATTGCGATGGAAGCAGGTAGTACCAGCCGCCCATTTCCTGGATTTCCTTCTGGAAGGCCAGTTCGGCCGCGTTGAAGTCGTCCCCGCCCTTGCGGTAGTGATCTCGATTTTCGTCTTGCCCCTTTGACACGGCCTTGGGCTCGGTGACGACGGAATAGGCATGTCCCAGTTCGTGGGCGAGGATGGCGGAAAGACTCCCGCCCGTATCACGTACGGCCACAACATCGATCTTGATGCCAACCACATTCTGAATTCGATTCACGATCCGATTCTGAACCTGGAAGAATCGCGGATACGTCGCGCCGCAACGCTCCGTGCCTACCGCTTCATTGTCTTTGGCGACGGACGGGTCGGCGAATGCCCCGACCCAGATCATCAGGCCCGTCTCATGATGCGGATCATTGAAGGGCCCGAAATGCTTGCGGCCAGTGGGCGTAGATAGTGCGACCTCAAATGGTGCAATCAAGCGCAGGTCGATCTGCACGTCGGGGCCGAAGCGCGGCAGGGTCCAAAGCCCCATCGTCGCGTTGGTAAGCGTCGCGATTCCTTCGCCGGGAATGTCGCGCTTCTCGAGGCCAGAGCCGAAATCCCTGCCCAGCGGTCCGCCTTTGCCGAATTCCTCGCCGCGGTTCGCGCCGTAGCCGAGGGGACCATGGCCTTTCACCCCACCCATTGCACCCGTTGGATCATCGTCGTCCATGGTGGAGATCCCTCCCGCAAGAACTTCGCCAATGCCCGAGCGTTCGCTGCGCCCGGATCGGAAGGTTCCCTTGGCCTCGAGTTCCGAACGACCTGGACACCTTGCACTCCGGCTGCGGAATGACCGCTGGCACTCCATCGCCGATCGGCGCGCCGCCACTTCGAATATGACGCCCCCGCGTGGGATCGGCAAGGGGAGAAAAGTCATGTCCGGATCCGGTCGACCGGAAATTCGGAACGTCCATCGCCGCGTTGGGTCGGGAACCGACGCCGGACGCCGGACGTGATCCAAGCGGCGCCGAACGATCTGCCCGCTAACGAACGAAAGGCACGCCGAGCCGGTCGGCAAGGAAAGCGTAGATATCGGCGCTCTGCTCGATCGCCTGGGCGATGGTCGGGCCGCCGCCATGGCCCGAAGAATTCTCGATGTAGAGCAGCACCGGCTGCGGGCCGGCCTGCGCGGCCTGCAGCGCCGCGGCGAATTTGTACGAGTGCGCCGGCATCACCCGCGTGTCGTGATCGCCGGTCACGATCAGCGTTGCCGGATAGCGGGCGGCGGCGTGCACGTTGTGCAGCGGCGAGTAGGCGAGCAGTGCCGGGAAATCGGCCGCCTCGCGCGGCGAGCCGTATTCGCCGGTCCACCCCGCGCCCTGTCCGAAACGTTCGAAACGCAGCATGTCGAGCACCCCGACCATGGCGATCGCCGCGCCGTAGAGCTCCGGTCGCTGCGTGATGCAGGCGCCGACCAGCAATCCGCCGTTCGAGGCGCCCTTGATCGCGAGCTTCGCCGGCCGCGTGTATTGCCGCTCGATCAGCCATTCCCCGGCGCGGAGGAAGTCGTCGAACACGACCTGCTTGTGCTCGCGGTTGGCGGCGCGGTGCCAGGCCTCGCCATATTCGCCGCCACCGCGGACATTGGCGATGGCATAGACCCCGCCCATTTCCAGCCAGGCGATCTCCGATGGGCCGAATTCCGGCAGCATCGCGATGCCGAAGCCGCCGTAGCCGTACAGCAGCACCGGGTTCGCGCCATCGAGCTTCAGGCCCTTGCGATAAGCCAGCAGCATCGGAATGCGCGTACCGTCCTTGCCCGGATAGAAGACCTGCCGCTCTTCGAAGTCCTTGCGATCGAATGCGACCTTCGGCACCTGAAAGGGCGTGCTGCGGCCGCTGGCCAGGTCGAGCCGGTAGATGCTGCGCGCGGTAAGAAGGTCGGTGTAGCTGAAGTAGGTCTGCTCATCGACCGAGCGGCCGGTGAAGCCGGTGACGGTTCCCGGGCCCGGCAAATCGAGCTCATGGCGCAGCTTGCCGTCGAGGCCATAGGTGACGACCCGGCTGTGCGCGTCGTGGATCGCCTGCACGATCAGCTGGTGGCCGACGAGCGAGACCGAAGGCGTCGCCGGCGGTTCGGTCTGCTCGATGGCGTCCGTGCTCTCGGCGACGACCGTGGTGATCCGGTTCGACGCGCTCGCGCCCGGGTCGACCGCGATCACCTTGCCCTTGGGTGCATCGAGCGTCGTCAGGAAGTACAGGCGGCCGGCATCGGCGCCGACGTAGATGAAGGCCGCGCGAAATCCGTCGCTGACGGTCGTGACTGTCCTGTCGGGGGATGCGAGATCGATCAGATAGAGGTTCTCGACGCCCTTGTCGCCGACTTCACCCTCGCCCGCGGTGACGACGAGCCAGCGGCCGTCTTCCGACAGCGTCGGCTGGTACTGCCAGTCGGCGTGCCCGGCGAACTCCAAAATTTTGCGATCGGCCGAGGCGGGCGTACCGAGGCCATGGTAGTAGACGGCATGGCCAAGGTCCTGCGAACTCAGTTCCGTTCCGGAGGGCGGCGCCGGAAAGGCACTGTAGTAGAGTCCCCGGCCATCCTTGGCGAAGTTCGGCGGGTAGTACTTCGTATGGCCGATGACGTCGGGCAGGTCGCGACCCGTGTCGAGGTCGCGCAGGTGCCATTCGGTCCAGTCCGAACCCGAAACGGATACCCCGTAGGCGAGCAGGCGGCCATCGTCGCTCGCGACGTAGCCGACGACCGCGCGGCTGCCGTCCCTGGACAGCGCGTTCGGATCCAGCGCCAGCGCGGTTGGGCCCGCTTTTCCGGTGTTCTGCAGCAGCACGCTCTGGTTCTGCAAGCCGGTGTTGTGTTCGTAGAACACGCGCCGACCCGCGGCGAATGGCAGCCCGAAGGTCTCGAAGCGGTACAGCTCGCCCAGGCGCTTGCGCAGGGCCTCGCGCGCGGGCAGGCGGCCGAAATAGGCCCGGGTCAGTGCACTCTCGCCGGCGACCCAGGCGCGGGTCGCCGGCGCATCCAGATCCTCGAGCCAACGATAGGGATCGGCAACCTTTGTGCCATGGAAGTCGTCGACGACGGTGCCGCGCGGCGCCTCGGGATAGACAAGCGGCGAAGCGGACGCGGCGCCCGCAAGATCGCCCAGGGCGGCCAGCAGCGTGGCGCCGAATAGAGCGGCAAGGACTCGCCGAATGGGCCTGCGCATCGAGGGCGATCTGGCGGCGGCTTTTGGCCGGGCGGCGGATTTTGCCATGCCCGGCACGGGCCCGGGGGCTGCGGCATTTATCCGCGCCGGCGAAATACAACGATGTGCTGCCAGGGCAGCGGCTCCGCGGTGCGTTCGAAATCCAGCGCATGCGCCGCGGCTTCGCGCCTTACCTGGGCCACGCTCATCTTGTGCAGGGCCTTGATCGGCACCGCCGGATCCTCGGCGCGGTACTCGACGAACACCAGGCGGCCACCGGGCTTGAGCGCGCGCACCACGCTCTCGATGACCTCGAACGGTCGTTCGAGCTCGTGGTAGACGTCGACCAGGATCGCCAGATCGACGCTGGCCGGTTCCAGCCGCACGTCGTCGATGGCCCCGAGGACTGGCCGAACCTGCTCCAGGTGCTCGGCACGCGCACGTTCGGCCAGCATGCGCACCATCTGCGGCTGCACATCGACCGCGTCGACCCGGCCGCTCGGGCCGACCAGGCGTGCCAGGCGCCGCGTGATGTAGCCGGTGCCCGCGCCGATGTCCGCCACGGTCATGCCCGGCGCCAGGTGCAGTTCGGGCAGCAGTCGGTCGGTGCGCTCCTCCTGCTCACGTTCGTCGCGCTCGAGCCAGGAAGCGCCTTCCCAGCCCATCACGCGGGCGATTTCGCGGCCCATGAAGCGCGTGCCGATGCCATCGGCCGAGGGCGCGCCGGTCTCGTAACCCGGTGGCGGCGGCGCGCCGTGCGCCGACCCACCCAGCACGGCAAGCAGCAGGCATAGCGCCGGGCCGGCTCGGCGCACGCTAGATACCCCGCTCGACCCGCCGCCAGCCACCTTGCGCGACGCCACAGCGCGCCCGCCGCCAGGGCGCCAGCATCAGACCGCCCGGCCCGCGGACGGCGCCGCCGTGCCCAGGTGCATGCCGCCGTCGATCAGGAGCAATTCGCCCGTCACGGTACGCGCGCCGTTCACCAGCCACACCACCGCCTCGGCCACATCCTGCGCCGTGCTGGCGCGCCCCAACGGAACGCTGGACTCGTACGCTGCCTTGAGCTTGTCGTAGCCCTGCTGGCCGATGCCATCGACGAACCAGCGCGTGTCGATCAGGCCCGGGCAAACCGCGTTGACCCGCACCTCGGGCGCGAGCGCGCGGGCGAAGTACAGCGTCATGGCGTTGATCGCACCCTTGCTGGCGACATAGGGCACCGAGGAGCCGATGCCCAGCGCCCCGGCGACCGAACTGACGTTGACGATGGCGCCGCGGCTGGCCTTGAGGTGCGGCGCACAGGCCCGGATCATCTGGAAGCTGCCCAGCGCATTGACCCCGACGATGCGCTGGAACGCGCCCGCGTCGACCGCGTCCCAGTTGGCGGTGCCGGAAAACTGGGTGACGCCGGCATTGTTGACCAGCGCGTCCAGGCGGCCCCAGCGCTGCACGGCGGCCAGCGCCAGGGCGCGGCAGTCGGCATCATCGGCCACGTCGCCGCGCCGCAGCAGCGTATCGGAACCCGCCTCCTGGCAGACGACCTGGGTCGATCGGGCTTCGGTCTCGCTCTTCGAGTAGTTGATCAGCACGCGGTAGCCCAGCCGGGCCAGCGCGATCGCGGTCGCGGCACCGACGCCGGTGCCCGAGCCGGTGACCAGGGCGACTTTGCTTTCATTCATGGCGGATATTTTCTTGACGGCCGTCCGGCCCGGGTGGGTTCCGCATCATAGGCCCGCGCGACGCCGCGATCCATCGCACCGAGCTGGGTCGCGACATGGCCCGATCAGCTCTCGATGAGACCCCAGCGCAGGGCAAGCAGGGTCAGCTCGGCCTGGTTGCCCGCGCCGAGCTTCTGCTTGATCTTGTATAGATGCGTGCCGACCGTGCTCGGCGAAAGATTCATCTGTGGCGCGATCTCGCTCGCGCTGCGGCCTTGCGCCAGCTGCAGGAACACCTCGAACTCGCGCGTGGACAGCAGCTCCAAGGGATGGGCTGCGCTGTCCAGTTGCGACAGGGCGAGGTTCTGCGCGGTCCGGGCGTCGAGGTAGCGCCTGCCGGCGGCCACGGCCCGCACCGCGTCGGGCAGCGTCTCGGGTGCGCTGCGCTTGCTCAGGTAACCCAGGGCGCCGGCCTGCAAGGCGCGCCGCGGGTGCGCCACGTCCTCATGCGCGGAAAGCACGAGCACGGGCGGCGCCTCGGGCCGGGCACGCAGGCGGCGCAGGGTCTCCAGGCCACCGACGCCGGGCATCGACAGGTCCATCACGATCACGTCGACCCGCTGCGCCGTTGCGCCAACGGTGGCCATGGCCTTCAGCAATTCGCCGCCGTCCGCGGCCTCGCCGACGATCTCGATGCCGCCGCCGGCCGATTCGAGCAGCATGCGAAAGCCCATGCGCACGACGGCATGATCGTCGACCAGGAATACGCGGATCATCGCGGCGGCCCGGCAAGTGGCAGTTGGGCGCGGATGCGCGTGCCTTGCAGCGGGCCGCGGCCGGCCTCGAAGCGGCCGCCCAGGGCGAGGACGCGCTCTTCGAGTCCGGCCAGCCCGAAGCGCCCAGCGCGCTCGGCGGGCGGCGGCAGGCCGCGCCCGTCGTCATCGACGCTCAGTTCCATCCGGTCCGGCCCGATCGCAACCAGCGCAACGTTTATCGTGCGGCCGCCGCTGTGCTTGATCGCATTGTTCAGGGCCTCCTGGGCGACGCGAAAGGCGACCAGCGAGGCATCGGCGCCGACCGGCCGGTCGATGCCGCGCACGTCCAGGCCGATGTCGAACCCGCCATGCAGTTCGCGCAGCGCGACCACCAGGTCGTTGAGCGCGTCGGGCAGGCCCAGCGGGCCCAGTTCGAGCGGCGCCAGGCGCGGGATCATCCCGTGCATCGCGTCGTACAGGCGCGCCGCTTCGCTGTCGATGAGCTGCGCCGCATTGCGGCCGACCGCCTCGTGCACCGGCAGCCGCGCGGCCAGGGTCTTAGCCAGGGTGCGGATCGCGGTGACCGACTGGCCCAGCTCGTCATGCAGTTCCGCGGCGATTTCGCGCCGCTCGGTCTCCAGCCGTTCGCCGACCCGGCGGGCCCACTCGCGGCTCTGGGCCAGGTGCAGCTCGGTCTCGCGGGCGGCCAGACGCTGCTGCACGTTGCCTTCGATGGCCTCGCCCAGCCGGTTGACCGCGGCGCCGATCAGGCTGGCTTCGCGCCCCACAAGCCGTGGCAGGCGCGTCGAGTAGTCGCCTGTCTGCATTCGATCGAGGCTGTGCACGATCTGCGCGAACGGTCGCACCGTGCGCCCGACGACCCAGAACACGACGACGACGATGAAGACCAGGGCGGCCGCCGCCGCCGCGACCAGTTGCCGCAGGTCGTCCCAGCCGTCGAGAATGGCGCGCGACGGGTCCGCTTCGATGGTCAGCGTGCCGTCGCCCACCTGGATCACCTGGCGCTGCAAGGGCGGAGCGATCCAGGCGCTGAACCAGGGCGGCGCATAGCGGCCCTGCTTGTAGGTCGAGGGCGGCGAACGGTACAAGGTGCGGCCCTGCGCATCCAACAGCGTGATGTCGTTGGCGCGCACACGGCCCAGCTGGCCCAGGAACTGCAGCATGGCCGGCGTGCCGCCGCTTTCGACGATCCAGGTGACGCGGGTCAGCAGCTGGCTGGCGACGCGGTTCGAGCCGACGATCTCTTCGAGCACGCTGGCCCGCGTCGCATCGATGCGCAGCCAGGCCAGCGAGACCACGAACAGGACCATGAGCACCGCGACAATCGCGTTCAAGCGCACGCGCAGGCTCGGGCCAGAGCCGCCGATGCTGCCCGACCAGGCCTGGGCGGGCGGCGCAGCCGCGACGGCCGGGACCGTCGGATCAATGTGGCCGCTCGGGGCGCTCATGGCCCGATCGTGCTCGAAAGCCATGCCGATTGTCGCGTCTTCCGCGTCGCAACATCGACAATCATGAAAATCATGAGCTTGCTCTCCAGACTTTCCGGGGGACAGCTCCGGCCATCGGCAAGCATAGTGCAGCCCGGGCACCACTTCGTGGTGCCGACGATCCGATCAAGGAGACACGACATGGTTTGGGAAACACCGGCTGCGATCGATTACCGCTACGGCTTCGAGATCAACCTGTATATCGCCGCGCGCTGAGCCCGGCGAAGCACGCACCACGGCGCGCGGCACCCGCGGTCCGGGCCCGCGCGCCGCGTCGGCCTGCCGGCATGGCATCGCAACATCCCCAGCAAACCACCCGGGCGGCCATGAAGCTGCGCGTACTCGGTTCGGCGGCCGGCGGCGGCTTTCCGCAATGGAATTGCAATTGCCGCCAGTGCGCCGGCGTGCGCCGCGGCCGGCCGGGGCTCGCGGCCAGGACGCAATCATCGGTGGCGGTCGGCGGCCCGGACGACTGGCTGCTGGTCAATGCCTCGCCCGACCTGCTGCAGCAGATCCAGGCCGCACCGGGACTGCAGCCCGCCCGCAGCTTGCGCGACAGCGGCATTGCCGCGGTGCTGCTGTGCGATGGCCAGATCGACCACACGACCGGACTGCTGATGCTGCGCGAGCGCGGCACCCGGCTGCCGCTGTGGTGCACCGACCCGGTATTCGAGGATCTCACGCAGGGCAATCCGCTACTGCGCGTGCTGGACCACTTCTGCGGCACGCAGCGCCACCGCGTTGTACCGGACGGCAGCCCATTCGAGATCCCCGGCGTCGCCGGGCTGCGCGTGCGCGCCATTGCGCTGTCGAGCAAGCCCGCGCCGTTCTCGCCGCGCCGTGCCGCGCCGGCCGTCGGCGACAACGTCGGCCTGGCCTTCGAGAACGCGGCGACCGGGCGGCGGATCTTCTACGCGCCGGGCCTCGCAGCGATCGACGAAGCGCTCTGGCGCGAAATGAACCGCTGCGACGCGGTCCTGGTCGACGGCACCTTCTGGGTCGACGACGAGATGATCCGGCTCGGGCTATCGAGCAAGACCGCGCGCGACATCGGCCATCTCGCACAGTCGGGTCCGGGCGGCATGCTCGAGCACCTGGCCCGCCTGCCCGGGAGCACCCGCAAGCTGCTCATCCACATCAACAATACCAATCCGATCCTCGACGAGGCCTCGCCCGAACGGGCGGCCTGCAGGGCGGCCGGTGTCGAGGTCTGCACCGACGGCATGGAGGTCGAGCTGTGAACGAAGCCGTTCGACCGGGCCGCCACGCCGCGGCCGCCGCGCCCTGGCCGCGCGACGAGTTCGAGGCCCGGCTGCGCGAGCAAGGCGCGGCCTATCACATCCATCACCCTTACAACGTGATGCTCAACACCGGACGCGCGACGCCCGATCAGGTACGCGGCTGGGTGGCCAATCGCTACAGCTACCAGGTCGCGATCCCGGTGAAGGACGCCGCCATCCTGTCGAACTGCCCGGACCGCGAGGTGCGGCGCGGCTGGATCCGGCGCATCCTCGACCACGATGGCTGCGACATCGCCGGCGCCGCCGACGAAGGCGGCATCGAAGCCTGGATCCGCCTGGGTATCGCAACCGGCCTCACGCGCGAGGAGATCACCGATTTTCGCCATGTGATCCCGGCAGTGCAGTTCGCGGTCGACGCCTACGTCCATTTCGCCCGCCGCGCGCCCTGGCAGGAGGCCGTGTGTTCGTCGCTCACCGAGCTGTTCGCGCCGCAGATCCACCAGGAGCGACTGGCCAACTGGCCGCAGCACTATCCCTGGATCGAGCCGGCGGGCCTGCAGTACTTCCGCAATCGCCTGACCCAGGCCCGGCGCGACGTCGAGCAAGGGCTGGCGATCACGCTGCAGCACTTCGACACGCCGGCGCTGCAGCGGCGCGCCCTGGACATCCTGAAATTCAAGCTCGACGTGCTCTGGGCGATGAGCGACGCGATGGCGACCCGCTATGGCCTCGACTCCTGAGGGGAACCGCATGACGCTGCACGACGACCTGCTGCCACGCCTGGCCCACGGCATGCGCCTGCAATGGGAAGCGGTGCAGGGCTGCCATGTGCTGCTCTATCCGGAGGGCATGGTGAAACTCAATCGCAGCGCCGGCGAGATCCTGCAGCGCTGCGACGGCCAGACGCCGCTGGCGCAGGTCGTGGCGCGCCTCGAGTCGGCCTTCGGCAGGCCGGGCCTGCGCGAGGAGATCGAGCGCTTCCTCGAGCTGGCGGCGCAGCAGCGCTGGATCACCCTGTCGTGATCCGGCCAGCGCCGTCGCCAGCATCGACATCGGCAGCCGCGGCCGCAGCCGCGCGGCCAGGGCCACCGCTCTGGGTGCTTGCCGAGCTGACCTATCGCTGCCCGCTGCATTGCGTCTACTGCTACAACCCGGTCGACTTCGCCCGCCAGGGCGACGAACTGACGACCGCGCAATGGCTACGCGTGCTGCGCGAAGCGCGCGCGCTGGGCGCCGTGCAATGCGGTTTCTCCGGCGGCGAACCCCTGCTGCGCGACGACCTCGAGGCGCTGGTCGGCGAGGCCCGCGCGCTCGGCTACTACACCAACCTGCTGACCTCGGGCGTCGGGTTGACCGAGGGGCGCGCGGCTGCGCTCAAGGCGGCCGGCCTGGACCATATCCAGCTGTCGTTCCAGGATTCGACGCGCGAAATGAACGACTTCCTGTCGCACACCAAGACCTTCGAGCTCAAGGAGCGCGTCGGCCGCATGCTGCGGGCGCAAGGCTGGCCGATGGTGCTCAACGTGGTCCTGCACCGGCTGAACATCGACCATATCGAGCGCATCCTGGGCATGGCCGAGGCGCTGGGCGTGCAGTATCTCGAACTGGCCAACACCCAGTATCACAGCTGGGCCGAAGTCAATCGCGCCCACCTGCTGCCGAGCCGCGAACAGCTGCGCCACGCCGAGGCGGTGACCGCAGCCTGGCGCGTCCGTCTCCAGGACCGCATGAAGATCTACTTCGTGCCGGCGGACTACCACGAAGGACGCCCCAAGAAATGCATGAACGGCTGGGGCAGCGTCTTCCTGACCGTCGCCCCCGACGGCGTCGCCCTGCCCTGCCACACGGCCCGGATGTTGCCCGGGCTTGCCTTTCCGAGTGTGCTCGATCACGCACTGGACTGGATCTGGCGCGAATCCGAGGGCTTCGCACGCTATCGCGGCACGGCCTGGATGAAAGAGCCGTGCGCACGTTGCCCCGAGCGCGAGATCGACCTGGGCGGCTGCCGCTGCCAGGCCTTCCTGCTGGGTGGCGACCCGGCACTCGCCGATCCGGTCTGCCCGAAGAGCCCGCATCACGGCGCGGTCGAGCAAGCCGTCGCCCAGGCGCAAAGCGGCGCCGGCGCGACCCGGCCGATCCGATTCCGCGACCGGGCAAATTCGCTGGCGCTGAGTCCGACCCGCTGCGGTCCAGCCTGAGCCAGCCTAGCGGGCCGGCTCCTGTGGCTGGGCTTGCGCAATCGGCTCGCCGGCCGGCCGATTCCACCACCCGCCGCCCAGGGCCTGGAACAGGGCCGCGCTGTCGGCGTAGCGGTTGGTTCGCGCCTGCAGCAGGCCGACCACGGCCTGCTGGTAGGCTTCCTTGGCCGACAGCAGGGCCAGTAGATTGACGTAGCCCACGTCGAACTGCTTTTGCGTGACCGTCAAGACCTCGGCGGCCGCGCGTTCGGCCTCGACGGCGGCGGCCAGCGCATCGGCGTCCGAGGCGATGGCGTGGAGCGTGTCGGCGACGTTCTGCAAGGCCGCGATCACGGTGCTGCGGTACTGCTCCTGGGCCTGGATCAGGCCCTGCTCGGCGGCGCGCTGGCGGTGCAGCAAGGTGCCGCCGTCGAAGATCGGCTGGGCGATATCGCCGACGATGTTCCAGAACGGGCCGCCGGTGCTGTACATCTGGCCGATCTTCGATGCGGTGCCGCCCAGTGCGCCGCTGATCGTGAACTGCGGCAGCCGCGCGGCGATCGCCACCCCGACCTGGGCGCTCGCCGCATGCATCTGTTCCTCGGCCGCGCGGACGTCCGGGCGCTGCTCGATCAGGCGCGACGGCAGGCTCAGCGGCAGGTCTTCGGGCAGATGCAGCTCGGCCAGATCGAGATCGTCGTCGAGCGCCTCTTGCGGCAGGCTGCCGCACAGGGCGCGCAGCAGGTCGTGCGCCTGCTCGAGCTGCTTTTCCAGGGGCGGCAACAAGGCGCGCGCCTGCGCCAGGGCGGACTCTTGCAGGGCCACGTCGATGCGCATGGCATAGCCGTGGCGGAACTGGTCGCGCAGGATTTCCAGCGCACGGCGGTTGGCATCGATGAACTGCCGGGTCGCCGCGACCTGGGCGCGCAAGGAGGCGACCTGCACGGCCGTGCTCGCCACGTTGCTGGCCAAGGTGATGTAGGTCGCCTCCATCTGGAAGCGCAGCTGATCGGCCTGGGCGCGCAGCGCCTCGACCTGGCGCCGGTTGGAGCCGAACACGTCGGGCGTGTAGCCCAGCGCGAGTTGCGAGGTGTAGAAGTTGTAGATCACCGGTCCGTTGTAGGGCGCCGGGCCGGACGGATTCTGGAAGGTCGAGATCACCGACCCGTTGCCCTGGATGCCCGGCGAATTGCCGCCGGTATTGCCGGCCAGTTGCTGGCGCTCGGCGTTGAAATCGGCGCCAATCGTCGGATAGAAGTAACCCTGCTGCGCATAGACCAGCTCCATGGCTTGACGCAAGGCCGCCTGGGCCGCGGGTATCGTCGGGTTAGCCTGCAGGGCCTTGTCGACCAGCCGGTCGAGCTTGGGCGACTGGAATTGCATCCACCAGGCGAAGGGAATGTCGCGCCCCATGCGCAAATGCTGGGCGGCCGAATCGGGGCCGCTGGCCGACGCCGTCGCGTCGGGCAATGCGCCGGGCGCATAGCGCTCGCCGACGGCGGTCGCCGGACGATGAAAGTCCGGTCCGACGGCGCAACCGGCCAGCAGGCCCAGCGCCAGCGCGCCAAGCAGGCCAGGGCCGTTACGGCCCGCGGCCCATGTTCGATGGATTCTGCTCAAGTCGAGGATCCCGTGGTTGGGCGACTCGCACCCAGCGCGCAGGCCACACCCGCCTGCCTGCCGGCGCGGCAAGTCGCGTCGATGTTAGGGGCGGCCGCGCGCGCGGAAAACTGTGACTTCTCACAGTTGACCCTGCTTCACCGCAGCAAAGATCATCGGGGCTTCCAACACGGGAAGAACTCATGGTCATGCGCAGGTACTCGACCCTGATCGGCGCCGGGGTACTGGCCAGCGCCGCGCTGGTCGCCGGCGTGCTGCTGCTGGGTGGCGCCAGTCCGCGCGCCGCGGCGGCCGATGCCGCGCCAGCGGGCACCAACCCGGCGGACGCCAAGGCCAAGGACAGCGTCGACCTCACCGAGTCGCAGGCCGCCTCGATCAAGGTCGGCCCCGCGCCCACCCACGCATTCGGCCAGCAGCGCACGGCCGTCGGCAGCATCGACTTCAACGAGAACCGCACGGTCCAGGTATTCACCCCGTACCCGGGCAAGATCATCGCGGCCTATGGCGACATCGGCGACGTGGTGGTCAAGGGCAAGACGCTGTTCACGATAGACAGTCCGGACCTGGTGCAGGCCGAATCGGCGCTCATCGCCGCCGCCGGCGTGGCCGACCTGACCACGGCCGTGCTGGCGCGCGCCAAGGACTTGTTCGCCACGCAGGGCATCGCGCAAAAGGACATGGAGCAGGCGGTCTCCGACCAGCAGACCGCCGAGGCCGCGCTCAAGGCGGCGCGCGAGGCGGTGCGCGTGTTCGGCAAGACCGAAGGCGAAATCGACGCGATGGTGGCCACGCGCCGGATCGATCCGGCGCTGGTCGTGGCGAGCCCGGTCAGCGGTCGCATCACCGCCCGGGTGGCGCAGCCTGGGCTCTTCGTGCAGCCGGGCAATGCCCCGGCGCCATTCACCATCGCCGACGTTGCCACCAAGTGGCTGCTGGCCAACGTCCCCGAAAGCGAGGGCCCGGGGTTCCATGTCGGCCAGGCGGTCGCGGTCAAGGTCATGGCCCTGCCGCAGCGGGTCTTCGAGGGCCGCATCACGACCCTGGGCGAGAGCGTCGATCCGAACACGCACACCCTGCTCGTGCGCTCCGAGGTGGCCGATCCGGCGCATGAACTGCGTCCGGGCATGTTCGCCACCTTCGTCATCCGCACCGGAGATCCGCTGACCAGCGTCGCCATGCCGCTCAACGGCGTGGTGCGCGAGGGCGACGGCACGATGTCGGTCTGGGTGACCGCGGACCGGCGCCACTTCAAGAAGCGCACCGTGAAGATCGGGCTGCAGCAGGAGGGCCTGGACCAGATCCTCGATGGCCTGCAGGCGGGCGAGCTGGTCGCCACCGATGGCGCGATCTTCCTGAGCAACATGCTGGTCGCCTCGCCCGATTCCTGATCCCTACCGCCCTGCCGCGCGGGGCCCAACCATGAGAATCCCATCGTGCTGAAAGGCATCCTCGCGTTCGGCCTGACCCGTCGCACCATCGTCCTGCTGGGCCTGATGGTCTTCCTCGGGGCCGGCGCATTCGCGGTCAACGAGCTCAACGTCGAGGCCTATCCGAATCCTGCACCGGTCATCCTGGAGATCACCGCGCAGGCCGCCGGACTGTCGGCCGAGGAGATGGAGCGCTATTACACGATCCCGATGGAGATCGGTCTCTACTCCACCCCGGGCATCGCCAACATCCGCTCGACCTCGTTCTACGGCCTGAGCTTCGTCCGGGTGACCTTCAAATACGGGGTGGACTACTACTTCGCCTACACCCAGGCCGCGCTCAGCCTGCAGCAGAACGTCAACCTGCCCGGTGCGCAGGTGCCGCAGATCCAGCAGTCGAGCCTGGTCGGCGAGATCTACCGCTACCAGGTGGTCGGGCCGCCCCATTTCGGCCTGACCAACCTGCGCACGGTCCAGGACTGGATCATCGCGCGCCGGCTGTCGACGATCCCCGGCATCGTCGCCATCAACAGCTGGGGCGGCACGACCAAGGAGTTCGAGGTCGAGGCCGACCTGCACAAGCTGCAGGCCTACAGCGTGACCATCCCGCAGCTGCTCGCCGCGCTGGGCAACGCCAACGTCAATGTCGGCGGCCGCGAGATCAACGTCGGGCAGCAGTCGGTGAACATCCGCGGCATCGGGCTGGTCGACAGCGGCGGCAACGATGATCTCACCAAGGGAACGCGGGTCGACGACATCGAGAACGTCGTGCTGTCGCAGCTCAACGGCGTGCCGGTCCGGGTCAAGGACATCGCCAGGGTCTACGTCGGCCACGTGCCGCGGCTGGGCATCGCCGGGCGCGACCACGACGACGACGTCGCGGCGGCCATCGTCGTCATGGGCCGGACCCAGCACACCAACGAGATGATCCCGCGGGTCAAGGACGCGATCGAGAAGCTCAACCACGACGGCTCGCTGCCGCCGGGGGTGAAGATCGTGCCGTACTACGACCGCAGCTCGCTGGTCGAGGTCACGACGCACACCGTGTTCCACAACCTGATCTTCGGGTGCCTGCTGGTCTTCCTGATCCAGTGGGTCTTTCTCGGCGACCTGCGCAGCGCGATCATCGTCGGCGTCAACATCCCGTTCGCCCTGCTGTTCAGCATCATCATCCTCGTGCTGCGCGGCGAGGACGCCAACCTGCTGTCGATCGGCGCGGTCGACTTCGGGATCATCATCGATTCGGCGGTGATCCTGGTGGAAAACGTCTTTCGCAACCTGCAGGCCAGCCGCGACGCGCGGCGCACCCTGCTCGAGGACCTGGCCGAGGGCCAGCTGGGTGCGGATCCGACGCACACGCGCGACGTCAACCACCGCAGCACCTGGACCAACCGCATGCGCCTGATCTACATCAGCGCCATGCAGGTCGACCGGGCGGTGCTCTTTTCCGTTGCCATCACCGTGGCGGCCTTCGTCCCGCTGTTCACGATGCAGGGCGTCGAGGGCCAGATCTTCGGGCCGATGGCGCGCACCTACGGCTACGCGCTGGCCGGCGCGCTGATCGCGACCTTCACGATCACGCCGGTGCTGGCCTCGCTGGTGCTGCCGCGGCACCTCGAGGAGGTCGAGACCGTGCTGGTGCGGGGCATCCGCAAGGCCTACTCGCCGGTGCTGCACTGGTCGCTGGCCAACCGGCGCAAGACGGTCGGGATCGGCGCCATTTTCCTCCTGCTGTGCGGCGTGCTGGCGACGCGGCTGGGCTCGGAGTTCCTGCCGGCTCTCGAGGAGGGCAACTACTGGATCCGCGCCTCGATGCCGCTCACCATGTCGCTCGACGGCGGCACCGAGGCGACGCGCACGATGCGCGAGATCCTGTTGCGCCACCCCGAGGTCATCACCGTCGTCTCGCAGCACGGGCGGCCGGACAACGGCAGCGACGCCTCGCCGTTCTCGAATGTCGAGTTGTTCGTGCCGCTGAAGTCGTACGACGACTGGCCGGCCGGGCTGACCAAGGACAAGCTCACCGAGCAGATCCAGAAGGAGTTCACCGAGGCGCTGCCCGGCGTCAACTTCAATTTCTCGCAGTACATCCAGGACAACGTCGAGGAGGCGATCTCCGGCGTCAAGGGCGCCAATTCGGTGAAGATCATCGGGCCCAACCTCGAGACGCTCGAGAAGCTGGCCAACCAGGTGCAGGACGAGATGGCGCAGGTGCGCGGCGTCGCCGACCTGGGCATATTCTTCGTGTTGGGCCAGCCGAACCTCAACATCCGCATCGATCGGGAGCGCGCCGCGCGCTATGGCCTGAACACGGGCGACGTCAACACCGTGATCCAGGCGGCCATGGGCGGCGCGGTGGCCAGCACGGTCCTCGAAGGCGACCGGACCTTCAACCTCACGGTCCGGCTGGCGCGCAGGTACCGCGACAACATCGATTCGATCGGCAACATCAAGGTCGGCTACCAGACCGCCGCCGGCACGCCGGCCTACATCCCGCTGCGCGACCTGGCCAACATCTCGCTGGACACCGGGGCCTCCTACATCTACCACGAGACGACGCAGCGCCTGATCCCGATCAAGTTCAGCGTCCGCGGTCGCGACCTCGGCAGCACGGTGGCCGAGGCGCAGCAGCGGATCGCGCGCAACGTGAAGCTGCCGACCGGCTACCGCATGATCTGGGCCGGCGAATTCGAGGACCTGCAGCTGGCGCAGAAGCGCCTTGCGATCGTCGTGCCGCTCAGCCTGATCCTGATCCTCGTGCTGCTCTATGGCCTGTTCAATTCGCTGCGCGACAGCCTGCTGGCGCTCGCCGGCATCCCGTTCGCCATCGGCGGCGGCATCATCGCCTTGTTCGCCGCCGGCCTGCCCTTCAGCATCTCGGCGGCGATCGGCTTCATCTCGCTGTTCGGCGTCTCCGTCATGAACGGTATCCTGGTCACGACCTACTACAACCAGACCCGAATGCGCGGCATGGAGAGCATCGAAGCCATGTTCCACGCCGCCGAGCAGCGCATGCGGCCCATGCTGATGACCGCGCTGTCGGCCTGCATCGGCCTGTTTCCGGCCGCGCTGTCGCACGGCGTCGGCAGCCAGGTGCAGCGGCCGCTCGCCACCGTGGTGGTCGGCGGCCTGCTGATCGGTCCGGTCCTGCTGCTGGTCGTCGTTCCGGCGCTGCAGACGCTGTTCGCCCGCAAGAACGTGCCACGGGTCGGTGCGCCGCGCGCCGGCGGCGTCGAGGATCAGCGCTAGGGGTCGGGACGTGAATCGTTGCCGGCCATGCCGCGCGCCGCCGCACACCTCCCGATCGCGCGAGCCGGTCCCGGCCCGGGTCGGCGTGCCGCGGGCGATCGGCCGCGCCTCGCTTGCCACGTTCTGTGCCATCTGGCTGGTCGGCCCCGGCATGGCCACCGGGCATGCGCCGAGCTCCGGCGCCGCGGCGCGTGGTGGGCTGGTCGCACTCGGCGGTGCCTCGTATGGACGCGCACATGGGGCCGCCGCCCTGTCCTTTCCGATCCGCCCTGGCGGCGCTTTCGCTCGTCGCGGACCGGCGGCCACGGCGCCGGGCGTGGCGCCTGCGAGCGCCGCGCATCCTGAACGCGCAATGGCGAACCGGCCAGTGCCGGCGGCGCAGGACGCCCTGCGCGACGCGTCGACGGCGCACCGGACCGCGGTTCGAGCGAACGGGCCGGTGGGCGCGATCGATCACCACCATGGCCCGGCAACACCGGACCGCTCGCGCGCCGCGATGGCGACGGGATCGCCGGAAAAGGCCCTGCGCCGCTAAGCGGCGCATCGGCCATCCGGCCTGGGCCCGTCATGGCATGGCCATCGCCCTGCGCAAGGCGATTGTCGAGCGCCGCGGGAGGCGAGCCCGACGAGCAGAGGACGGCCGCTACAGGGATCCGCAGCGGGGCTTGACGAGCTAGGGTTCGATCATGCGGCCCGTGAGCGCCTTGACCACCGCCTGGATGCGCGTCGCCACGCCGAGCTTGGCGCGGGCGTTGTCGATGTGGAAGTCGACCGTGCGCTTGCTCAGGTCAAGGATCGACGAGATCTCGTCCGAGGTCTTGCCGCGGGCCGACCAGGTGAGCACCTCGATCTCGCGTTCGCTCAGCACGATGGCCCGCGGCCAGACTTCCTGGCGCGGCGCGCGCGCCAGGCGCCGTGCGATGATGGCGGCGAGCAGGTCGAAATCGACCGGCTTGTGGATGTAATCGTCGGCCCCGCGCGTGCGCCCCTTGAGCTCGTTGTCGCGATCGGTGAGGGCCGTCAGAAAGAGAAAGGGCATGTCGCGAAAGCGCGGTGCAAGCGACGCCAGCCGGTCGAGCACATCGAATCCCGACAGGGCGGGCAGGTTGACGTCGCACAGCACCAGGTCGGGGTGATCGCGCAGCACAGCCGCAATGCCGGCGTCGCCGTCATGGGCCGCCGTCACGTCGAACCCACGCTCGGACAGATCCTCGACCAGCAACTGCGCGGTTTCCCGGTCGTCCTCGATGCAAAGTATCCTTTTGCGCTCTTCGGCCATGAATGAATTGTACGGCGAACCCCGCGCAGCGCAGCGGCCGCAACCTGCCGCAGCGGTCCCGGGCAGCAGCGGGCGGCCGGATGGCGCGCGCGTCCCGCCTCGACTGCGCGGGGTTTCGATCAAGAGCCGGCTATTCGCGATGTCAGCGGTCTTCGGCCTGCTCCTGGTGGCGCTTGGCAGCTTCGTCATCTGGCGCCTCGAGGCGGTCTACGATGCCTCGGCCGAGATCCGCGATCGCTGGCTGATCAGCACGAGGCTGCTGGGCGACCTGAACAATTTCACGTCCGATTATCGGGCCGCCGAGGCGAGCCATCTGCTGGCGTCGAAACCGGCCGACATGGCGCAAACGGACAAGGAGATCGTCGATCTGGACGGCGCCATCGAGCGGGCCCGCGGCAGTTACGGACGCGGGTCGCATGACGGCGGGGAATTGGCACTCTGGAACGACTTCAACCGGCACTGGGCGGCCTACCGGACGATCGCCGCCGAGGTCGTCCGCCTGTCGTCGCAGGGCAGGAAATCCGCCGCCAACGAGCTCTACCTGGCCCAATCGCGCGTCGCCTACGACCGGGCCAGTGACGCGCTGGGCGCGCTGACCGACCGTACGGTCGGCGGCGCCAAGAGGGCCAGTGACCGGGCCGAGGAGATCTTCCAGCAGACCCGCTCGCTCATCGTCGTGGCGATCGCCGTGCTGGTGCTGCTGACCGGCCTGGTCATGCGCTACCTGGTCCGCAAGGTGCTCGGGCCGATCCTCACCCTGGCGGCGCAGATGCGCGCCCTGGCCGCCGACCACACCGAGATCGAAACGCCCGGTACCGACCGGCGCGACGAGATCGGCGAGATGGCGCGCGCCATCGTCGTGTTCCGCGACAACGCGATCGAACTGGCGCACAGCCAGCGCGGCCTCGAGCAGCAGGCACTGATGCTCGCCGAGAAGCTCGAGACCGAACGCCAGTTCACCGAATTGCAGCGCAATTTCGTCTCGATGGCCTCGCACGAGTTCCGCACGCCACTGACCGTGATCGACGGCCAGGCGCAGCGCCTGGCCAGGACGATGGAACGCGGCGCGCCGCCCGCCGAGCATGCCGAACGCATCCAGCGCATCCGCATGGCGGTCCGCCGCATGACCAACCTGACCGACCGTCTGCTCGACTCGCTGCAGCTCTTCGAGGGCAAAGCGGAGCTCTACTTCCACCCGCAGCCGTTCGACCTGTTCGACCTGCTGCATGACGTCTGCCAGACCTTCCGCGACATCTCGCCCGGCTCGCAGATCGTCGAGCGGCTGCGGCATGGCCCGCGCACTGCCTTTGGCGATCCCAGGCTGCTCTACCAGGCATTCAGCAACCTGCTCTCCAATGCGGTCAAATACTCCCCTGCTGGCAGCCTGGTCGAATTGAGCGCGCACGCCGAATCCGGCATCCAGGTCGTGGTCGTGGCGGACCGCGGCATGGGCATCCCGCAGTCCGATCGGGAACATCTGTTCGAGCGCTATCACCGCGGCGAAAATGCCAGGGGCATCGTCGGTACCGGAATCGGCCTCTACTTCGTCAAGATGGTCGTCGACCTGCACGGTGGATCGATCTCGGTCGAGAGCGAGGTCGGCAAGGGATCGCGTTTCACCGTGCGGCTGCCTGAAGTCGACGCCAAAACGACGTAATGCCGGGCGGCGCCGCCGGCGCCTCCTCCCGCGTCAGCGCGCAAGCGCAACCATGGACCGATAATCCGGCGCTTTTCGGCGCATGGCGTGGTCGGCCGCCGGCGCAGACTCGAATCCCGGGAATTGCGCTTTTCCCTTTCGACGCGACGCCGGCTCCGATTCCATGGATCTCTGGTTGACACGCTGGTTCGGTTCGACGCGGGCGACGCCACCGTCCGCGCGCGTCGAGCCCGCCCCCTTGGCCCCGGCGCCGCTCGCCCCGCAGGATGCCGGCGGCGCCTGTCGCCGGCCGCTCTTCAATCGCAAGGGCGAACTGGCCGGGTTCGAATTCCGTCTGGCCGGCACGATCGCCCAGCGCATCCAGGAGCGCGGCGATGTGGTGGCCCACGCCGCGCACGCCGGGGCACTGCTCAAGGCGATGCGGGCCTCGCTCACCGGCAACCGGATCGCCCTGCTGTCCCTGCCGCTGTCGATCGCCGCCCGTCCGTCGGTACTCGAGGAGGTGCCGCCGCGCGCCATGCTCGCCTTGAGCGGCGGCCCCTGGAGCGCACCACCCGACTTGCAGGTGCTGGCACAGCTGCGCCGGCAAGGGGCGCAGGTAGGAGGCCTGGGCACGCCGCTGGCCGGCGGCCAGTTCGTGCTCATCGAATGCCGCAATCGCCAGGGCAGCGCGCTGCCGCGCATGCTCGAAAGCTGCCAGCGCGCCGATCCGACCTGCCGCATCGTGGCGACCGGGCTGCCGAACATCGATGACCTCGAATCCGCCCTGCAGAACGGCTTCGACCTCGCCGCGGGCGACACCGATCGCAGCGCGGCGCCGCCGTCATCGCGCGCGCTCGCACCGCGCCTGCAGCGGCTTTGCCAGCTGCTCAATCGGGTCGCCGGCGAGGATGATCTGACCGTCCTGGCGCGCGAACTGCGCACCGAGGTGGACCTCGTCTATCGCCTGCTGCGCTACGCCAACAGCCCGCTCCTGGGACTGGCACGGCCGGCGGATTCGGTCGAGCAGGCGGTGATGCTGCTCGGTCGCGACGGCTTGTACCGCTGGCTCACCTTCCTGCTGCTCTCCGGGGCCGACGGCCGGGCGACTTCGCGCGCCCTGCACGAGATCGCGCTGGCCCGCGCCCGCCTGCTCGAGCTGCTGGCACCGCGCCTGGGCGCGCCAGCGCCTTCGCTGTTCACGACCGGACTGTTTTCGCTCATGGAAGTGATGCTGCGCATGCCGCTTGCCGAGGCCCTCGCCCCCTTGCAGCTGCCGCAGCCGGCCATGCAGGCGCTGCTCGAGCACTCCGGCCCGTGGCGGCCGGCGCTCGACATGGCCATCGCGCTGGAAGGCGACGACGGCGCCGCGATCGAGGCCCTGGCCCAGGGCCTGGGCGGCATCGACGCGGTGACGGCGCAGGCCCAACAGGCCTGGGCCTGGGCCGCCGACGCGGTCGCGCAGACCCGCGCCTGAAGACCCCGGCCGCTGTTCCTCGGCGGCGCGGCGCGGACCGTGCCCTCGCGCGGCGGCACTGCCCATTCGCATGCACTAGACTCGAATTTCGCTCGCTGCCTCTGCCGCGTCGCGTTGCGTACATCGCGTGCGATCGCGGCCATCCGGAGCGCGGCGAGCAGGGAGGTCGCCATGCGCAAGGTCCCCCGCCGGCCGGCTGGCCTGGCGCCGCGCGGCAAGCGCGGGCTCGCGCGCGGCGCGGCGGCGCGCCAGCGGCTGGCCGCGCTGCTGCTGTGCGCCGCTGTCAGCGCGTCGGCAGCATGGGCCGATCCGCCCGCCCTGCCCTCTGCCGACGAAGACACGATCGAGGGCGTGGTCGTCACCGCACCCGAGCCGCGCTATGTCGCGCCGACCCGGGTCGATCGCATCGGCCGGATCTGGGTTCCGGTGTTCATCAACGACAAGGGGCCGTTCCGCCTCGTGCTCGACACCGGCGCCAGCCAGTCGGCGATCCGGCAAGAGGTCGCCCTGGCCCTGGGGGCGCAGCTGCCGTCGAACCATCAGGTGGTGCTGCATGGAACAACCGGCACCCGGACGGTCGATGCCATCGCCGTGCAGAGCCTGGTGGTTGGCGACCTGAACCTGGCGGGCCGCCTGTTGCCCATCGTCCAGGATGCCCTGGGTGGTGCCGAGGGCGTGATGGGCACCGAAGGCCTGCTCGAGCAGCGCATCCGCATCGAATTCCTGCAGGACCGGATCAGCGTGCAACGTTCGCATGGCGAGCCCGCACCGGCCGGTTTCGTGACCGTGCCGCTGCGCATCGTCGATGGCCTGCTCGTGGTCGAGGGCGCGCGCGTCGGCGGCATCGCGACGCGCGTCATCATCGATACCGGCGGCCGGGGCTCGGTGGCCAACACGGCCTTGCAGCGCGCCCTGCGCCGGCGGGCCCGCCCCGAAGAAGCGAACGGCTCCGAAGTCACCGGCGCAACCCTCGATACCCAAATCGGCGACCGGATGCTGCTGCCGGAAATGACGCTCGGCGCGCTGCGTATCAGCCCGGTCGAGGTGACCGTTGGCGATTTCTACATCTTCCGCCACTGGAACCTGACGCAGACGCCGACGCTGCTGCTGGGCATGGACGTGCTCGGCCTGGTCGACACGCTGATCATCGACTATCGGCGACGCGAACTGCAGGTGCGGACAAACTGACCCGGCCGCTGCCGCGGCGGCGCGCCGAGCGCCATCGTGACCGGTACGTGACCGGCGCGCGCGCGCGCGCGTGGCGGGCGCCTGATCTCGCCGAGTTGATCCGCGCTGTAACCGAGCCTCGTTGCGCCGCGAACTAGCTGGGGTCCAGGCCGGCGCGTCTCGCCATTGCCGGCGCGCGCCGCGACGGATCCGCAATCCAGATCAGCACGACATCCTCACGGGAGAAGGAACATGCATCAAGGGAAGAAGATCTACGCACGCGTCGCGGCCAGCGCGATCGGCCTCGCGGTTGCCGCCACGCTGGCGTCGAACAGCTGGGCCGGCGAGAACCGCGGTGCGGTATACGCCCTGACCAACCAGGTTGCCGGCAATTCCGTCATGGTCTATGACCGCGCCGCCAACGGCGTCCTGACCTACGCCGGTACCTACGACACGGGCGGCATCGGGACGGGCACGGGCGGCGATCCGCTGGGCTCGCAGGGCGCCATCGTGACGCACGGCGGCATGGTCCTGGCGGTCAATGCCGGTAGCAACGATGTCTCGCTGTTTCGCATCGCCGGCGATCAGCTGGTCCTGCTGGACAAGGTTGCCTCGGGCGGCACGATGCCGGTCAGCATCGCGGCCAAGGGAGCGCTGGTCTATGTGCTCAACGCCGGCGGCACGCCGAATATCAGCGGCTTCACGATCGACTGGGAAAGCCAGCGCCTCGTGGCCCTGGCCAACTCGACGCGACCCCTGCCCGGCGGCCCCGGCTCCGGTCCGGCGGAAGTGCACTTCGCCAGCGACGGCGAGACGCTGCTCGTGACCGAGAAGAATACGCAAATGATCGACGCCTACCGCGTCACCGATGGCGGCTATACCGTCGGTCCGAAGACGATCCAGGCCAATGGAATGGTGCCCTTCGGCTTCGACGTGACGCGGCGCGGCTACGCCATCGTCTCCGAGGCGGGCTCCGGCTCGGCCGCATCGTACGACGTCGGCGACGACGGCCACCTGCGTCCGATCGGCAGCGTGGTTGCGCTCGGCGAGAAGGCACCCTGCTGGCTGGTGACGACGGCCGACGGCCGGTTCGCGTACACCGCCAACGCCGGCAGCGGCAATATCTCTCAACTGGCCATCGGTGCCGACGGCTCGCTGACGCTCGTCAATGCGGCGGCCGGTGCGCTTGCCGCACCGCTCGACATGGCCTTCAGTGCCGACAACTCGTACTTGTATGCGCGCGACGGCAACGGCTCGCTCACCGGCTTCCAGGTCGCGGCCGACGGCAGCCTGACCCTGGCAACCGTGGTGACGGGCATCCCGGCGGGGGCGCAAGGCATCGCCGCGCGCTGAGCGTCGTACCGGGGCGCCGCGCTGTCGCTGGCGCCTCCGGTTCGAGCGTGGTCTACCGCCCTGGACGCGGCCTTGCGCCGCGTCCGGGGCTTTTGCCGTCTCCCAACGGTCATCGCAATGCGCCGAACGGCCAGCCATTTCATGGCAACATTGCCGTGCGTCGGGCTCACGCGGCCCTGGCCATCCAGTACGGGATTCCCGGCGTCGCGGTGGGCGATACGGTTGCCTGCGGCGCACCGTGGGCCTTCCGGACACGCCTGGACCGGCGTTGAACGCGCCCTTGGGCGGGAATGGGCGATCGCGCAGCGCTCAAGCCGGAAAAAAATCCTGCCAGTTGTCGAAATGCCCGAACTCCGAGCGTCATTGTCATAGCGGCGCACAAGGCCCGCGACAACCAACCAGGAGCCAACCATGCAATACCTGTTGCTGATCTACGGCAGTGAAGACGCGATGGCCAACGCCCCCAAGGAAGCGGCAAGCCAGATGCTCGGAGCCTACGTGGCCTACACCGAAGCGATGAAAAAGGCCGGCGTATTGCTCGGCAGCAACCGCCTGCGTCCGACCAGCGAAGCGACCACGGTCCGTTCGCCCGGCGGCAAGCAGGGCGTGCTCAACGGGCCATTTGCCGAAACCAAGGAGCAGCTTGGCGGCTACTACCTGATCGAGGCGCCCGATCTTGACGCAGCGCTGACCTGGGCGGCGCGTTGCCCCGGAGCACAGTTCGGCGCCATCGAGGTGCGCCCCGTCTGGACGATGTAGCCCGGGCGGCCGAAGCGGTCGCGCGCGCGAGCTACGGCAAGCTGGTCGCGTATCTCGCTGCACGCACCCGCGACGTGGCCGGCGCGGAGGATGCGCTCTCCGAGGCCTTCGCCGCTGCGCTTGCCGACTGGCCGCGCAGCGGCGTGCCGCGCGTACCCGAGGCCTGGCTGCTGACCGCGGCGCGGCGCCGGCTGATCGATGCGGCACGCCGCCAGCGCGCCGGCGCCGAGGTGGCGGCGACGCTCGCCATCATTGGCGACGAAGCCACCGACGACGACGCGTCCCCTATCCCGGACGACCGGCTGCGCCTCATGTTCGCCTGTGCCCATCCGGCAATCGACCCGGATGTGCGGGCGCCGCTCATCCTGCAGGCGGTACTCGGCTTCGATGCGGCGGCGATCGCCTCGGCGTTCCTGGTCGCCCCGGCCGCGATGGGCCAGCGCCTGGTGCGCGCCAAGCGGCGCATCCGCCAGACCGGGATCCCGTTCCGCGTTCCGGAGGCCGACGAGCTGGACAGCCGGCTGCCGGCCGTGCTCGACGCGATCTACGCGGTGTACGCCGTCGGCTGGTCCGATCCGGCGGGTACCCAGCCGCGCCATCGCGGCCTTGCCGAGGAGGGCATCTGGCTGGGCCGCCTGGTCGTCTCGCTGCTGCCGCAGGCGCCCGAAGCGCTCGGGCTGCTCGCGCTGATGCTGCATGCCGAGGCGCGCCGCGCGGCGCGGCGCGACGCCGGCGGCGAATTCGTGCCGCTCGACCGGCAGGATCCGCAAAGCTGGGATGTGCAGCGGATTGAGGAGGCCGAGGCGCTCCTGCAGGCCGCCGGACGCATGGCGGCGCCGGACCGCTTCCAGCTCGAGGCCGCGGTCCAGTCGGTCCACGCCGCGCGGCGAAACACCGGGCGCACCGACTGGGCGGCGATCGGCGCGCTCTATGACGCGCTGCTGGCGCGCAGCGGGTCGGTGGTGGTGGCGATCAACCGCGCGGTCGCCCATGCCGAGCTCGAGCCCGGCCCGGCCGGCGCCGCGGCCGGGCTCACCGCGCTGGACGCGCTGTCCGAGCAGCGCGAGCTCGCCGAATACCAGCCGTACTGGGCGGCACGCGCGGCGTTCCTTGCCCGGGTCGGGCGCGCAGCGGACGCGGCCGCGGCGTATCGGCGGGCGATCGGATTGGAGTCGGATCCGGCCGTGCGCCGCTTCCTGCAGGGCGAGCTGGCCCGCCTGGCGCCGGATTAGGAGCGTGCGCGGCAGACGGTTTGCCGATCATGCCGAATGATCTTCCCCCTCTCCCACGCAGTGGGAGAGGGTCGGGGTGAGGGTCGGCGCACCTGAACAGCCGGGCTGATGGGTAACACTTTAGACCGGGCTGATGGGTAACACTTTTTCAAATTTAGCAGGGGGTGCGGGGGGCGCCGCCCCCCGCACTT
>Ga0209698_10001393_pt1 | contig 27830 bp, 25 predicted proteins | sample LitLauG_LLR_2012_FD_187203 | JGI IMG/M metagenome (GOLD analysis project Ga0209698, IMG submission 187203) | Freshwater sediment microbial communities from Pennsylvania, USA - Little Laurel Run_MetaG_LLR_2012 (SPAdes) (version 2) | ecosystem: Environmental > Aquatic > Freshwater > Creek >... | reverse complement strand
CGTGCAGCCCAGCATCGGACGGCCGTACTTGTTCATGATGTCGCGCTCGACCTCGATGCCGTTGGGCGGGCCGCCGCAGGTCTTGACGTAGGCGATCGGAAAGCGCACATCCTCGAGGCGCAGCGCGCGCAGCGCCTTGAAGCCGAACACATTGCCCACCAGCGAGGTGAACACGTTGACGACCGAGCCTTCCTCGAACAGGTCGATCGGGTAGGCCACGAAGGCGTAAAAGCAGCTGTCGTCCCCGGGAACGTCCTCGATGCGGTAGGCGCGTCCCTTGTAGTAATCCAGATCCGTGAGCAGGTCGGTCCAGACGGTGGTCCAGGTGCCGGTCGAGGATTCTGCTGCCACGGCCGCGGCGATTTCCTCGCGGTCGACTCCGGCCTGGGGCGTGATCTTGAAGCACGCCAGGATGTCGGTGTCCTTTACGACATAGTTCGGTTCCCAATACGTGCTGCGGTATTCCTTCACCCCCGCGCTGTAGGTCTTCCCGCTTGGCTTCACGCTCATTTTCGACTCTCCTTGGAAATATCTTGTTGGCCCGGATGTGATTGTCATCGGGCGCCTTGTATAAATAAAGTCAATTTAAATTTTCATTAGTATAAGGGTAAATGATGTGTAGGTTTGCGCTTACTATCGTCAAAATGGCTTTGAATACTTGCTTCCGAACATTTCCGGCAATTTGTGGAGGAGTCCATTTGCAGGCGGTCGGCGCGTTCACCACGCTGCGTACGAACTGCGGCGCGGCGCTAGCGTGGGCCAAGGAGTTGCGAGGGCGCGCTTGGCACCTGCGCGGTGCGGCGCAGGTGCTTGCGGGGGGTGAGGCGGAACCCGTCAATGCGGCCGGCACTGCGCAGGCAGTGCCGCCCACACAAGGGTGATCAGTGCTTGGCGCTATTGAGGTCCTGCACCACCTTGAGAGTGTTTTCAACGTGGTTGTCCGGACTCAGGCTTGAGTACGTGTAGATCACCTTGCCCGCCGGACTGATGACGTAGGAGATGCGATCCGCGGTGCTGGGAAGGAAAATCAGGTTGGCGTCGTACTTCCTCATGATCTTGCCGTCGGAGTCCGCTCCCACCGCAAACTTGTTGCGGCATTCCTTGACGGAAAAGTCCTTGAGGGTGTCGATGTCGTCGCCCGACATGCCGATCAGCGTCGCTCCCAAGGCCGCGAATTTGTCGGTGGCCTCGGCAAAGTTGTGTGCCTCGACCGTGCAGCCGGGCGTGAAGGCCTTGGGATAGAAGTACAGAACCACCGGCCCCTTCTTGAGCGCCTCAGCGAGCGAGAACGTGAACGCCTTGCCGCCGATGGCCGCCTGCGTCGTGAAATCGGGTGCGCTGTCGCCGACCTTGAGCGCGGCTGTTGCCGGCTTCATGGCCAGCACGGCAATGCCGGCGAAAACGGCTGCCGGAAGGGCGGCGGATACTGCCATGCGACGCACGGCGTTGCGCAGGTCTTTCATGGTGCACTCCTCATGGAAAATGCCGATTCTGAACCAAGGCGTAGGCCTTGTCGGCCCGGTAGGCCCTAGCGTACACAGGGGTAAGCGCGCCGGCAGAAAATTCCCCCGGCACAGGCGCCGGCGGGGGCCGCCCCTCAGAAACGCTTCTCCAGCACCAACGCGTCGTTTTCCTGGCGCATCTGAAAGCGTCCCAGGAAACTGTTACCCAGCAGCACGACGGGCGCGCCGGCGGGAACGACCGTGACCGCCACGTTGTAGATCTCCACCTCGCCCAGGCGCACGGAGTTGAGTTGAACCAGCCACGCCGGAACCGTGCCGTTTGCCGTGGTGACCGCGCCCCGCTGACCGCTGCGGTACTGCAGGCCGACCTGGTCGGCCTGGGAGGTGCTCATGACGACGTTGGAGGCGCCCGTATCCACCACAAAGGGCAGGGTGACGCCATTGAACTGCCCCGTGCCCATGAAATGCCCGCCCGAACCAGCGTGCAGCGTTACCCGCGCCGCCGAACCGGGCCCGCGGTTGCCCACGCTTACCGGGCTCTCGCCTACCCGCAGGCTCCTCCGGTGACCGCCAAGTTCCACGACCGCGGTCTCGCCATCGGTAGACACCAGCGTGACCCCCTGGCGCGATTCTCCGGCCGCAAGCACCTGGGCGGCACCGTCGATGACCAGCAGCGCCCTGTCCCCCATCACGCCGCTGAGCGCAACCGACTGGGCACCCGCGGTGGCGCAAACCAGCAACAGACAGGCGCCAAGCAGCGCGATTGCGCAACGCGCAGGGTGCTTGGCGCTGCCGCGGATGCACTCAGCGTGAACGGGTGGTGCGCCGGATTTTTTCAAAGGTGTCCTTGATCACTGCCAAATCATGATAACGGCGCCAAGGGGCGCCGTCACTCGGTAATATGGGCGCGCCGCCCGGCCCGATGCCGGCGAAGCCTCCCCAAGATCCTGCCCCGCCATGACAGCCGTTACCGATACCGCATTGCTGATAATCGGCACGCAGCGCGATTTCTGCAGTCCACGCGGCCGTGCGGAACGGGCGGGCATCGGTGTCGCGGATCTGCGCCACCTGAGCCTGGTCGTCGGCGCGCTGCATGGCCCGGCGCGCAAGCGCTGCGTGGGGCGATGACGGCTGGCCGCGCCGTGGCACCCGTACGGATGGAAGGGCGGGACGGCTTTCGGGCCGCTGCGCGCCGCGTTGCAGACCTGCCGGGCCCGAAGCGCTGGCCGCTGGTGGGCAATACGCTGCAACTGCGCCGCAGGGCCGCGCACGCCACCATGGAGTCCTGGGCACGGCAGTACGGACCGCTTTACCGGCTGCGCTTCGGACCCTACCGCGCCGTGGGCGTCTCGGAGCCCGGACTCATCGACCAGCTGCTGCGCCATCGCCCGGTGGAAGTGAGCCGCTCGCCGCGCATTTCCAGTGTCATCAACGAGACCGGATTCGCGGGCGTCTTCACGGCCGAAGGCGAGGCCTGGCGGCGTCAGCGCCGCCTGGTCATGCGCGCGCTCACGCCGGAGATCATCCGGACGTTTTTTCCCGTGATCAGCACGGTGACGGCGCGCCTGCAGGCGCGCTGGCGGGCGCTGGCCGCCAGCGGCGCCCGCCCGGACGTGCTGCGCGACCTCAAGTGCTATTCCATCGATGTCACCACCTGGCTCACCATGGGCCTGGACATCGACACCCTTTCACAGGAATCGAGCAGCCTGCAGGCCGACGTGGAAACCTGGTTTGCAACCGTTGGCCGGCGCCTTCCGCAGGTCCTGCGCTACTGGCGCGTGCTGCCCCTGCCCGTCGACCGGCGCAGCGATGCTGCCATTGCCCGCTTGCACGCGACGGTGGATCAGCTCATCGCCGGCGCACGCGCCGAAATGGCCGCGCAACCCCAATTGCGTGAACGCCCGCGCAACATCCTCCAGGCCCTGCTTGCCGCGCGCGATGAGGTCGGCTCCGAGTTCAGCGACCAGGATGTCCACGGCAACGTGGCCGTAATGCTGTTTGCCGGCGAGGACACCACGGCCAACACCATGGCGTGGCTGCTCCATCACCTGGCGCACGATGCACCGTCGTGCGCGGCTGCCCGCGCGCAGGTCGACGCGCTGCTCGGTCGCAGCCTGCCCACGGAACTGTCCGGGCTTGACGGACTCGATTACCTCGAGGCCGCGGCCATCGAGTCGATGCGCCTCAAGCCCATCGCGCCGGTACAGGGCATGCGGGCGAACGTCGACCTGGACCTGGCGGGCCTCCTGGTGCCGCGCGATCATCTGCTGTTCCTGCTGCCGCGCATCTGTGCCACCCAGGAATCGCGCTTTGCCGAGGCGCAGCGGTTCCTGCCACAGCGCTGGCTCGATGGCGCGGCGGAAGCGGATACCGACGACCGGCGCAGCATGTTCCCGTTTGGCGGAGGACAGCGTTATTGCCCAGGCCGGTATCTGGCGATGGTGGAAATCAAGATGGTGACGGCCATGGTGCTGGGCAGCTTCGACCTGCGCCTGCACGCGCCCGCCGGCGGCGTGGTCGAAAGCTTCGGATTCACCATGGCGCCCAGCGCGCTGCCGCTCGATTTCTCGCTGCGCGCATGAACGCGGCCTGAACCGCGCGTGCGGCAGGGCCGGGATTCAGTTGCGGTTCATGCTGGGGCGGCACAGTTGCTCCGTGGTTCCTGTCCAACTCTCTCACGGAGGCCTCCATGTCGCAAATTGCCCTTTCGAAAACGCCAGCCGGCGAACGCGCCGACGCTCCCGCGGGCTTCTTTCGCACGCTGCCGTGGCTGTTCGCGTGCCTCGGTGTATTGGCGCCGCTGCTGCTCGTCATTGCCGCTGCCGTCGGCAGCGACAGCTCCGCCGTTCGCGCGCAAATGATCGTCCACGGCGGGGAGATGCTCGCCCTGGCGTTGCTGTTCACCGTGGTTCTGAGCCTGCTCTACGCCCTGGCCGCGCGCGAAGCCGCCCTGGTGACGGCCCCGGGCCCGCGCAGCGTGCACGGCATTACAACCGCGTAATTTTTTCATCGTGCGCAAATCGCCTGCGGAGGAGGAAATCACACGCCAATTCCATCGTTTGCCGCCGCGTCCATCGCGTATTTTGACCTCCTGACTGCGGGGTCTTCCAACGGGTTCCAGAGCCCTGCGGCACCCCGTGCCGCGCGTCGTGGCACGCGCCGCCACCACCGCCCCTGTCGGGATCCGGTAGGTGGTGGCAGCGGCCGACGCAGATTTGCTCTCGGGATTTGCAATTGGAGAAAATGCGGGCCTTGCTGCGGCGATTCCAGACCTGGTACTGGGGGTTTGCCGTCGTCCTGGCGGCAACGCTGGCGGCGTTTTTGGTTGTCCGGACCTACGAGGAGCGCCGGGTCGCGGCCGATTTCCACACCGAGGCGGTAGAGCGCATCGACCGGTTCGAGGGCGGCGTGGACAATGCGCTGGACCGGCTCAAGGCGGTCGGTGCGTACGTCGACGCTGCCGGTAATCTGGATCGCGCGCGCTTTGCCCGCCTGACCCGAACTTTCACCGAAAATGGTTCGCCCATCAAGGCGCTCGAATGGGTACCGCGCGTGGCCGAAGCGCAGCGTGGTGCCTACATCGCGGCGGCGCGTCGTGACGGCTTTGCCGGATTCGATTTCACCGAGCGCAATTTCCAAGGCGCGCTGACGCCGGCGAGCCGGCGCCACGAGTATTTTCCCATCTTCTTCCTGGAGCCGTTCGAGGGCAACGAAAAAGCCCTGGGCTACGACGTGATGTCGGACGACACGCGGCGCAAGACCCTTGAACAGGCCGCCCTGGCCGGAAGCGCCTACGCGACGAGCCGGCTCACGCTGGTCCAGGGCGGGTCCGACGGGTACGGGGTGCTGGTCGCGCGGCCCGTCTACGAGGGCGGCGTGGTACCGGAGCAGCCCGAGCAAAGGCTGGCGCGCATCAACGGCTACGTGCTGGCTGTCTTTCGCATCAACGAGATTGTCGCCGCCGGCGAGATCGACAACGGCCCCGTGGTATGGCTTGCATTGTTCGACAATGATGCGCCCAAGGGTTCGCACCTGCTGCACCCCCGGGCGCTGGATATCGATTCGGTCGATGCATTGCCGTCCGGCCTGCGTGTCTCCGAGGACCTCAGATTCGCCGGCCATTCGTGGACGCTGCTTGCGATGCCCGGCCCCGGAGCGTACACACCCAATCGCGGCGCCAGCACGTCCATCCTCGTTCTCGGCGTGCTCATTGCAGCGCTGGCCGCGGCCTACCTGCGCCAGATGCACGTGCGCCAGTCCGCGATAGAAATGGCCATCGAGGTGAGCACCCGCGACCTGCAGCGGGAGCGCAACTTCAGCAACGCGGTGTTCAGTTCGGCTGGCGCCGTCATACTGGTCCTGGACCGCGACGGCCGGGTGGTCCGCTTCAATACCGCGGCCGAGACGTTTACCGGGTATTCGTTCTCCGACATCCAGGACCAGCCCTATGCCTGGCTGCGCTTCCTGCCGGCGGACCAGCGCGAAAGCGCGCGCGAGGCCTTTGCGCAGTTCCTGGGCGGCAGCGCGCCCGGCCGATTCCAGAGCACCTGGATCAACAGCGGCGGCAAGACCCGCACCATGGACTGGTCCAATTCCGTGATGGTCGACGAGAACGGCGATCCGCAGTACCTCGTGGCGATCGGCGTGGACATTACGCACCAGCAACTGCTCGAGAGGGATGCGCGCCAGCAGGAGGAGTGGCTGCGCACCATCATCGACCACCTGGGCGAAGGCGTTTACACGCTCGACGAGTCCGGTCAGCTCTCGTACATCAACAGCCAGGCAGAGGCCATGCTGGGCTGGACGTTCGAGGAAATGCGGGGTCAAAGCGTGCATGATCTCATCCATCACCATCGTCGCGACGGCTCGCCGCTGCCCGCAGACGACTGTCCGATCTACAAGGCGATGCATGACTGCGAGATCTATCGCTCCAACGACGAGGTCTTCTTCCACAGGGACGGCACCGCGCTGCCGGTCAAGGTGAGTGGCGCTCCGCTGATGCGCGCCGGGGCGCGCATCGGCGCCGTGGTGATGTTCTCCGACATGCGAACCCAGATGCTGCTGCAGCAGCGCCTCGTCGAGGCCAAGGAGTCGGCCGAGCAGGCCGCACGCCTCAAGTCCGACTTCCTCTCCACCATGAGCCACGAGATCCGCACGCCCCTGAACGGCGTGATGGGAATGGCCGATCTGCTGTTCGATACGCGGCTCGATGATGATCAGGTCGAATACGTGCGCATCATCAAGACCTCGGCCGATGCACTGCGCGCCATCATCGACGACATACTGGATTTTTCCAAGATCGAGGCCGGGCGCCTCGAGCTCGAGTGCACCGACTTCTCGCTGCGCAAGGTCGTGCAGAACAGCATCGACATCCTCGCGGCAAAGGCCCGCGAGGCCGGGGTCACGCTCGAGAGCAACATCGATCCGCTGCTGCCAGACCACTTCAACGGCGACCCGGTTCGCATCCGCCAGGTGCTGCTCAATTTCCTGTCCAATGCCATCAAGTTCACCCGGCACGGCGAGATACGCCTGCGTGCCGAGGCGGCATCCCTCGGGCCTTCGGCCGAACCGCGCATCGGTGTGCGGCTGAGCGTGCGCGACACCGGCATCGGAATTTCCGAAGAGGCACAGGAGCGTCTCTTCCAGGCGTTCATCCAGGCCGACAGTTCCACCACGCGGCAGTTTGGCGGCACGGGCCTTGGCCTGGCCATTTGCCGCCGCCTGGCTGAAGCCATGGGCGGCGAAATCGGCGTGCAGAGCGCGCCCGGCAAGGGTTCGACGTTCTGGATCAGCGTGCCGCTGCGGCCGGGCAGGGCGCCCATGGCGGCCGGCCCGGGCGCCATGCCGGTGCCGCCAGTCGAGGAGTCCGCCGTCGCGCAGGCGCCGGCCCCGGCAGCGTTGAAGGGCCAGGCGCCCAAGCCCCTGCTGCTGGCCGAGGACAATGCGATCAACCAGCGGGTTGCCACCCTGGTGCTCAACAAACTCGGCTACGAGGTCGAGGTGGTAGACAATGGCGCGGCGGCGGTGCGCGAGGCGGCGACCGGGCGCTACGCGCTGGTGCTGATGGACTGCCAGATGCCGGAAATGGACGGCTTTGAAGCCACTGCCGCCATCCGCCGCGCCGAGCGCGACAGCGGCGCCCACCTGCCCATCGTGGCCATGACGGCAAATGCGATCGAGGGCGACCGCGAGCGCTGCATCGCCGCCGGCATGGACGACTACATTCCCAAGCCCATCAATGCCGCCCGCCTGCGCGACGTGCTGGCCATCTGGATCGTTTCGGCAAAGGCCCAGGCGGCGGACGCCGTGGAGCCCGAATCGGCGCCGCAGCCATCGGCCCCGCTGCTGCCCGCCGTGGACATGGCAAGGCTCAACGATCTTTTCGATGGCGACCGTGACGCCATCGTCGAACTGCTGGCGGTCTTTCGCGCGTCCATGAAGAAGATCCAGGGGTCGATCGCCGGCGAGGTTCTGGCCCACGGCGACAAGCTGGCTGAATTGGCCCACGAAGTGCGGGGGATGTCCGGCAACCTGGGCGCGCAAGGCCTGGCGGAGCTGGCAACGCGCTGCGAGATCGCTGCCAATGACGGCGACTGGGCAAAGGTCGACGTGCTCAGCCCCGCGCTGGAGCACGAAATGGGCCGCGTTTTGGCCTTTGTCGAGGATTACATCAACGCATAGCGCTGCGGCACCAGGCCTCGCCGCAGCGGCGGCGCGGGCGCGTGCCATCGCGCACAGCGCTGCTCGTTCAGTGTCGTGCCGCGCCGCGCTCGCGCGCGGCGTTCTGTTCGTCCAGCCACGCCTTGAGCGGTGCGAAGTAATCGATGATGGCGCTGGCATCCATGCGATCCTCGCCGGTCATCGACCGCAGCGCTTCCTGCCACGGCCGGCTTTCACCGAGCGCCAGCATGGCGCGCAGTTTTGCGCCGGCCTCCTTGTTGCCATAGATTGAACAACGGTGCAGCGGCCCGGTGTAGCCGGCCGCGCGGCACAGTGCGCGGTGGAACTGGAACTGCAGGATATCGGCGAGAAAATAGCGCGCATAGGGCACGTTGCCGGCCACGTGATATTTGGCTCCCGCGTCGAAACCGCCGGGCTCTGCCGGCTCGGGGCGCGCGATACCCTGATACCTGGCGCGCAGGTCCCACCACAACCGGTCGTAGTCCTGGGGGCCGACCTCGCCGGCAAAGACCTTCCAGCGCCACTGGTCCACCAGGTATCCGAAGGGGATGAAGGCAACCTTCTCCAGGGCCTTGCGCAGCAGCAGGTCGATGTCGCTGTCGGTGCCGGGAACCGTGTCGGCCAGCCCCACCCGCTTGAGATACTCCGGCGTAACGGACAGCGCAATGGTGTCGCCGATGGCCTCGTGGAAACCGTCGTTGGCGCCATTGCGGTAAAGGGGGGACAGCCCGCGGTACGACAGGAAGTAGAAATCGTGTCCCAGCTCGTGATGGGCCGTTATGAAGTGCTCCGCGTCGGTCGTGATGCACATCTTGATGCGCACGTCGAGCTGGTCGTCCAGGTCCCAGGCGCTGGCATGGCAGACCACTTCGCGATCACGCGGCTTCTCGAACAGCGACCGCTTCCAGAACGTATCGGGCAGGGGATCGAATCCGAGCGATACGAAGAATCCTTCCGCATCCTTGACGATGTCCCGCGCCCCGACCTTCCTCGCCTGCAGCGCCGCGGTGAGGTCGTAACCCTGGCCGGCGCCGGGCGGCGCCAGCAGCGGGTAGATGTTGTCCCAGCTCTGGCTCCACATGTTTCCCAGCAGGTGGGCGGGGATCAGCCCGTCGGGCCGCGTCGCCGCCGCGCCGTAGCGGTCCTGCAAGCGGCCGCGCACGTAGGCGTGCAGCGATTGGTAAAGCGGCTTGAGCTGCTGCCACAGCCGTTCCATTTCCGGGGCGAAGTCCTTTTCCGGCATGTCGTAGGACGAGCGCCAGAGCGCACCGGCGTCGGCGTATCCCAGTTCACGGGCACCCTGGTTGGCGAGTTCCACGAACCGCGCGTACCGGTCGCGATAGGGGGGCGAAACCCGGTGCCAGCCCGACCACGCGCGCCGCAGCGCCTCGGGGTCGCGGCTTTGACCGATGATCTTTTCCAGGTCGCTGAGGTTCAGGCAGGGCTGGTCCGGGGCGGGACAGTACTTGCCGCGGCCATATTCGCCGTCCATCGATGCCAGGATGCGGGCAAGCTCCTCGCTGCCCTTCGGATCCTTGGGCGCTGCCACCACGAGGCTGCGCTTTAGCAGGTCAAGCTTGCGACGCAATTCCGGGACAAGGGCTACGGCGTCAAAGCGCGCCGCCTCCATCGCGAGATTGGTTGCCAGCTCGTTGGCGGCCTGTCCTGCGTCGGCTGCCAGCGCCTCGGTATCTTCGGTGATGAAGTTTTCCATGATCCAGCTGGCGCGATTGCTCAGGATGTTGGAGCGCGCAACCTGTGTCTCGGCTTGCGCGACGAAGGCTGCCGCACCCTCTCCGGTCAGTGGCCACTGCGGCGCCGGGGCCTGGGCCAGCGCCGCTGCCGAAGCAGCCAGCGCCACGACAGCCGCCACCCATGCCGTAGCCCGGATCGTCATATTCGTTCCTTTCTGGGGATCGCCGTTGGGTCGGACAAATTCCTCGCCGCAGCAGCGGACGCAAGGGGCGAATGATAGAGCGCAGGCAGCCACGGGCGACCTACCGGTTCGCACGGCCACCGCGCCACGTGGGACGCGGCCGCAGGGCTTGGCTCAGGCGCGGCGCTGTTTGGCCAGTATCTGGACGAAGCCGCGTTGCAGCGCCGCAAGGTGCTGGCCCGGGTCCGGGAGTTGGGTGATGGCGGCCAGCTCGGCCATACCCCCGTTGCGCGGGAAGCCGTTGGCGCGCAGCTGCGAGAAACTCACTGGCGGCGTGCCGGCCGGTTCCTCGTCGAGCAGGTCGTCGAAACTGATGTCGTCATCGTCCACATCCGTACTTTCGTCAAATAAGGCCAGTTCTTGATCCCGCATATCCGGTTCGGCGCTGTTCCTCGGTAAGTCATTGATAAATATGCTGATAATTTCTACCGGTCTCATTCGGATCGCGCGTGGGCCACCCGATGCTCTCTCCCCGGGCCAAGCGTTTTGACGCGTCGTCGCGGCGTTTTCAACCGCCCCCGCCAAACATGACTGGTTTCCGATCCCTTTGCAGACGGTCGCAACGGCCGTTACGGTGAAAGAATGTGCACAGTTTCCCTGGGGAGCAGCAGACGTGTATGACGCGGACGGCAAGGACGACATCAGCGTACTCAAGACCGTGCTGCCGGTGATGTCGCGCTACGCAAGCGGCTATCACCCGATCAGCTACACGGTCTGGTACGAATACACCAAGGCCACCAACAAGGCGCTCAAAGGCGACGTGGACGCCGAGCTGCAGCATGTGGAGCGGTTATCGGCGGCGCAGACGTATGCCGTGTATCTGAAACACGTGGTGGATCCGGCCGAACGCGCCGTATTGAGCGCCCGCTCGGGCCTGCTCGGACTGGTTGCCGAGGTCCGCGACAAGGTGCGCGACGCCGAGGTGCGCACGGCGGGCTTTGACACGCACCTGACACGGTTCCAGGACGGGCTCGCCAAGGCGACCACCCTGGCGCAGGTCAGGGGTGACGTCACGTCCATGCTCGCCGAAACGCGCAAGGTCAGCGAGTCCTTTGTTCGCATGACCAGCCAGCTCGACGAAAGCCGCAAGGAGGCCCAGCGCCTCGCCGACGAACTCAAGGCGGTGCGTGAGGAGGCCTGCACCGACGCGCTGTCGGGGCTGCTCAACCGGCACGGATTCGACCTGGAACTGGAGCGTCTGGCCGGGCGCGGCGGCGCCGAGGCTTCACTGGCGCTCATCTTGCTCGACATCGACAATTTCAAGGCGGTCAACGATACCTACGGCCACCCGCTGGGCGATGCCGTCATCGCCGCCGTGGGGCACTTCATCCGTGAGAGCGTGGCCACCGCCGGAGCGGCTGCGCGTTACGGCGGCGAGGAATTTGCCGTGCTGCTGCCGGGGTGCTCCCTGGACGCTGCCGGCAAACTGGCGCAGGCGATACGCGTGCGCGTCGAGCAGGGCAGGATCAAGCGCCGCAGCAGCGACGAGCCCATAGGCGGCATAACCATTTCGGCCGGCGTGTCGCACTGGCGGCACGGCGACGACACGGCCAGCCTGGTCGAGCGCGCCGACCGTGCGCTGTATGCAGCCAAGAATGGCGGGCGCAACCGCGTTGCGCTTGAAACCTAGCGCGGCTGCTCGGCCGCGGCCGTAAGGATGGGTGATTGCGCCGATGGAGGCCAGCTTATGCACGGCACGCTCTGGGCAGTGACGTGCAGCCCGCGCCATTGCGTCTCTTTGTATGGCTGCGTCCCGAATTTGGAACTTGAATCACCTTTGTATTTTATTAGCGACCACTATCGCCGAGTGGTTCACCGTTGGTTGGCTATGCTGGCCGTGAACCTCCGGGAAGGGGCATTCCGGACGAAAATCCCGCCTTGGGAACCAGGAAAGGCCGGTAGAAGAACCGCTTTTCATCCACTGTGCGCAGCATGCGAGCGTGTCAAATCGCTTCCTGCCGCGCCGGCGCATAGCGGTGCCGGTGGTGCCGACGATTTCGGTACTGGTCGCGGAGGAGGTTTTCCGTCTTGCATGAAGTAACTGCGCGCAGCAGCGGGTCGACACTAACGGACCGTAGCCCCGATGTCGGGCCGGAGCCTGAACACGTGGCCAGCCGCCTGCAGTTCATGCTGAACGCCATCCCGGAAATGGTCAGCTATTGGAGCACGGACCTGCGCATAGTGACATGCAATGCGCGCTATGCCGAGCGGTTTGCGCTGACTCCGCAAAAGATTCGCGGCATGGCCCTGCGCGAGCTCCTGGACGACGAACTCTACAACGACGTCCTGCAAAACATCGAACTTGCGCTGGTTGGCGTTCCGCAAAGCTTCGAGCGCATCGTAACGGACCCGGGCTCTTCCCCGCGGCGCTTCAGCATCTCCTATGTGCCCGATTTGCGGGCCGGCAAGGTTGTCGGGCTCGGGGTGGTCGTCACGGATGTATCGAGCCGCGACCTGGCGCTGACCGCCCTGGTCAGCAGCGAAGAGCGCTACCGGGCTTTGTTCGAACACATGCAGACCGGCTTCGCCCTGCACGAAATCATCACCGACGATCAGGGCCGGCCCGTCGACTATGTATTTCTCGCATGCAATGCCGCGTACACGGCGATGACCGGGCTGCGTCCGGAGCAGATCGTCGGCAAGCGGGTCACATCGGTGCTTCCCGGGACCGAGAATGATCCTGCGGACTGGATCGGTGTTTTTGGCAAGGTCGCCCTTACCGGCCACAGCGTTCATCTGGAAAACTACTCCGAGGCCATCGGGCGCTGGTACGACGTGGTCGCCTACCGGCCGTCTCCCAGGTTCTTTGCCGTGCTGATCCACGACGTCACCGAGCGGCGCAAGATCCTGGCGGAGCTGGCTGCCCAAAATGAAAAGCTGAGCGTCACCTTGCGCTCCATCGGCGATAGCGTCATCACGACCGATGAAGCCGGGCGGATCGAATACCTCAATCCGGTCGCGGAGCGCCTGACCGGATGGTCCGTGCACGAAGCCGCGGGCCGCGGGCTGATGGAGGTATTCCATGTCATCGACGAAACGACGCGCCAGCCGGTGGAGGACCCGGTTACCCAGCTGCTGACGCAAGCCTTCCCAGCCGCCGCCCAGGATTCGTGGAGCAGCCACCAGCGGATCCTCGTCGCGCGCGACGGCGCGGAATTTTTCATTGCCGACTCGGCAGCACCGATACGCGATGACACCGGGGCGATCCGCGGCATCGTGCTGGTTTTCCACGACATGACCGAGCAGCGCCAACTGGCGCGTGAGATGTCCTATCGCGCGAGCCATGACGCATTGACGGAACTGCCCAATCGGACGGAATTTGACGCCTGCCTGCAGCGCGAACTCGCCCTGGTGCAGCAGACCGGCGCGGTCCACTCCCTACTTTACATCGACCTGGACCAGTTCAAGATCGTCAACGACGCCTGCGGCCATACCGTGGGCGACGAGCTGCTGCGCCAGATCGCCGGGCTGTTGCGGTCGTGCGTGCGCTCCGGCGACACGCTGGCGCGGCTGGGCGGGGACGAGTTCGGCGTCATCCTGTCCCATTGCGAGGCCGAACCGGCCCAGGCCATCGCGCAGGGCATTTGCGAGAAGATCGCCGCCTTCCGATTCACGAACGAAGGCCGCCGGTATCGGATCGGAGCCAGCATTGGCGTCGTGCCGCTGGACCGCCGCTGGTCCAATGCAACGGCCATCCTGCAGGCGGCCGACGTGGCCTGCTACGCGGCCAAGGAGTCGGGACGCAACCGCGCCCACCCCTACGCCGACGTCGGCGGTGCCGCACAGGCCAGCCAGGGACTGATGCGCTGGGCAACACGGCTCCAGGAGGCGATAGAAGAGAACCGGTTCGCCCTGTACTGCCAGAAAATTCTGGCACTTGCGCCGGGCGCCACGGGAGAAAATTACGAGATCCTGCTGCGCATGATCGGCGAGGACGGCGGCATCATCCTGCCGGGGGAATTCATGCGCTCGGCCGAGCGCTACCAGCTCGTCGGCCTCATCGACCGCTGGGTATTGCAGAACGTCCTGCAATGGATGCGCACGAACCGCGACCGCATGCAATACATCGGCATGCTGTCCATCAACCTCTCCGGGCATTCGATCGGCGATCGCAGCTTCCATCGCTTCGCCGAAGAAGTCATGCGGGAGACCAATGCCGACGCCGCCAAGATCTGCTTCGAGGTCACGGAGACGGCGGCGATATCCAATCTGGGCGACGCGACGCGCTTCTTCAACACCATGCGGGTCAACGGCTGCAGGTTTGCCCTCGATGATTTCGGCAGCGGGCTGTCTTCCTTCGGCTACCTCAAGACCCTGCCCGTGGACTTTCTCAAGATCGACGGGCAGTTTGTCCGCAATGCCCACAACGACGCCGTCGACCGCGCGACGGTGCGCTGCATCCAGGAGGTGGCGCACGTCGTCGGCAAGCAGACCATCGCCGAATTCGTCGAAGGCCCCGAGGTCCTGCAATTGTTGCGCGATTTGGGTGTCGATTTTGCCCAGGGCTATGCAATCCACCGTCCCGAGCCCATCGCCGCGCTGCTGCGCGGCGCGTCCGCGGCGGCCTGATCGGGTTGCGGTAAATCTACGAATGCCCCACGGATTGCAAGAGCTCCCGGGCGAACGTATAAATTGACCGTGACCACATGAGTCCAGGCAATTCATGGGACGTCGATCCGCTTCGAAATCCGGATTCAAGGCGAAAACTTTGAATTACTTCCGGCATGTTGAAACCTCGGGGCAAAGCGTCGTTGTGACGGACCACGGGAGGCCAACATTGGAGGTCGGCGTTAACGCAGCACGGATCGCAACCCTCTGGAGTTACTGCGTGCCTTGGTGGTCCGCTACGATCACACGACTGACCGGAACAGACCGAAATGCTGTGGTGGGCCGTGCAGGACTTGAACCTGCGAGCAACGGATTAAAAGAAGCGGTTGGAAATATTAGCTCAATAAAAACAAGGAATTAAACGAGAAATTGTTCTGTGTGCAGCAAGCTGTGCAAGAAATCCGCGATCGTGGGGAAAATGTACGCTCGCTTTTGAGCATTGTATATTGGCTCGGTCCTCGCAACTTATACCGCGAGGTCGGCACCGGAATAGATTGATCGCTTGAGCCAATCAAGCGTGAGCGTGGCTCTCCGCTTCAACAGAAAGGCGCAGGCCAACCGACTTGAGCACGGCAATCAATGTCCTGAGTGTTGGATTTCCTTTCGGCGACAGCGCGCGATACAGTGATTCGCGACTGATGCCGGCCTCCTCCGCCACCGCGCCCAAACCGCCATACGCTTCCGCCACGGTACGCAGTGCCAGTAGTGCGGCGGCCCGGTCATTGGGATCGTCCAGCGATTCCATCGCCGCCTTCAGGTATTGCGTTGCCAATTCCCGATCAGCGCGCAGTTCAGCAACCTCTGCGTCATGGTGCGATACCGATGCTTTGAGCTTGCTCATGCTTGCCTCTGTTTCCAATCCGACCAATATTCCTTCGCCCGCTTGATATCTGCCGCCTGGCTACTCTTGTTGCCGCCGCACAAGAGAATTACCGCCGCCTTCCCGTATCGGCCACAATAAACGCGATAGCCGGCACCGACGTGAACGCGCAACTCGACGATACCTTCTCCGACCGGTTCGCAGTCACCAAAATTTCCTGCCTGAAGATGACGCAAACGAATGCGGATGCGCGCCTGGGCGAGTTTGTCGCGTATTGCGTTGAGCCAGACGGTAAACGGCTCCCGGCCATCCTGAGCTCGAAATCGATGTAATTCGAGCACGGCACGAATTGTAGCTTAAAAGCTACAGATCGCAGCAAAGCAGAATGTGTTTATGGTGCACCCGGCCCCCGTGTCGCTCGTCGGAAGGTGAGAATGTCGTTCGAAATACGCCCTATCAATACTGTCACCAGTATTGGTCCACCTTCGCGCTTCGCGCTACGGAGGATCCTGCTTCGCGTTCAAGGGATGAAATCCTGCGAAGCACCGCAGGCGCGAAGCAGGAGTGGGCCGTGCAGGACTTGAACCTGCGACCAACGGATTAAAAGTCCGCAGCCAAAACAGTTGGCATTATGGCGGCGGCTGGTTTTTCTCTATGGTCACGATTTTGCGCTCACCCTGAGCCGGATCTTTCACTACCGTCGCGGGGGTTCCGACCAATTGCAAGCGCCTGGCCTCTGAGCGTACAATATGACTAGGGTTATATGACTATAGGCAAATCATGGACGACCAAGCTGTGTCGAAGTCGCAATTCAAGGCGAAAGCCCTGGAATACTTTCGCCGTGTCGAAACTTCGGGACAAAGTGTCGTCGTCACCGATCACGGCAGACCAACGCTGGAAATTCGGCGGTACCGGGGCGTTGATCGCAACCCTTTGGACGTGTTGCGCGCCTCCGTGGTTCGCTACGATAACGCGACAGACCCAGTGGCAGAGCAAGAATGGGAGGCGGCGCAGTGATCGTCTTGGACACCCATGCGCTCGTTTGGTGGGTTACTGGCGATACGTCGCTGAGCAAGCGAGCAAAGAACACGATTGCGCGCGAATTGGCGGGGGGCGAGATTGTCGTTTCCTCGATTTCGGCATGGGAGATTGCCATGTTGGTAGCGCGAGAGAAGCTTGTGCTGACGATGGATGTGGGCAGCTGGCTGGCGACTGTCGGGGAGATCGAGGCCGTGCGATTCGTTCCGGTTGATGTCGAAATCGCCACGAAGTCGGTTGCGTTGCCCGGCGAATTCCATAACGACCCTGCGGATCGAATGATTGTTGCGACCGCCAGGAAGCTCGCTGCCCCGTTGGTGACGAAGGACACGAAGATCAGGAACTATGCACACGTAAAGACCATTTGGTGAAAGGCGTGCGACCAACGAGTACATCGTGTCGCTTGCTTTCAGAAGACCGCAAAGAGTGTGCAAGCGGTGCGCAAGCAGAAAAGCAGGGGAAAGCGCGCCGGGCAAGAGCTACTAAAGTGCTGAAGCAGAAGCGTTTTTGCTGGTGGGCCGTGCAGGACTTGAACCTGCGACCAACGGATTAAAAGTCCGCTGCTCTACCGACTGAGCTAACGACCCGGGGAAATTGCCACTGGCGGGCGCTACCCGCGAGAGAAAAGCCTGCGATTATCGCGGTCCGGCACGGGCTGCGTCAAACTGCGTGCCGCGCGGCGCCAGATTCCTGGCTTGGCATAAGGCAGGGCGCGGCAGGCTGCCGCCTACTTCTTGCCCTTTTCGGCAGGGCCCAGCGCGCCCAGGCGGTCTTTGGCGAGCTTGGCGGCCTCGCTGTCCGGGTAGTCCTTGGTGATCCGGGTAAGGGTGGCCTTGGCGCCCTTGCGGTCGTTCGAATCCATCTGGCTGGCGGCGATATTGAGCAGGGCCTCGGGTACCCGCGGCGAATCCGGGAAATGCTCTATCAGGCTCTGCTGGGCCGCGATGGCCGCCGGGAAATCCTTGACGGCGTAGTACGAGGTGCCCAGCCAGTACTGCGCCGCCGCGGTGTAAACCGATTGCGGATACCGCGCGACGAATGCGCCGAGGGCATTGATGGCGCTGCGGAAATCGTTGGCTCGGAACTGGGCCACGGCGGTGTCGTAGGCCGTCTGTTCGTCGCGGGCCACTTCGGCGTTGCGCCCGTCAACGGTGATTGCCGTCGGCTCGAGCTTGCGCAGGCGCCCGTCCAGGTCGGCATACAGGTCATGGCTGTTCTTCTGCGTATTGGCCACGTCGCGCGAAAGCTTCTCCGTTATGCCGCGCAGCTGGTCGATGTCCAGCGTGGTCGCGTCGCCCTTTTCGGCCGAGGCGATCTGGCCGTGCTGCACGGCGTCGATGCGCACCTCGATCTCGGTGATGCGCTTTTCGATCGCGTCCAGGCGCTCCTTCTCCTGGCGGCTGTTCTCGGCGATCGTGTCGCGCAGTTCGAGGATGGCCTTGCGCGCTTCGTCATCGGAGAGCAGTCCGGCGTGAGCGGGCGCCAGATGCGCCAGCAGCGCGGCAATCAGCAGGGGTGCAGCGTAGGTACGGATGCGTTGCATGTGCGCCGGCCTTTCCCGCCGGATGGCGGGGCGGTGATTGGGATGAAGTCGCTGGACCCCGTGCAAGCACCGGGCGAAGGCGGCCATTGCGCCGGCCGTTATCCGCGGGTGGGAATTGCTGCGGGCTCCGTTAAGCAGCCACCGTGACGCCGGCGCTCAGCGGCATCACGGTGGCGTCGTGCGCCTACGGCGGTGCGCTTACTTGTAAACGATGTCGGCGCGGCGGTTCTCTGCCCAGGCTGCTTCGGTGTGGCCGGTATTGCGCGGCTTTTCCTTGCCCAGGCTGACGGTTTCGACGCGGTTGACCGAAACGCCCAGCACCTTCAGGCGCTCGCGAACGGCATCGGCGCGGCGCTGGCCAAGGGCGAGGTTGTATTCGCGCCCGCCACGCTCGTCGCAGTTGCCTTCGATGCGCACCGTGCGGGCACCGTGATCGACCAGGTAACGGCCATGCGCCTCGACGACTGGCACGTCGGTTTCGTTGATCGACGAGCGGTCGAATTCAAAGTAGACGCTGCGACGCGACAGGATGTTCTTCGGATCGTTGAGCGGATCGATGGGCGTGACCGGCGTTGCGTCGACCGGCTTGACCGGGGCCGGGGCGGGCGCCGGAGCAGGTGCCGGGGCGGGCGCGGCCTTGGAGGTGCTCGCGGCCGGGGTGTCGTCAAGCTTGGTGGTGCTGCAGCCTGCCGCGACCAAAGCGACGGCAACTGCCAGGAATGCTACTCGCAGGGTATTCACGTTACTGACTCCTTTATTGGTACTGAAAAGCATGATTCGGAAACTGCTCATTTGGAAAAAGGTCCCCAGGTTGGTTCGCGTACGTCGCCGTTGGGTCCCGAAAGCCGCGCCCGCGCGCGGCCATCGGTGGACGCCAGGGCGAGTATTCCGCGCCCACCAACTTCGGTGGCATACAGGATCAGGTGACTGTTGGGGGCAAACGATGGCGCTTCGTCCCTGACTGTATCTGTAATTGTAAGTTGCTGCTCGCTGGCCAGGTCAATGACGGCTACCTGGAACTGATCGGCGTGGCGGGCTATGAAGGCCAGTGTCTTGCCGTCCGGGCTCATCCGCGGGCTGATGTTGTAGTCGCCCTGGAAGGTCATTCGCTGGGCGTCGCCGCCGCCGGCTGGCATGCGGTAGATCTGCGGCCCGCCACTGCGGTCCGAGGTGAAATAGATCTTCGTGCCATCGGGCGAGAAGACCGGCTCGGTGTCGATTGAAGGGTCGAAAGTGAGCCGGCGCAGATTGCTGCCGTCCACGCCTACGGTGTAGATCTCGGAGTTGCCGTCGCGTGTCAGCACCATCGCGAGGGTCCTGCCGTCAGGCGAAAAAGCCGGCCCGCTGTTGCTGCCCGGAAAGCTGGCAATCGCCTTGCGCTGGCCGGTTGCCAGGTTGTGTACGTAGACGACGGTCTTATGTTTTTCGAAGGAAACATAAGCCAGCGAGCTGCCGTCCGGCGACCAAGTGGGAGAAATGATGAACTCAGGTGATTTGAGCGCGGTCTGGGGATTGGCGCCATCGGCGTCGGCAATCTGCAGTTCATAGCGGCTTGCCGAGTACTGCACCACGTAGGCGATTCGGGTGGAGAAGACACCCTTGATCCCGGTGAGCGACTCATAGATGCGGTCGGCGATCCGGTGCGCGATGCGCCGCAGGTCTGCGCCGGAACTGACAAACGCAAGGCCGTCGAGCTGGTTGCCCTTGACGCTGTCGTAGAGGCGATAGCGGATTTCGATGCGGCTATCCGCAAGGCGCGCGGCCGACGCGACGGCAAGGGTGTCGGCGCCGCGCGACTTCCAGTCGGGGAAGTTGACGCTGGCCGATTCCGCGATGGGCGCCGGCCCCGCTTCCACGATGCGAAACATACCGGAGCGGGCCAGGTCCGCCCGGATGACCGCCGCCATGTCCTCGGGCAGCGCCGAGTCGGAAAAGAAATTGGCCACCGCGATGGGGAACTGCTGCGAGCCCACGCCGGTGATCTCCACGGTCATCTGGGCCTGCGCCGGGCCGGCCATCAGGCAGCTCAGCGACACGAAGGCCGCCAGCGCCGCCCTCGCGGCTGCCGTCACCTGCCAGCGGCCCATATGTGCGCATAGCGCGCGCGCGCGTGCCGCAATCCCAATGATCAACTGCCCGGCCCGCACGTGCCTTTCGGGGAGCTGCGGGGGGGTAATTGACGATTGGGAGGCGGAAATGCGGAAACTGCGTGGCAGGTCGCTATCTGCGCGAAAAAGGAGCATATCTACGGGATTATAGGCAACCCTGGAAAAGCGCTCTGTGCGGTTCATCGCACATCTTGGGGATGGAGCTCTAGGTCGATCACCCGATCCACCGTACCGTTGCTTTTCCTGGGGAAGGGATTGGTTCGGAGGATTGCCCGTCGAGCGGCCTCGTCAAAGCCGGGTAATCCACTGGGGTGCACCAGCAGGGGCTCGCTGGCCTGTTCGCCATCGGGCAGCAGTTCAACGCGAAACGTCGCGAAAACCAGCGGAGAGACCCCTTCGGGAACCGCGAAGTTCAGGTTGGCCAGCACCGCCGACTTGATCCGCGCCGCCCACTCCTGGCTGATGGGCCCGGCGCTTACCGAGGGTGGATCCAGCGAAGGCGCGCCGGCCTGGCTGCTCAGCCGCTTGAGCTCTTCGGCGTGACGCTTGTCGGCCTCGGCCTGCTGCCGCTTGAGTTCCTTCGCCGTGGGTTCGGCCGGCGCGGGCTTGGACTTGGACTTGGGTGCCGGCTTGGGCGGTGCTTCCTCGGTCTTGCGGACCCTTTCGTGCTTGATGGCGATATCCGGCGCGGGCGCGGGTGCTTCCTGCGCTGGCGCCGGCGTTGGGGTTTCGGGAACAGGCGCCGGGGTGGGCGTGGGCAGCGGCGTGGCCTGCTCGACCGAAGGTAGTTCCCAGAGTTCGGCGGTAGCCGGGGCCGATGCCGTGGTCTTCCACTGCACGGCGTACCACATCGATCCGATGAGTGCGGCATGCATCAGCAGCGCCGCGACAAACGCCCGCAAGGAGCCCTTGTTGCGCTCCGAAGGCAGTTGCAGGCGCGCGGCAATTGCCGTCATTGCCGGCGATCGTGCGAAGCTTGCGTCGCGGTTCGCATGTGCCCGGGTGCCGCGCGTTTCATGCCGCCGGCTTGACCGCCAGTCCAACGCGCCGCACGTGCAGCTTGTAGAGCGCGTCCATGACCTTGGTGACCGATTCGTAGCGGACGTTCTTGTCCCCGGAGATGACCACGGGGGTATCCGGATTGCGCGCCATTTTCTGCTCGATGGCCCCGCCCAGGTCCTCGAGGCGCAGTTCGGTGGGCGCCGCGGGGCCGGCCGAGCGATCGCGCAGGAGCAGCCGGCCGTCAGGCTTGACGACGATTTCCAGGGGCTGCTCGGGCGCCTTGGATGTCTTGCCCACCGTGGGCAGTTCCACGAGGCTCGGGTTGACGAAGGGGGCCGACACCATGAGGATGACCACGAGGACGAGCATCACGTCGATGTAGGGCACCACGTTGATGTCCGAGAGCATGCGGCGGCGGCTCGGCGTGCGGCGGGCGATGATGGCCATGGCGGTTGTGCGATCGGTGGGCGCGGGTTGGCGGACGCCGTGGCGCTAGCGCTGGCGCTGCAGGATGTTGGAGAACTCTTCGATGAAGGTCTCGAAGCGGTTGGCCAGGCGGTCGATATCGTGCGCGAAACGGTTGTAGGCCACCACCGCGGGAATGGCCGCGAATAGCCCGATGGCGGTGGCGATGAGCGCTTCGGCGATTCCGGGGGCCACCTGGGCGAGGCTGGCCTGCTGCAGCGTGGACAGGCCGGTGAAGGCGTGCATGATGCCCCACACGGTGCCGAACAGGCCAATATACGGGCTCACCGAACCCGCCGAGGCAAGGAAGGCCAGGCGAGATTCGAGCCCGTCCATTTCGCGCTGGTAGCCGGCGCGCATGGCGCGCTGCGCCCCTTCGAGCATGGCCTGCCGGTCCACCTCGCCGCCGCGGCTGCCGCGGATCTTGAGGAATTCGGACATGCCGGCCTCGAAAATGCGCTCAAGTGCCACCGTTTTGTGGCCCGGATTCGACGCGGTCTGGAAGAGTTGCTGCAGGTCGCTGCCGGACCAGAAGGTGCGCTCGAAGGCTTCGGTTTCGCGGCGCGTGCGGCTGATGGCCATGGCCTTGCCGAAGATGGATGTCCAGGACGCCAGGGAAATCAACATCAGCAGTGCCATGACGAGCTGGACGACCAGTGTCGCCTGCGTAACCAGGGTGAGTATCGATAAGTCGGCTGAAGCATTCATGCGGTCGGTGTTCCCTAGGTCGGTACGGAGGGGCTGTGCGGCGCCCGCGGCGGCAGCAGGTCGGCGATGGTGGCGGGAATGCGCTGCGGCCGCAGCGTCCTGGCATCGACACACACGACCTTGACGCGCGCGCGGCAGATGGCAACCGTCTCGCGGCTGGCGAGCTGCTCGAATATTACGTACGTGACCGCACGCTCCGCAATGCGGGCGTCGATGAGCAGCGCGTCGTCGAGGCGCGCAGGCTTGAGGTAGACGATCTCGGCCGAAGCGACGACGAACAGTACACCTTCACGCTGCGCCAGCGCGTCCTGGCTGAATCCGAGTTCGCGAAACCACTCGGTTCGGCAGCGCTCGAAGAATCTCAGGTAGTTGGCGTAATAGACCACCCCGGCGGCGTCCGTATCCTCGTAGTAGACGCGTACCGGCCAGTCGAAACGGGTCCGGGACGCGCTTGCGGGGTCGGCCGGGAAATTGCTGTCGGGTGAGGTCAATTGGGTTTGCAGGGCTGGCACGATCGGGGCGAAGCATGAGTGTAACTGCTGCAGTGCGCTCGCCGGTACCGCCGGACAATCGGATTCGCACTACCAGGGGATGCCGGATCGCATCCGCGAGGCGCCCGCGGAGCGCGACTTGCCGTCTTTGCGCATCGCGCCGCCCTAGAGCAGCGTGCCCGACTGTCCCTGCGCCGGAGCGACCAAGCCGAAGTGGCGGTAGGCCTCGGCAGAGGCGATGCGCCCGCGCGGGGTTCGCTGCAGCAGACCCTGCTGGATCAGGAAGGGTTCGACGACGTCTTCGAGCGTGTCGCGTTCCTCGCCGATTGCGGCCGCCAGGTTGTCGATGCCGACGGGGCCGCCGGCGAAGCGGTTGATCACCGCCTGCAGCAGCTTGCGGTCCATCACGTCCAGACCCAGGCCATCGACCTCCAGCATGCCCAGCGCGCGGTCGGCCACGCCCTGGGAGATCTGGCCGTTCTCGCGCACCTCGGCAAAATCGCGCACGCGGCGCAGGAGCCGGTTGGCAATGCGGGGAGTACCTCGCGCCCGGCGCGCGATCTCGCGGGCGCCCGCGGCCTCCAGTTGCGCCTGGAGCAGCCGTCCCGACCGGGCCACGATGGAGGTGAGTTCGTCCTCGGTGTAGAACTCCAGGCGCGCCACGATGCCGAAGCGGTCGCGCAGCGGATTGGTGAGCATGCCGGCACGCGTGGTGGCGCCGACCAGCGTGAAGGGCGGCAGGTCGATCTTGATCGAGCGGGCCGCGGGCCCTTCGCCGATCATGATGTCGATCTGGAAATCCTCCAGCGCCGGGTAGAGTATTTCCTCGACGACGGGGCTCAGGCGGTGGATCTCGTCGATGAAGAGTACGTCATTGCGTTCCAGGTTCGTTAGCAGTGCGGCAAGATCGCCGGGCCGTTCGAGCACCGGCCCGCTGGTCTGGCGCAGGTGCACGCCCATCTCGTGGGCCACGATATGCGCCAGGGTGGTCTTGCCCAATCCCGGCGGCCCGAAGAGCAGGACGTGGTCCAGCGATTCGTTGCGGTTGCGCGCGGCCGTGATGAAGATTTCGAGCTGTTCGCGGATCTTGGCCTGGCCAACGTAATCGGCGAGCCGTTGCGGCCGCAGGGCGCGTTCGACGGCCTCCTCGTTGGGGGAGGCGGGGCTGGCAGCTACAAGCCGGTCGTCTTGCAAAAAAAGATCCTTGTCGGCTGCCCGAACCCTGGCCCCTTTCCCGCTTGCGCGTGCGAGGGGAGCATGTTGCACCTCTACCGCTTGCGGGAGAGGATAGTGGCGCGGGTGCTTTGCCGGGCGTCAGCGCTTGGCCAGCGATTGTAAGGCCAGCCGTATGCCGTCCGAGACGCCGGCGCCGGCCGGCACCAGCTTGGCTGCCGCGGCGGCCTCGCGCTCGGAATAGCCCAGTGCGGCCAGCGCCCGCAGGATGTCGGTGAGGTTGTCGCCGCCGGCAGCCACTGCGCCGCCCGTGCCTTCGAGCGCGGCCCCCAGCTTGCCCTTGAGTTCGAGGAGCAGCCGTTCGGCCGTCTTGGTGCCGATGCCCGGCACGCGCGTGAGCAAACCGGCCTGCTGCAGCGTGACCGCCTGGGCCAGCTCTTCCACGCTCATGCCCGAAAGCACGGAAAGCGCCGTGCGCGAGCCGACACCGGAAATCCGGATCAGTGCCCGGAACGCGGCGCGCTCGGCCACCGTGGCAAATCCATAGAGCAGGTGCGCATCTTCGCGCACGACCAGGTGCGTGAGCAGTGTCACGCGCTCGCCCACCGGCGGCAGCCCGTAGAAGGTGCTCATGGGAGCGTCGACTTCATAGCCTACGCCGCCCACGTCCAGCAGCAGCGCGGGCGGGCGCTTCTCCAGCAGCGTGCCGACCAGCCGCCCGATCACGCTACTTGCCCTCCGCGAAACTGCGCCAGGCATTGCGGGTCTTGGCGGCAGCGCCGCCGCGGCGCACGCCGCGCCCGGGACCCGCCGCCGCCAGCTGCGCCGCCACACCCGGCGAGCGTCCCGAGGCGTGCGCATGGCAGATGGCGCAGGCCAGGGCGTCGGCGGCATCGCTGGGCGGGGCGTGGTCCAGGCCCAGCAGCCGCTGCACCATCTTTTGCATCTGCAGCTTGTCGGCGCGGCCATAGCCGGTGGTGGCCTGCTTCACCTGCAGCGCGCTGTATTCGAACACGCCGACGCCGGCCGCCACGGCAGCGCAGATCGCGGCGCCACGGGCCTGTCCCAGCAGCAGGGTGGATTTGGGATTTACGTTGACGAAGACCTTCTCGACCGACGCTTCATCGGGTGCCGTGCGCGCGATCACGTCGGCCAGGTCGCGCAGTATCGTCTCCAGGCGCTGGGGTAGTTCGCCGGACGGCACGCGGATCACGCCGGAATCGATGCAGCTCAGTCGCCCGCCGCACACCTCGATGATGCCGTAGCCCGTGCGGTTAAGACCCGGGTCTATTCCCAGTATGCGGCGCGATTTGGCGGGCATGGTTGGCTGTGCGGTGATCGTGCCGGTGCTGGAGTCCACACCGGAATTTAGCGCGGATCTTGCCACCGTGACGCCGGCCGGCGCCCCGCCTCAGTGCCGGAAATGGCGCATGCCCGTAAATATCATTGCCACCCCATGCTCGTTGGCGGCGGCAATCACCTCGGCATCGCGCATGCTGCCGCCCGGCTGGATGATGCAGCACGCGCCTGCCTTCACGATGGCATCGAGGCCATCGCGAAACGGAAAGAAGGCGTCGGAGGCGGCGCACGAGGCGGCAAGCGACAACCCGGCCTCGGCGGCCTTGATGGCGGCAATGCGCGCCGAATCGATCCGGCTCATCTGGCCGGCGCCCACGCCCAGGGTCGCCCCCTGGCCGACAAACACGATGGCATTGGATTTGACGAAACGCACCACCTTCCAGGCAAACAGCAGGTCTTCCATCTGTTCGGCAGAAGGTGCAGTGCGGGTCACCACCTTGAGTTCCGAGCGGGGCAGCGAGGCCACATCGGGCGTTTGCGCCAGAAGCCCTCCGCCCACGCGCTTGAGATCGAGATCGTTGCTGGCATCGCCCGGCGCCAGTTCCAGCACCCGCAGGTTGGCCTTCGTGGCAAACGCCGCGCGCGCACCCGCATCGAAACCCGGCGCTATGACGACCTCCGCGAATCTCTCGTTGACGGCCTGCGCCGTGGCTGCATCCACGGTCTGGTTGAAGGCGATGATGCCGCCGAAGGCCGAGGTGGGATCGGTGGCAAATGCCCGCCGGTAAGCCTGTTCGGAGTCGCGCCCCGTGGCCACGCCGCAGGGGTTGGCATGCTTGACGATGACGCACGCCGGAACCGTGAACGTGCGGACACATTCCCATGCCGCATCGGCGTCGACGACGTTGTTGAACGACAGCTCCTTGCCCTGCACCTGACGGTATCCGGCCAGCAGCCCTGCACCCACAACGGGGTCGCGATAGAAGGCGGCCTGCTGGTGGGGGTTCTCGCCATAGCGCATGTCCTGGCGCTGGTGCCACTGCCGCGTGAGGATGCGCGGAAAGGCGCTGCGCGTGCCGTCGCTGCCGATGCTGGAAAGGTACCCGCTGATGGCCCCGTCGTAGGCTGCGGTGTGGGCGAACGCCTTGGTGGCCAGTTCGAAACGCGTGGCGTCGCTCACGCGAGCGCCGTCGCGCAGTTCACCGAGTACCCGCGCGTAATCGCGCGGGTCGACCAGCACCGTTACCGCCGCATGGTTCTTGGCGGCCGAACGCAGCATGGCGGGCCCGCCGATATCGATGTTCTCTATGGCCTCGTGCAGCGTGCAGCCGGGGCGCGCGATGGCCGCTGCGAACGGATACAGGTTGATTGCCACGATCTCGATGGGCGCGATCTGGTGCTGCGCCAGGGTGGCCATGTGCGCCGGATCATCGCGGCGCGCCAACAGTGCGCCGTGGATGTTCGGGTGCAGTGTCTTGACGCGGCCGTCGAGCATTTCGGGAAAGCCCGTGACCTGCGAAACCTCGGTGACGGCCAGCCCGGCCTCGGCGAGCAGCCGGGCAGTGCCGCCCGTCGACAGCAGGCGAAAGCCCAATTGAGAAAGCGATCGGGCAAATTCCACCGCTCCGGATTTGTCGGAGAGGCTGATGAGCGCAGTGCGCTGGGCCGCCTGGTTCATTGCCGGTGCCAGGTCAATTGCTCAATGCAGGCCGTAGTCCTGGAGCTTGCGCCGCAGCGTGTTGCGGTTGATGCCCAGCAGGTCCGCTGCAGCCGATTGGTTGCCCTCGCAGCGCTGCAGGGCAAATTGCAATAGCGGCTTTTCTATGGCACCCAGCACCATCTCGTGCAGCGCGTGCGGCTTGGCGCCGTGGAGATCGGAAAAATACTGGTCGAGGCTGCGAAAGACGCATTGTTCCAGCGACTCGCCGTCCTGGTCAGCCGACTGCGCCGCAACGGCCGCAACGCGGCTTCGTGAGGGTTCCCGCGCACTGTCGCGCCCATTGTCCTTGTGGCCTTCGGCCGGCGCGGCCGTCGCCCGCTGGCCGTTGACCGGCTCCAGGCGGGTAGCGGCCTTGGCCGCACTGGTGTTCCCGGCGGGCGCACCACCCTGCTGGGGCCCCTTTGCCGAGGACGCATTGTCCTTGCGCGTTGCCATGCGGTTCACGCGTTGTTCCTCCCCCGAGGCATGCAAGCGCGCGGGCGTCGTGCAATGCGGACGCTCTAGCGCGGAATGCATGTTCCATCCGTATGGTTGCCGTATATACGACGTCTGCGGGAGCCATTCCGATACAGGGTGTGGCGTCCGGGCAGTTGCGTATTGCGTATTCTCTATTGCGTGGTCTCAGGCACAGTGCAACACGCGCTGCCGCGAATGCTCCAGCGAATTTCGCGGCGACTGCCCTCGCGCAAGCTCCGATCCACGCACCGGAACCGCTGCCTCAATGTACTCAAAAAAACGGCCGCGTGCAGCAGCTTCCTGCAAAAATTCTTCGAAG
>Ga0209698_10001391_pt1 | contig 27860 bp, 25 predicted proteins | sample LitLauG_LLR_2012_FD_187203 | JGI IMG/M metagenome (GOLD analysis project Ga0209698, IMG submission 187203) | Freshwater sediment microbial communities from Pennsylvania, USA - Little Laurel Run_MetaG_LLR_2012 (SPAdes) (version 2) | ecosystem: Environmental > Aquatic > Freshwater > Creek >... | reverse complement strand
GCCCACGAAGACGGCGGGCACGGAGCCGATGATGATCGACGTCGTCACCGAGAACTCGATGTGGCCGAAGGCCAGGGCACCCAGGGCGGCGGCGATGGTCAGCGGCACGGCCTGGGTGAGGTCGGTGCCCACCAGCTGGTTCGCCCCGAGCATCGGGTACAGGAAGAGCAGCAGTACGATCATCAGCGAGCCGGAGCCCACCGAGGTGATGCCCACGATGAGGCCGCCGACCATGCCGATGATGACGGTGGGCACCGGGCGGAGCTGCACGCCGTGGACCACGCCCTTGCGTGCGTGGCCGTTGCGGCGGTCGAGGAAGAAGCGCACCACCATGGCGGCGGCACCGACCAGCAGCGCCACCCCCAGTGCCTTCTCGATGTTGGTCTGGGACGCCTTGGCATGCCCCATGACGTGGAGGATGTAGGAGCCCACGAACGCCATGGGCACCGAGCCGAGGACCATCCAGCCGACCAGGCCGAAATTGACGGTCTTCTTGGAGATGTGGACGGCGGCGCCGATGGGGCGCATGAACACGGCCGCCACCAGGTCGCTCGAGATGGCCGTCGACGGCTTGATCCCGAACAGCAGGATGAGCATCGGGGTCATGAGCGCGCCGCCGCCGGCACCGGTCAGTCCCACCAGGAAGCCGACGATGGCGCTTCCGATGACGATGTACGGATCGATGTGCATGGGTGAGCCCCTCCTCTAATGTCTAGTGACACCGTAGGTTATATGGGATCACTAGGTCAAGGAGATATTCGCCGTTGCTCGGCCCGGGGTCCCGTCCGGGTGCTCCGCTAACGTCGGGTCGGTGGGGATCGGTGCTGCCTCCGGCGACGCCGTGGGCGAGGTGGTCGCCCTGCTGGTCGCACGCGGCGGCGAGCACCACGGCGAGACGGTCGACCAGCGCGCCCACGCGTTGCAGTGTGCCGGACTGGCCCGGGCCGACGGTGCGCCCGACCATGTGGTGGCAGCCGCCCTCCTCCACGACATCGGCCACCTGGTGGCCTCGTCGGTCGGCGGAGCGAGGTCCGACCTGTCCGTCGACGACGATCGCCACGAAGCCGTGGGCGCCCGGTGGGTCGGACACCGGTTCGGGCCCGAGGTGGCCCGGGCGGTGGCGCTGCACGTGGCGGCCAAGCGCTACCGGTGCACGATCGACCCCGCCTACGTCGCGTCCCTCTCCCCCACCTCGGTCGCCACGCTGGTCGCCCAGGGCGGGCTGCTGTCGGACGAGCAGGTGGCCCGGTTCGCCGAACATCCCGGACGTGAGGACGCCCTGCGGCTGCGCTCCTGGGACGAAGAGGCCAAGGTACCCGGTCGGGCCACGGCGGGACTCGACGAGTTCCTCCCCACCCTGACCCGCCTGGTCGCCCGCCGGGTCTGAACGCCTTCCTGGGCGCACGCCGGGTGGCGTGCTTCGCCACCGGGTGGGCCGCTCAGCGCGAGCGCCAGGCCTCCGGGTCGGCGGTCAGCGCGGTGACCGACACGGGCAGGTCGCCCGAGACGATGCTGGCGATGGTGACCTCGTCGAGGACCGACCGCAGGCTGGCCCGGACGGCCACCCACACCGCCTGCAGGTGCTCGGCGGCCCCGACGTACTCGGCCGCCTCGGGGCGAAGTCCCCGGATCTCGGCCAGCGGTCCGTCGAGGGGTCGGATGACGTCGGCCACGGTGATCTCCGTGGCCGGCCGGGCCAGGCGGTAGCCACCATCGGGCCCCCGCTGGCTGGTCAGCAGGCCGGCACGGCGCATGTCGTTGAGGATGCTCTCCAGGAACTTGGCCGGCAACCCCTGGGACGACGCGAGCGACTCCGAGGTCAGCGGGGTGTCCGCCGCGCCGAGCGTGCACAGTGCCCGTACGGCGTAGTCGACCTTGGCGGAGATGTACATGGGTCGATTCTTCCAGATGAGGACTGCGCAATCCGCCACCGGGCGGTAACGTCGCAGTAGCAGCGTCGGGCGGGTGCCCGCCCGCCACCGAGGAGTCACGTGCCCCGAACCGCAGCCAACGGCATCGAGCTCACCTACGGGACGTTCGGTGACCCGTCGGCGCCGACACTGCTCACCATCCACGGCCTCGGCGCGCAGATGACCGACTGGCGCCCCGGCTTCGTCGAGGCATTCGTCGGGCAGGGCTACCACGTGGTCGCCTTCGACAACCGCGACGTCGGCGAGTCGACCTGGTTCGACGACGCCGGGCAGCCCGATCTCGGGGCGCTGCTGTCCGACCCGTCGACGCCGGTCCCCTACCTGATCGCCGACATGGCAGCCGACGCCGCCGGACTGCTGGACGCACTCGGGATCGAGCGGGCCCACGTCCTGGGTGTGTCCATGGGCGGGATGATCGCCCAGCAGTTCGCCATCGACCACCCCGGCCGCACGATCACCCTGACCTCGATCATGTCGACACCGAGTCCGAGGGTGGGCACCCCCACCCCCGAGGCGTCCGCCGCCCTGCTGGTGGCCCCGGCGGAGGGGCGCGAGGCGACCATCGAGCAGTCGGTGGCCGGTTCCCGGGTGGTCGCCTCGCCCGGGTTCCCGTTCGACGAGGCCGGCCTGCGGCATCGGGCCGGGATCCACTACGAACGTGGGCACCACCCGGTCGGTGCCGCCCGGCAGTTGGCGGCGGTCCTGGCCTCCCCCGGCCGGACCGATGGCCTGCGGGGTGTGGCCGTCCCCACCCTGGTGGTGCACGGGGCCGACGACCCGCTGGTCACCCTGCCCGGTGGTCAGGCCACGGCTGCCGCCGTCCCCGGCGCCGAGCTGTGGGTCATCGAGGGCATGGGCCACGACATCCCGGCCGAGATCCTCGACGAGCTGGCCGCTCGGCAGGGTGCGCTGCTCGCACACGACTGACCGGTCCGGACGTCGCAGCGGACACGTGGGGAACGGGCGCGCTGGCCGGCACCCGGTTCAGGCCGCTGTCAGGCTCGGAATCACGTCAGGCCGAGCGACACCGCACTGATGGCGAACACGGGACGGGCCAACGACTGGCCGGCCATGGATCCCTCGAAGCGGGCGCCGCCCAGGGCGAACACGCCACCGTCGGTCCCGACCAACCAGTAGCCGCCACCGAACGGGTCGGCGGCGATCCCGGCCACCGGGGCGGCCAGTGGGCTGCCGGCCATCGAGCCGCCGAACGCTGCGTCCCCGAAGGCGAACACTCCCCCGTCGGACGCGGCCAGCCAGTAGCCGTGCCCGGTGGCACTGCGGGCGATCCCGACCACGCCGGCGGCCAGGGGCTTGCCGCCCATCGAGCCGGCGAAGGTGGCATCGCCGTAGGCGAACACCCCGCCGTCGGAGTCGACGATCCAGTAGCCCAGACCGGTCGCCGTGGCCACCATGCCCACCGGGTAGCCGGCGTGCGCGACCGGAGGTGCCGGCGTCGTCTCGTCCCCGTAGGACACGGCATCACCGAAGGCGCGCACCGAGCCGAGCCCGCTCAGGCCCAGGTCGAGCATCCAGTACCCGTGGCCACTCGGGGTGGGAACCAGTGCGATCGACGTGGGCCACAGATCCGCGCCCCCGGTGTTGGACGAGGTCCGGTCGCCGTAGGAGACCGCGTCGCCGTAGGCGGTGACCGCACCGGTGTAGCCGTTGAGGATCCAGTAGCCCCGGTCGGTGGGCGTGGTCGCCATCGACCAGCACGTGCCGTCGGGAAGCGACCGGTCCGTCGTGTCGGGCGGACACAGCGCCGGGTCCGACGCGGCCGAGCCGACCCAGGGGGAACCGAATGCGAACACCCCGCCGTCCCCGCCGAGCAGCCGGTACCCGCTGTCGGCACGGTGGGGGATGACACCGGCACCTGCCCGGGCCCCGCCCGTCGCCACCAGTGCGACCGGCACGGCCATGGCCATGGCCAGTGCCACCACCGCCAGGACCCGACCGATGCGGATCCACGCCCGCACCACTGCGCTCCCGCTGTACCCGACGTGTGCCATGTCCGACCTCCCGTAGCGAACCACCGTGCTGCCAGTGTCGTGCCCCGACGTCGCCGCGCACAGGGGCCAAGGTCACATGCCGCGTGCCGGGGCCGTCGACCGTGCCTGCGGTAGCGTCGCACCGGCATCGGGGGCGCCCCGCCGCCGATCGGGGGAGCACCATGGGACAGCGGAGCACCAGAGCGTCTCGGGCCGGGCGGGCGGCTGTCGTCGCCTGCGGGCTGGCCATGGTCGTCGGCCTGGCCGGCTGCGCCTCGTCGAGCGCCTCCCCGACCTCCGCCGCCGCACCGGCCGTGTCGTCGGCCTCGTCATCCCCCTCGGCCCCCTTCTACTCGCCGCCCTCGCCCCTGCCCGCTGCCGCCCCCGGTACGCTCATCCGCTCGGTGCGGGTGACCGGCGTGCCCGGCGTGCCCGGCGGCGCCACCGTGTGGCGCATCCTCTACCACTCGACCACCGTGTACGGCGCGGACGTGGCCGAGTCGGGCTACGTGATCGCTCCGGCGGGACCGGCGCCGGCCGGCGGCTTCCCGGTCATCGCCTGGGCCCACGGCACCTCGGGGTTCGACGCCCCGTGCGGGCCGTCCCTGTTCACCGACACGGGTGGTGGGCCCTACCTGCTCCCCTCGCTCGACCGCTACCTGCGGGCCGGCTACGTGGTGGCAGCGGCCGACTACCAGGGGCTTGGCGTGCGGAACGGCGTGCACCCGTACCTGCTCGGGGTCAGCGAGGGCCGTTCCGTCCTGGACGCCACCCGGGCCGCCACCCACCTGACCGGTCTACGCACCGGGCCCGACGTGATCGTCTACGGCCACTCCCAGGGTGGGCACGCCGCCCTGTTCGCCGCCGAGCTGGCCCCGACCTACGCCCCGGACCTGCACGTGGTCGGCGTCGTGGCCGCCGCCCCGGCCACCGGGATGAGCACGCTCATCGCCGTTGCCGCCACCCCGATCGGCGCCCAGTTCCTGCCGTACAGCGTCCCCACCGCCTGGAGCTGGACGCAGACCTACGACGACCTGCCGGTCAGCACCCTCTTCACCCCCGCCGGAGCGGCGTTCGCCTCCGAGCAGGTGACCCGGGACTGCGGCAACCAGCTGGCCGACGCGGCCACTGCCCGGCACCTCGGCCCGCTCCAGCTGTTCACCGCCGGAGCCGGCACCGACCCGGTCGTCATGGCCCACGCCCGGGCCAACGACCCGGGCGACGTACGCACCGGCGTGCCGATGCTGGTGGTGCAGGGCACGGCGGACGACACGGTGCCGCCGGCGCTGACCGACACCTACGTCGCCACCAAGGCGTGCCCGATCGGCGACACCGTGCAGTACCTGCACGTCACCGGCGCCACCCACGAGACCGTGGTCTTCCGGGCCGCCCCGACCATCGTGTCGTGGATGCACGCCCGCCTGACCGGCGGACCGGCGCCGACCACCTGCGGGCGGCCGGGGGACGTCGCCACGCTCACTCCCTAGATCGGGGCGGGGCGGACACTCACCCTGCTTCGAAGATCCGCCGGGGGTTGTCGACCAGCATCGTGGTGATCTCGTCCTCGGTCACCCCGTGGTCGCGCAGGTAGGGCAGGACCTCCTGGCCGATGTGGAGGTAGTGCCACTGCGGCAGGAACGCCTTGGCGTCCGGGTCCATCCAGTCGAGGTAGCAGGCGGCGTCGTGGGCCAGCACCATGCGCCCGGCGAACCCGCGGCGGCACAGCTCCACCACCGTGTCGGCCCGGGCCTCGAACGTGGTGGCCAGGTTGATGCCGAACCGGTCCATGCCCAGCCAGAACCCGGCCTCGGCCAGTGCGGACAGATGGTCGACGTCGCTGGTGTCGCCGCTGTGGCCGAGCACGACGCGACCCGGGTCGACCCCCTCCTCGGCCATCACCCGCTGGACGGTCAGCCCCTGGTGGGAGTCGGGGTGGGTGTGGACGGTGATCGGGCAGTCGGTGCGCAGGTGGGCCTTGGCCACCGCCCGCATGACCCGCTCGACCCCCGGGGTCAACCCGGGCTCGTCGATGGCGCACTTGAGCATCCCGGCCCGCACCCCGGTGTGGGCGATGCCGTCGGTGATGTCGCCCACGAACAGGGGGACCATGGCCTCGGCCTCCTCCTTGCCGAGCAGCGTCCGGACCTCCGGTGTGCGGTAGTGGAAGAAGAACGGGACGTCGTAGTACGTGTAGCAGCCGGTCGCCACGACGATGTTGAGCTCCGGCACCCGCTCGGCCACCTGCTGGATCCGGGGGATGTAGCGACCGAGTCCGATCACCGTCGGGTCGACGATGGTGCGGACCCCCGATGCGGCCAGCTCCCCCAGCGTGGTGACCGCATCGTCCACCCGGGCCGCCTCGTCACCCCATTCGTCAGGGAAGTTCTGCTGGACGTCGGTCGACAGCACGAAGATGTGCTCGTGCATGTAGGTCGGCCCCAGTGCGGCGGTGTCGACAGGTCCCCGGACGGTCTCGACGGTGGGCATGGGGTCTCCTCGGGATCGTGGCGGTGGGCACCGGGCCGACTGCGGGTCGATCGTACCGGCAGGCCTGACGACGCGCCGGTGCCCCGCTCCGACAGGTCGGTCGGTGCGGACGGACCGGGCTCGGCCCAGTCCCCGGTCAGGCCCGGATGAATGCGTCCACGATGGCGACCAGCTCGTCCGGCGCATCCTCCTGGATGAAGTGGTTCGGACCCTCGAGCACCACGTGGGGCTGGCCCTGGGCTCCCGGCACCCGCCGCTGGAACTGCAGGTGGGCACCGGGTGCGAAGGCGATCGGGTCCTGGTCGCCGAACACGGTCAGGAACGGCTTCTCCCACGTCTCCAGATAGGCCCAGGTGTCGAGCATCATGGGCACGCCCGGGTTGTCGGGCTGGAGCGGGATGAGCAGGGGGAACCGCTTCGGGCTGGCCTGGTACGACCCGTCGGGGAACGGCGCCGTGTACGCCGCCACCTCGGCGTCCGACAGCTGGCGGGTGCACCCGCCCTGGACCAGAGCACCGATGGGGAGCTCGTCCACCGACTGGCTGAACGCCAGCCAGTCCTCCATGAACTTGTTGAGCCCCTTGCCCTCGGGCAGGCCGGTGTTCGAGGCCACCACCCGGTCGAACCGCTCGCCGTGGCGCGGCAGCAGGTTGAGCCCGGCGGTGCCGCCCCAGTCCTGGCAGAACAGGGTGATCCGGTCCAGGTCCTCCCCCACCAGCCACTGGCTCAGCCAGTCGACGTGGGCGGCCAGGGTGAACACGTCCGGGTCGACCGGCTTGTCCGAGCGCCCCATCCCCATGAGGTCGGGCGCCAGGACCCGGTGCCCGCGGGCGACCAGCGCGGGGATCATCAGCCGGTAGAGATAGCTCCACGACGGATTGCCGTGCAGCAGGACCACCGGGTCGGCGTCCCGGGGGCCCTCGTCGAGGAAGTGCATGCGCAGGGCGGTGCCGTCGGCGGCGGTCACCTCGCGGTAGTGGGGGGTGAAGGCGAAGTCGGGCAGCCCGGCGAACCGCCCGTCCGGTGTGCGGAGGATCTCCACGACCGGCTCAGTTCCCGGCCGTCACGACGGACCCGATCAGGTCCTCGATCTGCGGATCGACCACGACGACGACCTGTTCGGCGACGCCCTCGGTGGTCGCCAGCAGCGGCAGGGTGGCCTCGTCGACCCGGTCGAACCGGACGTCGTGCCAGGCGCGCCCGTCGCCGATGATCACGCCGTCCACCGCGAAGTGCGCCACCGGCACCACGCCGTCGGGGTCGGCCGCCGGCGTCGCACCCTCGACCAACCGGCGCACCCGCATCACCACCGGACCGCTGCCGGCGTCGGCCGGGTCGGCAGCACCCAGCGGCAGGCAGCCCATGACGATGGTCGTCTCCATGCCCGCCTGCTTGTGGACGTACTGCTTCTGGAAGTCGTCGCGGTTCTGCATGGCGAAGAACGAGGCCCGGCTCGGGTAGCGCACGATGCCGATGCGCTCCCACGCCACGTCGTCGGTCACCTGGTGGGTGACGTCGCCGAACAGCGACACCATGGCCCCCAGGTCGGCCAGGACCGCGGTCGGCGCGTAGATGTCGTCCGCCTCCTTGCCCGAGATCGCCGGCCCGCCGGCGTCGCCGTAGTCGGCCACCGGCTTGTACTTCATCAAGTTGAGCATCCACACCTCCCGGTCCTCCTCGGGTGCGAGGTGGAGCCAGCGGCCGGCGGTCTCGGTGTTGACCGTGCCGAAGGGGTACTCGAGCGGGTTCGCCATCAGGGTGCTTCCTTTCGTGGGGCCGCCAGGGGCCCGTGGGGGTTCAGGGTCGGAGGAGCGCGTCGAGGGCGTCCACCAGCAGCAGGCGCGCCTCGGCGGATGGGAGCCCCCGGTGGACGAGGTAGTGATCGAGGGAATCGAAGGTGGTGAGCGCGTCGACCGCGGCCAGCCGTGACGCGTCCCGCACCGGGTCGCCGGTCGACAGCTCGGGGGCGAAGTGCCGCCCGACCTGCTCGCGCAGGAAGGCCCGGGCCGCGTTCACGTCCTCGGCCACCAAGGGGTCGAACGTCGCACGGATCCTGGCCGCCCGGACGGTGGCGCCGACCTCCGCCTGCAGCCGCAGCCGGGTGTCGACGAACCGGGTCACCCGGTCGGCCAGGTCTCCTTCGCCGATGGCGGGGATCAGGAAGAGCGGCGTCACCCGTTCGATGTTCCGGGCGATGGCGGACCGGGTCAGGCTGTCGTGGTCGTCGAAGTACCGGTAGACCGAGCGCACCGACAGCCCGACCCGCAGGGCGACCTCCTCGGGCCCCGGGCTCAGGTTGTCCTCGGAGAAGAGGTCGAGCACCGCGTCGAGCACCGCGTTGCGGTTGCGGTCGCGGATGGCCGACCGGCCGTCGACCGCAGCTTCGCCCGGGTCGCCCGGATCGGGCACCGGCTGCACGGACACCCCGGTCAGGCCCCGTGGCCGAACTTGGGGTTCCTGCCCTGCTCGAGCCGCCGGTTGCGGTCGTGCACCCTGGCCCGGGTGCTCTGGTGGGTGAGGATCCAGAACTCGTCCGCCCGGACCGCGTAGACCACGTCGGCCGCCAGGTCGGCCGCGGGCATGACCACGGTGCCCATGGCCGCCGCCACCTGCTCCATCGGGATCGGCGTCGGGGCGGGCAGTCCGAGCGCGGCCGGGGCGTTGCGGGTCGACTCGAAGATCTTGGTCCCGACCAGCTCGGGACACAGGCACGACACACCCACCGGGGTGCCCTCGAGCTCCATGGCCAGCGACTCCGACAGGCCCACCACCGCGTACTTCGTGGCGTGGTACGAGCCGAGCATCGGCGACGAGGTCAGCCCGGCCTCCGACGCCGTGTTCACCACATGGCCCTCACCCTGCTCGAGCATGAGCGGCACGAACGCACTCACCCCGTAGGCCGGGCCGAGCAGGTTGACCCCGACGACCCAGTCCCACACGGCCGGCTTGGTCTTGTGGTTGGGGCGACCGGACGCCACCCCGGCGTTGTTGCACAGCAGTTGGACCGAGCCGTAGGCGGCCAGCGCCGCGTCGCGCAGCCCGGCCACCTGGTCGGCGTCGGACACGTCGCACACCACCGGGGTCACCGCACCGCCGGCGCCGGCGATGCGTGCCGCCTCGCGCTCGAGGGCGGGCTGCTCGATGTCGGCCATCACCACCCGCATCCCCTCGTCCAGGAAGCGCTCGGTCAGCGCCAGGCCGATGCCCGACGCCGCTCCCGTCACCACTGCCGTGCGTCCGTCCAACTCCATCGTGTCGTCCTCCGTGTCGTGTCTGTCGTGTCCGGTGGGCCGCACGCCGCGGTCCCCCGGCGGGGTGCGGGTCACACCCGGGCGATCACCTCGTCGCCGTAGCGGGCCAGGGCGTCGGCGGTGTCCTGGTAGAAGAGGAAGGCCGGGACCACGATGCGGTCGACGCCCAGTTCGACCAGGGCGGCGGCCTCGTCGAGCGCGCCGGACCCGAAGACCCCGTTGCCGCCACACGTGAACTCGACGGCCGACGGGTCGCGCCCGGCGTCGACGGCGGTGGTCCGAACGATGTCGACGAGCTCGCCGAGTCTCCGGTGGCTGCCCTTGGCCGGAAAGAACCCGTCGCCGATCCGGCCGGCCCGCCGGGCTGCGATGTCGCTGTGCCCGCCGATGTGGACCGGGACCGAGCCGCGCACGGGCTGGGGGCGGCAGATGCATCCGGTGAACGAGGTGAACTCGCCGGCGTAGGCGGCACGGTCCTCGCTCCACAGGGCCCGCATGGCGCCGATGCCGTCGTCGGTCCGGCGGCCCCGCTCCTCGAAGGGCACCCCGATGGCGTCGAACTCCTCCTTGAGCCATCCCACGCCCACGCCGAGCTCCATCCGCCCGCCGGACAGGTGGTCGAGCGTGGCCACCTCCTTGGCCAGCACCACCGGGTTGCGCTGGGGCTGGATGAGGATCCCGGTGCCGAGCCGGATGGTCGAGGTGGCCGCGGCCAGATAGGTCAGCCAGATGAGCGGGTCGGGGATCGGCGCGTCGTCGGCGCCCGGCATCCGACCCGACTTGTCGTAGGGGTACCGCGACTCGTAGCCCGAGGGCACCACGGTGTGCTCGACGGTCCACAGCGACTCGAACCCGGCCGTCTCGGCGGCCCGGGCCATGGCGACGGCGGCCGCCGGGTCGCAGAACGGGCCGGTGTTGGCGAAGACGATGCCGAACTTCATGCGGAGCGCTCCTCGGTCTGGAGTGTGCAGATGGTACCCACCCGGGGGTCGACCCGGCCGGAGAGGTAGGTACGGAACACGTCGATGACCGCTCCTGCGCCCACCACCCGGTCGAGCGTGATCCACCCGCGGACCCAGCCGGCGTAGCCGGCCCACGCCTCGGCCATGGTTGCGGCCAGCACGTCGGCGCCCCACTCGCGGCTGCGCTTGGTGATCTGGCTCGGGGCGAAGAGGAATTCCGGGGCGGGACCCGGCCGGGGCACGGCGTCGTCCGCCGGTGGGCTGTCCCAGTGGGTGTCGCCCACGATCATCGAGTGGGCCAGCCCCTCGCCCAGCCGGTGGTGGACCGCCGATACCACGCGCTGGTCGCCCGAGATGTCGATGAACACCGACGGCACCTGGTCGAGGGTGGCGATGTCGTCGTAGGTGACGACGTCGTCGTACACGCCGAGGTCCCGGCAGAACCCGACGTTGCCGGGCGAGGTGAGGCCGACGGTGCGGACACCTCGGGCCTGGAGCAGGAAGGCGGCGCCGAGCGCGGTCTTGGCCGAGGCGCTGGACAGCACCACCTGGGCCGCACCGAAGTCGTCGTGGTCGGCCACGAAGTCGTCGATCACGAACGAGGTGAAGAACAGCGGGTAGAGGAGCATCTGGAGCTCCTCGGCGTCGGGCCGGTACACCGGGTCGACCGCGCACCGGCGGTAGCCGTTGTAGGGACCGGCCAGGACCGAACGGTGCTCGGCGACGTCGCTCACCTCGATCGCCGAGGACCGTCCGGGGACGATCACCAGCTCGGTCGACATGGGCAGGAAGCCGAACAGCCGCTCGCCGACGGTGACGTCGGGCGACCGGGTCTCCACCACCTCGGCGAAGCCCCACACCGGCACCCGACCCCACACCGTGTGGTCGCCCTCGTCCGTCGGGGCCGCCGGGAAGGCCTCCCAGTACCGGAGCATCTCGCCGATCACCGCGTAGGACACGTTGTTGGACGAGAAGCCGAAGTGGTCCACGCGGAGCCGGGCCTCGCCGGCGGACAGCGGGACCGGCGGACCGTCGACCTCACGCCAACGGGTGAGCTCGGTCCGTGCCACCTCGATGTCCATGCGCCCGTCCTCTCCCTCACGCCGCCCGTGCCGGTCGTCGGGGGCAACCCGCGACCCGTCCCGGCGCGGGTTCCGTCGGCCAGGAGGTGTCATTTCCCCTGACATCTGTCAAAGTACCTGACAGAAGATACGCTGACAAGTGACCGATGCCCACGACCTCTCCCACCCTGACCGTCGACGACGCCGCCGCGCTCATCGGGCGCGCCCTCGCACCGGTCCGACCCGGCTGCGGCTCGGTCGGCCTGGAGGTCGAGTGGATCGTGGTCGACCGGTCCGATCCGGCCCGTCCGGTAGCGGGGGACGAGGTGCTGGCTGCCGCAGACGGGCCCCTGCCCGCCGGCGGCACGGTCGGGGTGGAGCCGGGCGGGCAGCTCGAACTCACCACCGAACGCCGGCCGGACCCGTGCGCCGCGCTGGAGGCGGCTGACACCGACGAGGACGTGCTCCGGCATCGCCTGGCGGTGGCCGGGCTGGCCATGGTGGCCACCGGTGTGGACCCCTGGCGCCCGCCCCGGCGCTCGCTCGACCTGCCCCGGTACCGGGCCATGGAGGCGGCGTTCGACGCCCGGGGACCGGCCGGACGGGTGATGATGTGCTCGACCGCGGCGCTCCAGGTCAACCTCGACTTCGGCGCCGATCCGGTGGCCACCTGCGCCCGGGCCGCACTGGTGGCGCCCGTCCTGGCCGCCGCCTTCGCCAATTCGCCGCGGCTCGCCCCCGACGGCACGGTGATCGCCTCGGCCCGCTCGCTGGTGTGGGCGGCCATCGACCCGGGCCGGACCCGGCCGGCCGCGCCCGACGGGTGGCCCGCCTACGCGCTCGACGCCGATCTCCTCTTCATACGCGCCGACGGTGACGCCCACCCGGTCGGGGCCCCGTTCCCCCTCCGGCGCTGGGTGACCGAGGGCCACCGGCTCGGCCACCCCGACGCCGACGACGTGGGCGAGCACCTCACGACGCTCTTCCCGCCGGTGCGCCCACGGGGTTGGCTCGAGTGCCGGTTCCTCGACGCGCTCCCCGGCGACGACCGGCGGGTGGCAGTGCCGGTGCTCGCCGCGCTGGTCGGCGACGACGCCCCGCCCGACGAGCTGGCGCTGGCCTGCTCGGGGATCGACGATGCGTGGGCACTGGCGCCCACCGGCCTGGCCGACCCCGGGATGCGGGCGGCCGCCGAATCCCTCCTCGCCCTGGCCGCCGACCTGCTCGATTCCGGTGCCCCCGGCGACGGGGCGGCCGTCCGCACCTGGGCCGGACGCCGGGCCCACGCCGGGTGGGCCCCGACGTTCGTCGATCTACAGTCCCTTGACCACCACGAACAGGAGACCCGCTGATGGAGCCCTACACCCTGTACGCGATGCCCGCCTCGCTCTGGTCGGGCAAGGCCCGCTCCTACCTGCGCAAGCACCGGATCGACTTCGTCGAACGGGCACCCGGTGACCCCCGGTACAACGAACAGGTCGTCCCCGCCATCGGCCGGTGGATCATCCCGGTACTCGAGACCCCCGACGGCACGCTCGTCCAGGACACGGTCGACATCATCGACCACCTCGATCCGCAGCTTCCCCCGGCCCGGTCGGCCTACCCGGCCACCCCCGTCCACCGGGCCATCGCCCACCTGCTCGAGCTGTTCGGCGGCGAAGGCCTGCTGCGGCCGGCCATGCACTACCGGTGGGACTTCGACGACACCAACGTCCCGTTTCTGTCGCAGGACTTCACGGCCGCCCTGGTACTCGGTGCCGACGACGAGACCCGCGCCGGCGTGTTCGCCTTCTCCAGCGACCGGATGCGGTCGGCCACCACTGCCTTCGGGGTCAGCGAGGAGCTGGTGCCCGAGATCGAGCGGTCCTACGAGCAGTTCCTCGACCTGTTCGACGCCCACCTGGCCGGCTCGCCCTACCTGCTGGGGGGCCGGCCGACCATCGGCGACTTCGGGTTCATGGGCCCGCTCTACGCGCACCTGGCCCGGGACCCGTACCCGTCGGTGCTGATGAAGCAGCGGGCCCAGCGGGTGTGGCGGTGGGTCGAGCGGATGAACTCCCCGGTGCTCGACGCCAGTGAGTACGGCGACGTGTCCGAGGCCCTGTTCGAGGACGACGGCGTGCCCGACACGCTACGGGCGCTGCTCGCCTACATCGGCGAGGAGTACCTGGCCGAGGCCGTCGACCAGGTCGCAGCCGTCGACCGGTGGCTGGCCGAGCACCCCGACGCGGCCGAGGGCGAGGTCGTCCTCGGAAAGCCGAACCGCCGGTTCAGCGGGACCACCACGTTCGACTGGCGGGGCCACCCGATGACCGTCGCCGTCGTCCCCTACCGGCTGTTCCTGATCAAGCGCCTGCAGGACGCCGTGGCGGCCGCGGACCCGGCCGCCCGGCAGGCCGTCCGGACCGTCTTCGCCGAGGCCGGACTCGACCCGCTCCTCGACGTCCGGCCCCGACGGTGGGTCGTCCGTGCCGACAACCACGAGGTGTGGGGGCCGCTCCAGGAGCCGGTGCTCCCGACCTGACGGGCCGGGCCGCCCGGTCGGTCAGGACCCGTCGCCGACCACCCGCCGCTCGAGCCGCTCGATGACGGTGAGGTCGGGCCGCCCACCGGACAGGCGGGCCAGCTGGCGCAGCCCGGTCGGACTGGTCACGTTCACCTCGGACAGGTGGCCGTCGATCACGTCGATCCCCACGAACCACAGCCCGTCGGCCCGCAGCGACGGGGCCAGTGCCTCCACGATCCGACGGTCCCGGTGGTCGAGCTCCACCACCTCGACGGACGCGCCCAGGCCGATGTTGGCCCGGAACTCATCGGGCGCCGGATGCCGGTTGAGTGCCCCGAGCGGCTCGCCGTCGACCAGCAGGATCCGCCGGTCGCCGTCCGCCACCCCGGGCAGGAACTGCTGGGCCATGACCGCACGGGTCCCGTCCCCGGTGGCCGCCGCCACCAGTGCCGGCCCGTCGGGGGCCCGGGCCGACAGGCGGACCACCCCTGCACCCCCGTGGCCGTCGAGCGGCTTGAGCACGGCCCCGTCGTGGCGCTCGGCGAAGGCCAGCAGGGTGGCGGCCTCCGCGGTCACCACGGTCGGGGGCATCAGCTCGGGGAACCGGCAGGCGTAGAGCTTCTCGTTCGCCTCGCGCAGTCCCCGCGGATCGTTGACCACCAGCGTGGTGTCCCGGGCGAATTCGAGCAGGAGGGTCATCGCCAGGTAGTCGGCGTCGACCGGCGGGTCCGTCCGCACCAGCACGACGTCGGTGGCGTCCAGACCCCGGTCGCGGGCAGGACCGGTCGCCGCCACCGTCGCACCCGAGATGCCGACGGGCCGGGCCCGCGCCCGCACCCCTCCGTCCACCAGGGAGAGGTCGGCGGCGGTGCAGCACGCCACCCGGTGGCCGCGCACCAGTGCGGCGGCCATCAGGCCGATCGACGTGTCGCCGTCGGGGTCGCACCCCTCCAGCGGATCCATGACGACGAGGACGTCCACGGGTCGGTCAGCCGGCGTCGCCGCGGACGTTCGCCCGGTGCCGCTCGAACCGGCCCACCAGCTCGTCGGTCTGGGCGTCGCTCCACGCCACGTGGGCCCAGCCCTCCAGGCCGCCACAGCGGTCGACGTGTGCGGCCACCCGGTCGTCGACCCGACCGGTGAACCCGAGCCGGACCAGTGCGTCGAGCCGCACCCACACCGGCACCACGGCCGCCTCGGCCAGGCTGGGTGCCGCGCCGGCCAGCCAGGCGCCGTCGTCCAGCCAGGAGCCCAGCTCCCCCAGGGCGACCTCGAGTGCGTCGGACGCCCGGGCGATGCGGTCGGGACGTGTCCCGTAGTAGACGCCGATCATCGGGCCGAAGACGTTGGCGTCGATCCACGCCGTGCGCTCGCGGACCAGGGCGCGCCCGGCCTCGTCGGCCGGCAGCAGCGGCCGGCCGGGCACGGCCTCCTCCAGCCATTCGAGGACGGGCAGCGAGTCGGCCCGGTACGCATCGCCCACGCGCACCATCGGGATCTCCCCCTTGGGCGAGTGCTCGACGAACTCGGGCGGCACCACGAAGCCCTTCGGCCGCACCGCGGTGGGCGGGACCTCGACCACGTCGTGGGCGATCCGGCGTTCGGCCAGGGCGAAGGACACCCGCACCGAGTACGGGCAGATCCAGTGCCCGAACAGGGTCACCGGTGGCGGCGACGTGGACGGCGACGTGGGCGGGACCACGGTCATGCGAACAGCTGCTCGCAGCCCGTGCCGGCGAGGACGGCGTCGACGGCCGACCGGGTGGCGGGGTCGAGCGCCTCGTGGGCGGCCCGCAGCCAGCCCAGGCACTTGCCCTGGTAGGCGAACGGGCCCTGCCGGAACTCGTGGCCGTCGATGGGGCACACCACCTCGTCGGCACCCGACGCCAGTGCGTCGGCGTTGGCCACGAGGTACGGGGCGTAGGTCCGGCCCACCTCGTGGAGCAGGGCGTCCACCGTGTCCGGGACCGAGTCGGCGTCGACCCACCCGTCGTCACCTTCGACCGGCAGCCAGTCCAGGTCGTCGGTGACGCTCACCCAGTGGACCACCCGGGGCGCCCGGTCGACGGCCACCCGCGCCGATTCCGGGTCCCACCCGACCAGCTGGCTGAGCTGGCCGAAGATCCCGAAGTCGCCCCGGCCCGGTCGACTGCCGAACAGGAAGGGGGTCCGGGCGAGGTGGGCGTCGAACAGGTCGAGCAGACGTTCGTAGGAGCGCTCGATCACCGGCCGGTTGACCTCGGTGCAGCCCACCAGTGCCATCCGGCCCTGCTGGCGGTCGGTGATGTAGGCGGTCGAGCGGGCGAGGAGCTCGGCCGGCATCTGCTCGTCGACGTCGAGGGGCAGGAGCTTGCCGGCCTTGGCCACCGCGTCGGCGTACCACCAGCGGTAGTGGAACATCTGCTTGGTCACCCACTCGTCGGCGTAGTCCTCGAGCAGCTGGTCGAGGAAGGCCACCACCGGGTCGGGCGGGACCAGGCTGCGCGGGGTGACGAGCCCTTCGAGGCGCATGATCTGGGGAGTGGAGTCGATCATGGCGTCGGGGTAGGTGCCGTCCGGCTGCGGGAAGCTGATCGCCGGGATGAGGGCCACCGGTGCGGCCGGCAGGTCGTCCCACCGCGAGCTCCGCAGGACCCACTCGAAGGGGATGCGCCGGTACCGGAGGACCGCGCGCATCTTCATCGAGTAGGGCGAGCCCATGGCCCCGGCGATGCGGACCGGGTGCCCGGACAGGTCGGCCCCACTGCCGTCGGTCATCCGGCCGTCTCCTTGGAGTAGCTGTTCTCCAGGTTGTCCTGGAGCACCTGTGCGGCGTGGGCCGCCGTGGCCACGACGAGCGGCGCGGTCAAGGTGCGGACCCGATAGGTCCACCCCGACGGCAGCGTCAGCTTCGACGCGAGACCCGGCAGGTCGGCCTGGGAGAGCGTGGGGTCCTTGATCTGGCTGTAGGTCTGCATCACCCACGTGCCGCCGGCCGGGTCCACCAACTCGTAGACCTGGCGGCCGGTGCCAAAGGTGAACGCGGCCTGGCGGCTGACGGCGTGCGGGTTGAACGGCACCTGCGCGGCGGCCACGCTGGTGCCGAGCACCACGGTTGCCTCTTCAATCATGGCCATGCCTCCGAAGGTCGTGATGACCTCGGGACCGTGGCTGATCTTGGCGATGGAGTCCATGAGCCAGTAGCGGGGCCCGTTGAGAACGGCGTAGGGGACGTTGTTGGCCGTGGCGATGGCCTTGGCGTCCATGGCCGCCCACTGGTCCTGCGGACAGCCGTTCAGCGGATAGGTGTTGTACACGGTGGCCACCAGACCCGCCGAGGTCAATCGGACGAGGAGGACTTCGCAGTAGCGCCTGCCCACCAGCCCGGTGGCCACGCGCGTCCTGGTGGTGGCAGCCGTGGTCGTCGGCGACGACGACGAGCTCCCGCAGGCGGTGGTCACCAGTGCGAGCCCGGCCAGGGCCACGGTCGCCGCGAGCAGTGTCCATCTTCTGTCAGTAGCGGTGCCACGAATCATGGGGACACCGTAGCGCTGGACGGGTGCCGGTGCAGGGCATGGCGGTACAGTCCGGCACGGCCGCTCGCGGCGCACCACCGAACCCCCGACGAGGACGCCACATGACCACCCCGACACCGCAGTTGACCGCCCTCGAGATCGCCCGGACCGCCACGCTGCGCCCCATCGTGGACGTGGCCGCCGACATGGGGATCGGCGAGGACCTCCTCCAGCCCTATGGCCGCTACGTGGCCAAGGTGTCGCTCGACGCCGTCGAGGCACTGGCCGAACGACCCCGGGCCAAGTACGTCGTGGTGACCGCGGTGACCCCCACCCCGCTCGGCGAGGGCAAGACGACGACGACCATCGGCCTCGCCCAGGGCATGTCCCACATCGGCCGACGGGCCACGGCGGCGATCCGCCAGTCGTCGATGGGTCCGACGTTCGGGATCAAGGGCGGTGCGGCGGGGGGCGGCTACAGCCAGGCGGCCCCGTTCGAGGCGTTCAACCTCCACCTCACCGGTGACATGCACGCGGTCACCGCGGCGCACAACACCCTGTCGGCCATCGTCGACAACCACCTCCACCACGGCAACGAACTCGACCTCGACCTGCACGACATCTCGTGGCGGCGCGTCCTCGATGTCAACGACCGTGCGCTGCGCAACGTGGTCATCGGGCTCGGGACCGCCCAGGACGGGGTGCCCCGACAATCCGGGTTCGACATCACCGCCGCGTCCGAGGTCATGGCCGTCCTGGCCCTGTCCACGTCGCTGGCCGACATGCGCCGCCGCCTGGGCGCCATCGTGGTCGGCTTCGACACCTCGGGCCGGCCGGTGACCGCCGAGGACGTGCGCGGCGCGGGCGCCATGGCCGTCATCATGCGGGACGCGCTCCAGCCCAACCTGCTCCAGACCCTGGAGCGCACACCGGTGCTGGTCCACGCCGGACCGTTCGGCAACATCGCCCACGGCAACTCGTCGGTGGTGGCCGACCAGATCGGGATCCACTCCGGTGACTTCCTCATCACCGAGGCCGGCTTCGGCGCCGACATGGGGGCCGAGCGGTTCTTCAACATCAAGTGCCGGGTGTCCGGCCTGGTGCCCGACGCCGCCGTCGTCGTCACCACGGTCCGGGCCCTGAAGGCCCACTCGGGGGCGCACCGGATCGTGGCCGGGCGACCGCTGCCGCCGGCGCTGCTGGCCGAGAACCCCGACGACGTGCGGGCCGGCGCGGCCAACCTGGTCAAGCAGGTGGAGAACGTGCGCATCCACGGCGTCACGCCGGTCATCGCCATCAACGCGTTTCCTGACGACTTCCCGAGCGAGTACGACGCCATCCGCGAGATCGCCGACCAGCTGGGCGTGCGCTGCGCGGTCACCACCCACTTTGCCGACGGCGGCGCCGGCGCCACCGATCTGGCCCGGGCCGTGGCCGAGGCGACCGAGGAGCCCGGCCACTTCGCGTTCCTCTACCCGTCGGAGGCGCAGCTGCGCGACAAGATCGGGACCATCGCCACCCGGGTCTACGGGGCCGAAGGCGTCGACTACACCCCTGCGGCGTCCCGCACGCTCGACCGGCTCGAGGCAGCCGGGTTCGGCGGGCTCTCGGTGTGCATCGCCAAGACCCACCTGTCGATCTCGTCGGACCCGGCGCTGAAGGGGGCTCCCACCGGCTGGCGCCTGCCGGTCCGCGAGGTCCGCCTGTCGGCCGGGGCCGGATTCGTCTACGCCATCTGCGGCGACATGCGGACCATGCCCGGCCTCGGCTCGCATCCGGCCGCCTTCGACATCGACCTCGACCTCGACGAGCACGGCGAGATCGTCGGACTGTACTGAACCGGACCCCTGCGGTCCGGACGTCGCCGGTACCCGAGGCCTGGCGTTCGGGCATGCGGATCCCCTCCCCCACCCGTCCCTTCCTGGTCGCCCTGCTGGTCGCCGGCGCTCCCGTCACCCTGGCGGCCCGCTCGAGCTCGTCGACGACCACGACCGGTGGCGGCACGCCGGCGACCACCGCTGCCACGACCTCGTCGTTCACCTGCGCCAAGGCGCCGGCCTCGGCTGTCAACGCCGCCCTCGGTACCTCGGTGGGCCCGCCCACCACCCAGACCAACGGGTCGGTCACCGTGTGCACCTACGACTCGACGAGCCCGATCCAATCGGTGATCATCCGGGTGGACACCGGCACCAGTGCGTCCACGTTCCAGGCCGAGCAGACACAGTCGGCGGCCCACGGTGAGAGCACCACGGCGGTGCCCGGCGTTGGCGACGCTTCCTACTCGCTCACCGTGTCGGGCGGCGGATTCACCACCAACACCTTCGCCGTCCTCGAGGGGTCCAACGAGGTCCGGGTGAACGGGCCGGGCACGCCGGCCCGGACCCAGGCCTACGCCACCCAGCTGGTCAACTCGCTCTCGGGTCAATTCGCCGTGGGGATGGGGCCGCGGAGCCCCGGCGTCAGTGCGGGAACGGCTCGGAGGCCGCGGACAGCTCCTCCTCGGCGAGGTGGACCTCGGCGGGAGTGCCGTCGCGGCGGGGTGGATGGCTGTCGAGGCCGAGGGCGGCCACCACCGTGCCGATGGCCACCAGCACCGCGCCGATCAGGAACGCCAGCCGGTACCCGTCGGTGAGCGCCACCTTGGTCGGGTGGCCGGCCGCCTCGAGGGCCCGGCTACGGCCCGTGGCCACCGCGCTGAGCACGGCGAGGCCGAGGGCGGACGCCATCTGCATCGACACGTTGACGATGCCCGACCCGAGCCCGGCGTCCACGACGGGCACGTCAGCCATGGCGATCGACAGGAGCGGCGCGAACGCGGTGCCCGCGCCCAGTCCGATCAGCAGGAAGGCAGGGAGCATGACCGACACGTAGGGCGTGCCCGTGCCCAGCGTGGTCAGCAGCAGGAGCCCGACGGTACCGGCCACCATCCCCGGGATCAGCACCCGCTTGTCCCCGAACCGGGTCACCAGACGTGCGGTGATCCCGGCCGACAGGATCCCCATGGTGACCGACATCGGGAGGAACGCCAGACCGGTCTGGACCGGCGTGTACCCGAGGACGCCCTCCAAGTAGAGGGCGCCGAGGAAGAACGTGGTGAACATACCCGTGGCCAGCATCCCCCGGATGATGCTGGACCGGGTGAGCGTGGGGATCCGGAGGATCCGCAGCGGCATGATCGGATTGGCCAGGCGCGCCTCCAGGAGGAAGAACCCGACCAGGAGCGCCACCGATGCGGCGCCGAACGCCAGTGTGTGCGCCGACAGCCAGCCGTACTCGGTGGTGGTGGAGATGGCGTAGATGCCCAGCATGAGTGAGACCGTCACCAGCACCGAGCCGGTGACGTCGACCCCGTTGCGGATGCCGAGCCCCACGTTCTCCACGATGAGGGCACGGCCGAACACGAACGTGCACAGCCCGATGGGCACGTTGATGAAGAAGATCCAGTGCCAGTTGAGCGCCTGGGTCAGTATGCCGCCGACCAGGAGGCCGATCGACCCGCCGCCCACGGCCACGAAGATGTAGGCGCTCATCGCCCGCGACCGCTCCGCCGGCTTGGGGAACTCGGTGACGATGATGGCGATGATGACCGACGAGGAGAAGGCGCCGCCGATCCCCTGGAAGAAGCGCCCGACCACGAGCATGGTCTGGCTCTGCGCCACCCCGCAGACGATCGACGACAGGGTGAACAGGACGATCCCGGACAGGAAGACCTTGCGCCGGCCGACCAGGTCCCCGAGCCGGCCGGCCATGAGGAGGAAGCTCCCGAAGCTGATCAGGAAGGCGGTCACCACCCAGGTCAGGCCGGACGCGGTGAAGTGCAGGTCCTTCTGGATGTCGGGAAGCGCCACGTTGACGATCGACGAGTCGAGCGCATTCATGAACATGGCCAGGCAGACCACGACGAGCGCCCACCACCGCACCCGGTCCGACCGGGACGCGTCAGCAGACGCCGACGGAGCAGTGGGGGCCATCCCCCAAGTCTACGACCCGCCCGCGACGGCCGGTCACGGCGACCGAGCGTCCGGTCCGGTCCGTCCTTGCCCAGCGCGGGGAGCGGTGCAACACTCCGCCGATGGAGATCCCCGGGTCCGTGACGTCCCGCCGCACCCTGCGCCGAGCGCTGGCCGCCGCCGCCCTGGCCGGAGCACTGGCCGGGTGCTCGTCCACCTCGTCGACGGCCACGACCACGTCGACCCCGTCCCGGACGGTGGCCGCCTCGTGCTCCCGCCCGACGCAGGTCGTCCACGGCGTGCCGGTCTCCGGGGTCCCCACCGACTGGAACATCACCTCCTTCGACGGGACCGTGATCCGGGCCCACTGGTTCCCCCTGACCGTCTACCGTCCGCACACCACCCCCGGACCGCACCCCACCGTCCTGATGGGCCCGGGCTGGAGTCTGCCGGGTGACACCAGCACAACCGGCCAGGGCATCCTGGGCGGCGCGCCGATCAAGGACCTCCTCGACGCCGGTTACAACGTCCTGACCTGGGACCCGCGGGGCTTCGGCCAGTCGGGTGGCAGCGCCGAGGTCGACAGCGAGGCCTTCGAGGCCCGGGACGTGAGCACGCTCATCAGCTGGGTCGCCGACCAGCCCGGCGTGCAGCTCGACGCTCCGGGGGACCCGCGGATGGGTATGGTCGGGGGCTCCTACGGGGGCGGCATCCAGCTGGTGACCGCCGCCGCCGACTGCCGGGTAGACGCCATCGTGCCGACCATCGCCTGGCACTCGCTCGGCACCAGCCTCTACAAGGCGGACACCGTCAAGACCGGATGGTCGGGCATCCTCACCAACCTCAGCACCAGCGACCACGTCGACCCGCAGGTGAGCGCCGCGGCCGCCTCCGGCCGGACCACCGGGACGATCACCCCCGCCCAGGCGGACTGGTTCCTCGCCCGGGGCCCGGCGCCGATCGTGCACCGGATCACCGTGCCGACCCTGATCATCCAGGGCACCGTCGACACGCTGTTCACCCTCCAGGAGGGCGTCGACAACTACGAGGTGCTGCGCGCCTCGGGCACGACGACGGCCATGCAGTGGTTCTGCGGCGGACACGGGGTGTGCCTGACCGACCCCGGCGACACGTCGGCCCCGGAGCAGGCCTCGATGGCCTGGCTCAAGCGCTACGTCCAGCGCGACACGTCGACCGACACCGGCCCGGGCTTCGTCTTCGTGGACCAGAAGGGGACGTCCTACTCGGCGCCCTCCTACCCACTGCCGGAGACCCTGCCCTTCACCGGGTCCGGCACCGGCACCCTCCCCCTGGTGTCGACCGGGGGCGCCGGACCGGTGACCTCCGTGCCGGCCGGCCAGCAGCTCGGGTCGCTGGTGGCCGGGATCACCCCGGCGCCGGCCACCAACGCCGTCGACGTCCCGATCACGGTGCCGACCGCGGGGGTCGTCGTCGGCGCCCCCCGACTGACGATCGCCTACTCGGGCACCGTCCCGGCCCACACCCGCCCGACCCGGGTCTTCGCCCAGCTGGTCGACACGGCCACCGGGCTCGTGCTCGGCAACCAGATCACCCCGATCGCCGTGACCCTGGACGGCAAGTCGCACACCGCCACCGTCCCGCTGGAGATCGTCGCCTACACGGCCACACCGGCCAGCCACCTGGAGCTGCAGCTGGTGGCCACCACCACCGCCTACGCCGTGCCCCAGCTCGGCGGGTCGGTCACCTTCAGCGTCGTGCGGGTGGCGCTGCCGGTCTCCACCCTGGCACCCAAGCCATGAAGCAGCCGTGCTCGGATTCGGATTCGGATTCGGCTCGGGCGGAGAATGGGTGCGGGAACGCTGAAGGCACCTGGCAACTCACTTCTGAGTCCACTGATAATGGGTACCATTATCAGAACACCCGAAATGTAAGACCACGGACGGTCGGGTCCAGGCGTGACGGCCCCGCGACGGTCCCCCTGCTGCGCGTCGCGTGGGGCCGCCCTACTGCCGGTAGCCCTCGACCGTGCCCGGCGGACGCTCGGTGGCCTGCGACGGATCCCCGCCTGCGTCCCGCAGGGCACGCCGCTGGCGCATCAGGTCCCACAGCTGGTCGAGGGTGCGCTCGACCTCGTGCAGGCGGGCCAGTGCATCCTCCGACAGGGGTTCGCCGACGTGGGACTCCTCGAGCCGCCGCTCCTCGGTGGTCAGCTGGCGGATACGGGCGAGCAGATCCTCGTCGGCCATGGGTGCTCCTTTGATCGGGGGACGAACCGAGGCTACGGGGATCCGGCCGGTTGCCGTCCCGACCTGCCGCCTCGCCTGACCACCCGTCGGTTCAGCGGGGAGCGCGTGGCATCCCGAGCCCGAGCCACGAGATGATGTCCCGCTGGATCTCGTTGGTGCCGCCTCCGAACGTGAAGATCGTCTGGGCGCGGGCCCGGTGCTCGAGCCGGCCGCCGAGCACGGCTCCGGGGGAGCCCTCGGCCAGGTAGCCCGCCTGGCCCACGATCTCCCCCAGGACCCGGTAGGCCTCGAGGGCGAACTCGCTCCCGTAGACCTTGGTCGCCGACGCGTCCGCCGGGTTGAGCCCCTTGTCGGCCGCCCACGCCACCTTCCAGTTGATGAGCTTCAGGTACTCGGCCCGGGCCCACAGACGGGCCAGCTGCACCTGGACCCACTCCTGGTCGATCACCCGTCGACCGTCGGCCAGCCGTTCCTGGCGCGCCCACGCCTGCACGTCGGCCAGGTCCCGCAGGATGCCCGACACCGGACAGATGGCCACCCGCTCGAAGTTCAGCTGGTTGGTGATGAGCGTCCACCCGCCGTTCTCCTCCCCCACCAGGTTGGCCGCCGGCACCCGCACGTCCTCGTAGAAGGTCGAGCTGGTGAACTCGCCGGCGACGGTGGCCAGTGGCGTCCAACTGAACCCGGGGGCGTCGGTGGGCACGATGAAGACCGAGAGTCCCTTGTGCTTGGGGACGTCGGGGTCGGTCCGGACCGCCAGCCACACGTAGTCGGCGTACTGGATGGCGCTGGTGTAGAGCTTCTCCCCGTTGATCACGTACTCGTCGCCGTCGCGGACGGCGCGGGTCCGCAACGACGCCAGGTCGGTGCCGGCCGTGGGCTCGGTGTACCCGATGGAGAAGTGGACCTCGCCCCGCAGGATGGCGGGCAGGAACCGCTCCTTCTGCTCGTCGGTCCCGAGCTGCATGATGGCCGGGCCCACGCTGTTCAGGGTCAGCAGGGGCAGCGGGACGCCCGCCCAGTGCGACTCCTCGACGAAGATCATCTGGTCGATCGGGCCGCGACCGTGTCCGCCGAACTCCACCGGCCAGCCGATGCCGAGCCAGCCGTCGGCACCCATCCGTCGGATCGTGTCGACGTAGTCCGGCCGGCCGCCGCCGGGACCGGATGCGGCCAGGCCGGCGAAGTAGGCCCGCAGCTCGGCCTGCAGCTCGAGCTGCTCGTCGGTCAGCGCCAGGTGCACGTCGGGTCTCCCATGGATCCGGACGTTACCAACCCGGCCACGGTGCGGTACCGTCCCCTCCCATGAGCGACACCACCGCACCCACCACCCCCGACGTGCTGTTCGACGTCTCCGGCAAGACCGTCGTGGTCACCGGCGGCTCCCGGGGTATCGGCCGCATGATCGCCGGGGGCTTCGTGGCCGCAGGCGCAGACGTGGTGATCGCCTCCCGCAAGGCCGACGCGGTGGACGCGACCGTGGCCAAGCTGTCCGCCTTCGGGACCTGCTCGGGCCTGGCCGCCGACCTGTCCACCGAGGACGGGGCCCGGGCCTTCGCCGAGGCGGTGGGCGCCGGCCACGACCGGGTCCACGTGCTGGTCAACAACGCCGGCGCCACGTGGGGGGCGCCGCTGGACGAGCACGACACGGCGTCGTGGGCGCGGGTCCTCGACCTGAACGTCCAGGGGGTGTTCCACACCACCAAATTCTTCCTCCCCCTGCTCGAGGCGGCATCGACCGCCGAGGACCCGGCCCGGGTGATCAACATCGGGTCGATCGACGGGATCCACGTGCCGGTGCTGGAGTCGTACTCCTACTCGTCGTCGAAGGCGGCCGTGCACCAGCTCACCAGGCACCTGGCCCGCCACCTGGCACCCGGGATCACCGTCAACGCCGTGGCCCCGGGCCCGTTCGAGTCGAAGATGATGGCGGCCACGCTCGACGCCTTCGGCGAGCAGATCGCCGCCTCGGCACCGCTGAAGCGCATCGGCCGGCCCGACGACATGGCCGGCGTCGCCCTGTTCCTGGCATCGCGGGCGGGCTCCTACCTGACCGGTGCCATCATCCCGGTGGACGGGGGCATCGCCACCGTCGGCTGACGCCCGGGCCGGCGGACGCCTGTCGGAGCGTGCGGCACCGATTCCGCAACCGTTCCCGGCCGATCCGCGCTCAATGTGCGGCACCATCCGCCCGATACCCAGACCAGGCGTGGCCGCGCGGGCCACGACCGCGTCCGGAGGTCGGAGCATGCGTACGAGGTCGAGCAGGGGACGAGGGCTGGTCGCCCTCGTCGCATCCGGGGTGGCCGTCGGGCTGGCCGCGGGGTTGACCCTGGGCACGGCCTGGTCGGCCACCGCCGGCGCCGTCGTCGTGCCCCACGCGTCGCTCCCCTCGACGGTGGCCAACGGCTACTGGCTGGTCACCCAGGCCGGCGGCGTGGAACCGTACGGGGTACCCGCCCTGGGGGCGCCGGTCGGACCGCTGAACCAGCCGGTGGTGACCGCCCAGGTCACCCCCGACGGCCATGGCTACTGGCTGACGGCCAGTGACGGCGGCGTGTTCAACTACGGCGACGCCCACTTCTACGGCTCGACCGGCAACATCCGCCTCAACCAGCCCATCGTCGGCATGGCGTCGACCGCTGATCAGCGGGGCTACTGGATGGTGGCCTCGGACGGCGGCATCTTCGCCTTCGGTGACGCCGGCTTCTACGGGTCCACCGGCAACCTGGTGCTCAACAAGCCCATCGTCGCCATGGCCCGCACCGTCGACGGCAGGGGCTACTGGCTGGTGGCCTCGGACGGCGGGGTGTTCGCCTTCGGCGACGCCGCCTTCCACGGGTCCACCGGCAACCTCACGCTCGTCCAGCCGATCGTCGGCATGGCCGCCACCGTCGACGGCGGCGGGTACTGGATGGTCGCCTCGGACGGCGGGGTGTTCGCCTTCGGCGACGCCTCGTTCCACGGGTCCGCCGCTGGCACCACCGGTGAGCCCATCGAGCGCCTGGTGTCCACCGGCGACAGCAGGGGCTACTGGATCATCGCCCAGAACGGCACGGCCGAGGCCTTCGGCGACGCCGTCGGCTCGACCCCTCAGCCGCAGGCGCTGATGTTCCGCCCGGTCACCCCTGGCGACAAGGCGGTTCTGTTCGCCTTCCAGCAACTCGGCAAGCCGTACATCTGGGGAGGCAACGGGCCGGTGGGCTACGACTGTTCCGGCCTGACGCTCGCCTCGTGGACCCACGGCGCGGGCATCACCTTCGCCCGGGTGGCCAACGACCAGTACCACACCGCCGGCGTCCCGGTCGCCATGAACCAGCTCCAGGCGGGCGACCTGGTCTTCTGGGGGTCGAACACCGCTGACTGGTCCACGGTCTACCACGCCGCTCTGTACGTGGGCGGCAACTGGATCGTCGAGTCGACCGGGAACCAGGTCCAGCTGAACGCCGTCGCGCAGTGGGGCATGACCGACGTCATGCCGAACGGCCGACGCCCCTGACGAACGGTCGGGGTGTCAGTGCACCGGTAGCCGCACCGACGCCGTTCCGGCCCGGCCAGACACGGTGCGGACGGCAAAGGTGAGCGTCCACGTGCCCGCCACCGGGAGCACCACGTCGGTGGCGTAGTAGTGCCCGGGCCCGCTCAGGTGCAGCGGCACCCGCACCGGACCGGTGCCGGAACCGGGAAGCCGCAGTGCGGCGTCGAGCGAGAGCACCGCCTCGGGGGTGCCGGCCGCGCTCAGCAGGTAGACGTGGACCTCGTTGCCGATGCCGGCCCGGGCCGGGTCCACGATGACGTTCACCTGCACGCCGACGGTGGTCACCGACGACGTGAACGGGAGCCCCGCCGCCTGGCGGGCCGGCACGTCGTTCACCAGCGCCGCGGTCACCCCCACCACGGCCGCCACCAGGGCGAGCTCAGCCACCACCGTGCGGGCCAGCCGACCGACCCGCACCGGGCCAGGCCCGGCGCGGGTCGGTCGGCTGGCCCGCACGGTGG
>Ga0209698_10001390_pt1 | contig 27863 bp, 26 predicted proteins | sample LitLauG_LLR_2012_FD_187203 | JGI IMG/M metagenome (GOLD analysis project Ga0209698, IMG submission 187203) | Freshwater sediment microbial communities from Pennsylvania, USA - Little Laurel Run_MetaG_LLR_2012 (SPAdes) (version 2) | ecosystem: Environmental > Aquatic > Freshwater > Creek >... | reverse complement strand
CTCGGGTGGCGGTGCCGCGGCAGCGAAGGCCCCAGCGCCGCCCGGCCGGACGACCGCGAGGAAGGCTCCCACTTCCACATCGGCCTCGCCTGCGCGCCTGCGAGTGCGCGATGACGAGTCCCCGTGGACTGCCGCCGAGCTGAACGAGGTGCGAGCTGAGCTGGAGACCGACGCGGCCCGCCTGAGGCGAGATATCGCCACCGCGGAGGAGGACCTGGCGGACCTTATCCGGGATTCTGGGGACGGCGCAGGCGACGACCAGGCCGACGCCGGTACGAAGACGTTCGAGCGCGAGCACGAGATGTCGCTGGCCAACAACAGCCGCGACATGCTCCTACAGGCCGAGCGGGCGCTCCGGCGGATCAGCGACGGGACCTACGGGATTTGCGAGTCCTGCGGCAACCCCATAGGCAAGGCGCGGCTGCAGGTGTTCCCGCGTGCGACCCTATGTCTGTCATGCAAGCAGAAGGAGGAGCGCCGCTGAGTGACTCCGCCACACCCCACGGGGGTGGTGAGGGATCGCCGCGGACTGCCTCCCACCGCCGCTGCATGGCGGTGGTGCTTGCCGTCGCAGCTGCTGTCTTGGTCGCCGACCAGGTCAGCAAGGCCCTCATCGTGGCCCGCGGTCCGGAAGCCGTGCCAATCCGCCTACTCGGTGGGGTGCTGACAATCACCTACACCCGCAACCCGGGCGCCGCGTTCAGCCTGGCTACCGGGTCGACCTGGTTGTTCACCGTCGTGGCGATCGCCGTGGTGGTGGTCGTCCTGCGCACCGCCCGCCGCCTCGGCTCGCTGGCGTGGGCGGTGGCCCTCGGTGCGCTGCTCGGGGGAGCGTTGGGCAACCTCGCCGACCGGCTGCTTCGGGCCCCCGGGCCCGGGCGCGGCCACGTTGTCGACTGGATCCAGCTCCCGCACTACCCGGTGTTCAACCTCGCCGACAGTGCGATCGTGTGCGCCGCCATAGGCATGGGGATCCTCGCGGTCCGCGGCCGGGGCCTGGACGGGGCGCGGCGTGTCTGACTCGCGCGCGCTGCCGGTCCCTGACGGGCTGGAGGGGGAGCGCGTCGACGCCGGGCTGGCCCGGCTGTTCGGAGTCTCCCGGTCGCGGGCGGCTGACCTGGCTGCGGGCGGTTACGTGCGGGTGGACGGCCAGGTGGTGGGCAAGTCCGACCGCCTCGCCGCCGGGGACTGGCTGGAGGTGGAGCTTCCCCCAGCGGCGCCCCCCGCGGCGCCGGTCGCTGTACCCGGGCTCGTCGTGGTGTACGACGACGACGACATCGTCGTCGTGGACAAGCCGGTGGGCGTCGCGGCCCACCCCTCGCCGGGCTGGACGGGGCCGACCGTGGTCGGCGGCCTCGCGGCGGCGGGCTACCGGCTGTCGACCAGCGGGGCCGCTGAGCGTCAGGGCGTCGTGCACAGGCTGGACGTGGGCACTAGCGGGCTGATGGTCGTCGCCAAGTCTGAGGCCGCCTACTCGGCCCTGAAACAAGCGTTCCGCGACCGGGAGGTCGACAAGACTTACCACGCGGTCGTGCAGGGTCTGCTCGACCCGTTGGCCGGCACGATCGACGCCCCGGTCGGTCGCCACCCGGTGCACGACCACCGCTTTGCCGTGGTGGCGGAGGGAAAGCCCTCCGTGACCCACTATGAGACCGTGGAGGCCTTCCCCGCCGCGTCCCTCCTCCGGGTGGTCCTCGAGACCGGCCGCACCCATCAGATCAGGGTGCACACGGCGGCGCTGCGACACCCCTGCGTGGGGGACCTGACGTACGGCGCGGACCCGGTCCTCGCGGCCCGTCTCGGGCTGCATCGGCAGTGGCTGCACGCCGCGGAGCTGGGATTCGACCATCCGACCCACCAGGGCCGGGTGGAGCTGACCTCCACCTACCCCGACGACCTGGCGCACGCGCTGGAGGTGCTGCGGGGCGAGGGCTAGGCCGGCTCGACGCGCCTGGTCGAGTTGTCCTCCCTGGGGGTCGGCGACACGATGGAGGTATGACCTCTGACGTCCAGTCCACCTCCGTGACCACCCTGACCCTCGGCGGTCGGGAGGTGTCCCGGCTCGGCTTCGGCTCGATGCAGCTGACCGGTGCGGGCGTCTGGGGGCCTCCGGAGGACCATGCGGGCGCGGTGGCCGTACTGCGGCGCGCCGTCGAGCTGGGCGTGACCTTCATCGACACGGCCGACTCCTACGGACCGGCCAGCGCGGAGGAGCTGATCCGGGAGGCGCTGGCCCCCTACGGGCCGGTGGTGGTGGCGACGAAGGGTGGACTGGCGCGCACCGGACCGGGGCAGTGGCACCCGATCGGCTTGCCGGAGTACCTGCGCCAGTGCTGCGAGATGAGCCTGCGCCGACTCGGCGTGGACACCATCGACCTCTACCAGCTGCACCGGGTCGACCCGAAGGTGCCGCTGGAGGACCAGGTGGGCGAGCTGGCGGCCCTGCGCGAGGAGGGCAAGATCCGCGACATCGGGCTGTCGGAGGTCGACGTCGAGCAGCTGCAGGCCGCTCAGGCGGTGACCACGATCGCGTCGGTGCAGAACCTGTACAACCTGACCAACCGCTCCGCGGAGGCGCTGGTGGACTACTGCACCGAGCAGTCCATCGCGTTTATCCCCTGGTTCCCGTTCGCCAACGGGGCGCTGGCCCGACCAGGGGGCCGGCTGGCTGCTCTCGCTCAGGACCGCGGCGTGACCACCGGGCAGCTCGCGCTTGCCTGGCTGCTGGCGCGCTCGCCGGTGGTGCTGCCCATCCCGGGGACGCGGTCGCTCGCGCACCTGGAGGAGAACTTGACCGCCGCCTCGGTCAGCCTAGACGCCGAGACGCTGTCGGCGCTGGACGCCCTGGGTCGGCCGGCCTGAGGGCTGGCCGACCAAGCCCGCGGGGTCCGGGCTCGCGCCCGCCCCGCGCGACACGGGCGGGACACGCCGACGGCCGGTGAGGGCGGGGAGTGTCGGCGCGGGGGCGGTCAGCGGGGACGGTTAGAGTCGGTGCCTCACCCGACATCGGCCGCCTTCCCCCGGCCCGCCCGAGCCGTCCGGGGTGTCGGCTGGCGCACCAGGAGGGACCGTCCGTGGCCGACTCGTTCGTGCACCTGCACGTGCACAGCGAGTACTCGATGCTCGACGGCGCCGCCCGGGTGGGGCCGCTGATCGACGAGGCGGTCCGGCAGGGGATGCCGGCGCTGGCGATCACCGACCACGGCAACGTCTACGGCGCCTACGAGTTCTGGAAGAAGGCCACCGACGCCGGAATCCGGCCAATCATCGGCATGGAGGGCTACTTCACGCCGGTGGGCACGCGCTTCGACCGCCAGCCGTTCGACTTCGGGGGCCCGACCTCCGCCGAGGCGGCCGAGGAGGGGCTGGGCGGAGGCAAGCAGGCCTACACGCACATGACGCTGCTCGCGCAGACCACCGAGGGCATGCACAACCTGTTCCGGCTGTCGAGCCTGGCCAGCCTGGAGGGGTACTACCGCAAGCCCCGTTTCGACCGCGAGCTACTCGCCACGTATGGGACCGGCCTGATCGCGACGACCGGCTGCCCGTCGGGGGAGGTCAACCGCTGGCTGCAGGTCGGCAACTACGCCCGCGCCCGCCAGGCCGCGGCGGACATGGCCGACATCCTGGGCAAGGAGAACGTCTACGTCGAGCTGATGGACCACGGGCTGGACATCGAGGGCCGCACACGCCCCCAGCTGATCAAGCTGGCCGGCGACTTGGGTCTGCCCTTGGTGGCCACCAACGACCTGCACTACGTCCACGCCGACGACGCCGACGCCCACGAGGTCCTGCTGTGCGTGCAGACCGGCCGCACGCTGGCCGACCCCACGAGGTTCCGGTTCGACGCCCGCGACTTCTACCTCAAGAGCGCCGCGGAGATGCGGACCCTGTGGTCGGAGCACCCCGACGCCTGCAACGCCACGCTGGAGATCGCCGAGCGCTGCTCGGTCACCTTCGCCGAGGGCCGCAACCTCATGCCGCGCTTCCCCGTGCCCGCGGGGGAGACCGAGGAGTCGTGGCTGGTCAAGGAGGTGGAGCGCGGCCTGGCGCTGCGCTTCCCCGCGGGTGTGTCGGACGGCCACCGCGCACAGGCCAGCTACGAGGTGGGCGTGATCTGCCAGATGGGCTTCCCTGGGTACTTCCTGGTCGTGGCCGACCTGGTGCGCCACGCCAAGGAGAGCGGGATCCGCGTCGGGCCCGGCCGCGGGTCCGCGGCCGGCGCCCTGATCGCCTACGCGCTGGGGATCACCGAGCTGGACCCGATCCGCCACGGCCTGCTGTTTGAGCGGTTCCTCAACCCCGAGCGTGTGTCCATGCCGGACATCGATATGGACTTCGACGAGCGCCGCCGCTCCGACATGATCCGCTACGCCACGGAGAAGTACGGCGAGGAGCGGGTCGCGCAGATCATCACCTACGGCACGATCAAGGCCAAGGCCGCCGTGAAGGACGCGGCACGTGTCCTCGGGCTGCCCTTCGCGCTCAGCGACAAGATCACCAAGGCGATGCCGCCGGCGGTGATGGGCAAGGACATGTCGCTGGCCGGGATCTTCGACCCCACCCACCCCCGCCACGGGGAGGCCGCCGAGTTCCGTCAGCTGTGCGAGGCCGACCCCGAGGTGGGTCGGGTGGTGTCCACCGCGCGCGGGCTGGAGGGCCTGAAGCGCCAGTGGGGTGTGCACGCGGCAGGCGTCATCCTGTCCGCGGAGCCGCTGCTGGACGTGATCCCGATCCAGCGTCGTGAGCAGGACGGCGCGATCATCACCCAGTTCGACATGGGCGCCTGCGAGGCCCTCGGGCTGCTGAAGATGGACTTCCTGGGTCTGCGCAACCTCAGCGTGCTCGACGACTGCCTGGCCAACATCACCGCCAACCGGGGCGAGACGATCGTCTTGGAGGACCTGGAGCTCGACGACGCCGCGGCGTACGCGCTCCTCAGCCGTGGCGACACCCTCGGGGTCTTCCAGCTCGACGGCGGTCCGATGCGCTCCTTGCTGCGGGCCATGCAGCCGGACAACTTCGAGGACATCTCCGCTGTCCTTGCGCTGTATCGGCCGGGGCCGATGGGCGCCAACGCCCACGTGGAGTACGCGGACCGCAAGAACGGCCGCCGGGCGGTGACGCCCATCCACCCCGAGCTCGCGGAGCCGCTGGCGGACATCCTCGACGACACCCACGGCCTGATCGTGTACCAGGAGCAGGTCATCGCGATCGCCCAGCGGGTCGCCGGGTACAGCCTGGGCAACGCGGACTTGCTGCGTCGTGCCATGGGCAAGAAGAAGAAGGAGATCCTGGACAAGGAGTTCGTCCCCTTCTCCAGCGGGATGCGGGCCAACGGGTTCTCCGAGGCAGCCATCGCCGCGCTGTGGGAGGTGCTGGTCCCCTTCTCCGACTACGCCTTCAACAAGGCGCACACCGCCGGCTACGGCTTGGTCTCCTACTGGACCGCGTACCTGAAGGCGAACTACCCGGCCGAGTACATGGCGGCGCTTCTCACCTCGGTGCGCGACGACAAGGACAAGAGCGCGCTGTACCTCAACGAGTGCCGACGGATGGGGATCCAGGTCCTTCCCCCCGACGTGAACGAGTCCGACGCGACGTTCACCCCCGTCGGGGCCGACATCCGGTTCGGTCTCAACGCCATCCGCAACGTCGGGGACTCGGTGGTGGCGTCCATCGTGGCGGCCCGTCGCGGCAAGGGCCGGTTCGTGGACTTCGCGGACTTCCTGGCCAAGGTGGACGCCGCGGTGTGCAACAAGCGGGTCGTGGAGTCACTGGCCAAGGCTGGGGCGTTCGACTCCCTCGGGCACACGCGGCGCGGCCTGGTCGCAGTGCACGCGGAGGCGATCGACGCGGCGCTGGAGACCAAGCGCGCCCAGGCGGTGGGGCAGTTCGACCTGTTCGCCTCCGACGACGGCGAGTCCGGTGGCGGCTACGGGCTCGACGTGGTCATCCCGACCCAGGAGTGGGACAAGACGGCGCTGCTGGCCTTCGAGCGGGAGATGCTCGGCCTCTACGTCTCCGACCACCCCCTGTTCGGCCTGGAGCACGTCCTGGCCGCCGCGGCCGACCTGCCGCTGGCACAGCTGGCCGAGGACGACCGCCCGGAAGGCTCCGTGGTGACCGTGGCGGGGCTGGTCACCGGACTGCAGCGCAAGGTGACCAAGCAGGGCAGCCCCTGGGCGATCGCCACCGTGGAGGACCTCGCCGGCGCGGTGGAGGTGATGGTCTTCCCGGCCACGTACGCCGCCGCGGCGGTGCTGCTGGTCGAGGACGCCGTCGTGGTGGTCCGCGGACGGATCGACCGCCGCGACGACGTCGCCCGGTTGGTCGCCCTGGAGGTCAGCGCCCCAGACACCAGCGCGCCCCGAGGCCCCGTGGTGATCACCTTGCCGGCGGCCAGGTGCGTGCCCCCGGTCGTGCAGCGGCTGCGCGACGTGCTCGCCACCCACCCGGGGGTCACCGAGGTGCGCCTGGCGCTGCAGGCAGGGGACCGGACCACGCTGATGCGCCTGGACGACGGGCTACGGGTGGCCCCCACGCCCAGCCTGTTCGGGGACCTGAAGGCGTTGCTCGGCCCCGGATGTCTGGCGTGAGCTCGCACCCCCCCCGCGGCGGGAGACGTCCGCGCACCGTGCGCCTGCTCGCCAGCGTCGTCGCGGTGGCCCTCCTGCTGGGCGTGGTCACGGGGGCGCTGTGGGAGGCCTGGGCGCCCCGGGCCGTCCTGCAGGTGCAGTCCGGGGGTGCCTACCTGGTCAGCGACGCACCCCGCCAGTTCATCTCCGCCGACCTGCTGCTGGGCGTCCTGCTGACCGTCGCCGGGCTGCTGCTGGGCGGCTACGCGGCCTGGGCCGCGGGTCGGGTCCCCCTGGTGGGGGTGGTGCTCACGCCGGTCGCTGCCGCCCTGACCGGGGTGGTGGCCCGGTGGGTGGGCCAGTGGCTGGGACGGGTGGACCCCGCCAGCCTGGCGCACGACAAGGTCGGCTTGGTCATCCGCGCCCCGCTGCAGCTGGGCGCCTGGGTAGTGGTGCTCGCCTGCCCGGTCGCGGCCCTGGTGGTCTGGCTGGTCGCCGACGCGCTGCGCCCCGACCCCGGGGTGCCCGCCCCAGCGCGCGGCGCGTGGCCGCTGGCCACCGCCCCGGCCCTGCCGCTGCCGTCGTCGGTACGGGTGCTGCCCGGGCCGGGGGCCGTCGGCCCGGATCCGGGGGAGAACCGGGCCGTCGAGCTGGTGGGGGACCCGTCGCCTGAGCCGGCACCGGACCCGCCCCGCGACCCGGCGGGCGGCCAGGGGGGTAGCACCGGTCAGTAGCGCCGGTCAGTTCGGTGTGACGACGGCCTCGGCGAGGTCCACCGCCGGCAGGCTGGGCAGCTCGGTGAGCAGTGCCGTCTCGCGCACCAGCAGGCGGCGCTCGTGGCGCAGCCGCTGGGCGACGTCCGGCGCGGCGAGCAGCGCCTGGCGCTCCGGCAGGTCCAGCACCATCGCGGCGGCCACCAGGTAGGACAGCACCGCCGGGTCGTCGGGCAGCTGGCTGCTGTCGTCGGCGCCCCCCTGGGCCGCGGTCAGGGCGGCCCGGTAGCCCAGGAACGCCGCGGCGACGCCCGGCGCGACCAGGTCGGCGTCCTGTCCCCCCAGCTCCGGCAGCCACTCCACCTCCGCACGCAGGTAGGGGTGCGCGGCGTCCGTGGCGACCACCGCGCGCACCGCGAACCGCTGCGCCCCTGACGTGGCGACGTCGTAGCGCCCGTCCGGCAGCGCCTGCACCGAGCGCACGTGGGCGGCGCAGCCCACCGGGTGCAGGGCCTCAGCCGGTGACGGTCCGACCTCCTCGCCCTGGCGCAGCGCGACGACCCCGAAGCGGCGGTCCGCCTCGGGGCGGCCCAGCAGGTGGGTGATCATCGAGCGGTACCGGGGCTCGAAGATGTGCAGGGGCAGCGCCAGCCCGGGGAACAGGACCGTCCGCAGCGGGAACAGCGGGAGGAGGTCCGCCACAACCCGCACCTTAGGCGGGCCTGGCCGCGGCCGCCCACTGCGGGGCAGCAGGGGTGCGCCGGCCGCCTCCGTAGACTGCGCGGGTGATCACCCGCCTGGACCTGCGCGGCTTCTCCGGCGACCTGCGCGCCGTGCTGCCCCGCGCCACCGTGAACGTCGACGCAGCCGCAGCCGACGTCGCCGCGATCCTCGCCGACGTCGCGGCCCGCGGCGACGAGGCGGTCGCGGAGTGGACCCTGCGCCTGGACGGGGTGACCCCGCCCGCGCTGCGGGTGCCCGCCGACGAGATCGCCGCCGCAGCGCAGGCGATGGACCCCGCGCTGCGCGCCGCCCTGGTCGAGGCCACCACCCGGGCCCGGCGGGTGCACGAGGCGCAGCGGCGCGACGACGTCGTCGTCGACGTGGCCGAGGGCGCCCGCGTCGTGGAGCGCTACCTGCCCGTGGACCGGGTGGGGCTGTACGTGCCGGGCGGCCTGGTCGCCTACCCCTCCTCGGTGGTGATGAACGTGGTGCCCGCGCAGGTGGCCGGGGTGACGTCGCTGGCCGTGGCGACCCCCCCGCAGCGTGCGCACGGCGGCCGCGCGCACCCCGCGGTGCTCGCCGCCTGCGCCCTGCTCGACGTGGAGGAGGTGTACGTGGTCGGCGGCGCCCAGGCGGTCGCCATGTTCGCCTACGGCACCGCCACCTGCCGCCGCGTGGACCTGGTCACCGGACCGGGCAACGTCTACGTCGCCGCGGCGAAGCGCGCCGTGCGGGGGCTGGTCGGCATCGACTCCGAGGCCGGCCCCACCGAGGTGGCGATCCTCGCCGACAACACCGCCCAGGCGGCGTCGGTCGCCGCCGACCTGGTGGCCCAGGCCGAGCACGACCCTAACGCGGCCTGCCTGCTCGTCACCGACTCGGTCGCGCTCGCCGACGCTGTGGACGACGAGCTCGCGCGCCAGGTGCCCGCGACCCGGCACACCGAGCGGGTGCGCACCGCGCTGGCCGGGCAGAGCGCCATCGTGCTGGTCGACGACCTGGATGCCGGGCTGGACGTGGTCAACGAGTGGGCGGCGGAGCACCTGGAGGTGATCACCGCAGACGCGCCCGCCCGCGCGCTGCGGGTCCGCAACGCCGGTGCCGTCTTCGTCGGGCCGTACACCCCGGTCAGCCTGGGGGACTACCTGGCCGGCTCCAACCACGTGCTGCCGACCGGGGGGACCGCGCGGCACAGCGCCGGGCTGTCGGTGGACAGCTTCACCCGCGGGGTGCACGTGGTGACCTACGACCAGCCGGCACTGGCGGCGGTAGCCGGCCACGTGGACGTGCTCGGCGGTGCGGAGGACCTCGCGGCGCACGTGGCCGCGGTGCGCGTCCGGGTCCCGGCGGCGGGCACGTGAGCGGGGCGGCTGCCGTGCGCGCCGAGCTGGGGGTGCGCCCCGACCTGGTCGGTCGCGAGCCCTACGGCGCCCCGCAGCTGGACGTCGCGGTGCGTCTGAACACCAACGAGAACCCCCACCCGCCACCGGCTGCCCTCGTCGAGGCGATCGCCGCCGCCACCGCGCAGGTCGCCGGCGGCCTGAACCGCTACCCCGACCGGGAGGCGGTGGACCTGCGCACCGCGCTGGCGGGCTACCTGGGCCACGGCCTGGACAGCTCCTGGGTGTGGGCGGCCAACGGCTCCAACGAGGTGCTGCAGCAGCTGATGGCCGCCTTCGGCGGTCCCGGGCGTCAGGCGCTGGGTTTCACGCCCGGCTACACGATGCACCGGCTGATCGCGGAGGGGACGTCGACCGGCTGGGTCGCCGAGCCGCTGGAGGCCGGGTTCACCCTCAGCCCCGCCGGGGTCGCCGCCGCCGTCGCCGCCCACCGTCCGCATGTCACCATCCTGGGCTCCCCGAACAACCCGACCGGGGGAGCGCTGGACCTCGACGTCGTCGCCGCCGCCTACGCGGCAGGGGACGGGCTGGTCATCGTCGACGAGGCCTACGCGGAGTTCTCCGGGGTCCCCTCGGCGCTGCAGCTGCTGCCAGGTCGGCCCCGGCTGGTCGTCACCCGCACCCTGTCCAAGGCCTTCGCGCTGGCCGGGGCCCGGGTGGGCTACCTGGCCGCGGACCCGGGCGTCGTCGACGCGCTGCGACTGGTGCGGCTGCCCTACCACCTGTCCACGCTGACCCAGACCGCCGCCTGCACCGCGCTGGGCTTCGCCCCGGCCCTGCTGGGCACGGTGGCCGCGGTGGTGGCGGAGCGGGAGCGGATGGTGGGCGCGCTGACCGCCGCCGGGCACGACGTGGTCGCCTCCGACGCCAACTTCGTCCTCGTCGCCACCCCGGCGGACCAGGCCGCCGTCTGGCAGGGCCTGCTCGAGCGAGGGGTGCTCGTCCGCGACGTCGGGCTGGCGGGCTACCTGCGGGTCACCGTCGGCACCCGCGCCGAGGTCGACGCCTTCCTGGCGGCCTTCGACCAGGTCGTCCCCCCCACCAGCGCGCAGGAGAGGCAGGGTCGGTGAGCAGGTCAGCACGCGTGGTGCGCAGCACCGCGGAGAGCCAGGTGGAGGTCACCTTGGAGCTCGACGGCACCGGGGTCACCCAGGTCAGCACCGGCGTCGGCTTCTATGACCACATGCTCGCCCAGCTGGGCCGCCACGGGGGGTTCGACCTGACGGTGGCCACGGCCGGCGACCTGCACGTCGACTCCCACCACACGGTCGAGGACACCGCGCTGGCGCTGGGCCAGGCGCTGCGTGAGGCACTCGGCGACAAGACCGGGATCACCCGGTTCGGGCACGCGATGGTGCCGCTGGACGAGGTGTGCGTGCTGGCCGCTGTCGACCTGTCCGGTCGCCCCTACGTGGTGCACGAGGAGCCGGCGATCGTCGAGCTGATCGGGGCGTACGACACCACACTGACCCGTCACGTGCTGGAGTCCCTGGCCGCGTCCGCACAGATCTGCGTGCACGTGCGGGTGCTCAGCGGGCGCAACGCCCACCACGTGGTGGAGGCGCAGTTCAAGGCGCTGGCCCGGGCGCTGCGCGCGGCGGTGGCCCCGGACCCGCGCGTCGTGGGGGTCCCCTCCACCAAGGGGAACCTGTAGCGGCGTGGGCGCTCCCCAGGTGGTGGTCTTGGACTACGGGTCGGGCAACCTGCGCTCCGCGCAGCGCGCCCTGGCCCGCGTCGGCGCGGACGCTGTGGTCAGCGCCGACCCCGCGCTGGCCGCCGAGGCGGCCGGGCTGGTCGTGCCCGGCGTGGGCGCGTTCGCAGCATGCATGGCAGGGCTCACCGCGGTCGGCGGGCCCGCGCTGCTGCGCCAGCGCGTCGCCGACGCCCGTCCGGTGCTCGGGGTGTGCGTGGGGATGCAGGTGCTGTTCACCACCGGCACCGAGCACGGGCAGTCCAGCCCCGGGGTGGGGCTGTGGCCCGGGGCGGTCACGCGGCTGCACGCACCGGTGCTGCCGCACATCGGCTGGAACACCGTCGCGGCCGGCGCGGGCAGCAGCCTGCTCGCCGACGGCCTGGACGGGGAGCGGTTCTACTTCGTGCACTCCTACGCCGCGCAGACCGCGCCCCCCGCGGCGGCAGCGGTGTCCTGGACCTGCCACGGGGGGGACTTCGTCGCCGCGGTGGAGGACGGCGCGCTCAGCGCGACCCAGTTCCACCCGGAGAAGTCCGGCGACGTCGGCGCGGAGCTGCTCGCCCGCTGGGTGGGCACCCTGTGAGGCCGGCGCTGGTCCTGCTGCCCGCGGTGGACGTCGCCGACGGGCAGGCCGTGCGCCTGGTCCAGGGCGAGGCGGGCAGCGAGACGGTCTACGGCGACCCGCTGGCGGCCGCGCTGGCCTTCCAGCAGGCCGGCGCCTCCTGGGTGCACCTGGTCGACCTCGACGCGGCCTTCGGCCGCGGCTCCAACGCCGCGCTGCTGGCCCGCGTGGTGGGCGCGCTGGACATCGCGGTCGAGCTGTCCGGGGGGATCCGCGACGACGCCAGCCTGGCCGCGGCGCTGGCCACCGGCTGCGCGCGGGTGAACCTGGGGACCGCGGCGCTGGAGGACCCGGCCTGGTGCGCGCGGGTGGTGGCGACCCACGGCGAGCGGGTCGCGGTCGGCCTGGACGTGCGCGGGGACCGGCTGGCCGCGCGAGGCTGGACCCGCGACGGCGGGGACCTGGAGCAGGTGCTGGACCGCCTCGAGGCCGACGGGTGCGCCCGCTACGTGGTCACCGACGTGCGCCGCGACGGCACTCTGAGCGGGCCGAACCTGGACCTGCTGGCCCGGGTCTGCGCGCGCACCCGGGCACCGGTGGTCGCCAGCGGCGGGGTGGCGACGCTGGACGACGTCGCGACACTGGCCGCCCTCACCGACGCCGGCGTGGAGGGGGCCATCATCGGCAAGGCCCTGTACGCCGGGGCGTTCACCCTGCCCGAGGCGCTGGCGGTCGCCGCCGGCGCCGCGGCGGGCCCCGGCTAGGTCGTCCCACCACCCCCCGGCCGGGCGGGTGGTTGGATGTCGCCACGCCGGCCCCGGCGCACTCGGCGCGGGGACGGGACACCAGGCCGGGGTACGGCGCCACGGAGATGAGACGGACGAGGAGGCAGCGGATGCGCGTGCGATCGGCGCTGGCCGGACGTCGCATCCTCATCACCGGTGCCACCGGCTTCGTCGGGGAGGCGCTGCTGGCCCGCCTCCTGGCCGCGGTGCCGGACGCCCGCCCGGTGATCCTGGTCCGCCCGCGTGGCTCGGCCAGCGCCGCCGACCGGGTGGCCCGGATGGCCCGGCGCCCCGCGTTCGCGCCGCTGGGCACCCCCGAGCAGGTCAGCGCCGCACTGGCCGCCGTCACGGTGCTGGAGGGGGACCTGGCCGACCTGCCGGCGCTGCCCGCGGACCTGGACGTGGTGGTGCACTGCGCGGGTGAGGTCTCCTTCGACCCCCCGATCGACGAGGCGTTCACCACCAACGTGGTCGGCACGGCAGGCTTGGTCGCGGCGGTCGCCGCCGCCTGCGGGGACCGCCCGGTGCACTACGTCCACGTGTCGACGGCGTACGTGGCGGGGCTGCGCCGCGGCGCGGTCGCCGAGGCGTCGGTGGACCACGAGGTGGACTGGCGGGCCGAGACCGCCGCGGGGCTCGCCGCGCGGGGGCGGGCCGACGCGGCGTCACGCGACCCGGCCGTGCTGGCCCGGCTGCGCGGGCAGGCCGCCGCCGAGCACCGCCGGGCGGGGCCGATCACCGTCGCCGGCGACACCGAACGCCGCCGCCGGGAGTGGGTCGACGAGCGCTGCGTGGCCGCCGGGGGGGAGCGGGCCCGAGGGCTGGGCTGGACCGACGTCTACACGTTCACCAAGGCGATGGGCGAGCGCGCCGTGGAGGAGCTGGGCGCGGCCCTGTCGGTGTCCATCGTGCGGCCCTCGATCATCGAGTCCGCCCTGGCGGTGCCGAGCCCGGGGTGGATCGAGGGCTTCAAGATGGCCGACCCGATCATCTTGGCGTACGGGCGCGGCGAGCTGCCGGAGTTCCCCGCCGCGCCGGACTCCATCGTCGACATCGTGCCGGTCGACCACGTCGTGCACGCGCTGATGGCGGTGGCCGCGAGCCCGCCGCCCGCTGGCCGCCCCGCCTACTACCACGTCAGCTCCGGGGCCCGGAACCCGCTGACCTTCAACGGGCTGTACGAGCACGTCCGCGCCTACTTCGACGCGCACCCCTTCCCGGTCGGGGACCGGGGCGGCGCACCGCTGCCGGTGTGGCGCTTCCCGGGGGCTGAGGCCGTGGAGCGCGCCCTGGTCACCGGCGAGCGTGCGCACCGCCTCGCTGACCGCGCCGTGGGGATGGCCCCGCGGGGCCGGCGGGTGCGCGAGCTGGCACACGACCTGGACCGCCGACGGGACCGCCTGGAGTTCCTGCGCCGCTACATCGACCTGTACCGGTCCTACACGCAGGCCGAGCTGGTGTTCCGCGACGAGCACACGCTGGCCCTGCACGACTCGCTGGACGCCGCCGACGCCGACCTGGACTTCGACACAGCGGTGGTGGACTGGGCCTACTACCTGGAGCAGGTGCACTGCCCCGCGGTGACGGCGGGGCTGCGGGCCCGGGCCGCCGTCCGCCGCCCGGCCCCCTCCCGCGAGGTGGTCGCGCTGCCCCGCGCCACCGACGTGGTGGCGGCCTTCGACATGGACGGCACGCTGCTGTCGTCCAACGTGGTCGAGACCTACCTGTGGGTCCGGCTGCGGGAGCTGGACGGCCCCGGCCGGGCGCGCGAGCTGGGCCGGGTCGCCACCAAGCTGCCCGGGTGGCTGGCGATGGAGCGCCGCGACCGGGGGGCGTTCCTGCGGGCGGTGTACCGCCGCTATGCCGGCGCGGACCCCGACGAGTTGGCTGCGCTGGTCGACGAGGCCGTCACCCCGCACGTGCTGGAGCGGGTGTCGGCGGCCGCGCTGCGTCGGGTCCGCGAGCACCGGGCCGCCGGCCACCGCACCGTCCTGATCACCGGCGCCGTGGAGCCGCTGACCCGCCCGCTGGCCCCGCTGTTCGACCGGGTGGTCTGCGCGGAGCTCGCGGTGGGCAGCGACGGGGCGCACACCGGGTTCTTGGCCCGGCCCCCGCTGGTGGGGGAGGCGCGGGCGTCCTGGCTGGTGCACTACGCCGCCGACGAGGGGCTGGACCTGGCCCGGTCCTACGCCTACGCGGACTCCCACTCCGACCTGCCGCTGCTGCGTGCCGTCGGCCACCCCACCGCGGTCAGCCCCGACGTGGCGCTGCACCGGGCGGCCCGGGCCGGGCGCTGGCCGGTCGTGGACTGGGCCGCCGGCGGTGCCGCCTCCCGGGTCGTCGTGCCCGACGGGGGGCGCTAGTGCTTGCGCTCGAGCTGTACCGCTCACTGCCCCGCTACGCCGCCGGCCGGGCGGTGGGCGCCCGGCTGCCCGGGCTTCTGGTCGGCCCGATGGCGCCGCTGCGGCTGGTGACCCTGCCCGCGCCACGGGTGCGGGCGCCCGGCTGGGTCGGTGTGCGGCCCCGCCTCGCCGGGATCTGCGGGTCGGACCTGGGCGCGGTGACCGGGGCCACCAGCCTGTACTTCTCCGCGCTGGCCTCCCTGCCGTGCGTGCCCGGCCACGAGGTCGTCGGGGAGCTGGTGGAGGACTGCGAGGACCTGCCGGGCGGCACCCGGGTCGTCTTGGACCCGGTGCTGACGTGCGCGGCCCGCGGGGTCGGCCCGTGCCGCTGGTGCGCCGTGGGCCTGACCAGCCGGTGCGACTACGTGACCGTCGGGCACGTGGCGCCCGGCCTGCAGACCGGCTACTGCGCCGACACCGGCGGGGGGTGGGGGGAGCAGCTGGTCGCCCACCGCTCCCAGCTGCACCCGGTGCCCGACACCCTGTCCGACGCGCGCGCGGTGCTGGTGGAGCCGCTGGCCTGCGCGGTGCACACCGCGCTGGCAGCCCAGGTCGGGCCGGGCGACACGGTGCTGGTCAGCGGGGCCGGCGCGGTCGGCCTGCTGGCCACCCTGGCGCTGCGGGAGCTCACCGCGGCGGGTCGGGTCATCGTGGTGGCCAAGCACGAGCGCCAGCGGGAGCTGGCGCGTCGGTTCGGGGCCAGCGACGTGGTCGCCCCCACCGAGGCGGTCCGCGGGGTGCGCCGGGCCACCCGCGCGCTGGCGCTGAGCCCGGAGTACTCCGCGCCGTTCCTGCTCGGCGGGGTGGACGTCGCCATCGACGCGGTGGGCTCCACCTCCAGCCTGGACATGGCGCTGCGCGCGACGCGGGCCGGGGGGCGGGTCGTGCTGTCCGGGATGCCGACCCCGGGGGCGGACCTGTCCCCGGCGTGGTTCCGCGAGCTGGCCGTGGTGGGCGCCTACGCCTCCGCCGCGGCGGAGCCCGCGGCGGACGGCGCCGGCGCGTTCGACCTCGCGCTGCGGCTGGCGGCCGCCGCGCCCCTGGACGGCGTGGTCGGCGCCACCTACCCGCTGCACCGCTGGCGGGAGGCGCTGGACCACGCCTCGTCGGCTGGACGCCTGGGCACAGTCAAGGTCGCATTCGATGTGAGGAGCCGCTCGTGAGCCGCGCCGGGTTCGTGCTGGAGGTCGACGACCGCACCCCGCCGCTGGTGGTGCACGAGGGGGAGGGCTTCCGCCTGGAGACGTTCCCGGCGGGCACCCGGGTGGTCTACCCGCCGGAGTCGCTGCCGGGGCTCGCGGACGTGGACGCCGCGATCCGCACCGCGCTGCTGGAGCCGACCGGCGCTGAGCCGCTGCCGGCGCTGCTGCGCCCCGGCATGCGGCTGACGATCGCGTTTGACGACGTCTCCTTGCCCCTGCCGCCGATGCGCGCGCCCGACGTGCGCCAGCGGGTCATCGAGGCGGTCCTCACCCTGGCCGCCGCCGCCGGAGTGGACGACGTGGCCATCGTCGCCGCCAACGCGCTGCACCGGCGGATGACCGAGGCCGAACTGCGCCACGTGGTCGGGGAGCGGGTGTTCCGCTCCTTCTTCGGCGAGGGGCTGCTGACCAACCACGACGCGGAGGACCCCGACCAGCTGGTGCACATCGGGCTCACCGAGCGCGGGGAGGATGTGGAGATCAACCGCCGCGCCGCGGAGTCCGACCTGCTCGTCTACGTCAACGTCAACCTCGTCGCGATGGATGGCGGGCACAAGTCGGTGCCGGTGGGCCTCGCGTCCTACAAGAGCCTCAAGCACCACCACAACACCCACACCATGGTCGCGTCCCGGTCGTTCATGGACCACACGGCATCGGCGCTGCACTCCTCGGCCTGGCGGATGGGGCGGCTGCTCGCCGACCACCTGAAGATCTTCACCATCGAGACGACGTTGAACAACGACGTCTTCCCCTCCCCGTACACGTTCCTGCAGAAGCGGGAGTGGGAGTGGAACGTCCGCGACCAGGCCTCGATGCTCGCGGCGCGCCGCGGCCTGGCCGTCGCCCCGAACCGGGTGCGGCACTCGATGTTCCACTCCATCCGCTCCGCCTACGGGGTGACCGGGGTGTCCGCGGGGGAGGTGGAGGCGGTGCACGAGCAGACACTCGCCCGGGTCCACCGCCAGCAGCTGGTCGAGGTCGACGGCCAAAGCGACGTGCTGGTCCTCGGCGTGCCCTACCTCGGCCCGTACAACGTCAACTCGGTGATGAACCCGATCCTGGCGATGTGCATGGGGCTGGGCTACTACTTCAACTCCTACCGCGGCAGGCCCGTGGTCCGCGAGGGCGGCGCGATCATCCTGTACCACCCGGTGCCGCGGGAGTTCAACCAGCTGCACCACCCCAGCTACGTGGACTTCTTCGAGGAGGTCCTCGCCGAGACCACCGACCCGGCGACCCTGGAGGCGAAGTTCGAGGAGCAGTACGCCACCGACCCCTGGTACATCCACCTGTACCGGACCTCGCACGCCTACCACGGCGTGCACCCGTTCTACATGTGGTACTGGGGCGCGCACGCGATGGACCACGCCGGGGACATCGTGTGGGTGGGGGCGGACCGCTCGACGGTGGCACGGATGGGCTTTCGTGCCGCGTCCACCCTCGCCGACGCCCTGGAGATGGTCTCGGGCAGCGTGGGCCGCACCCCGTCGATCACCGTGCTGCACAACCCCCCGCACCTGCTCGCGGACGTGCGGTGAGGCCGACCGACCTGGTCCGCGGCGCCGCCGACGACGTCGCTACGGTCGCGCGCGGGTGGCGCTGGGGACGCCGTCCGCTGGTCCCGCGCTCCGCCGCCGCCCACCAGCTGGCCACCGCGAACCCGCCGTTCCCCACCGCCTGGGCGCGAAAGGCGGCCGCGGTGGCGGTGCGCGACGCGGTGCAGGCCGGGGTGATGGGGCCGCTGGTCCGCGCCGAGGTGGCCACCTCGGTGTCCGGCACGGACGTGCTGACCGGGCTGCGCCCACCGGTGTTGTTCGTGTCCAACCACGCCAGCCACCTGGACACCTTGCTGGTGCTCACGGCGCTGCCCGCGCCGTGGCGGCGGCGCACCGCGGTGGCCGCGGCGGCGGACTACTTCTTCGACACCTGGTGGCGGGCGGCGTCCTCGGCGCTGGTGTTCAACGCCTTCCCCATCGAGCGCCGCTCCGGCCAGCTGGAGACCACCCCCGGGGACCTGCTCGCGCAGGGCTGGAACCTGGTCGTGTTCCCCGAGGGCACCCGCTCCACCGACGGGTGGATGGGCCGGTTCCGCCTGGGCGCGGCCTACCTGGCCACCCGCCACCAGGTGCCCGTGGTACCGGTGGCGATCCGCGGCTCGTACGCAGCGATGCCGCGCGGGCGGGGCTGGCCGTTGCCGGGCCGCCCGCCGGTCAGCATCCGGTTCGGCCCGGCGGTACACCCCGGGGCCACCGAGACCCCACGCGAGATGGCGCCGCGGCTGGAGTCGGCCGTCGCCGCGCTGCTCGACGAGGACGCCTCCACGTGGTGGCAGGCCCGCCAGCGGCTGGCCGCGGGGGGCACCCCCGCGGCCTCGGGGCCGGCGGTGGCGCAGTGGCGTCGGGTGTGGGAGTCCTCCCGGCTGCCGGAGCAGCCGCGCACTCGACGGGCCTGGGCCGCGCGCGGGCGCTAGCGCGTCGGTGCGGGCTCAGCGCTCGGGCACCGCGCTGACCTGCCAGGCCAGGGCCACCGCCAGGTGGCCGGACCGCGCGGCGTGGGCCGCCGTCGCCGCCATCAGGTAGGTGCAGCGCACCCGCAGCGCGAGCGGGCCGCGCACCGCCAGCGTCGTTGCGGCGGTGGGCACGAGCGGCAGCGCGGCGACCGGGCCGCTGTACACCGTGCTGGCCGCGCGGAACCCTTGGCAGTCCGCTCCGGGCGTGGGCGGGCCGACCTGGACGGTGAGCCTCACCAGCGCTCCCCTCGCGGGGGACGCGGTGTAGCTGCCGCGGTACAGCGACAGCGCGGCAGCCCCCGTGCCGGAGTAGGCCAGCGTCGAGCAGCGCGCCAGCGCACGCCCCGGTACGAGCGTCCCCGCGCCCGCGGGCGCCGACGAGGTCACGCGCAGCGACGGCGAGACAGACGTCCCGACCGTGGCCGGCGTGGCGCCGGCACCCAGCGCGACCGCCACGCCTCCTGCGGCCAGCGCCAGGGAGGCGCCGGTGCGCAGCGACGCGACCTGCGACCACGCGATGTGGTGCACACCGCCGGTGGCGAGCGGGACACGGGGGAGGGACAGGTGGATCGTCACCATGTCCACCTCCTCAGGCCACAGACGGCGCTGCTGCCACCTCAGGAGTCGGTCGGCGCGCGCGGTCGCGCGCAGGGTCGGTGGGTGGGCGCGGCCGGGTCCTACGCACCAGAGGCGGCACACCGGAAACTGGTCGCCGCAACGGGCCACGGTGCGTGCGGGTGGAGGAGGTGCCTCAGTCGGGAGCGGGTACCTCGTGCACCACCCACACGTTGGGCTCCCAGTAGGTGACCAGGTCGGCGTCGACGTCGACGTGCGCGGGAGCCAGGCCCGCGGGGAACACGTAGTCCCCCGACGCCGGTAGGTCCACACCGGTCCACGACCGCCACTGGGCCACCGAGGCGGTGATGAGCATCGAGCGGGGCAGCGGCGTGGCGACCCTGCCGCCCGCCCTTTCGTGGACACGCAGCCACGGGTCGAGCAGCTGCCCGTCCGCGCGCCGCCACGTCACGTGTCCCCGATGGCGGCCAGCGGGTAGCGCTCCTTCCACGAGGGGCGCACCGGCGCGATCAGCCGGGGCAGGCCGTGGCGGCGCGCGAGGGCGCTCATCTGCGCCAGTGCCGTCCCGGCCAGGCCGCGGCCCCGTGCCGCTGGGGCGACCTCCACGGCGAGTGCGCACAGGGTGTCCACCGCCGCGCCACGGCGGTGGCCCTCGACCACCGCGGTGACCGCGGCGTCGATGCCGGCGGGCAGGCGCGCGTCGTCGCCGTCCCAGGCCAGGGGCCCGGTGTGCACCTCAGCGAGGACCTCGTCGCTGTCGGGGTCGACCAGCAGCAGCTGGAAGTCCGCCAGCTCGCCCTGCAGCGGTCCCCAGTAGGCGTTCAGCACGTCCCGTGCAGGTTGTACTCCGGCCACACCTGCGCGGACGCCACCCCGTTCGCGGCGAGAACGGGTCGCTGGGCGAAGGTCCACACGACCGGTTGCACGCCGACCAGCATCCTCCCGCCGCGCCCGGGCGAGCACCCCCCTTTCCCGCGCTACCCCGAGTCCTGCGGGGGAGAGGTCGAGGGCGGAGGCGTGTGCACGGCGGCCGGCAGGTCCAGCGGCGGCGGGGTCCCGTGCACGGGGAACAGCCACTCGGTGACCAGCGCCCCCAGCGCTGCGCCGAGCAGCTGGGCGACGACGAAGCCGGCCACCGACGCCGGCGCGATGCCGCTGAAGCTGTCGGTCAGGCTGCGGGCCACCGTCACCGCGGGGTTGGCGAAGGAGTACGAGGAGGTGACAAAGGCCGCCGAGGCGATCCACACCGGGACCAGCACGGGGCCCAGACGCGCTCGTCCGGTGCGGGTGGCCGCGCCGATTACGAGCAGCAGTCCCGCGGTGGCGACCACCTCGCCCAGCCACAGGCCCGTGCCGGAGCGGGAGTGGTGGGACCAGCGCACCGCGGGCGCGCGGAACATCAGGTTCGCCACCACAGCGCCGGCCACCGCGGCCGCCATCTGGGCGGCGACGTAGCCGGCCGCCTCGGCGCCCGCCATCTCCCGGCGCGCCAGCGCGACCAGGGTCACCGCGGGGTTGAAGTGGGCGCCGGACACCGGCCCGAGCGCCCAGATCAGCGCGCCGAGGGCGAGCACCGTGGCGATCACGTTGACCGCCAGCTGCTGGGCGGCGCCAGACGCCAGCCTGCTGGCGGTGAACCCTGACCCCACGACGGCGACGACCAGCAGCCCTGTGCCCACGGCCTCGCTGCCCAGTCGCCGCGCACGGCCCTGCTGGGCGGGCGCGGCAGCGGCGGAGCGCGGGGCGGTCACGGGTGGGGCCTCCTGGCGCCGGCGGCTGGCGCAGCGTACCCACCGCGGACCTGCCTCCGGGTCCCGCCCGTAGCCTTGCCCGCGTGGGCCTCGCGGTGCGTGTCATCCCCTGTCTGGACGTCGAGGGTGGCCGGGTGGTCAAGGGGGTCAACTTCACCGGCCTGCGCGACGCCGGGGACCCGGTGGAGCTCGCGCGCCGCTACGACGCCGAGGGCGCCGACGAGCTGTGCTTCCTCGACATCAGCGCGTCGGCGCAGGGTCGCGACACCCTTCTGGACGTGGTGTCCGCTACCGCGGAGCAGGTGTTCGTGCCGCTCACCGTCGGCGGCGGCGTCCGCAGCGTCGCCGACGTGGACCAGCTGCTGCGCGCGGGCGCGGACAAGGTGGGGGTGAACACGGCGGCGATCGCCCGGCCAGCCCTGATCACCGAGGTGGCGCAGCGGTTCGGCGCGCAGGTCCTCGTCGTCTCCGTCGACGCGCGGCGCACCGGCCAGGGCGCGGGCGCCACCGCGTCCGGCTTCGAGGTGACCACCCACGGCGGGCGGCGCGGCACCGGCCTGGACGCGCTGGCCTGGGCGGAGGAGGCCGCGCAGCGAGGCGCCGGGGAGATCCTGCTCACCTCGATGGACGCCGACGGGACCACCACAGGCTTCGACCTCGAGCTCATCGCGGCGGTGCGCGAGCGGGTGGCGGTCCCGGTCGTCGCCAGCGGCGGGGCCGGCAGCGCCGCGCACTTCCCCGCAGCCGTGGCCGCGGGCGCCGACGCGGTGCTCGCCGCGAGCGTGTTCCACTTCGCCACCGTGTCGATCACCTCGGTCAAGCAGGCACTGGCGGCTGCCGGGTACGAGGTGCGGACGCCGCCCCTACGGCGCTGAGCACCCGCGCCGGGCGACCGTCCCGGTCCGGTCGAGCCTGGCAGCCAGGTCCGCTCGCGACCGCTGCGCTGCCCCGTACGGTGACCGGATGAGCCTGTCGCCACCGGGCCGGCCGGGATGAGCGCCCCGCCGCCTCCGCTGCGGGTGGGGGGCCTGCGGGTCGGCGGGTGGGGGACCCACCGACCGGTGCGCCCACCGTGGCTCAGCGTCGTGATGGTGCTCGGTGTCGCCCTCGCCGTGCCCGCGCTGCTGGTCGTGCTGTGGGCGGCGCATGTCCGCCCCGCCCCGCGCGCCGCGGCCCTGCCCCGCGAGGTGGTGGTGCGGGGGGTGGCCTACCAGCGGGTCCCCACCGTGCCGACCGCCCCTCTGCCGGGCACCCGCTGGGCCCAGGTGGGCAGCTGGGCAGGCCACCGGCTGCTCGCGGTCGCGCCGGTCGCCACCCCGCCGACGACGGTCTACCTGCAGGTCGGCGGCGGCAGCGTGGTCGCCTACGTCGCTGGGGGATAGCGGCCGCGCCGCGTACCAGCCGCCGGGTCGGACCCCACGGCGACACGGGGGCGTGCGTAGGGTGGCGAGACCCTGTCGCCCCGCCCGCGGGCAGCGCGCACCGGGACGCGGGACCTAGCGGGCCAGGAGGACGAGTGAGCAGCTCTGTCCTCCCCCTGGCGGGCGCCTTGGGTTGCGCAGTCTGCTACGGCACCGGCTCGGTACTGCAGGCCAAGAGCGCCCGTCGCGTGGACACCGGCCAGGGGGGCCTGGACCCGCACCTGGCCGGCCGGGTGCTGCGCCAGGGCCCGTACCTGGCGGGCCTGGGCCTGGACGCGGTGGGCTTCGCGCTGTCGCTGGCCGCGCTACGCTCCCTGCCCTTGTTCGTGGTGCAGGCCGCGGTGGCGTCGAACGTGGCCGTCATCGCCCTGCTCGCCGGGCCGGTGCTCGGGGAGCGGCCCCGTCGGGGCAGCGCCTGGGCGGTCACCGCGGTGGTGGTCGGGCTGGGGCTGCTGGGCGCCGCCGCCCAGCCGGGGCCCGCGGCCGCCGTGCCCGGGTGGCTGCGGTGGGGGGCAGTGGCGCTGGCCGTGGCGGCGGTCGCCGCGGGCGTGCCGGCCGCACGCAGCTCAGGACGTCGCTCCGCCGCGGTGCTCGGGGGACTGGCGGGGCTGGCGAACGCGGCGGTGGGGATCGGGGCGCGGATCTGGCGGGACCCCTTCAACGTCGGTGTGCTGCTGCACGACCCCGCCACGCTGGCGGTGGTCATCGGTGGCGTGGGCGGCCTGTGGATGTACACCGTCGCGCTGCAGCGCGGGTCCGCCACCGGAGCGACCGCGCTGCTGGTCGTCGTGGAGGCAGCCGTGCCGGCGGTCGTCGGCCTGGTGTGGCTGGGGGACCGGGCGCGGCCCGGGTTCGGGCTCGTCGCTGTCGCGGGCTTCGTCGTCGCCCTGGTCGCCTCGGTATGGCTGTCCGGGGTCGTCGCGCAGGTCGAGCACCCCAGCGGGTAGCCGTCCTACAGGCCCAGGCGTGCCGCGGCGAGAGCGGTCAACGCGGCGTCGTCGCCGCGACGCTCCACCCGGGCATGGCTGCCGCGACCCACCGCGAACAGCAGCAGCTCCCCGGCGTCGCCGCGGACCTCCACCTGCCCGACGTCCGCGTGCTTGCGGCCCACGGTGACCTCCGCACCGGCGGGACCCGCGTCGGCACGCACCAGCCGGACCGCCACGGGTGCCGCGCGCATCGCCAGGCGGGCCTGGCGTCGCAGGTGGTGCCACAGCAGGTCCGCCTGCGCGCCGGCGAGCGCCCGTGGCTCCCACTGGGCGCCTGCGCGGCGGACGTCCTCGTGGTGGACGAAGAACTCCACCGTGTTCGCCTCCCGGTCGAGCACCTGCAGGCGCATCGGGTTCCAGGCCGGCGGGCCGCTGCGGACGGCCGCGACCAGCTCGCGCCATGGCCGCGCGGCGACCGTGGCGCGCACCGCGTCGCCGTGCGCGGCGGCGGCGGGCACCACGATGCCCAGCGCGGCGTCCGGGCGGGACTCGCGGACGACGATGTGGGCGGCGAGGTCGGCGGTGTCCCACCCGGCGCACAGCGTGGGCGCGTGCGGTCCCACCTGCTCCAGCAGGTCAGCCAGCGCGAGGCGCTCGGTGCGCGCGTAGGTGGTCACGCGCCGAGACTACGGGCCCAGGAGCCCCGCCCGCCCGCCAGCGCGAGGCAGCGCCGGGAGCAGCCGGTTCGACCCCGGTCGCCGCGATGAGGGAGAGTGGCGGGACCCGCAGGCGCGGCGCAGGGCCGCCTGACCCAGGAGGACTGACGTGACGCCGCCCAGCGCTCCGCGGCGTCCCAGCCTCGCGCTCCTCGTGGCCGCGGCCCGTGGCGAGCCTCGGCTGTTCGCGGTGTCCGTGGCCGGGTCCGCGCTGTGGGGCTGCATGACGGTGGCCAGCGCCAGCGTCCTCGGCGCGATCACCGACCGGGTGGTGCTGCCCGCGTTCGCGACGCGCAGCGTGGACGCCCGCGCCCTGGCGGCTGCGGGGGCGGCGGTCCTCGCGGTGTCCGTCGCCAAGGCCGTCGGCATCATGGGCAGGCGCCTGGGCGGTGGGGTCGTGCAGTACCGGCTGCAGGCCCGGGACCGCTACGCCGTCACCCGCCGCTACCTCGCACTGCCCCCGGCCTGGCACGCCGCACACCCGTCGGGGCAGCTGCTCGCCACCGCGGGCGCTGACGTGGAGACGTCCTGGCTGCCGATGGGACCCCTGCCGATGGCGGTCGGCGTCGTGGTCATGGTCGTGGTGGCCGCCGTGGCCATGCTCCTCGCCGACGTCCAGCTGGCGCTCATCGCCCTGCTCGTGCTGCCGGCCCTGTTCGCGGTCAACGTGGTCTACCGCAGCAAGGTCACCCCGGTGGCGACGCTCGCCCAGCGCCGCCGCGGTGAGGTCAGCGCGATCGCGCACGAGTCGTTCGACGGCGCCCTGGTCGTCAAGACGCTCGGCCTGGAGGAGACGGAGACCGACCGGTTCGCCGTCGCGGCCAACGCCTACCGGGACGCGCAGATCGGGGTCGGGCGCCTGCACGGCGTCTTCGACCCGGTCCTGGAGACTCTGCCCCGACTCGGCGTCCTCGCGGTGTTGGCGATCGGCGCGACCCGTGTCTCCCACCACGAGCTGGCGCCCGGCGCGCTGGTCGAGGTGGCGTACCTGTTCACCCTCATCGCGTTCCCGGTGCAGGCGGTCGGCTGGGTGCTGGGCGAGCTGCCGGGGGCGGTGGTGGCGGCGGGGCGGGTGGCCGCCGTGCTGGGCGCCCCCGGCGAGCTGCCGGTCGGTGACGGGCACCTGCCCGTGGCGGGCGCCCCCGCCGGGCTCGCCCTGCAGCAGGTCTCCTACGCCCATCCGGTCATCACGTCGGGGACGAACCAGACCGAACACACCGGCGGTGTCGTCGGGGTGGATGGGCGCCCGGATCCGCCGGACCCGGCGGCGCTGGCTCTGGAGGCGGTCAGCGTCGACCTGGTGCCGGGCAGCACCGTGGCCGTCGTCGGTGCCACCGGGGCCGGGAAGACCACCCTGGCCGGCCTCACCGTCCGGCTGGTTGACCCGACCTCGGGCAGCGTTGCGGTGGACGGGGTGGACCTGCGCGCGCTGGCCGCCGGCGAGCTCGCCGGGGTCGCCGCCCTCGTCCCCCAGCAGACGTTCCTGTTCGACGACTCGGTGACGGACAACGTCACCCTCGGCGAGCCGGTCGACCCCGCGGCGGTCCGCGCGGCGCTGGAGCTCGCCCAGGCCTGGGACTTCGTCGCCGCACTGCCCGACGGACCGGCGACCCGCGTAGGGGAGCGCGGGGTGACCCTGTCCGGCGGGCAGCGCCAGCGGATCGCGCTGGCCCGGGCCCTGGTGCGCCGGCCGCGGCTGCTGGTCCTGGACGACGCGACGTCCGCGGTGGACCCCGCGGTGGAGTCGGCGATCCTGGCCGGCCTCACCGATGCGGGGCTGCGGGCGACGGTGCTGGTCGTGGCCAGCCGACCGGCCACGATCGCGCTGGCCGACGAGGTGCTGCTGCTGGACCACGGCCGTCTGGTGGCCCGGGGCCGCCACACCGACCTGCTCGCGGACACCCCCGGCTACGCCGACCTGGTCTCCGCCTACGCCCGGGCGGACGCGCAGCGGCGGGCGGCGACGGGGGGTGGGCGGTGAGCACCCGGGCGGGCGACGCCACGCCGGCGCAGCGTGCCGTGGGCCAGGGCATCGACCCCGGTCCGCTCGGCACGCTGGCCACGCTGCGGCGAGGCTTCGGGCAGACCCCGCAGCTGCGCCGCGGGCTGGCCGGGACGATCGCCCTGGCCCTGGTGGCCACCTGCGGGCGCCTGGTCGTGCCCGTCGCCATCCAGCGGACCCTGGACGGTGGCCTGCTCGCCCCCGGCGGGCCCAACCTCGCCGTGGTGTGGCGGTTCCTGGCGGTCGCCACGCTCGCCACGCTCGCGACCGGCGTCGCCGCCTCGCTGATGAACCGGCGGCTGTTCACCGCGACGGAGACCGCCTTGGCCAGCCTGCGCGTCGCGGTGTTCCGCCACGTGCACGACCTGTCCGTGCTCACCCAGGACGCTGAGCGCCGCGGCTCGCTGGTGAGCCGGGTGACCACCGACGTCGACACCATCTCCACGTTCGTGCAGTGGGGGGGCATCAACCTGCTGATCAGCCTGGCCCAGCTCGGCGTGGCCACCGTGCTGATGCTGGTGTACTCCCCGGCCCTGACCGCGTGGGTGTGGCTGGCGTTCGCCCCGCTGCTGGTGGCGATGAACCATCTGCAGCGTGGGGTGTCCACGGCCTACGACCTGGTCCGGGTGCGCTCGGCGGAGTTTCTCGGGTCGGTGGCCGAGGCCGTCGTCGGCGCGGCGACGATCCGCGCGTACGGGGCGCAGCGGCGCACGCAGGCGCGCATGGACGCCGCGATCGAGGGCCGCCGGCTGGCCGACACCGCCGCGCAGCGGCGGATCGCGCTGGTCTTCTCCGCCGGTGAGCTCGCTTCGGGTCTGGCGACCGCCGGGGTGGTGGTCGGCGGGGTGCTGCTCGGGGTCGGCGGCCACCTCAGCGTGGGTCGACTGCTCGCGTTCCTGTTCCTCGTCCAGCTCTTCGTCGCCCCCGTCCAGCTGGGCAGCGAGGTGCTCAGCGAGGCGCAGAACGCCGTCGCGGGGTTCCGCCGCGTCCTCGGCGTCCTGGACACCCCCGCCGACCTGCCGGACCCCGGCGAGGCCGGGGTGGACCTGCCGACCGGGGCGGCGACGGTCGCACTGCAGGGCGTCGGGTTCACCTACCCGACGGGGCCCGCGGTGCTGCACGACGTCAGCGTGACGATCGCGGCGGGCAGCCGGGTCGCGGTCGTCGGCGCGACCGGGTCGGGCAAGACGACGGTCGCCAAGCTGCTCACCCGGTTGATGGACCCGAGCACCGGCGTGGTCCGGGTCCACGACGTGGACCTGCGTCGGGTGCGCACCGCGTCGCTGCGCGCCCGGGTGGCGATGGTCCCCCAGGACGGCTACCTGTTCGCCGGCACGGTGGCGGACAACCTGCGCGCCGGCCGGAACCTCGACGAGGCCGCGCTGTGGCGGGCCGCCGCCGGGCTGGGCCTGGACGGCTGGCTCGCCGGCCTGCCCCGGGGACTGGCCACCCTGGTCGGCGAGCGGGGGGAGGGCCTGTCGGCGGGGGAGCGTCAGCTGGTCGCCCTGGTCCGGGCGTCGCTGTCCGACCCGGACCTGCTCGTCCTCGACGAGGCCACCTCGGCGGTGGACCCGGCCACCGAGGTGCGCCTGCAGCGGGCCCTGGAGGGGCTGGCCCGGGGCCGCACGACCGTGCAGATCGCGCACCGGCTGGCCACGGCGCAGGCGGCCGACGAGGTGCTGGTCATGGAGGGCGGGCGGCTGGTGGAGCGCGGCAGCCACGACCAGCTGGTCGCCGCCGGCGGGGTGTACGCGGGGCTGTTCGCCGCGTGGAACGCCCGCCACGGCGCGTCGGCCTGACCGCGCCGACCGCCCCGACGCCGCCCACGGCGCCGGTCAAGGTGCCCCCAGCGGGGTCGATACCTGCAGCAGGGGGCCCCGTCGGGGCCCCCTGCTGCAGGT
>Ga0209698_10001388_pt1 | contig 27873 bp, 15 predicted proteins | sample LitLauG_LLR_2012_FD_187203 | JGI IMG/M metagenome (GOLD analysis project Ga0209698, IMG submission 187203) | Freshwater sediment microbial communities from Pennsylvania, USA - Little Laurel Run_MetaG_LLR_2012 (SPAdes) (version 2) | ecosystem: Environmental > Aquatic > Freshwater > Creek >... | reverse complement strand
GCCCGGCAGCGTCCACGGCCAAAGGAGCCGAATTGACTTGCTTGAACGCTGGCAGCATGAACCGCCGTTGCCCCGTGACTGTCACAAAGGAAACCGGCTTGCCCTCGGCCAAGCCCTGCCTGCCGATTAACTTTTACGCCAACTGTGCCGGTGGACCGGCACCCCAGCCAGGTACATGAAACGATTGCTAATGCCCAGGGACGAGCTGCAGGCGGCGATGGCCATCTGGGCCGCCCGCGACCTGCCCGCCCGCCTCAGCGCGGCCGAAACTGGGAAGCTCCTGGGCTTTGCCGAACATGACATCCAGATCCTGATGGCCGTAGGCAAGCTGACACCGCTGGGCGATCCCGCTGCCAACGCCCCCAAATGGTTCGGCGCCGTCGAGATGATCCGCCTCGCCGCCGACCAAGACTGGCTCCACAAAGCTACGCTCGATCTCACCAAATACTGGCGCCATAAACGCGGCCGCCGGTAGGATCCCCTGCCCGCTCCGCCACCGGCCCCGCGCCAAGACGTCAAAGTCCCCACCACGATAATTCCACCGTGACGCATCCCGCACCACCGGCAGGTTGCTGATTGAGCCGGTGTAAACCGGGTCGGCCTGATTGTAGGGCCTGGTGCCGTCGTTGGCGGTGACGGTCAAGGGCAGCCACAACACCTAGAGGCTGACGCTGGCGACCGCCGGGTTGTAATCGGCAGCATCATTCGGCGTGAAAGAAACCAGCAGCGTGTCTGTTCCCGCATTCAGGATCGTGCCCAAGGGCGGGTTTTTAGTCAAACACGCCGCGTGTGCTCACGGTGGAGAAAAGGGTATTGGAAGACAAGCCCGAGTCGCCATTTTCATGAACAGAATAACTCAATACCATAAGGAGCTGGGGCTGTCAGTGAATGAATGGTTACAGGGCCATTGGGGTCTCGAAGCAGGCCGCATCCAAAATTATCGAGCCGCTGTTCGACACGAAGCTCGTGCACCGCCTCGATTTACCTCGTGGCCATGCCCATTGACCAGAAACCATTTTACAGAACTTGACGCACACAACTCAAAATTTGTACGTCGAGCGAATCAAGCCGGGGAGGTGCGGCCACCGGTCGCGGCGGCGGTTTGGCGATGCGGGCAGCATACACAGCCGCAGGTTCAAGAATGATCATTTTTATTATCTACAGAACTGGCTGATGAACTGGGGCGAACACGACACGGTCCTTGCCCCGGCGGAGTGGCGCCAGCGTCCGCTCAAAATCGCCCGCACCTTGACGCCCGGCCTCCCGGCAGTGTTTTGATTTTCTGCGAGGGGTGCCAGGTATTCGCCTGCAACAAGTCGGCACCCCAGCGGTCAAATTCGATTTCTACCTGATAATCACCCTGACCTTTCAGTAAACTGAAACCACTCTCGATGTATTTTCCTGGATCAAAATCGGGCTGCTGTTCAACGCGGTAGGTTCGTGTTGAGGTTCACACCATGCCCGAGATGTGCGTGAAACTGCCTGCTGCGAAGAATGCAACTTTGCACTCTTTGAATCGCAATAGACGCGCACGGCACCCACGCTAATAAAGCCAGCACCCAATATGGCCATCGCCACATTGACCGGTTCAGGCACGGCCATGATGTCCAGGCTCCAGCCGTTCAGGGTGCTGGTGTTGCCAGCTGATTCATCTGCAAAGAACAACGTCCACGTTCCGTTCGGATTTGATCCGTTGAACGAGGTCAGACTCCCACCATCCGGCGTGTAGGAAACGCCCGACACCGGATTGGCCACGTCATGGATGCTCCCGCCGGTTCCCGCACCACTCAACGTGATGTTGTTAAAACCGGAGGTGGAAAAACCAAACACTTGCTGAATCGGACCACCCAAGCCCGTCCCCACCCGATTCAAAAGGGTCACCTGGGTTCCGTTGTAGCTCAAATACGCATATAAGTCGCCGTTGTAACCCCCGGCAATGTTCAATGTCACCGTGACGTCGCTCAACGAACTCCCCGAACCGCTAAGCAAAATAGAGGAGGTCGCACCAAACGGATTGGCATCCGGAATCCCCAGATTGAGGGAGGTCCCGCTGCCATTGACATTGCCCACCGTGTAGAGTGACGCCTTTGCGGCCAATAACGCGTTCACGGCGGGCATCCCAAGAAGTAAGGTTTTCTTCATGATTCAGTTTATGATTGCGGGTTCTTGGTTTTGGACCTTTAGGGTTGCGATAGTCGATAGTATTGCTGGTTGTTGGTGGCGTTCGGATCGGTGAACAGCATGAGTCCGTTGGTGCCAAAAGTATTGGTCGCGAGCGGCCACCACGGCACTGAAAGGTTGGTGGTGGTCTCCACCACGGCCGGATAATTCGGGATGCCGTAGAAGGTAATGTTCACCACGCCATTGGTTGGCAGGCCCATTTGTGAGGGGCCGGCGGCGCTGTAAACATCCACTAGGATGTTTGCCGTGGCCGTGCCACCAAAGCCGTCGCTGACGGTGTAACTGATCACATCATTGTTGTTGCTGCCCGCGCCGGTGCCAGGCAGGTAATAAACATAGGTGCTGTCCGTCATGATGGTGGCATTGGTCAGGCCAGCGCCAACGCTCTGCAAGATGTTGGTGTCCCCATCCACATCCGTAACATTGGACAGCAGATTGGTGATTGCAATCTTCAGCGATATGCCTTTCGCCCGATAATAAGTCGCATCCACGGCCACCGGCGGATGGTTGGTGACTGTCTGATTCAGCGTATTCGTGCTGCCTAGGTAATTGCCATCGCCCAAGTAGGTGATGGTGATGACATTCGTTCCACGCGGCAGGTTGGTGGTGCTCAAACTTGTGGCTCTGCCGCTGCTGAGCGTGTTTGTGCTGAACGCACCGTTGGTGGAAGAGAAAACCACGCTGCCGGTGGCGTCAACAGGCAACGTGGCAGTGTAGGAGACGGTGTCCTTGTAACCGGACGGATTCTTGGTGGAGGACGCCCCGACGAAAGTGCTGGCCGGATTGATGGTGAGTGTGCTGTTTGTCGCGAGCACACTGTAATTCGGGTTGCCGCCCAACGTCACCATGATGTTCGACACGCCCACACTGGAGAACTGCGTCGCATCCGTCGCCAAGGTGTAGTTCAACGCGTCGCCGTTCACCGTGCCAGCCACCGTCGCCGTCAGGGTCGGGTTCGCATCGCCATAAGTCTTTGTCTTCGCATCCGCCGTCACCGAGGCTGGGGCCGGATTGATGGTGAAGACTTGGCTGTTGGTTGCACCGAAGTAATTGGCATCCGCTGCCACCGTATTGGAAACATAGTAGGTGCCCGCGTTCGTTGGCGCGCTCACGCTGTTGTAACTCACCGAAGTGCCCACATAGTTTGCGGTCTTGGCTCCGGTCGAACCGCTGAAGCTGACGGTCGGCGTCTGCGCGGCACCGTTGTAAGTAAAGCTGCTTCCCGTCTGCGTGATGTTCGAGGCGCCACCATTGGTCAGGTAAAGCTCACCGTTGACGATGCCCAACGTGGCCACACCCGCCCCGTTGTTCACCGTCACCGCCGACACCGTGCCCGCCACCACGCCCACATTTCCCGTCGTGGCTTTGCCGATTGGCTTGTAAACGCCAACCGCCAGCGCTCCGCCGCTCTTGTTGACCTTGAAGATGGTGCTCTCGGACAAAATCATGGTGCCGTTGGTAACGGTGAACGACGGATTCACGCCGTCATAGACGAGCGAGACCGTGCCGGAACCGGTGTTGTTCGCGCCATTGATGACCGCGCCCACCGCACTGTTGCTCAAGGTCTGGCTGCTGCCCAAGGTAAACGTGGAACTCAAACCCGCCACGTCAAAAGTCGCGCCGCTGGCCACGGTAATCTGGGCGGAATTGTTAATCGAGCCGCTGCCGCTCAAGGCCAGAGTGCCGGCGCTGATGGTGGTTGGGCCGGAATAAGTGTTTATGCCACCGAGCGTCTGGATGGAATTGCCGGCCTTGGTCAGGGCAATCTTAGAGGCCGTAGCCGGCGCGATCGTGCCGGCAAAGCTATAACTTCCGGAAGCCGCCCCGAGCGTCAACGTCGAAACCGGCGCGCCCGAACCCGTATTCACCACTGTGCCACCGGCGCCGGCATTGTCATTCAAGCCCGCAATGGTGGGGGATGCGTTTTGCAGATCAAACGTCGCGCCGGAATTGACTCGGACCGAGCTGCCGCCCCCGAGACAATTGTTGCCATTCGCCTTAAACGTGCCGCTATTCACCACGAGGGGACCGTTCCAACTGCTGTGGTTGTCAGCGGTGAAGGTCACATAACCGGTTCCGGCGTCGTTGTCACATGTGATCTGGCTGGAGCCAGTGATTTGGCCACCCAAGGAAAGAATAGTGCCCGCACCGGAGGCATATAATGAAAGGGCATTGTTAATTGTAAAGGCACCGCTCAAGGGGGTATATCCGGTAGCGGAAATCTTGAGTCTGCTTTCAACCAATCAAGGCAGCGGCGGACCGAGTTTGATGCGATAGAAACGCTGCGGCGCAACGAAATTCGTGTCTGCCCAGCTGAACGGCAGCGCGGGCGAGTTGGTGATGAAGACGTTGCGCCACTGCGTGAGGTTGGTCGAGGTTTCAATCGCGTAATCTGGTCCGCTCTGGCCGCTGACGCTGAAGGTGAATTGCCCGCCCGCCGCTGAAATGCTGCCGATGCCCGGAGCGGAAAGCGGATTGACGATGACGGAAAAGCTTTGCGTGGCGCTCAGGCTGGGCGTGCCGTTGTCGGAAACTTTCAGCGTGAAACCGTTCGTCGAGTTCGCCTGCGAGACGAGCGGGCGGAACGAAAACGCGCCGCTGTTGGTGTTGAGCGTGGCGTTGGTCGCGCCGGACACCAATGCAAACGTCAGCGTCTGCGGCGGCTGATCGGTATCCGTGGCGCTGGCGGTGAAGGCGAAGGTCTGGCCGACGTTGACGGTGCGATTGGTAATCGCAGCCAGCACCGGCGGCGTGTTGGGCGGTGTGACTGCGTCCAGTGTGAGAGCGACGGTGGTTGTGTGGCTGATCAATCCGGCCGTGGCGATGATGGTCACGCTCGTCGTGCCGGAGGTAACAGTGTTAGAAGCCGTGAGCGTCAGCAGGCTCGTGCCGCCGGTAAGCGGATTCGTGGCATAAGTGGCGGTGACTCCGCTGGGAAGGTTGATTGCGCTCAATGTATAACAGCCATTCAAGCCGTTCGTCGGGGTCACCGTGATTGCGCTCGTGCCGTTCGTCCCGCCTTTTACCGTCAGGCTGGTTGGATTGGCTGACAAGATGAAGTCCGGCGCAGGAGTATTCCATGAAACGGAATCAAGGTAGCAGGTGTTCGTCCAACCGGCGCTGGTGTTAAACTGAATGCCGAGATTATGCAATGGCCCCATGGCGTTGGCCGGCACGGTCAGGGTCAGCGTGTTCCAGGCGTTGAGCGTGAAACTTCCATACCAGCTACTGGTCCAGTTCCAATTGTAGTCCTGCATGTATGGCTGGAGATTGGAGAATTGATAGCCGCTCGGAATCCAGACATGAAATGTAATCGTCTGGCCCGGAAGAACACTCACGTTGCCAATTGACACTGACGATGATCCCGATGCAGTGCTGTTGAAGTTCACCGCCAGCGACTGTTTGCCAGCATAGTGCTGCACGGTGGAAGTCGCCACTCCGGAAATGACACCGCCGCCGCCCGCCCAATCCTGCGGGTCGGTTTCAAAATTATAGTGCGCCGAGTCCGGGTTGACGCCGGTGGTCGTCGCGTGGGCTTCAGGCGAAAAACCGGTCGGGCCGGAGCCATTGACGGCGACCACCTGATAGTAATAGGTGGTGCCGCTGTTGAGATTGGTATCGGTATAGGATGTGCCAGTGATGCCCGTAATGACTGGTGCAATAGAACTTTCGCCGCCGGATTCCGCTGCCCGGTAGAGATTGTAGCTGGTGGCTCCGCTGCCGGCAGTCCAGGACAAAACCACATTATTGTTATCGCTGACCGTGGCGGTGAGACCGGACGCGGCATAAGGAGCACCGTTCGGCGGCGGAAACGCAACGCCACCGGTCAACACCCGGACCGCGTTCGTGTCGTTGACCGCGCCCGTGCCATAGTCAAATGGACTGCCGCCAGTGCTCCAATAAAAGGGACTCATGCCGTGGGCAATGGCGGAATCCACCAGATACTTGTTCCAATAGTAACAGGAAAGACTATTCCAAGCCGCCATCGTCGCATTGGTCGAAAGGACCGTCTTTCCCGCCGCCTGAAATTCGCCGATCATCACCGGAATCCCCTTGCTGACATACTGGTCAACCAGTTGTTGAAATCCGGAGTCTGTCGCGCCTTCTTCGGGCGTGCCGCAGTCATGAGACGGGTCTCCGGGATAATGGTAAGCCGGTCCCCAGTAGTATTGCATCGCGCCCCACGATGCATCGGCCTGCAATTGCGTAAACTGAAACGGCGTGTAATTATGATATTCCACCATTAGACGATTGGTAACCGTATCCGTCGGCAAGGAGTTCAACCACGTCGTGTCGCCGCCGCCTTGCAGCACCAGCCAGCGGTTGGTGTTGTTGCCACCCACGGCCCGAACCGCGTTGACGAACGTCTGGTAGTAAAACATCAACGTGGACATCCCCGCAGTATTGTTCACGTTTGGTTCATTCGCGGCGGCAAAGAGCAAATGGTTGTCATAACTGGCAAAGGTGGTGGCAATCTGGGTCCAATAAGATTTCATCTTCGCGTTGATGATGGGATCCACCGTGGTCCCAATGTGGTTTTCCAGCCAGCCGTCGTCCCAGTGATCGTTGATCATGACATACATGCCCGCGGCGATGGCCGCGTCCACCGTCTGTTTGACCTGCGCCATGTAGCTGGCACTGATGACGTAGTTGGTGGCGGTGGCGGTGATGTTGGTGCTGGCGGTCATGTCCCATGCGCACGGGATGCGCACGGCGTTGAACCCGTTTTGGACGGCCGAGTAGAACAGCGCCGCGTTTGGCGGACCCCAGTTCAACTCCAGCTCATTTCCGACGTTCATCCCGTAGGTTGGATTCGGCCACGGCATGGTGGCGGGGATGTTGGTGCCTGCCGCTTGCAAACCGAGATCGAACACCGCGTCAAACTTGTGGCTGCTGCCGGTGGTGATCGTGCCGCCGCTGTTGGGAATGACCGCGATTTCGCCGCCGGCGTAGGCGTTTGTGGCCACAGCCAGCGCCGCCCAACCGCCGCCCGTCGGCTGGATGCCGAACGAAAACGCGTAGGTTTGGTTTGCGCCCAACCGCACGTTCAGCCCGATCCATTTCAGCCAGTCGCCGTCGGTAAAACCGGGATTTGCCGCGCTGACCGAGACGAGCAACGTCGCCGTGCTGTTGCTCATCGAATAAATGCGCAGATAATACGTCGGCGTGTTGGTGGGCGTGCCGTAGCCGTTGCCGGAATTTAGTCCCGCCGTCTTGATGGCCAGCGACACCAGTTTCATTGCGTTGGTTCCGGTGGTGAAGGTCTGGCCGACGGGCGGATTGTTGTCGGTGAAATAATTTATTCCGTCAGGCCAAGTCGTGTTGCCGCTGGTCGAGAGCTGGTAGATGTCGTTCGTTCCCGGGCTTGGCGCGGCAAATCCGACGTCTGTAAGCGTTTGCGCGTGCAAAACACCAGCCAGTTCGACAGCAAGAAGTAGCCACACGAAACCCAGCCTGACGATCATTTGAAAAATTTTCGGCACACAAAACATGTTCACGCAGGAAGTCATTTACATTATCTAGTTCAAATCAACACAGCCAACAATCGTCAGTTTTAATGACAGCGGTCGCGCCGTTATCGCTCCGTCAGTCGCCATTCCCGCCGGCGGGCAGGACTGAGATTTCAGCCGCGCTCGTCCAGCCGCTGTTCCAGATGGCTTGCAAACTGGTGAAGCGGAAGTAGCGCGCATTGAGAGGCACGAAGCTCACTTCCTGAAGCGACGGGTTATTCTGAATGTTGGCGAATGCGCCGTTGGCAATGTTCGTAGTCCAAGTTACGTTGTCGGCGCTCGTTTCAAAGCGGTATTTTTCGACCACGCCATTGAGCAATCCATCCTGGCGCGGCAGGTAAGTGAAACCGCCGATGCGATGCATCTTTTCCATGTCCACAGTGATCGCGTGTGGCTGCTTCTGGTCGGCATTCCAGCGCGTGTGCCAGAAGGTGGACGGGTCACCGTCAATCGCGCGGGCGGCGGAGTTGTCTGCACCAGCGGTTTCCTCGCTGTCCACGCTGACCACTTTCCAGCCTATCGGCATAAGGCCGGCAAAAATGCGTGAACCGGAAAGACCAAGCTTTCCATCGGGCAACAAACTTGCGGCGCGCACCGTGACACTGCGGTCCAGCGGCAATACAATGGGCGAAGTGTAAATCGGCGAGTTGGTCGCCGGCTCGCTGCCGTCAACGGTATAGACCATTTTGGTGCCGGCCAGATTGCTCAAACCCACTGTGCCGTTGGTGTCTCGGTCGGAAATCATCGGCGGCAGCGTCGCGACGGATTGCTTGAAGAAACCGACTTCGGCCAGCGTTGGTTCGAGGCGCGAACCAGTGATGCGAATACGCACCTGATCAGTGGTCACGGGGTTTTTCAATCGGATTAACCGGCGATGACCAACGGTGGTGAGATCGTCGGCCGCAACGTGCTCCGGCGCAGTCCACGCCAAGCCATCCCACGTTTCAATGACAAAGGATTCAATTCGCTGGCCGCGATGGTCCACCGCTTCCTGCAACGAAACGACATCGAATGTGACCTTCTTCGGCAGCGTGAGTGTCACCGTGCCGTTAGTGTTGCCCGGCGCGGCTTCCCACCAAGTGTCGAGGTTTTCGTCGAGCGCGAGCGATGAGCTGTTTGTTTCATTGGAATTATCGGCGGTGACTTTGCCGCCAGCGGCGAGATTGGTGGCGAAGGTTTCGTTGATGATCTGCGCCGTCCGGTTCAGGGCGTCAAGCTGGTTGTCGGGAACCAGACCGCGTTTGTCGGGGGACAGATTCAGGATGAAATTTCCGTTGCGTCCGACGGACGTGTAAAAGATGTCCACCAACTGCGTGACCGTGCGCGACTGTTTGTTGTGCGCCCAAAACCAAGCGTTGTTCTGGAGCATGGTGGTGTTTACTTCCGCCGGATACCACCAGAGATGCGAACCGGGTTTGAGTTGGGCACGGCTGCCGAGATCGCCTGCCGTCCAGTCTGGCCAGTTGAATCTGTCTGGCGAAGTCGGCAGCGGGATCACGCTCCATTCCGTGGTGCGGCCCACGCCGCCTTCATTGCCCACCCAACGCACATCCGGGCCTTTGCCCATGATGACGGCATTTGGCTGGAGGTTGCGGATCAGATCATACCACGCCGCGTAGTTGTAAGTCTCATGAACGCTCGGATCGGGATTTGCACCGTCAAACCAGACTTCGCCAATCGGTCCGTATTCCGTGAGCAACTCGTAAAGCTGGTTCAGGAAATAGCGATTGTAGTCATCGACGACGTAGATGTAATTCGTGAAACCCGGTGTGGGCGCGCGGCCCTTGGAGGGATCGCTCTGGAAACTCGCCGGATCAGTGGGGATGACCGAAAGCACATTGCTGCTGCCGTTGCCGTAGTAGCCCGCCGGATTTTTTGGATTGGTCCGCAGCTGATAAAGGTCCGCCGGCGAAAGATAAATGCCCAACTTGAGGCCGTGGGCGCGCGCAGCATCGGCCACCTCGCGCACCTCGTCGCCCTTGCCGTCGCGCCAAGGACTGGCCGCGACCGAGTGCGGCGTGTAGCGCGTGGGCCAATAGCAAAATCCGTCGTGATGCTTGGCGACGAGCACAAACAAGTTGCCGCCAAAATTCTTCGCCGCACCCAGCCACTGGTTCGCGTCGAGCGCCGTGGGATTGAAAATCGAAGGTTCTTCGCGGCCGGTTCCCCATTCCACTTCGTTAAATGTGTTCACGCCGAAGTGGAGAAAAAAGGTCCGTTCCAAACGCATCCAGTCGGTTTGATTTGGGCGCGGCAAAACCTTTGCCGCCTTCGCCGCGATGATGGCGGGCGAATCGCCCTCGTTGATAACCGGCTCGTTGGCATACGGAATCGAAGCAAGATTTTGATTCGCGGTGTTGGCGGACGTTTGACCGTGGGCAAGCGCAAGATTCAGAATAAAAATTCCAGCCAGCGCAACGCATTTGGCCGCGTGGTTTGATAATGTTGTCATTTTTGTTTCTCGGCAACGAAAAGCCGTTGCGCAAAATGATAGAGGTTGCTGCCCCATGTTTCAGCGTCGTGGCCGTGGTCGTCCACGTTCCAAATGTGGGGAATGTTGTGCGCTTTCAGATACGCGTGAACGCTTTGGGAAATGTTAATGAGGCCGTCTTTGTTGCCGCTGGAAAGATAGAGTAACTTCAACTGCTCGCGCGCGACGGCAGGGTCGGGCACAAGCTCCGCGGGCGGTTCGGTGTTCGGCGCGGACGAAAACCCGCCAACCCACGCAAACATATCGAGGCGGCTCAGGCCGAAGTTGAGGGCTTGGCCGCCACCCATCGAAAGACCGGCAAGCGCACGCCGCTCGCGATTTGTGCAGGCCGAATACTTCGCCTGAATCGCGGGAATCAAGCAGTCGAGCAGATCGCGTCCGAACTTCGCAAAGCCCTCGGCATTTTGCGGCGAGTAGGTCTTCTCCGGCGCAGGCGGGCGGTCGTCCGCAAGCGCGCGACCGTTCGGCATCACAACAATCATCGGCGTCGCTTTCCCATCGGCGATTAGATTGTCAATGATCCTGTCGGCATGGACATAACCGCTCCATTCCCACTCATTGCCGGCGATGCCATGAAGCAAGTAGAGCACGGGATATTTCCGGTTGGACGAATAATGTGGCGGAAGATAGACAACCGCTTTGCGCCGCGTGCCCGTAACGGTGGAATCGTATTCAAACACCTCAACGCGGCCTTGGATTTTGCCCGCGCGGGGCGTGTTGAAGCCGGCGGGCGCATCGGGAAACGCGCGCAAGTCATCCGCCGCGAGCACCACGGGCCGGCCAAAGTTGGTGCGGGCGCGCTCCGGCGAAACTTGTTTGGGTATTTCCTGCGCGACCGCGAACGACCAAGCAAACAAAAGAATGCCTGCGACGGAATAATTCAGAAATGGCGCTTTCATTTTCAAATCATGGAACAGATGGACGCGGCGCGCACGGCTGCGCTTGCACCGTGGTTGTCGCCGGCGCAAGACCGTCGGCGGTGGCAGTCAATTTGATTTCACCCGCTTCCTTCGTGGATTGCACGATGACTTGCGCCAAGCCGTTAAACAGGCTGCGCGACCACGGTGCGACGCTGGTGTGACCGATGATTTGCACGTTCACGTTGGGATTCAGACCGCCCTGAGCAACGCCATTATATACGCCCACGGCGATGACGTTGTCGCCAAAGTGCAGAAATTTTTTCACATCGAAAATCGGTTGCGCCTGCCAGTCGTGCGATTCGCCGACGAACTGGCCGTTCACAAAATACCAGCCTTCATCGTCGCAGCCGCTGAAGCAGATCATTGCGCCTTCGCCCTGCAAGTCTTCTTCCGTCAGGTTGACGTGCGCGCGATAAATCGCCGCCGTGTCCTGCGTTTCGATGGTCGGTCCGCCGCCGCTGACGGGTTTCCATGCGGAGTCGTCAAAATCATTCGCGTATTCGGGAATGGCCTCACGGCTCTTGGAAATTTTCCCGATCTCCCAACGCCAGTTCGTCACCGGCACGTTGTGCGACGGCGCGGTAGGGACATACACGTCCGGCTCGTGACAACTCGGGTCGCCATTGCCGACACCGATGATCCTGCTTGCGCCTTCGATGGAAAAATGAATTTTGTTTTGCGCCACCGGCACGACGCGACCCTGCGCGTCCACGGCGGAAACGGTGAACACAGAAACGTCTGCGCCGTCGGCGTTGATGGCTTTGCGGTCCGGCGTGAGATGGATTTGCGCGGCGTCGCCGGTGGTTTCCACTTTCGTTTCGGCAATGACCTTGCCGGCGGCGTCAAAACCTTTCGCGCTCAACGTTCCCGGCGCGTATTTCACCTGCCAGCTCAATTTTGAATTTGGCTTCATCGTCTGTTTGCCGAGCGACGCGCCGTTCAAAAAGAGTTCCACCTCTTTGCAGTTGCTGAAAGCCTGCACCAGAATTTCCTGACCTTCGCGACCGGGCCAGTTCCAGTGCGGTGCGAGGTGCAGCACGGTGTTCGTCGTCCACCATGATTGGTAGTAATAAAAAGCGTCCTTCGGAAAACCGCAGGTGTCGAGAATGCCGAAGTGCGAGTTGACGCACGGCCACCAGTACGGCGTCGGCTCGCCGCGATAATCAAAACCGGTCCAGACGAACGCGCCGGAAAGCCACGGGCGCGGCGCAAAGAAACTCCACCAGCTTTCGGCCGTCGTAGTCCACCCCGGCCAGACCAAATCGTAGGCGGCGACGTAACCGGCCGAATGATCGTTGGTGTAAATGCCACGCGTCCCGACGACGCTGGCCTGTTCGCTGCCGAAATTCGGCTGCGTCGGATGCTCGGCGTGATAACGGTCCATGTCCTCGCCATAGTGGTAATTCCAGCCGCGCACTTCGATGACGGAATTGATACCGCGAAAAACGTCACCCTCCGGCGATGCGTAAGAGACGGGCCGCAGCGGATCGAGTTGCTTCACATAATCCTGCATCGTGCGCGCCACACTGCCGGCTTGCGGCGTGTCCTGCACCATGAACTGTTCGTTGGCGATGCACCACATCACAACGCTCGGATGATTGCGGTCGCGGCGGATCTGGTCGTCCCACTTTTTCAGGTTCGCGGAATCACTGCCCATCAAGCGGCTCTCGTCCATGACCAACATGCCGAGCCGGTCGCAGGCATCGAGCAATTCCGGCGTGGGCGGATTGTGCGACATGCGATACGCTTTGCAGCCGAACTCTTTTAATTTTTTCACGCGGAAATCCAGCAACGCGTCGGGAATAGCCGCGCCGACGCCGGCGTGGTCCTGGTGATTGCAGGTGCCGTAAATTGCGTAATGCTTGCCGTTCAGCAAAAAGCCGTTCGTCGCATCAAAGCCCACGGTGCGGATGCCGAACAAGGTTTCTTTCTGGTCAACTACCTTGCCGTCGGATGAAACCGTGGTGATCAATTTGTATAACTGCGGGTTCTCCGGCGACCAAAGAACGGGCGAAGAAATTTTCGTTTCCAATTTCACAGCGTCCTGTGATTTGCGCTCTAACTTTTCCGACTCGGAAAATTTCTTCAGCGACTTGCCGTCGGGCGAAATGATTTCGCAGTCCACGGCCGCGTTTGCGGCGTTGGTCTGCGAATTGAGCAAGTTGACTTCGACTTTGATTTCAGGACTGCCCTGCGGAATGTTCTTTTCAAATTCGCTCTGCACAAAAATTCCGTCCGGCGCGATGGCCACCGGCGCGGTTTTGTCCAGCCAGACGTGGCGGTAAATGCCCGCCCCCTCGTAAAACCAGCCCTCGACTTTCGTGGCGTCCACGCGGACGGAGACGGTGTTCTTGCCGCCGTAATGCACCACGTCCGTGATGTCCTCGCGGAACGGATAGTAGCCGCCCTCGTGATGCCGCACGCACCAGCCGTTGACCCACACCGTCGCGTCGCGGAACACGCCATCGAACGTCAGCCAGATTCGCTTGCCTTCGTCTTCGTTCGGCAAATCGAACGTGCGGCGATACCAGGCGATGCTGTTCGTGGGATACTTCACGCCGAGCGTGTGAAAACCGTGGCTGCCGTCGGCCGCCCAGTCGAACGGCAGTTCCACCGCCCAATCGTGCGGGAGATTCACGGTGCGCCAAAAAGAGTCGGAAAACCTTTCCGACGCCGGTCCGCCACCGGTGCCGGAGTTCATGAGGCTCAGCGCGTCCGGCCAGTCGTCGCCAAGATGGAATTTCCAGCCGGCGTCGAGCGAAAGGTGTTCGCGCGGCGACTCGGCGGCGGAAAGCTGTGAGAGCAAAAGTGCGGCACAAGCGCCGGCAACAAGTGTGCGAATAACTGCAATAATTTGCGTTTTCAAATTCAAATTGGCGATAAGTTTGGCAGTGCTGCTATTGACTTATGAAAAAGCCGGCCGGAGCGAATACAGCCCCAACCGGCTCGTGTTAATTCATACTGCTATTTTGCACCACCTCAGTGTATCTGGACGCGGAAGAATGCCGCCGCATTCGTCGTGCTGACTTGGAACGGTGAGGCAGCCCCGGTCACCGGCGCCCACGGACCGGCCAGGTTGGTGGCGCTCAGAAGGGTGCCATAGTTGGCCCAATTCAAGGTGAGACTGCCGCCGCTGTAGAATGGCGTGATCGTCACCGGGTCCAGGCTGACCGCTTGGATCTGGACTCCGTTGAAGTCAGGCTCCATGTTGGGACTGCTGTCGTTTTGGGTGCCTATGGGTGTTTCAGTGATCAACAACCCGCCATCGGTAACATGGACGCTCTCAAAGAGCGCGCTGTTGTCGCCGGGGGCAAACATCCAGTCCTGCTGGAACACATTGTCCTTGCTTACTCCATTAATGGTGAATTGTGTGCCGCGGGAATTGTTCAAGTAGGTTCCCGACATGCCGAACACTACCATGTTGTAAGTGCCGTTGGGCAGGTTGGTGATCTGGAACGACGTTTGCGTATTAATATAGGGATCCAGCAACTTCGTCAGGGGACTTGCCGTATTTGGCTCATACCAGGTTCCCGGATAACCAGTAGATTGGAATTTGATTCCGCTGGGGGTAACACCGTCGTCGCAGTAACTGGTCGAGTTGGCAAACTGCCCGCCGCTCAGGGCGTTCCAGAAGGTTCCGCTGCCCAAGACTCCGGGGCCGCTATACGGGGTGCTCGGCGCACCGTTGTTCGCGCCAGCAATGGCGAAATTAACCGTCCAGAGACCGTTGAGCGGAATTGGAGTGATACTCAATGTCGCGTTGCTGCTGGTAGCCGAACCGTAACTATTGGTCAGCACAAGCCGATAATCCATCGAGTCAGCGACCGTGGCTTTGATGGTGAGCGTGCTCGAATTGGCGCCAGAAAGGTGGTTGTCGTTCGAGAGGTTATGGAAGACACCGCCAGTGCCGCCCTGCCATTGATAACCGGGTGACGGGTAGCCCAAACCATACGCTATCAGGCTGACGCTCTGGCCGGCAAAGGTCGAAACCGATGACGAACCCCAGGCCGTAGCTGGCTGCTGGGAGATAATAGGAGCCACACCACCACCCTGCGCGGCGAAGTAGAGGTTCAACACCTGCGCATCGGAGAGCGCTGAACCAAAGACTGCCACTTCATCTACGGAACCGCCAAAGATATTGTTAACACCAGCCGGATCTCCGCCGAGCCAGGTCGTTCCGCCGGCAAACGTTTCGAGACCGTTGGCAACATTATTGACCTTCTTGAAGACATTCGTCGTCGTGCCATCGAAATAGCAGAGATAGAGCACGGCGTTCGAAGGTGTGATCGTCAGTGCTACGAACGACCATGTGTTAACCGGCGGGAACAAGCCGGAATGGAAATTATAGGTAGCCGAATTATTATTCCAATTGTAACCCAGTTCAGCTTGCCCATAAGTGGGAGAGCTGGCATTAGTGTCCGTGTTGCCACCAAAACCCAAGCCAGCCGCATCCGGCGCATTGCGGTTGAACAGCAAACCGGGCCGGGAAGACGTAGACTGATTCCCAGCGGGATAAATCCACGCGGTAATCGTCACGTTGGAACTGCTCAAATTCAAAGGCGGAACAACCACAGCTCCGTTCACCGTGCCTTGGGCGAAGCCGGCGGCGGCATTCGTGGTTTCAAACCCGGCGATCGCCGGAGATTGCGGACCGACGACGCCGATCTTGCTCACGCCGGAGCCGTAAATGGCATTTAAATTGTGACCACTGGCGTCATAAGCCTGGTAAGTTGCAGTGGAAGGATCAACCTCCTCATTCAGGCGCCAATAGGCCAAAGGTGATTGGGACATAACGTCATAAGCATAAGGCTGGCTCGGAATGGGCGCGGGCGGATCGGCCTGCACCGTCAGTGTTGCAGGCGTGCTGTTTGAACTGCCAAGTAGATTAGTGGCAACAAGCTGATAACTGCCACTATTGCCAGCTTGAACATTGGCCAAGACCAAGTTCAAGTTAGTAGTTACCACCGGACCGACACCAGTAAAGCCGCTGCCTGTATTTACTTGCCACTGGTTGGTGATCGGCTGCGTTCCATTGAAGGCCGCATTGAAGGTCACGGTGCCGCCGGCGAAGGCATAAATATTGGTCGGAGTGGTATCACGGGTCAGGATGGGCGCAGAGGCCGCATTGACGGTGAGAGTGGACACCAGAGAAGTCACCGAGCCAAAGGTGTTTGCTACGACGCAGGCATAATTGATCGTATAGGTCGTGCCTTGGTCAGGCGGAACAACCACCACAGCCGAGTTCGTGGCATCGGGCATATTGGTCAGACTGCCACCGCTACCACCATCCGTTTGCCATTGGTAAGTCATCGGACTTTGACTTGAAGCCACCTCGGTCACCGTCACCGGAGACAGGGCATAGCAAGGATTTGGGCTGATCAGCGGTGCCGAGGTTATGGGCGTCGCTGGAGTGGCAACAATTTGGAATCCAAAAATTTTGCCAGCTTGATAATCGCCGGTGGGCTCGGCGTTTCGGATCAGGATCGCGTCGTTGGTGAGGCCGTTGAAAACGATGTAGTTACCCGAACCGGTCCTGTCGGCATAATTGGTCGCGGTCATGGAAATTTGCGAGTAGGTTCCGCCGAATGCACCGTTATCTTGACAGAAAATATGCGGCGTCAGGTCGCCGCCGACGGTCATATTCCACCAATCGGGCCTGCCTCCGGTTACCGCTTGAACCCAATGTTCGCTGGTGCCATACCATCCATGCCAGCCTTGGACGTAAAGCACGACGGAATAACTGGTCGCCCCCTTCGCCGCCAGCCAGGCCTGGATGCCACCTACGTATTCAGCCGGCTTCTGATTGAAGGCGCTGCCATAGACCGCGCCAGCCGTCCAAGGACCGGGCGGGCCACCAGCCCAGTCGGTGTCATCGCAGCCGTCCATCAGTTTCCCATCCGGCGTGCCCAAAGAGGAAAAAGTCCCGCTCGAATGACACCAAACCGAATCCCAGTTCAAGTGCAGTCCCGAATCGGCTCCCGTATAATCTTTGATGCCGGAGGTTGCGTCGCCCCAGCGGTCGAGATTGTTCCAATTGGTTTGTGCAAGACCGGGAGCACCGGCTATTTCTTCCGGCAGCAAGGAAGTGGTCCGCGTGTCGTTAATGCCGCCGCCGTCAACCCCGTTGAAATGCACGCTGACCGAGACGGGCTGATTGGCGTGCAAGGCAACGGCGCGGCCAATCAGCGCCAGAGTCGTGGCAAAAAGAAGGTGTAATTTTTTCATAGGTATTGGGTTTTTGTCATAGGTTTTGTGTTTTGGACTGAAAGCATCCGGCTCTCCTGCGAATAAACCCACCCGCCGACTGAAGCTCCGCCTTCACGTTGATAAGAAATCACGCGCGGCAAGCTGCTTCGCCAAACAGTGGGTATTTGCATGGTGCGAGTATCGTCCAAGCCCGCACATGCGTCATGTCGGGAAAGGATATGACTGCGCCGCGCAACGTTTGTATCCACCCAGTACTGTACGATGCTGCTCCGGGAGCATCGAGACACGGCACCTCTGCGGCGTTAAGGAGTTAAGGAGAAGCCAGGTTCAGCAGCAAATGCCGCCGCAGGGCATGTCACGGCTTAGGCGGGCGGTTGCCCGGCTCGTTCAAGGAGAAATGACTGAATTTGGCGACCGCCTGCGCACGCGAACGGACGTGCAGTTTTTCATAGGTGCGCCGGACGTAGGTGTTCAGCGTGCCGCGGCTAATGTTAAGCGAATCCATGATTTCCTTGTAGAGATAACCGCGCGCCAGCAATTCCAGCACCTCGCGCTCGCGCTGGGACAGTTTGGCCGATTCTGGTACTGAGGAATCCTCCCGGTGAAAAACCTGCACTACGCGGCGTGCGATATTGCTGGTCATGGGTGAGCCGCCGGCGTGAACCTCCTTGATGGACGCCAGTAATTCGCTCCGTGGCGTCTGCTTGAGCAAATAACCCGTCGCCCCGGCGGCCAGCGCCTCGAAGACGTGGTCGGCGTCCTCATAAACCGTCAGCATCAGGAATTGCGTGTCAGGCAAAATCGGCTTTAGCTGCCGCACGCCTTCGATGCCACTCATGCCCGGCAAGTTTATGTCCATCAGCACCACCGACGGCTTTTCGGCGGGCAGATGTTCTAGCGCCTGTTCCACGCTGTTGTGCGTGCCTACGCACTTGAAACCGCCGGCGTGACGCACCCAGTCCGCGAGAATTTCCCGCGTCGAGGCGTCGTCCTCCACAATGCAAACCGCGATGCTCATCTTTTGTTGATTCATCTTACACCCGTAAGATTTTTCGTATTGTCGTAATAATTACCGACACAAGTGTCTGGTGCGTCTGCGTTCAGCGCAAGGGCACGGTGAATGTCACCGTCGTGCCGCGTCCGGGTCCGCTGAGGATCTCGCACGAGCCGCCGATTTCCACCAGTCGCCGCCGCATGTTGTCCAGCCCGTTGCCGCACGCGATGCGCCCCGCAATGGCGCGGTCGTCCACCGGAGTTGCTGTGTCAAACCCACGGCCGTTGTCAGCCACATGTAACACGAGTAGCGCCGTCTGCAATTTCAATTCCACGCCCACTTCATCTGCCGCCGCGTGTTTGACGATGTTGTGCAATGATTCTTTGAACGCGAGAAACAAATTATGCCGGACTTCGGCGGAAACCTGCAGCGGCGGGAGATACAACGGGAGGTTGAGCCGGCAACGGATTTCCGCCGCGCTCAAATATTCGTAGGCGAACCGGTTCAAATAACTCGCTAGGCTGTCCAGCCGGTCGTGACGCGGATTCACCGCCCAGACAATTTCATCCATCGCACGGGTCAATTCGCGCGCGGTGGCAAAAATACGATCGAGATTCTTTGTCACGGATTCGGGCAACTGCACTTCGCCGCGATAGGACTGGCTGAGCATCACGATGCGGGTCAAGCTGGCGCCCAAATCGTCGTGGATGTCCTTGGCAATGCGCGTCCGTTCGCGCTCAATGTCGCGTTGGTGCTCGGCTTGTTCAAGCCGTCGGCGCATCCGGCGGCGCGTATCGAACCAGACCGCGCCGCTAGCTGCCAGCACTGTCATCAATCCGGCCAGAACATGGAACCACGTTGTCTGCCAGAAATACGGCAGAACTTCAAAATTAAGGCTCGCGCCGGTTTCGTTCCACACGCCGTCGTTGTTACAGGCGGTCACTTGAAACGAATACTTTCCGGGCGGGATGTAATTGTAGGTGGCCACACGCTTGCTGCCAACGTCGGCCCATTCGGTCTCAAAATTGTTTAGCCGACATTTGAACCGCACTTTCTCCGGCGCAACGAAGCTCAAGCCGGTGTAGTCATATTGGAAGCGATGCCGGCCCGGCGGAACTCTTAGCGGCTCGCTGTCGTTGCCGTCTGCAAATTCTTTGTCGTCCAAGAGCATCTCTTCAATGCGCACTGGTGGTGGCAGCGGATTGATTGTGACGCCGGTTGGGTCTACCGCAACGAGTCCCTTCGCTGTGGGAAACCACAACCGCCCGTCCGCCGTTTTGCCGCCCGCCGATTGCAGGCCTTCGGAACATTCCAGCGTCGGCAATCCGTCGTTAATGCCATAATTCAAAAACGACACCTCGGCCAACTCGCCGTCGGCACAGCGGTTCAAATCCTTTTCGCTAGCGCGCAGGATGCCGCCGTAGGAACTCATCCAAAAATATCCGCGCCCGTCCGATTCGATGTGGCCGATGACGCCGTTGGGCAAACCTTGTTTGTGATTGATGACGGAAAATTTCCCACCCTTGAGCCGATTCAGACCGCCGCCAAACGTGCCGACCCACAGCGCGCCATCGTCGGCAAGATACAGGCATTCGATAAAGTCCGACGAAAGCCCGACCGATTTTTTGAACCGCCTGAAATTTCCATTTTCGCCCCGCACTAGGCCGCCGCCCGCCGTGCCCAACCACAGCGCGCCCGATTTGTCCTGCGCAATGGCACGCACGTCACCGAGCGGCTTGCCGGCGATTTCGCTGAACCGCTCCATTTTTCCGTCTTTGTAACGCAGCACACCCACCGTGGTCCCGATCCAAAGTTCATCGCGCACAAACAGGAGCGCCGGAATCGGCACGCGAAAATCTTCAAAACCCGTCGCAAAATCAAACGAGTCGTCCTGCTGTGTGAACAATCCGCCCCCCCACGTACCGGCCCAAATTTTTCCCGCGCCGTCCGCAGCCAGCGACCAAACGTAGGGATTGCGGATACTCTGCGCCCAGTCGAAATTCGTCCAACCGCCGTTTTGCAGGCGATACAGTCCCGCGCCTTCCGTGCCCACCCACAGCGCGCCGTCCGGTGCCGGCAGCACGGAGAGCACGGGACGGCTTTTCCAGTTGTCCGGCGGCGAAATGGTTTCAAGATTGTTCGGGCGCACGACCACAAGTCCGGAGCCGGTGCCGCACCAGAGATTTTTTTCGCGGTCCTCCCACAATGAAATAACCCAGTCGGAGGGCAATCTGTTTGTGCGGTCAAGGTGCAAAGCCGGCGTGTTCGGTCGGTCGGTAAAGAACAGCCACAGACCCTCACCTGACGTACCGGCTGCCAGTACGCCGGCGGAAGTCTCCGCGAAGTTCGCGACGACGTCCCATCCCCAGGGCGCGACGCCCAAATCGGCGACCCATTGGTCGTCCTTCCATTTTCGAATCCCACCATTGCAGGCCACCCAAAGCCCCCCATCGCGACTCGCGGCAATTCCCTGGATATACGGATAAGTTTGGGGAGTAGTCGCCGCGAATCCAACGGGCTGCAACTGGCCTTGCTTGAGCAGCGACACCCGTCCCTCGCGATCAACCCAAATCTGACCGTTGGCTGACCGCGTCTGGGTGACGACCTTGGCGATGACCCCGGCCGTCGGGTTCAATACCTGACCATCCCGCAACCGTGCGAGTTCGCCGGTTTCATTCATCAACCAGACATCTCCCGCTTCGTCCGACGAGATGGAGTAAATTTTTCCACCACTCCAATTCGCGCGCAGCGGCACGGCGGCGAAATGGCCGTCTTTGTATTGCGAAACATCACCGCTTTCCGCACCGATCCACAGCGTGCCGTCGGCAGTTTCAAACAGGCTCGTGATGCGGCTGCTGCGCAGTTCCGGCGTGTTATTGTCGTTGAAAACCGTAAAGCGGACGCCGTCGAACCGCGCCAGTCCGTTGTAGGTGCCGACCCACAAATATCCGTCGCGCGTTTGCACCACGGCCGTGACCTTGTTTTGCGGCAGTCCTTGCTCCACTTGCCAGACGCGTGTGAAATAGTTCGGCACGGTTGCTAGCGCCGGAAAAAATCCGGCGGCGGTCGCAGCCAAGATCAAGGCGAACGGGCACAGAGATTTCTTTCTGGCTGGGCGCGGGCACATGGCCTCATCTTTTCAGCCGGACCGCAAAAGTCGCAAGCCAATTCGAGCTTCTCGCGGCTCATTCCTTTTATCGACAAGACGGGAATACCCGCTTCGGCCAAACTGATCCACACTATCGCTGCCGAAAGCACATTTACACAGACATGATTGCGCTGAACAAAATCGCCACCATCACTCTTCTCTGCCTTGCAGCCGCGACCGCCCTCGCCGTAAACCAGATGCCCGTGATGCTCAATTCGCCCGTGGACATTACCGGCGATTTTCGCGCGATGGAGAATTTTTATTATCTCGCCGACCAGTTGACCGACTTCAATCCCGCGACGCACAGTGGAAGAATTGTTTATCAGCGCGCGGAGCTCGTGCCCAAGCACGCCTTCGACAACGACCTCGCCGCCGTCACGCCGTGCAAGCCGAACGAATTTCCCGAAAACGAATACGCCGCCAATCCATCGCTGCCGTTCTCGATTGACTTCGTTTCGCCGCGTGCCATCCGCATAAAAATGACCAGCGGCCCGCAGGTTCACGCACCGCAGCCGGAACTCATGCTCGCGGGCGACGTGCCGCACGATGACTCGTGGAAATACGAAAAACTGTCCGGCGGCCACCGTTACACCTGCGAATGCAGTTCCGTGACAATTCTGGAAAAGCCGTGGCACATCGAACTGCGCGACGCGTCCGGCAAGTTGCTGACCAAGACCGATCACTCCGTGGACAATAAATCCTCGTTCACGCCCACGATGCCCTTCGCCTTCGTACGGCGCACGGCGGATTACTCGCGCAGTTACAACGCGGCGTTCACGCTGTCGCCCGGCGAAAAGATCTTCGGCTGCGGCGAATCATTCACGTCGCTCGACAAGCGCGGCCAGAAAATTGTTTTGTGGGCGGATGACGCTAACGGCATTCAAAGCCAGGAAATTTACAAACCGATTCCATTCTTCATGAGCAGCCGCGGCTACGGCATGTTCATCCACACGACCACCCCGATCACCTGCGGTTTTGGCAATACTTTCAGCGGCATCAATTCGCTGATGATCGGCGACGACGAACTCGACTTGTTCGTCTTCCTCGGCACGCCGAAGGAAATTTTAGACGAATACACCAAGCTCATCGGCAAATCGCCGCTACCACCGCTGTGGAGCTTCGGTCTATGGATGAGCCGCTGCACTTACAACGCCGAGGAGCAAGTGCGCGACATCGCAGGCAAGCTGCGCGAGAACAAAATTCCCTGCGACGTGCTGCATCTCGACACCGGCTGGTTTGAAACCGACTGGCAGTGCGACTACGAATTTTCCAAGACGCGCTTCGCCGACCCGAAGAAAATGCTCGCCGATTTGAAGGCCGACGGTTTCCGCGTCTCGTGCTGGCAACTGCCGTATTTCGTGCCGAAGAATAAACTGTCCCCTGAACTTGTCGAAAAAAATCTCGTTGTGCGCGACGCGAAGGGAAATTTGCCGTACGAAGACGCCGTGCTGGATTTCTCCAATCCGAAAACCGTCGAGTGGTATCAAGGCAAGCTTGCTAATTTGCTGAACCTCGGCGTGTCGGCAATCAAAGTGGATTTCGGCGAAGCCGCGCCAAACAATGGCATTTGGGCCAACGGCCGCACGGGCTTTTACGAACACAATTATTTTCCGCTGCGCTACAACAAAGCCGTCGCCGACATCACGAAGCAGACGACCGGCGACAACATCATCTGGGCGCGCAGCGCGTGGGCCGGCAGCCAGCGGTATCCGATTCACTGGGGAGGCGACGCCGAAAGCACCGATCAAGGCATGGCCGCGGAATTGCGCGGCGGACTTTCATTCGGCTTGAGCGGATTTTCATTTTGGAGTCACGACGTCGGCGGCTTCACCGCTACGTCGGTTGAAGGCATGGACAAGGATTTGTTCGCGCGCTGGCTGGCGTTCGGGATGTTGAGTTCGCACAGCCGCTGTCACGGCATCGCGCCGAAGGAACCTTGGCTCTACGGCCAGGAATTCATGGACAAGTTCCGCGCGATTGACGAAATGAAATACAAGCTCATGCCGTACGTCTATGCGCAGGCGAAGGACTCCTGCGAGCACGGCCTGCCGATGGTGCGCGCGCTGTTTGTGGAATTTCCCGATGACCCAGGCTCGTGGCAGATTGACGATGAATATCTCTACAGCTCGCAAATCCTCGTCGCGCCGCTGCTGCACGAAAACGAAACCAGCCGCGCCGTTTATTTGCCGCCGGGAACGTGGATTGATTATCAGAACGGCAAAACCTATTCCGGTGGCTGGCAGAAAATTGAAGCCGGAAACATCCCCGCCGTCATCCTCGTGCGCGACGGCTCGGTGCTGCCGCACATCGCGCTCGCACAATCCACGGCGCAGATGGACTGGTCAAAAATCGAGTTGACCGTTTTTGCCAAAGACGCGACGACCGCCAAGGGCTTGATCTTCCTGCCCGGCGAGATGCAAGCACACGAACTCACCTTGACCAAGTCCGGCGACAGTTTCAAACTGGACACCGATCCGCTGGCCGGAAAAGTCGCGTGGAAAATCTCGGTCCGGGAAATTCATTGAGTATGAAGTCTAAAAACACATGGCTGCTCGCCGCCGGACTGCTTTGCTCGTCACTATTCTGCCGAGCCGGAAATTACACTAACTTTTCCGTCGCAGTTTACATCCCCATCAACGTGGTCCAGAGTTTCGATAACCCGCAAAAGCTCCAGGCTGAGTGGGATTGCATCAGCCGGCAGTTGAAGGTGGACACGGTCTATATCGAAGTGCAGCGTGACCGGCGACTGCTCACCGATGAACAAGCTGAACGCACCAAAAAGTTTTTTCTCGACCATGGTGTGAAGGTCGCCGGCGGTATGGCGCTGTCGGCGGGCAGCATCGGCGGGCAATTCCAATCGTTTTGCTACACTGATTCCCAAGACCGCGCGTTCATCAAAAGTGCGGCGGAACTCGCGGCAAAACATTTTGACGAGGTGATTCAAGACGATTTCTTTTTCATCACCACGAAAACGGATTCGGACATTGCGGCGAAGGGCGATAAAAGCTGGTCGCAGTTCCGCATGGAATTGACAGATGACGCGGCGGAAAATCTCATCGTCAAACCGGCGAAGGCTGTGAATCCGAAAGTAAAAATGGTCGTGAAGTATCCGAATTGGTATGAGCATTTTCAGGGCGCGGGGTTTGACCTCGAACACGGGCCAAAATTTTTTGACGGCATCTACACCGGCACCGAGACGCGCGACCCGGTGATGACCGACCAACATTTGCAGCAATACGAGAGCTTCCAGATCATCCGCTATTTCGAGAACATCGCGCCGGGCCGCAACGGCGGCGGCTGGGTGGACACTTACAACCTGCGCTACGTGGACCGCTACGCTGAGCAGATTTGGGACACGATGTTCGCCAAAGCGCGCGAGTTCACCTGTTTTGAGTGGTCGGGTCTGACGCGGCCATTTGAAATCGGCGACCGCGCCGCGTGGGAAAATTTGGCGACGAGCCTGAACCTATCTGAAGCGACGAACGGCGTTTCCGCACCGACGTGGGCGCGTATTGCCGGCTACTCGCTGGAGCGCGCGGACAAAGTCGTCGGCCAGCTTGGCAATCCCATCGGCATCGCAAGCTACAAGCCGTTTCACTCCAGTGGCGAGGATTTCCTGCACAATTATCTTGGCATGATCGGCATTCCGATTGATCTGCGCCCGGAATTTCCGACCAACGCAAATCTGGTTTTGTTGACCGAGTGCGCAAAGTTTGATCCCGACATCGTGGCGAAAATCAAAACCCAATTGCGCGCGGGCAAATCCGTCGTCATCACGTCCGGCCTGCTGCACGCGTTGCAGGGCAAGGGCATTGAGGACATCGCTGAAATCCGCTGGACAGACCGGAAATTTCGCGCGCACGAATACGCCGGCGGCTTCGGCGCGGGCACTTTTTCCACGCTTGACGGCGGCACAAACGCCGTCGTGCTGTTTCCTGAAATTGATTTTCTCACGAACGATTCTTGGTCGCTCGTGCGCGCCGAAGCCAATGGCAACGGTTTTCCGCTGTTGCTGCTGAACCGCTATTCAAAAGGCATTCTCTACGTCTGGACGATGCCGGACAATTTCAACGACCTCTACGCCCTGCCGGCGGAAGTCACCACGGCCATCAAAAATTTCGTGATGCGCGGATTTCCCGTGCGGCTCGACGGCCCGGCGCAGGCGGCGCTGTTCGCTTATGACAACGGCACGTTCATCGTGGAGAATTATGCTGCTGCCGCAGTGGACGTGAAGATTTCCACGCTCGAAAATTCGACCAAGTTGAAAAACCTTGTCACCGGCGAAGTGCTTGAGGGAAAATTGCCGCCGCCGCACGGCGGGAACTGGCGGAATGAAAACATTGAGAACCGCGTTTCGTTCAACACGCATCTGCTGCCGCACAGCTACGCGGTGTTCTCGCTGGAAGGCGACAGGAAAACCGCAAGCCGCTAAAAGCTGACTTTGTTTGGCCGCGCGTTTGATTTTTATGTTTCACAAAAAGACAACAATTCACCTTGCTCTGGGTCTGGCCGTTTTTTTTGCAGGCGCAGGTTTGTCCCACGCCGCCACCAACGAAACGCCCCGGCTCATCTCGGCGGACTTGCACCAAGCGAATGGCCCGCTCAACACAATGTTCAAATTCTGCGTCGGCGCGGGTCGCGCAAACGAGGGTTTGCGCGCCGACTGGCAGCGGCAACTGACCGTCGCGCATCGCGAGTGCGGCTTTGAATACATCCGTATGCACGGTTTGTTCACGGACGACATGGGCGTCTATCGCGATTACGGCAAGCCGGAATACAACTGGCAATACATTGACGAACTGTTCGATTTTCTTCACAGCATCGGCATGAAACCGTTCGTGGAACTCGGTTTCATGCCGAGTGGACTGGCCAGCGGATCAAAAACCATTTTCTGGTGGAAGGGGAACGTCACGCCGCCGCGCGATATGCGAAAATGGGCCGACTTCATCCGCGCTTTCACGCTCCATGTGCAGGAACGCTACGGTCATGACGAAGTAAAGACATGGTATTTCGAAGTCTGGAACGAACCCAACCTAGACGGATTTTGGGCCGGCACGCAGCAACAGTATTTCGATCTTTACTCCGCGTCGGCCCGTGCCATCAAAAGCGTTTCGCCCGATTACAAAGTCGGCGGCCCGGCGACGGCCGGCTGCGGCTGGGTTTCGGAGTTCATTCATTTCTGCGACACGAACCAAGCGCCGGTGGACTTTGTTTCCACGCATACCTACGGCGTGGAAAGCGGTTATCTCGACGTGACCGCCACGCACGGCACGGCGCTTTCCAAAAATCCCAATTCCATTTTCGGCGACGCCAAACGGGTGCGTCAGCAAATCACCGAATCCGCGATGCCCAAGCTGGAATTGCATTTCACCGAATGGAGCAGTTCCTACACGCCCGCCGATCCGATGCACGACAGCTATCACAGCGCGGCCTACATTTTGGACAAGCTGAAGAACTGCGGCGACGCCGCGCAATCCATGTCCTACTGGACGTTCACGGATATTTTTGAAGAACCCGGTCCGCGCTGGGAGTCGTTCCACGGCGGTTTCGGCCTCATGAATTATCAGGACATCAAGAAGCCGGCGTATTTCGCGTATCAATTTTTGAACCGCCTTGGCGCGACGGAATTGAAGAGCCACGACCGCTCCTCGTGGATTTGCACCGACAAAGACGGCGGCGTGCAGGCGTTGGTCTGGGATTTCACCAACACTTTCCCGAAGTCGAACATGATCAACCAGGTTTATTTCAAACGCGATCTGCCTACGCAGTCGAAAAGCAAAGTCACGTTGAGCCTCGCCAATCTGCTCAAAGGTAAATACACGCTGGAACTTTACAAAGTCGGCTACCGCGTGAACGACGCTTACGCCACCTACCGCGATTTGGGTGCGCCGAACCAGCTTACGAAGCCGCAAGTCGCCGAAATCAAATCCAAAAACAACGGCGCGCCCGTGGATGTCCGCACCGTTAAGATCGGCCGCGACGGAAAATTCGAGCAGCAGTTTGACCTCCGCGAAAACGACGTCGTGCTGGTCACGCTTAGGCCGCAGCGGTGACCGACCAGTTTGCCGGCGGTTTAGACCAGTGAACCTCAGAAGTGGTTCAGTTCGGCAAGCGTCGTCTTCCACGCTTGATACACCACGGGTTCCCGCATGTCGATCCCGCCCGGCAGTGACTCTCTGACTCGGGCCTGACTTGGGTAAAGCCCGGCTTTGTGAATCGACGTGACCGTGATACTCGATACTATCAATTGGAAACGGACGGTCCAGGGTGAAGAGCAAAAATTCAAGACCGTGATCCGACGTTTCCAGCATGATGGCAATTAGCAAGGTGTTGAACTACAGGTGAATTTTACGCCCCACAATTTTTCATGGGTGAAATTTTCAGGATCCAGCGTGGGAACGGCGATAACCGCTGTCCCGACC